>Ga0315909_10009859_pt1 | contig 10270 bp, 6 predicted proteins | sample LakEriMetagenome_11_FD_203527 | JGI IMG/M metagenome (GOLD analysis project Ga0315909, IMG submission 203527) | Freshwater fungal communities from buoy surface, Lake Erie, Ohio, United States - Buoy 2 MA125 | ecosystem: Environmental > Aquatic > Freshwater > Lake | place: USA: Lake Erie, Ohio...
CGGAACGGGGTGCCTACCTGGATGGTGCCCTATTCGTCCGTAGTGGCCGCGGAGAACGCCCTACGCGAGGCGACACCGCCGAACCCCGCCGCCGCCGAGATGGACGCGCTCCGCGAGCGTGTCGCGCGCCTGGAAACGGACCTAGCCATTTCCCGCGCCCTGGCCGATGAACGAGCGCGCCACCTGGCCGACCTGTCTGCCATGTTCCGCGCCGCGCTCCCTGCCCCTGGCGAGCAACGCCCCCGGTGGTGGCGACGGCCGAAATAATCCGAACGGAAATCCCCGAACGAGCCACAGGTGGGGGTTACTGTCCGCTTATGGCTAGGCCGCGCAAAATCAACCCGAACGGAGCGACCCGGAGAATGTCGGCCGAGGTGGCCGAGCCTGTCGCGCGCCGCATAGAACGCGAGGCCGCGCGCCGGGGTGTCTCTATCGCCCAGGTAGTGCGCGAGATACTGACGGAGCGCGCCGCGTGAATGTTCCCGCCCCCGCGAACCTGGTGCGCCTGGTATTCCTGCCCACGCACGTTCGCGCCCAGGTCACCGCGCTGGACACGCGCACCGCGGCCGCGTTCCGCGCCGCCTATGTCGCGTCCCCGGAGGCGAAACGCCGCGACGCTAAGGCGCGCCTAGTGGCCCAGGTGAACGCCCACGCGCTCGCCCCGTCGCTCGCCCAGGTCGCCGCCGATCACGTCCCCGCGCCGCGCTTGCTCGCTCGCGAGCTGGTGCCCTGTCCTGCTCCGCGCTCCGCGCTGGCTACCTGTCAAGCAAGTAACGCGCCGGGGGGTTCCCCTGTCGCCACTATCGCGCGAGGCCCGAACCCCAGTCCGTAGAAACAAAACGGCCGCATACCTGGGCACTTGTTTGGCGACAGAACCCAGGTACACGGCCGGAAAGTAACAATGAGAACCCTAACGCAAGTCTCTAACGAGGCAACGCACCCCGCCGCACCCTCGCGCGCCCCAGGTCAGGGGGCACCCCGTGGCTAGGCCCGCCCACGCCGCAAGTAAGCCCGCCGTCGCGTGGGTGCTGGAACGCATTCCCGAGCTGGCCGGGACCACCTACCAGGACGGGGCGAAATCCCGAGAAATAGAACTAGCCGGGGTTCTATTCCTGACGTACCTGGCCGACCGCTCCAACACGGGGAACGGCCGCGTATGGATGACCCTGGCAACTATGTCCCGCGAGACAGGGCTAAGCGGGAGCCACCGCGACAGGTTGCTTCGCGCGTTCCGATCCCTGGGATGGTTGCGCCAGGTGGGGACCACCAGGGAGAACGAGCGCGGCCGGGGTACGCCTGTCTACGTCCTGGACCTGGTGCCCTCGCTCCGCGCCCTGGACGAGGCCTACGTCGCGAGACAGGCCGAACTAGTCACCCCCCCTGGGGGGATTAGTCGCCCCTCGCCGGCCACGGACGGGGCTATTTACCCCCCTATTGTCCCCCCTAAGTCCCCCCCTGGGGGGTGTGAAAATGGCGAAAACGTCAATGTTTCCGGGGCTAATCGCGAAAACGTAAATCTCTATCCCTATCCCAACGCGACTGACGTAACCCCCGAACCCCCGGCCGTACCCCCGCGCACGTCAGTAGGGGAAAAAACGAGCCTCTATCACCTGGTTCTTCACCGTGTCCTGGACCTGGAACCCCAGGACGCTCCGGAGCGCATAAAGGGAGCGCGACGGACGTACCTGGAAAACATCTACGCCCCGATCCTCCGCGAGCTGGTCGCCCCGCACCTGGAACACCCCGACACCTGGGACGACACCCTCGCGAGCGACCTGGCGCACCAGGCACTAGCGGAGCGCGGACTACGCGAGGCCGCACCGAAACGCGCCGACATACGCGACCAGGTGGCCCGAGCCGCTAAGGGTGAAATGTCAGACACGGACCTATCGCGCCTGATCGGAACGCCGGAGGGTTGTAGCCCCGAACTACTGGCCGTCGCCCAGGAACACCGCCCAGGGTTCACCTGGACACCGCCCCAGGACGTAGGCAGGTTGCTCCGTGACGTGGCTAAGGGGTTCCGCGCTACGGGGTAGCCCTCGCGTTATTTGGTGGCGACATCCGTACCCCGTGGCCCTTGCCTCGCGCTATTTCCCCGCAAGCGGCCGCGCCTGGGTTGATACGCCGTATCAGGTTCCGAACCTGGCAGAGATAACGGGGATAAAGGTCGGGGTCGCCTGGTGCGCTGGTACAAAAATACTCTGGACAGGGTGGCCCCCGTGGGTGTGCCCTCGCCCTCCCCCGTGGGTGGTGCCAGGTCGGGGGGGTGTCTAGGTCCGGTCGCGATAACGCCCCCTTATCGGGGGCTAGTTTTGGGGCATGACGCACACCCCTGCCCCTGTCCCTACCTATGTCCCTGGCTATGGCCCCTCCCCTGTCCGTAGGGGTGTCGCCCCCTCGGCGGAGTCTCACGTCCCCGCCCTGGTGCCCCGTTCCTGGGTTGCGCCTGTCGCGATACCTGCCGACCTGGCCGACCGGGTGCGGGGGTTGCGCGACGCGAGCGCGAGCGAGAACACGCGACGCGCGTACCTGTCTGACTGGCGACGGTGGGACACCTGGTGCGCGGAGCGGGGCTATGCGTCCGTCCCTGCCCACCCCGACACGGTGTGCGCGTACCTGGCCGACCAGGCCGAGCGTGTCAAGGTGTCCACCCTCGCGAGACACCTGGCGACGATTAGCAAGGCCCACCAGGTCGCCGGAGTCGCGAACCCTTGCCAGTCCGTCGCCGTGCGCGACACGTTGCGGGGGTTGCGCCGCACCAGGGGCACCGCACGGAGCGAGGCACCTGCCCTAGTTGCGCCTGACCTACGCGCCACCCTGGACGCGCTCCCCGACACGCTCGCCGGGGTGCGTGACCGTGCCCTATTGCTCGCGGGATGGTGCGGGGGGTTGCGCCGGAGCGAGGTGGCAGGACTCACCTGGTGCGACCTGGCGCACGTCGCCGGGGGTGTGGTGGTGACCCTGACACGTTCTAAAACGGACCAGGTGGGGGCCGGTAGGCAGGTGCCGCTACCGCGCCAGGGTGTCGCGACCTGGTGCCCTGTCGCCGCGCTGGACGCGCTCCGCGAACGTATGGCCGAACATGGCCCCGACCTGGTGGCCGACTCCGCGCCCGTATTCGTCACGGTGTCTAGGTGGGACTCCCCGACACGTCGCGCCCTGTCCGGTGCCGCCGTTGCGGGGGTGGTGACACGCCGCACCGCCGAGGCGGGACTAGCGACGCGATACCGGGGGCACTCACTACGTAAGGGGCTAGTGGTCGCGGCGAGCGAGGCCGGGGTAACCGACTCCGCGATTATGGCGACGACAGGTCACCGCTCCGTCGCGATGTTGCGCCAGTACCAGGGACAGGCCGACCTAATGTCACGCGCGGCGAGCAAGGGGCTAGTGGGATGACGGAACGCAAGACACGCAAGGCGGCGAGCAAAAAGGCGACACCGCGGCGAACCCCCGCACCTGCCCCGGTGGCCGACACGGTGCCCACCGCCGAGGAACCCCCGACACCCCCTGTCCCTCGCACCCCCCTCGCCCTACCCCCTGGGGTGGACAGGGTGGCCGACCTGGGGACGTTGCTAACGCTCCGCGAGGCCGCGACGCGCCTGGGACGTTCCGCGAAAACGGTGCGCCGGATGGTGGAACGTGGCGACCTACCTGGGGCGCACCTGGCCGAGGACCGGAACGGGGTGCCTACCTGGATGGTGCCCTATTCGTCCGTAGTGGCCGCGGAGAACGCCCTACGCGAGGCGACACCGCCGAACCCCGCCGCCGCCGAGATGGACGCGCTCCGCGAGCGTGTCGCGCGCCTGGAAACGGACCTAGCCATTTCCCGCGCCCTGGCCGATGAACGAGCGCGCCACCTGGCCGACCTGTCTGCCATGTTCCGCGCCGCGCTCCCTGCCCCTGGCGAGCAACGCCCCCGGTGGTGGCGACGGCCGAAATAATCCGAACGGAAATCCCCGAACGAGCCACAGGTGGGGGTTACTGTCCGCTTATGGCTAGGCCGCGCAAAATCAACCCGAACGGAGCGACCCGGAGAATGTCGGCCGAGGTGGCCGAGCCTGTCGCGCGCCGCATAGAACGCGAGGCCGCGCGCCGGGGTGTCTCTATCGCCCAGGTAGTGCGCGAGATACTGACGGAGCGCGCCGCGTGAATGTTCCCGCCCCCGCGAACCTGGTGCGCCTGGTATTCCTGCCCACGCACGTTCGCGCCCAGGTCACCGCGCTGGACACGCGCACCGCGGCCGCGTTCCGCGCCGCCTATGTCGCGTCCCCGGAGGCGAAACGCCGCGACGCTAAGGCGCGCCTAGTGGCCCAGGTGAACGCCCACGCGCTCGCCCCGTCGCTCGCCCAGGTCGCCGCCGATCACGTCCCCGCGCCGCGCTTGCTCGCTCGCGAGCTGGTGCCCTGTCCTGCTCCGCGCTCCGCGCTGGCTACCTGTCAAGCAAGTAACGCGCCGGGGGGTTCCCCTGTCGCCACTATCGCGCGAGGCCCGAACCCCAGTCCGTAGAAACAAAACGGCCGCATACCTGGGCACTTGTTTGGCGACAGAACCCAGGTACACGGCCGGAAAGTAACAATGAGAACCCTAACGCAAGTCTCTAACGAGGCAACGCACCCCGCCGCACCCTCGCGCGCCCCAGGTCAGGGGGCACCCCGTGGCTAGGCCCGCCCACGCCGCAAGTAAGCCCGCCGTCGCGTGGGTGCTGGAACGCATTCCCGAGCTGGCCGGGACCACCTACCAGGACGGGGCGAAATCCCGAGAAATAGAACTAGCCGGGGTTCTATTCCTGACGTACCTGGCCGACCGCTCCAACACGGGGAACGGCCGCGTATGGATGACCCTGGCAACTATGTCCCGCGAGACAGGGCTAAGCGGGAGCCACCGCGACAGGTTGCTTCGCGCGTTCCGATCCCTGGGATGGTTGCGCCAGGTGGGGACCACCAGGGAGAACGAGCGCGGCCGGGGTACGCCTGTCTACGTCCTGGACCTGGTGCCCTCGCTCCGCGCCCTGGACGAGGCCTACGTCGCGAGACAGGCCGAACTAGTCACCCCCCCTGGGGGGATTAGTCGCCCCTCGCCGGCCACGGACGGGGCTATTTACCCCCCTATTGTCCCCCCTAAGTCCCCCCCTGGGGGGTGTGAAAATGGCGAAAACGTCAATGTTTCCGGGGCTAATCGCGAAAACGTAAATCTCTATCCCTATCCCAACGCGACTGACGTAACCCCCGAACCCCCGGCCGTACCCCCGCGCACGTCAGTAGGGGAAAAAACGAGCCTCTATCACCTGGTTCTTCACCGTGTCCTGGACCTGGAACCCCAGGACGCTCCGGAGCGCATAAAGGGAGCGCGACGGACGTACCTGGAAAACATCTACGCCCCGATCCTCCGCGAGCTGGTCGCCCCGCACCTGGAACACCCCGACACCTGGGACGACACCCTCGCGAGCGACCTGGCGCACCAGGCACTAGCGGAGCGCGGACTACGCGAGGCCGCACCGAAACGCGCCGACATACGCGACCAGGTGGCCCGAGCCGCTAAGGGTGAAATGTCAGACACGGACCTATCGCGCCTGATCGGAACGCCGGAGGGTTGTAGCCCCGAACTACTGGCCGTCGCCCAGGAACACCGCCCAGGGTTCACCTGGACACCGCCCCAGGACGTAGGCAGGTTGCTCCGTGACGTGGCTAAGGGGTTCCGCGCTACGGGGTAGCCCTCGCGTTATTTGGTGGCGACATCCGTACCCCGTGGCCCTTGCCTCGCGCTATTTCCCCGCAAGCGGCCGCGCCTGGGTTGATACGCCGTATCAGGTTCCGAACCTGGCAGAGATAACGGGGATAAAGGTCGGGGTCGCCTGGTGCGCTGGTACAAAAATACTCTGGACAGGGTGGCCCCCGTGGGTGTGCCCTCGCCCTCCCCCGTGGGTGGTGCCAGGTCGGGGGGGTGTCTAGGTCCGGTCGCGATAACGCCCCCTTATCGGGGGCTAGTTTTGGGGCATGACGCACACCCCTGCCCCTGTCCCTACCTATGTCCCTGGCTATGGCCCCTCCCCTGTCCGTAGGGGTGTCGCCCCCTCGGCGGAGTCTCACGTCCCCGCCCTGGTGCCCCGTTCCTGGGTTGCGCCTGTCGCGATACCTGCCGACCTGGCCGACCGGGTGCGGGGGTTGCGCGACGCGAGCGCGAGCGAGAACACGCGACGCGCGTACCTGTCTGACTGGCGACGGTGGGACACCTGGTGCGCGGAGCGGGGCTATGCGTCCGTCCCTGCCCACCCCGACACGGTGTGCGCGTACCTGGCCGACCAGGCCGAGCGTGTCAAGGTGTCCACCCTCGCGAGACACCTGGCGACGATTAGCAAGGCCCACCAGGTCGCCGGAGTCGCGAACCCTTGCCAGTCCGTCGCCGTGCGCGACACGTTGCGGGGGTTGCGCCGCACCAGGGGCACCGCACGGAGCGAGGCCGCCGCCCTGGTCGCGCCTGACCTACGCGCCACCCTGGACGCGCTCCCCGACACGCTCGCCGGGGTGCGTGACCGTGCCCTATTGCTCGCGGGATGGTGCGGGGGGTTGCGCCGGAGCGAGGTCGCCGGGATCACCTGGGGAGACCTGGCGCACGTCGCCGGGGGTGTGGTGGTGACTCTGACACGTTCCAAAACGGACCAGGTGGGGGCAGGTAGGCAGGTGCCGCTACCGCGCCAGGGTGTCGCGACCTGGTGCCCTGTCGCCGCGCTGGACGCGCTCCGCGAACGTATGGCGCGCCACGGGGCCGAGCTGGTGGCCGACTCCGCGCCCGTGTTCGTGGCCGTGTCTAGGTGGGACTCCCCGACACGTCGCGCCCTGTCCGGTGCCGCCGTTGCGGGGGTGGTGACACGCCGCACCGCCGAGGCAGGACTAGCGACGCGATACCGGGGGCACTCACTACGCAAGGGGCTAGTGGTTGCGGCGAGCGAGGCCGGGGTCGCGGACTCCGCGATCATGGCGACGACAGGTCACCGCTCCGTCGCGATGTTGCGCCAGTACCAGGGGCAGGCCGACCTAATGTCACGCGCGGCGAGCAAGGGGCTAGTGGGATGACGGAGCGCAAGACACGCAAGGCGGCGAGCAAAAAGGCGACGCCGCGGCGAACCCCCGCACCTGCCCCGGTGGCAGACACGGTGCCCACCGCCCAGGAAGCCCCGACACCCCCCGTCCCTCGCGCCCCCCTTGCCCTACCCCCTGGGGTGGACAGGGTGGCCGACCTGGGGACGTTGCTAACGCTCCGCGAGGCCGCGACGCGCCTGGGACGTTCCGCGAAAACGGTGCGGCGAATGGTGGAACGTGGCGACCTACCTGGGGCGCACCTGGCCGAGGATCGGAACGGGGTGCCTACCTGGATGGTGCCCTATTCGTCCGTAGTGGCCGCGGAGAACGCCCTACGCGAGGCGACACCGCCGAACCCCGCCGCCGCCGAGATGGACGCGCTCCGCGAGCGTGTCGCGCGCCTGGAAACGGACCTAGCCATTTCCCGCGCCCTGGCCGATGAACGAGCGCGCCACCTGGCCGACCTGTCTGCCATGTTCCGCGCCGCGCTCCCTGCCCCTGGCGAGCAACGCCCCCGGTGGTGGCGACGGCCGAAATAATCCGAACGGAAATCCCCGAACGAGCCACAGGTGGGGGTTACTGTCCGCTTATGGCTAGGCCGCGCAAAATCAACCCGAACGGAGCGACCCGGAGAATGTCGGCCGAGGTGGCCGAGCCTGTCGCGCGCCGCATAGAACGCGAGGCCGCGCGCCGGGGTGTCTCTATCGCCCAGGTAGTGCGCGAGATACTGACGGAGCGCGCCGCGTGAATGTTCCCGCCCCCGCGAACCTGGTGCGCCTGGTATTCCTGCCCACGCACGTTCGCGCCCAGGTCACCGCGCTGGACACGCGCACCGCGGCCGCGTTCCGCGCCGCCTATGTCGCGTCCCCGGAGGCGAAACGCCGCGACGCTAAGGCGCGCCTAGTGGCCCAGGTGAACGCCCACGCGCTCGCCCCGTCGCTCGCCCAGGTCGCCGCCGATCACGTCCCCGCGCCGCGCTTGCTCGCTCGCGAGCTGGTGCCCTGTCCTGCTCCGCGCTCCGCGCTGGCTACCTGTCAAGCAAGTAACGCGCCGGGGGGTTCCCCTGTCGCCACTATCGCGCGAGGCCCGAACCCCAGTCCGTAGAAACAAAACGGCCGCATACCTGGGCACTTGTTTGGCGACAGAACCCAGGTACACGGCCGGAAAGTAACAATGAGAACCCTAACGCAAGTCTCTAACGAGGCAACGCACCCCGCCGCACCCTCGCGCGCCCCAGGTCAGGGGGCACCCCGTGGCTAGGCCCGCCCACGCCGCAAGTAAGCCCGCCGTCGCGTGGGTGCTGGAACGCATTCCCGAGCTGGCCGGGACCACCTACCAGGACGGGGCGAAATCCCGAGAAATAGAACTAGCCGGGGTTCTATTCCTGACGTACCTGGCCGACCGCTCCAACACGGGGAACGGCCGCGTATGGATGACCCTGGCAACTATGTCCCGCGAGACAGGGCTAAGCGGGAGCCACCGCGACAGGTTGCTTCGCGCGTTCCGATCCCTGGGATGGTTGCGCCAGGTGGGGACCACCAGGGAGAACGAGCGCGGCCGGGGTACGCCTGTCTACGTCCTGGACCTGGTGCCCTCGCTCCGCGCCCTGGACGAGGCCTACGTCGCGAGACAGGCCGAACTAGTCACCCCCCCTGGGGGGATTAGTCGCCCCTCGCCGGCCACGGACGGGGCTATTTACCCCCCTATTGTCCCCCCTAAGTCCCCCCCTGGGGGGTGTGAAAATGGCGAAAACGTCAATGTTTCCGGGGCTAATCGCGAAAACGTAAATCTCTATCCCTATCCCAACGCGACTGACGTAACCCCCGAACCCCCGGCCGTACCCCCGCGCACGTCAGTAGGGGAAAAAACGAGCCTCTATCACCTGGTTCTTCACCGTGTCCTGGACCTGGAACCCCAGGACGCTCCGGAGCGCATAAAGGGAGCGCGACGGACGTACCTGGAAAACATCTACGCCCCGATCCTCCGCGAGCTGGTCGCCCCGCACCTGGAACACCCCGACACCTGGGACGACACCCTCGCGAGCGACCTGGCGCACCAGGCACTAGCGGAGCGCGGACTACGCGAGGCCGCACCGAAACGCGCCGACATACGCGACCAGGTGGCCCGAGCCGCTAAGGGTGAAATGTCAGACACGGACCTATCGCGCCTGATCGGAACGCCGGAGGGTTGTAGCCCCGAACTACTGGCCGTCGCCCAGGAACACCGCCCAGGGTTCACCTGGACACCGCCCCAGGACGTAGGCAGGTTGCTCCGTGACGTGGCTAAGGGGTTCCGCGCTACGGGGTAGCCCTCGCGTTATTTGGTGGCGACATCCGTACCCCGTGGCCCTTGCCTCGCGCTATTTCCCCGCAAGCGGCCGCGCCTGGGTTGATACGCCGTATCAGGTTCCGAACCTGGCAGAGATAACGGGGATAAAGGTCGGGGTCGCCTGGTGCGCTGGTACAAAAATACTCTGGACAGGGTGGCCCCCGTGGGTGTGCCCTCGCCCTCCCCCGTGGGTGGTGCCAGGTCGGGGGGGTGTCTAGGTCCGGTCGCGATAACGCCCCCTTATCGGGGGCTAGTTTTGGGGCATGACGCACACCCCTGCCCCTGTCCCTACCTATGTCCCTGGCTATGGCCCCTCCCCTGTCCGTAGGGGTGTCGCCCCCTCGGCGGAGTCTCACGTCCCCGCCCTGGTGCCCCGTTCCTGGGTTGCGCCTGTCGCGATACCTGCCGACCTGGCCGACCGGGTGCGGGGGTTGCGCGACGCGAGCGCGAGCGAGAACACGCGACGCGCGTACCTGTCTGACTGGCGACGGTGGGACACCTGGTGCGCGGAGCGGGGCTATGCGTCCGTCCCTGCCCACCCCGACACGGTGTGCGCGTACCTGGCCGACCAGGCCGAGCGTGTCAAGGTGTCCACCCTCGCGAGACACCTGGCGACGATTAGCAAGGCCCACCAGGTCGCCGGAGTCGCGAACCCTTGCCAGTCCGTCGCCGTGCGCGACACGTTGCGGGGGTTGCGCCGCACCAGGGGCACCGCACGGAGCGAGGCACCTGCCCTAGTTGCGCCTGACCTACGCGCCACCCTGGACGCGCTCCCCGACACGCTCGCCGGGGTGCGTGACCGTGCCCTATTGCTCGCGGGATGGTGCGGGGGGTTGCGCCGGAGCGAGGTGGCAGGACTCACCTGG
>Ga0315909_10009860_pt1 | contig 10269 bp, 8 predicted proteins | sample LakEriMetagenome_11_FD_203527 | JGI IMG/M metagenome (GOLD analysis project Ga0315909, IMG submission 203527) | Freshwater fungal communities from buoy surface, Lake Erie, Ohio, United States - Buoy 2 MA125 | ecosystem: Environmental > Aquatic > Freshwater > Lake | place: USA: Lake Erie, Ohio...
TCATCTCAATCTTCGTATTGATCATTTTCTTAGCTTCTTCTAATTGCTTAGGAGTAATATCAGGAATAAACTGTCCTGTTTTGTCACGTTTTCTTGTAATTATCTTATGCTTATTTTCTTCTTTGAATTTACGTATTTCTTCCTCAGTCATTGAAGGATTCAACTCTAATTCAGTCATCACCATCTCATCAAGGAATCTACCAGCCTCAGCGTCGTTATTTGCTATTTGATAACCACCAAAATCAGCAAGTACAGATTGTGTCTGTTGAGGTGTGGCTGTAAATTGATTTTGTAAAGCAATATTAGCTTTTTTGTATTCTAGGTTTTTACGTATATCCTCTATAGTTAGACTTGTGCCATTAGGCTGAATAGTGCCTACTTTCCAATTCCCCCATGTTTTTGTTACTTTGTTTACATCTTCGTCTAACTTAACTTTTACACCTAAACTATTTCCAGGATTAAAGATAAATTTAGTGTCATTGAATTTAATTATTCTACCATCTTTATCTTTCTCGACTAACAATGAAGTTCCATCATTTTGAACTTTAAATTCTTGAGCCCCTATATTTCCATATTCACCAAAATACCTAATATTAGCCTCCTCATCTCTACCTCCTTCACCATTACTTTGTCTTTGTATAAGAGTTTGTAGTTGTGCATCAAATCCTTGTGCTCCTTTCGCCCAAGAAGAAAAAGAGTTTTTTGCATTTGTTGTAAATAATTTATATTGAGTAGCGTCTATTTCTCCTCTATTGTATCTATCTGACGCATCTTTAAGAGCTACACGATACGCACTAACGCCTTTAATAGCTAACTCATCTAAGCTTTGTGTTTTAGTACCTTCCCAAGCATTTAATTCTGATTGTACATCATCAAATTGTTTTTGCACTTCTGCAGACGCTGCTTTCTTACGCTCCGAAATACCACTAACAGCGGACACTAAATCCCCTGTTAATTTCCCAGTATCTAAAAAGTCTGTCTGCGCTTTATATTTAAAATACTCCATACTTTATTTTATTTTAGGCAGACCTAATAATTGTTTATAAGACATTAAAGCATCATCAAAACTTAATTTAGGATTCTTAGCTGTATAATCTTCCCAACTCATTAAGCCTAATAATTCTGCTTTATTATTTAATTGCTGTAATTCCATTTTTTGATTTGGTGTCGTTACTTTAGGTAATGCTATTTGCCCCTCTTCTAAAGGAAGACCGTAATCCTCTGTACTGTATTGCTCCATTGCGTCTACAGAAGGGATAGTTGTATAGTCGTTAGTATTAAACTCGTTAGCATCCGTCGCTGTCAACCCAGCCATAGCATCTGCACCACCTGTATTAACTACACCTTTTGGATTGATTGCACCAAGCCCTGCTACTGCAGAGCCTACCATACCCTCTATTGCTTTAGTTTTTTGTGTTTGTGCATCTGCAGCGGCTTCTTGTGCTCCAGTAGCTTGTGCTGTCAATATATCAGCATCACGATTTGTCTTCTCTAAATCAATAGCCGATTGCTCTTGCATAACAAGCATATCACGTCTGTTTTGTGCTTGCTCCATTTTAGCAGCCAAAGCTAAATCTTGCTCTAAGTTTTGTTGCTGAACTCTTGGCACTAAACCAGCTCCCTCAGCACCCATACTTTTTAGAGCATCTAATGACGCTACAGTGGATTGTGCTTGCGATTCTTTCGCTAGGTCATATCCAAGTGTAGGGACACCTAATGCTTTGTAGTTGTTTATTCTACTAATGTTTTTTAATTCGCTAGTAAATTGTTCTGCTGCTTTCTGAGCTTCTTTTTGTTTCTTGTTAGCTTGTGCGTACTGTGCTGCACTTAGCCCAAGTCCTCCTAAAGCTACAATTGTTGTGGTTGCTGCTGCCATATCTTTATCATTTCAGTGCAATTTGTGTCACCCTTAATGAATCCACATTTTGCATATTTATTAATCAAACTTTCATTCTTTAACGAAGCGTAAATATAATTAAATCCATTCTCTTTTGCAAATAAAGATAGTGTGTTTATTAATAATAATAAAGCATCTTTTCTGTCTTTATCTACATATTTTTTATTGGATACTATATATTCAAGCCATGCTATTTTGGAATTTGTAAAGTAAATAAAGCCAGCACAAATATCTGCATGACCTTTAGAAACAATAAATCCAGTATCAGGTAGAATATCAAACGGTGGTGCTGTCCAATTCCAATCTCCCCACCATTTTACTAATGTATCGTTGTAAATTTCCTCTGTGACTGCTTTAAATTCAAATTCCATTTCACAAAGATAAGAAATTTTTAGGAAAAACTTTTAAATGTCTCTGATGTAATTATAAATAATTCTTGATAAGATGTGCTAGTGTTAGTTAACTCAACTGTCATATAATCACCTCGTAAGCCAAAAGACTCTGCCATAGAGTTCTTAACAAATACTATTACATCACCTGGAGATGGCGTATTTGTAGCTGCTGCCGTTATTCTAATAGAGTCAGCATCATGACTTAATACCGTACCTATCAATAATAAATCTCCATTATCTACTAAGTAAATACGATCACCTGAAGATATTGATGGGTTTACAGTAAACTCAAATGTCAATTCACGTATCCCAACTGTTGGGTTATAAGCATCCATTGCACCTATGCCTTGTACATTTAACTTTTGTAGATTATCGTCATTCTCGTAACGTCTGATATGTGAATACCAGTTACCCTCCTTGTACTCAAAGAAATCAGACGATATTAATCCGTCCTCTAAATTCGTTTCAGCTGTTAAATCCCATGCGTTTGACCCACGTAACGAAACAGTCTTAAATACTTTTGGTACTGCTGGTTCTGTGTTAAACACAGTGGTGATAGATGAATCGTATTGAACGCCATAGTAATTATTCCTTAGCTCATTTGTGAAGTGTTGGTATAAGTTACCATTCTTAAATGTGAAAAAGTACCCATCAATACTTACCATCCATTCAGGGAAGTATGAGTGGCGTGATGTCCACGCTTTATCGTCATGTGAGTATGATATTGTTACGCTCATTATTCTATTATTTCTGGTTGGTCTGAATCTGTTTTCTTAGCTACAATAAATTGATGAGTGTGAACATCGTACCCTCCAATCAACGCAACTATAGGATCTGTCTCGTTGTTTAACATATCCCTAAAGTAATCTTTCATGTCAAGTTCTGATATATCGAAAGACTGTCTACCTTGGACTTGGATAATTGCCCCACGTCTTTTGTCGATACACCACATACTTTCTCCCCATGAAGCGAAGCTTTCAGGGTTACTTGATATACCAAATTCACCTAAATTTGGCAACTGTGTGCCTAAAACTATTGATGAAGCTACAATCTCACCACCGCCATCAGAGCTAGATATTAAGTTTTTATTTACTAATACACTTGATATTTTATTCTCTTGGAAAACAACCAAGTCTGTATCCCTTGCAAATAATTTCTGTATTGATCCGAACTCAATCTCTAAGTTTTTATAATTTACATTCGCTAAAATAAACTCATTGAATCTATTGTCCTCAGTCTCTACAGAGAATGGCTGACTATAACATATAGAGTGTCGTCTATTCTCTTGCCTGTAGTCTTCAATAGTTGTTGTTACACGTCTTGATAGCTTGGTAGTAGCCTCATTGTAGTCATCTCTAATTCTGTTAGACTCAATACCATTACCAAACGTAAACGCATTAAATACGTTGTTGTTTACGTTCTTATGGTTTAATGTTATTGCAGCAGGGCTTAAACCTACTTGATTTATATCATCCTCATTAAAGTAAATATACCCAACTTCTGCAGCTCCTGAGCCTGGGAATCCAAAGTCAATAATAATAGAATATCTATCTTCAGCATTTGTTACATCATAATATCCCTCAGGTATCCTTGATGTATTTGAGTGACGTACATAAATTGAATCACCTACATTAAAGTAATGAGGATTACGGTTATCACCTAACTGTGTAAGCCTAGTTAAACCACCTGCAAACTCCCAGTCGTCATATTTCCAGCCTACAATGTGTTTACCATTGTCTATTGCATAAGTGTGCGATAGTTCATGGTATATATCTACATCAGCATCTAAAGGGTCTGTCTCAAATACTATTTGGCTTGTTAGTGAATTATATGTATAGTATACATCAATAAAGTTACGTGTGTTGTCAAGTGAGTCAGTAGTTCCTTCATATCCAACTAAAAACATAGACACATAAGAAGATGGGTTATGTATTGCAGCAAAATCAGTCACTTCAGCTCTTCTGAAGAATACTCTCTTATATCCTTGATTTCCATCGTCATCATAAAGTATAAAATTTTGATAAGCTCCCGACTCATAAAACCATTCTTCAAAGTCAATATAATCATTTGTTACTGTGAACTCTTGCCAATCTGTTGACGCAACTTGTGATTGAGTGGCTTTTATTCTTATTGTAGTCCCATTAGATACAGAACCAAAGCTAGGCAAAACACCAACTGCTGGTCTGTACCCTGCAGTCCAAATCTCTTCGAGCCAATAATTAACACCCCGATCTTCATTTGGATCTAATGGTGCATTAGCAAAATTATACCATGTTGGATAAGTTGTTTTTACTCTAATTACCCAATAATCCCCAGGATTATATGTAGCTGTTGAAGAGAATTGTATTTGAATACCTAAATTAGTTGTTTCAGTTATTTCTTTAATCTGTTTTGGCGTTGTTAAATTAGTATAGTCAGATACTAAAAAACCTGTCCCCAAAGCAGTTGAATACGCACCAGCATTTAAAGCTTGTGCTAGGACATTTTTATATCTAAACTTTAACTGTCCATCATCAAAAATCTCTACTATTATTCTTTTATCACCATAAAGAGTGCCGTTTAAAATACTATTATTTGATGTTTGATTTATTACAGCATAATCAGGAGTAACTGTTAATGTATTGTCACCATCTCCATAAAAAAATGTTTCAATAGGGTGGGGGACAGGCATATTTCTGTACGGCAATTTAGCAGGTTCAGTAAATTGGTTTAAAGGCTTCCAAATGACTCCACTATTCCCTGAGTAAGTATATGAATAATTAATTATATCATTACCTGTAAATTCATCCGCCTCTGCTTTTATTCTAAAATAAAGCCCTTGTGGTTCAGATTCACCTAAAAAACTGTTAGGTTGATACACTTTTTCAAGTATCTTATATTTTTCTCCATCTCTAATAATATCATTAGACGCTTTTAAAATAATATATTTACCTACTTCTACTTTATCTACATCTGAATCATTAATTAAGAACCATCTAAATACATTGTCTAAAAAATACCCCCTAGGTATTACATTATAATAATCCTCTTTATCTTGTTTTATTGCTAATCTAAAATTAGTTGCAAAATCTGGTGGCGTATGACTAATTGTAACCTCAAGTGAATTTGCTTTATCTGAGTCGCTGTATTTTATGAAGGTATTTGCATCGTACTTAGCCAATGCAGTAGTCATCCTACCGAACTCATCAGTATAAAGTAATGCTACCTCATAGTTCCGTCCTGATTTTAATGTAGGTAAATATTCTTCTACCGTTAATGCTTGAGATTTTACCTCAACAGTGAAATCTAACAACTCTTCTGTAACGTCGAAAAACTGTGTGTAGTTGCCGTACATTAATCTTGATCCAGTAATCTCTTGTGCTTTAGCTAAAAGAGGTACATTATCAAATAATCTCTCTAACTGTATAGCAGGCAATACACTGTAAATCTTGTTGTGCTTAAAGACAATACTCTGTGTTGTGTTTTCAGCCCAAGCGTTATTTGCTTTATTCAACGTATCAATTACGTATAGATTCTGCGCCCGTGAGTCTACATAAACTATCTGAACATCAGTAACAAGCTCATTACCAGTATTAAAGAACACCTCGAAGCTATTGAACTTGTTAGTCATGTCAGGGATTGATCCTGTGAAATAGTCAGGGTCTGTTCCATTAGGCTCAAATATATCTGGTGTAAACGGACTTAAAGAGCTCCATTCGCCATCTATATATTTCCATCTATAAGCCACTTGAACGAACTTCTCAAGCAAATTGTTTTGCTCATCATCTACCTCAGCAATACTTGGTACGATTGCAGGAGCGTATAATGGCGGTCTTACTATTACATTAATATCAATAAATAAGTTTTCATCATCTACATCGTAAGTCTTTACACGCCCAATATTCACTTTACGTGGTGGATTTAAAGCATCTGTGAAATATAAATATTCAGAATCATCTCTTAACTTAATATAATTAAATCCAGTTATTAGATTGTCTACACTAAAATTTAGTGCGTTATTTCCGTTTCTATCGGATTGACAAACACGGGTAGCGGTACTTGTAGCTATATCATATTCATATATACCATCAGTAGAGTCGGATGTGATTATCCAATAAATCTTTTTTTCTTGCGGTACAGATATAGCACCTATACATCGAGCATTAGTTATATCAGCTCCATCAACTAAGTCCTCTAAATCAGACGACAAGGTATTACCTAGAATGTTCTGTGCTAAACCTAAGTTTGAGCCACTAGATGTTCCAACCTCTACATTTAAAGCGTCTCTATATTCACCATCAGGAAGTAGTCTGTCGTCCACATCCTTATTCATCTTTCCCTTAAAAAAACCTCTAGTTAATGTAGCCATACTATTTACCTCTACTTGCTATAATTCCAATTATTCTTGATGGGTGCAAATTACTCATACGAATCTTTGCGTTTCTAAGTCTTGCATTTTTCTGATCCCTAGCACGTCTTACAATGTACTCCTGAACATTTAACTTGTTATCAAGTATTGCCCAACGGATATAAGAGTAAATGAAATCCTCAGCTAATTTGTTTATTACAATGTCAGCATCGTTACCATTCTCTAATCCATCTGTAACGTACTCAAGCACAACTCTAAGTCCACTTGCTCCAGAACTAAAATTAATTACACCTGCTTTCTTATCAATAAGGAAAGTTATGTTGTTTGAGTTATCAGTTCCATTTACACCATAAAAATCAGCTACACGTGTATCGTCTAATGTGCTCTCCTCTATTACTACATCATCAGCAACTCCATCAATGTATATTTCATTATTTGCTGTTTGCTGGTATGATGTAGCTGTATTTATGCGTTTATTCTCTTTAATTGGAACTAATTTGCCATCTACAAGATTATACACCCCTACCCAATTAACATAGTCAGGGGGAAGTATCATATTTAATGCGTCTCCAATACTTAGTTCAAGTGATTTGGTTACTTTTAACGCATCATAGTTTAATTCTTGGACAGCACGTTTTGCATGAAATATAACTTGTGTACGCTTTACATTATTAATTAGCGACTCATCGCCAGTGTAATATAGCATAAAAGCGTTAACCACTTCACGCAAAGTAAGGTACTGATATCGCCCCCAGTTAGCGGGATTTAATGTTCCTGTACCGTTGGTAAAATACTCGTAATTAGTTAAATAAGGCATACGTTATACAGATTTTAATATTTGTTCTTCAGCAGCAGCCACTTGTGCTACTACATTCTCTCTTATTGTAACACCACAGTGTTGTAATATTTTCATTGTTAACTCAGCGTAATCAGATAAAGGAACTTCAAAGTCTTGATAGTCATTAGCTCCAGCATTAAATACAGGCTCGCCACCAGTTAATGATATGTATGTCCATTTAGGATCTAACGGGTATCTAATATAGTCAATAAATACATCGTCATCTATTTCATCAGGATAAACTCTAAATGAATTACCAGACTGTATACATACAGGATACGTTAAGCTTGGTTTTGTTAGTAATGATGTGTTTAAATGGATTATTTCTCTTCTTGTAACTTTCTCTATTTCAACCTCTATATTGCTTCCTATATTATAACCATAAGTGATAGCATTAATATGTCTAACTCCTGTATTTACTTCAGGAGGAATTATAAAGATAAAAGGAACAGGATGAGCTAATTGTATATTACCTGAAAAATATTCTATTGCCTCCTGGTGCTTCTTAACATCATCGGAATAATCCTCGCCTATTTGGCGCATTACCCTTTGTTGTTTTGCTCTAGCAAATTTAGAAAAATGCTCTTCAAAAATCTCTAATTGTGCCATCTTAGAATAAAGATTGAACGTCTCAGGTGTTATGTACCCATAGTTCTCTTTGTTTAATATAGCTAAGACAGTATTTCGTATTTCATTAATCATAATGCAAAGATAATAAAAAAGGGCGTAATTTTCATCACACCCTCATTTGTAATTTAAGAAATTATCAATTAAGCAATTGCAATCCCTGATACAGTAATACCTGTAGGTAATTGAATATCAATTACTGGTGCATTTCCATAACTTTGATCGAATGCTTTAATTAATGCGTCTTGCACAGCATTTCTCATTGACTCTACCCCAGTACCACCTGTTGTGGAGTGCGTGATAGTAAGTACATCTCCTGCTGATGATCCACCACCATAGGTAATAACTGTTGTTGTTGCTGATGCTTGCTCAACTAAATTTACATTTTGTGCGGAAAATATCTGAGTATCCTCATCTGTTACCGCTACTCTTAAAAACTCTGCCATTTTCTATTTTTTTTTAATAAGTTTATTTTGCAAAGATACTAAATTTATTACAAATTCTTTTCAAGGTATTTGTAGAAATCAATTCCATCATCAGTCAATAACCATGATAGGAATACATCTTTGTAGTCGTGTTCAAAAGGAACAGTCGTTATTTTCTTTTTATTATTTGGTAAATTGAAATAAATTGCTCTCTCTTTTGGTCTGAATGAAACTAAATTGTTATGGAACGCATCCTCTACAATTCGTTTAACAGCAATTTGAGGGTCATTTACCGTATCTAAAATCTTTTTCGGTTCGTTTGCCGCAAAGATTAATAAATCCCTTCTTAATTCAGACGATTCAAGTTTACTAACTTTTACTGCTCCTAATAATATTTTACCAATAGGCTCAAGTGTTTTAATGTCAGCTTGCTTGATTAACATCTGTGCTTCTAATGCTAATCCAATTTTATCAATCTCCTCAATAGCTGTTTTTTGATCATCCTTCTCAATAAACTCATGCCCTAATCCTGGATGAATATCAAGAAATCTATGTAATGATGGATTGTTCTTTGGTACAATTAATGCGCCATCTATAAATGTAATAGGCTCAACTACAACGTAGCCATCCTGCTCATCTTCAAATGGTGATTTTTGGTTTTTAGCGTAACGAATTGCTCTATTTTCATTAATACTTTCATCGAAGTATAATAAAGCTTTACGCTTTGTTGATTTTGATTGAATTGTATAACTCAATGGAGACTTATTGTTTGTCAATAGATATATTCTATCCTTTAACTCTGTTTTACTCATAAGATTTAATTTAATTAAAATAAAAATAAAGAGGGGAAATTAATCCCCTCTCTAAAAACTACTATTGAAAAATAAAGAAGTTGTTAGCACCTAAAGTACATAAAGCTCTTTCAGATAAGTAGTGTACTTCCATAGCGTCTAAATCGCTAGTTTGCGCACCACCTGCAGAACCTGTAATCCAAGTTTTGTAACGTCTATCTTCAGTTTCAGATTTACGGTATCTAACGTGTAAGAAAGGACGTTTTGCGTTCTTACCTAATACGTTGTCATAAACAGTTGTTGTTCCAGCAGGAACTAAAACACCATTCACAGAACCACCAACAAGATTACCTCTTAATGTAGCATCGTTCAAGTATTTCCAATCTGTTTTGTAGAACTCATATCCACGTTTGAATCCTGAGAAACCTAGGTTCAATGCCATTTGCTCACTGTTGTTGAACATTCCATAAGAAGTTCCACCAACTCCATAAGAGTTTTGAGCAGCTAACATATCGTTCAAGTCAAGATCCATGTCTCTGTTAACGAATAACATATTCTCTTGGATAGCACCTTGTCCATCTAAACGTTTGATGATGTCATCAAAGTCACCTAATGAATCAGGAATACCACCAGACCATACATTTCCTCTATCTTCGATAGAATACAACATACCTTCTGTTCCTTTGTTACCAACGTCAGTAGTTGCTGTTAATGCAGCTACACCAGAGTTAGTTTCAGCAGGAACTGCCTCAACCATAGACATTTCTAAGTAGTCCTCGAAACGTAAACGAGTTTCGTGATTAGACTTGATGTACCATAAGTACCCAGTTCCATTATCACCTTCTACTTCTACCCATCCGATTTGAGCCATATCAGATCCACTAACCTCATATTTATCTTTAATGATAATTGGGTTTACTTCAAAGATTTCAGACTCTGCCTCTAATGCAC
>Ga0315909_10009861_pt1 | contig 10269 bp, 10 predicted proteins | sample LakEriMetagenome_11_FD_203527 | JGI IMG/M metagenome (GOLD analysis project Ga0315909, IMG submission 203527) | Freshwater fungal communities from buoy surface, Lake Erie, Ohio, United States - Buoy 2 MA125 | ecosystem: Environmental > Aquatic > Freshwater > Lake | place: USA: Lake Erie, Ohio...
TTCCACAAAGTCTGACCCACTGATGCTGAAGAAAGGCACGTCTGCCTCGCCCGCGATGGCCTTGGCAAGCAGAGTCTTGCCAGTCCCCGGAGGACCCACCATGAGCACACCCTTAGGAATGTGACCGCCAAGTTTCTGAAACTTCCGGGGATCCTTCAGGAATTCCACCAGCTCCCATACCTCTTCCTTGGCCTCGTCGCACCCAGCCACCTGCTTGAAAGTGACCTTGTTCTTGTCCATCGCCAGCAGCCGGGCCCGGCTCTTGCCGAAACTCATGGCCCCGCGCCCCGCCATCTTGATCTGCTGCCGGAAGAAGAACCACAGCACCCCCAGGAGCAGCAGCACGGGCAGCATGCTCAGCAGAAAACTCGTCCCCACGTTGTCACTCCACTCATAGTTCGGTACGATCCCCTTCTCGTCGAAAATCCTGTTGAGCCGTTCCTTCTCCATCGAGGAATCAAAGGGCACCCGGTAGCTCTGCTTCTGCGGACCTTCGCCAGTCGTGAACGTCAGAACCTCAGCCCCCACTTCCGTGATCTTCTTCACGCTGTCCTTGTTCACCTCGTCCTTCTGCAGCTTCTCCACGAAGGCTCGGTAATCCAGTTGCTGCCCCCGCGCCGAACTCGGCACCATGAGCCCAGCCGCGAGCAGACCGATGGCAATCGACAGAATGATGAGACCCTTCCAGTTGAATCCCTGGGGTTCGTTGCCGCCGCCACGGCGGTCAGGATTATCGGGAGGACCCGGACGTTGGTTGTTCTCGGACATTGCTTGGACTTGGATTGGGGGAGATTCAGCAGAACCAGAAGCTCCCGGTGAGGAACCCTAGTTTATGTTTCTACGCGGCGCAACCCTGCCTTAGACTCGGTTTTTTAACCCTCCACCCCCCCCCGCGTGCCAGCCTCGCTTTGCGTTTGCCCAACCCCGCCCTTCCCGGCACAATTGCCAACCGATGAACCTGTTCCCGTCCCCCATGGCCGCCTGCCTCGCCGCAGTCTGCCTGCTCCCCGGATGCGGAACCATCAGCAGTGTCTCCCAATCAATCGGTTCCTCCACGGCCAGCCTTTCCCGAAAAGTCTCCGGCACCGTGTCGTCGTCAGCACGCTCAGTCGGCTCCGCCACCGCCAATGCCACCAAAGCCACCGGCCGATTCCTCGGCTCGGGTGCGCGCCTCGCCACTGGCAGCGCAGCCCGACTCTGGCCATGGAAGGGCAAGGACGGTCAGCCCAATGAAAAACCGGCGGACCAGAACACCAGGGGCTCCGCAGGCAGACCGACGGAGAAGCCAGTCGAAGCCTTCGCCTTCCCCACCGGCAACCCGCTCGTCCGTCCCACCGAATTCTCCGCCGCAGACGCCCGCCTCGCGAATTCCTCGGTCACGCTCCCGGGCGGCTGGGACATCCGCGGCTCCACCATCCAGTACCACCTCAGCGACGATGGCCTGACCGCCGCATTCCTCCGCGCCACCGGATCGCCGGCCTCTGCCACTTCCTCCCATGGCGACTCGGCCGAGGCCTCGGAAATCCATTACCGCCACAGCCCGGGCGTCCTGCTCCTCCGCGGCAAACCTCTCCTCCGCGCCGGATCGAACTCGGTCCGTGCCACCAGCCCCTCCACCAGCATCCGCATCCACCTCGAATCCGGAGCCATCGCGGTGGACGGACCCGCCCACTGGGGCCAATGACATCCCTTTTCCCATGATCCTCCGCTCTATTCTCTCCCTCACCTGCGCCCTCAGCCTGACCTCCTGCGGCACGGCCGCCCACTGGATCAATCAGGCCACATCCCTCGTCGGCACCGTCCTCAGCCCCGTCACCAATATCATCCGCAGCTCAGAAGGCGGCACGGAAAAACAATGGGAACGCTCGGCCCGGAACGGCTACCGCCTCAAACCCGCACCCGCACCCGTCACGGCACCCGTCACGGCACCCGTCACGGCACCCACCCCAACACCATGACCAGCGCGGAACTGCTCGCCAGCGCGGACCGGGATTCCTCTCCCCCTCCCGGGCTCCCTCCCCTTCTCGCCGCCCTCTGGCATGCCCGCCACGGCAACTGGGACAGCGCCCACGAAATCGCTCAGGATATCCACTCCAGCGACGGCTCGTGGGTCCATGCTCTCCTTCACCTCATCGAAGGCGATACCAGCAACGCGGCCTACTGGTTCGCCCGCGCCGGACGCCCGCCTGTCCCGACTTCCCAGACGGATGCAGAATGGCTCCGCATCGCCTCCCACCTCTGCGGTTCGTGAACCCCGGGGCCCACGGGTCCCACTCCCCAGCCACCGACGCCATGCGCCTCACCGCCTGCCTGCTCGCCTGCCTCTGCCTTGCCGCCCAGGCCGCCCCGCCACTCAACTTCATCGTGGTCCTCATCGATGACATGGGCGCCACCGACCTCGCCTGCACAGGCAGCACGTTCCACCAGACGCCGCACATCGACCAGCTCGCCCGCGAAGGCATGCGCTTCGACCGCGCCTTCAGCGCCTGCACGGTCTGCTCGCCTACCCGCGCCGCCCTCCTCACCGGCCAGAGCCCCGCCCGCACCCGCATCACCGACTGGATCGCCGGACACGAACGCCCGAAAGCCAGACTCCTCCCGCCGGAATGGTGCAAGGAACTCCCGGAAGCCATCACCACACTCCCGGAATCCCTCCGCAGCAAATCCTACGCCTCGGCAACCATCGGCAAATGGCACCTCGGCAACGCATCCCCCCTCCAGCACGGCTTCGACCGCAATGCCGGAGGCTACCACCGCGGCCAGCCGGAAACGTGGTTCGCTCCCTACCGCAACCCCGCCCTCAAGGACGGACCCGATGGCGAATTCCTCACAGAACGCCTCACCGCAGAAGCCATCCGCTTCATGACCGAACACAAGGACCGCCCGTTCTTCGTCTACCTGCCCCATTACTCAGTCCATACCCCCCTCGGCGGAAAGCCGGACGTCATCGCCCAGTACCGGTCCAAAGTCTCGGACAACACCCCCCACCGCAACCCGGTCTACGCAGCCATGGTCGCCAGCGTCGACGACAGCATCGGCCAGCTCCGCAAGGCGGTGCGCAACCTCGCTCTCGCAGACCGCACCGTCTTCATCTTCACCTCGGATAACGGCGGCCTCCTCGGCGGCCCGCGCAACCCCATCACGTCCAATCTCGGCCTCCGCGCAGGCAAAGGCTCCCCATGGGAAGGCGGTGTCCGCGTCCCTCTCCTCATCGACTGGCCCGGCCTCACCAAACCCGGCTCGGTCTGCCGCGAACCGGTCATCACCATGGACCTCGCCGTCACCATCGCAAAAGCCGCCGGTTCCCCCCTGCCGGAACCAGTCGACGGCACCGACCTCCAGCCAGCCCTCCGCGGCGAACCGCTTCCCTCCCGCCCGCTCTGCTGGCACTACCCCCATTACCACCCAGGCGGAGCCTCCCCCTACAGCGCTATCCTCCTCGATGGCTGGCGGCTCGTCCGCTTCCTCGAAGACGGTCACGAGGAACTCTACCACGTCGCCAGCGACCCCGCCGAACGCAAGGAATGCTCAGCCCAGCACCCGGACCGCCGGGCCAGACTAGCCACCGCCCTCGACCAGTGGCTCGCCCACACCCAAGCGCAATCCCCACGCCCCAATCCCGGCTTCCAGCCACCAGCAGGGGACGCCCGGTAAGCCCGGCTCCGCTTCCCCCATTGCCGAGATCCAGCGCCGCGGCTTGACTGACATCCCATGGACGAACCGCCGCCAAACCCGGAACCACAGCCCCGCTCAACGCGCCGCCTGTGGCCCACGGACTTCCAGCACCGCACGCTCTGGATGGCCCTCACCGCCGCGGCCCTTCTCGCCATCGCCGCCATCTCGGTCTACGTCATCGGCGTCTTCGCCAGAGTCCTCCAGTTCCTCCAGCCCGTCCTCGTGCCGGTCGCCCTCGCAGGAATCCTCGCCTACCTCCTCGAACCCATCGTCCGCCGCCTCACCAACCGCGGCACCCCACGCTTCCGCGCCATGATCTCGGTATGGATCGCCTTCCATGCCCTCATCCTCCTCCTCTTCCTCTCCGTAGCCGTTCCCACCATCAGCCAGGGAGCCCGCATCATCCGCTCCAGCCGCCATACCTGGGTCCAGAGCGCCAGCCACTTCATCGGCAATACCGTCAGCAGCATCGACCGCTTCCTCGCCAGCTTCAGCCCCGAAAAGGACAGCACATCCCCCACACCCGCCGAAACCGACGACCCCCTCATCCCGCCACGCACACACAGCGTCCAGCAGGGCGAATCCCCCGGCTCCATCGCCGCCATCTACGGCATCTCCCCGGAGGAACTCGAACTCGCCAACACCGGCCGTACCTTCACCCCAGGCCTCATCCTCTCCCTCCCGGAATCAGCTCAGCGCCTCACCCTCCCGGAAGATAAATCAGGCAAGCGCAAGCCGTTCGCCGACCCCCGCCTGACCGGCTGGCTCGCCCGCCACAGCAACGAAATCACTTCCCGCACCCTCTCCTTTCTCGGCAATTCCTTCCAGGGAGCCGCCGGTGCCTTCGGCTACCTCCTCGGCTTCCTCCTCGTCCCACTCTACCTCTACTACTTCCTCAAGGAAAGCGCCGCCATCCAGAAGAACTGGAGCAACTACCTCCCACTGCGCGCCTCCCGCTTCAAAGCCGAGGTCGTTTCCTGCCTGAGCGAAATCAATGGCTACCTCATCGCCTTCTTCCGCGGCCAAATGCTCGTCAGCCTCATCGACGGATTCTTCGTCGGCCTCAGTCTCGCCATCATCGGCCTGCCCTACGCCCTCCTCGTCGGCGTCTTCGTCGCTCTCCTCGGCCTCATCCCCTACGTCGGAAATATCCTCTGCTGGCTCGCCGCCGTCATCATTTCCATCAGCCATTTCTCCCAGACCACGGCCGACGGCTCTCTCCTCCACTCGTTCGCAGGCATCGAACAGATCTGGGCCTACCCCCTCCTCGTCACCCTCATCTTCATCGTCGTCCAGCAGATCAATTCCCTCGTCACCGCCCCGCGCATCGTCGGCGATGCCGTCGGCCTCCACCCGCTGACGGTAATCTTCTCGGTCCTCTTCTGGTCGCTCCTCATCGGCGGTCTCCTCGGTGCCCTCCTTGCCGTCCCCCTCACAGCCTCCGTCAAGGTCATCTTCCGCCGCTACATCTGGGAACGCCGCGTCCATCCCAGAAACGACGCCGCCCACCCGGAAGCCGCGGCAGCTTCCACCTGACGCCATTCCCCGCTCATGGCCCGACCCCGCTCCGCGGCCCACCCCCCACCGCCCGACCCACCCCCCGCCAGCTTCTCCCGCTGGCTCCGGCGCACCTTCCTCCGCATCTCAGGGTACGGCCTCGCCGCCACCGCCGCCCTCGCTCTCCTCTACAGCTGGCTCGCTTCCCGCTACGATCTCGCCGCCCTCGGCCGCATGCCGGAACGCTCCACCGTCTTCGATTCCTCCGGAGCCGAAATCGGCCGCATCCACGGCGAAGACCGTACCGTCGTCCCGCTCGACCGCATCTCCCCTGTCTTCATCCAGGCCCTCCTCGCCAGAGAAGACGACCGCTTCTACCAGCACCACGGCGTCGACCTCAAAGGCATCGCCCGCGCCATCTACCGCCGCTTCACCGACGGTGCCCAGCAGGGAGCCAGCACCATCAGCATGCAGCTGGCCCGCAACAGCTTCGACCTCACCCGCGCGAAATCCTTCCACCGCAAACTCCTCGAAATCGCCCTCACCCTCCGCATCGAAGCCTCCCTCTCCAAGGACCAGATCCTCGAACACTACCTCAACCGCATCTTCTTCGGCACAGGCCTCCACGGCGTGGAACGCGCCGCCCAGGCCTACTTCGGCAAACCCGCCATCAGCCTCACCATCGACGAAGCCGCCATGCTCGCCGCCATCATCCGCGGCCCCAACCGCTTCTCCCCGTTCCGCCATTACGAAAAAGCCATCAGCGGACGCAACATGGTCCTCGACCGCATGGTGACCACAGGACGACTCCGGAGCGACGCCGCAGAAGCCGCCAAACGCACGAAAACCAAAGTCCTCCCCGAACCACCGCCCCCCCGGTCCTCGTGGGCCATCGACGCCGTCCGGCGCGAGCTGGCAAGGCTCCTCGACTCCACTGACATCGAAGAGGGCGGCCTCCTCATCCACACCACCATCAATTCCCGCCTCCAGCAGACCACCGAAGCCTCCCTCGCCACCGAACTCACCCGCATCGAGTCCCTCCCTGGCTACCAGCACCAGTCCCTCGCCGATTTCCGCAGGTCCCTCGCCGCCCATCCCGGCACCGAACCCGCCTACCTTCAGTCGGCCGCCATCGTCATCGACAACTCCAGCGGTGCCATCCTCGCCTGCATCGGCGGCCGCGACGCCTCCCACTCCAGTTTCAACCGCGCCCTCAGCGCACGCCGCGCCGCCGGCTCCACCTTCAAACCATTCGTCTACGCCGCCGCCCTCGAAAACGGCCTGCTCCCCTCCACCCTCCTCAGCGACGACCCCCTCAGAGAAGGCGAAATCCAGAGCACCACCGATCCATCCTTCCAGCCCACCAACCCGGATCAGCAATCCCACGGCCTGCAGCGGGCCGACTGGGGCCTCGCCCGATCCCGCAATACCATGGCCGTCCGCGCCGGCGAATTCGCAGGCATCGCCGCCGTCCGCGAAACCGCCCACCGCTGCGGCCTCGGCGACCCCGGCTCGTCCTCCGCACAGCTCTACCTCGGCAATACCCCCGTCAGCCTCGAACAACTCACCGCCGCCTTCACCGTTTTTCCCAGAGGCGGCTCCCGGCCCCGCCCCTTCCTCATCGACCACGTCACCGACTCCGCCGGACGCCTCATCTTCCGCTCCGGCTCGCTCTCCGATTCCGCCCTCCGCCCCGGCACCGCATGGCTCGCCACCAATATGCTCCAGCTCGCCTGCCAGCCCGGCGGCACCGCCGCTGAAATCGCCGCAGCCCAGCTCAGCAGCCCCATCGGCGGAAAAACAGGCACCACCGACAGCTTCCACGACGCATGGTTCGTCGGCTTCAACCCCGCCATCACCTGCGGTGTGTGGATCGGCCTCGACCAACCCACCCCCATCATCGCCAACGGCTACAGCAACCGCCTCGCCGTCCCCGCATGGATCCGCATCGTCCGTCAGGCCGAAGCCCTCGGCCTCAAAGGCCCACGCTTCCCTTCCCCCCCACTCCGCCGCATCACCCTCTGCACCGCCTCAGGACAACCCGCCGGACCCCTCTGCCGCAGCGGCACCCTCACGGAAACCCTCCCGGCAGATTCCCTCCCCACAGGCCCCTGCCCTGTCCATCCTGACCGTTAGAAACGAACCGCGGAACCCCGCCCATTCAAGGCATCGCACGATCGTGCGACGCGTTGGAACCCTTGATTTTACAGGGGATAGCAATTTCCCGTCTTGCCTCCCGGGCAGCGGCGTTGTTTAGGATGAACACGGAATTCGAGCCCCCGCCTGCGAGGACCACCGCAGCTGAGGCTCACCTTCTCGAAAGGGGATTCCGTGTCCACCCATACCAAACCAGAAAGAAAACCATACCATGCCTCCCATCCCACCCCCCAGAACCATGTACGGCGTAAGCCGCATCGACCAGCCGGAAAAGAAAAACCACGGCTGGTACGTGCGCGTCACGTTCAAGGGGAAAACGGAACAGAAGTTCTTCGCCGACAAAGGCCACGGCGGAAAACAGAAGGCCCTCAAGGCCGCCCAGGAACACCGCGACCAACTGGTCACCAAACTGCCGCCCAACCGCCAGGAAGCCGCCGCCCGCAAACGCGCCACCCCCCGGAAAACCGCACGGCCCGTCAGCAAGGCAGCCAGCAAGCCCGCTCCGCGCAAGGCCGCCCGCAAGGCACCCAAGGACTGACCAGTCAGCCGGAAAATCACCGATCCAGCGGCCCGCCCGCCCCGCCACCACCGGGGCAGCGGGCCGCTGCCGGTTTCAGGGAGCCCGAGCACCCCTTGACAAGCTCACCCGCCACCCGTTCATCGACCCCGTGCCCGCCCCCCAGACCAGTCCCAGCGGCCTGACCGCAGAAAACCTCCGCCGCACCTACCATATCGGTCCCCGGCAAATCGAGGTGCTCCGCGGCGTCAGCTTTTCGGTAGGACAAGGCGAACGCGTCTTCCTCTGCGGTCCCTCGGGTGCCGGCAAAACCACCCTGCTCTACGTCCTCGGCGGCCTCGAAGCCCCGGACGGTGGCCGCGTCCTCCTCCACGGCGAATCGCTCTACGACCGACCCGACGCCGACCTCGCCAGACTCCGGAACCGGCTCACTGGCTACGTCTTCCAGAATTATCTCCTCCTCCCGGAACTCACCGCCCTCGAAAATGTCTGCCTGCCCGCCATGATCGGCGGCCGCGAGGCCCGCGAAACCGCCGCCAGCCTGCTCGGAAAAGTCGGTCTCGGCCACCGACTCCACCACCTCCCCGCAGAACTCTCCGGCGGCGAACAGCAGCGCGTCGCCATCGCCCGCGCCCTCGTCAACAATCCAGCCTACCTATTCGCCGACGAACCCACCGGCAATCTCGACAGCCGCACCGGTGCCGAAGTCATGAATTTGCTGCTGTCACTGGTTGCGGACAGCGGAAAAACCCTGATGGTCGTCACCCACGATACCCGGCTCGCCAGCCACGGCGACCGCACCCTCGTCCTCCGCGACGGCCTGCTCGAATCCTCCTGACCCCAGCCTATTCCCGAAGACCCCTGCGCATGAAAGTCTACATCGACGGTACCCTCCACGACGAACAGGATGCCCGCATCTCAGTCTTCGATCACGGTCTCCTCTACGGCGACGGCGTCTTCGAAGGCATCCGCTTCTACAACCGCCGCGTCTTCCGCCTCGAGGAACATATCCGCCGACTCTACGACTCCGCCCGCAGCATCCTCCTCAACGTACCCATTCCCCCGGAGGAGATGACCGAGGCCGTCCTCGCCACCTGCCGGGCCAATGACCTCACCGACGGATACATCCGCCTCGTCCTCACCCGCGGAACCGGTTCCATGGGCCTCAGCCCCTTCCGCTGCCCCAAGGCCTCCGTCATCATCATCGCCTGCAGCATTCAACTCTACCCCGAGGAAGCCTACCAGAACGGTCTCGTCATGGCCACGGTCGCCACCCGCCGACCCACCCACGATACCCTCAGCCCCCAGGTCAAAAGCCTCAACTACCTCAACAACGTCATGGCCAAAGTCGAGGCCATTCAGGCAGGTGCCGAAGAAGGCCTCATGCTCAATGAACGCGGCCTCGTCGCCGAATGCACCGGCGATAACCTCTTCATCGTCCGCGACGGCACCATCACCACCCCGCCCATCACCGCCGGTGCCCTCGACGGCATCACCAGAAAGGTCGTCATCGAACTCGCCGCATCCATCGGCATTCCCCTGCGCGAAGCCGAACTGAGCCGCCACGACATCTACACCGCCGACGAATGCTTCCTCACCGGCACCGCCGCAGAAGTCATCGCCGCCGTCAAACTGGACCAGCGCCCCATCGGCAATGGCCGCCCCGGCCCAGTCACCGGCAGAATCATCGACGCCTTCCGCAGCCTGACACGCTCGACCGGTTCCCCGTTCTGATTCCCCCGCCCCGATGAAGGAACTGAGCGACCGCATCTACTCCTGGCTGTACCAGCAGCAGAGCCTCTCCACCATGGCTCTCATCGTGGGCCTGCTCCTCATCGCCGGCCACCTCGTGGCCCTCCTCAAAGGCGATGCACTGCGCAGCCGCCTCCGGGAACTCCCCCGCTCCCAGAAGATCGGTACCGTCATCCTCACCATCGCCTTCCTCTGGGCCATGGTCGTCGTCACCAGCTGCGACCTCGGCGAATTCGACCGCCTCCGCTGGCTCGCCCAGTTCATGTTCGTCGGCTTCTACCTCGGCATGCTCTTCTGGGTCACCGATTACCTCGGAGCGCGCGCCATCGGCTGCCTCCTCCTCCTCGCCGCCTGCCCCGTCCTCGACGCCGCTTTCCTCCGCGAACCCGCCAGCCGCGTCGCCCTCAGCGCGCTCTGCTACGTCTGGCTCACCCTCGGGCTCTTCTGGGTAGGCATGCCCTACACCATGCGCGACCAGATTGCCTGGCTCACCGCCTCCCCCAGCCGATACCGCTTCGCAGCCCTCGCCGGCATCGCATGGGGCGTACTCCTCGTCATCCTCTCGCTGACCGCTTACCGGGGCAGCTGACTGCAACATCCGGGGACTTTCCTGCGTTTGGTAGAAGTTCCCCCAGGTAAAGGGACCCACGTCTCCATCCCGCCGCATGCCC
>Ga0315909_10009866_pt1 | contig 10266 bp, 11 predicted proteins | sample LakEriMetagenome_11_FD_203527 | JGI IMG/M metagenome (GOLD analysis project Ga0315909, IMG submission 203527) | Freshwater fungal communities from buoy surface, Lake Erie, Ohio, United States - Buoy 2 MA125 | ecosystem: Environmental > Aquatic > Freshwater > Lake | place: USA: Lake Erie, Ohio...
TCGTTCATCGTCGCCTACCGCGAACTCGGAGGTGAGAAGCAAGACCCGGACAGCATCGCCTTCTTGAAGCGTCAGGACGAACTGCAAAAGCAGGAAGATGAAGCCCGTCGCGCACAGGCCGAAGCCATGAAGGCTGAGGTGGAGCGCGCACGCGCCGTCACGCGCAAACTCGAAGAAGAACAGGTCAGGGCTATCTCTTTGCTGCGGACTGAGCAGGAGGCCGCCAACCTTGGCCCGGCTGAGTATGCCCGTCTGCGCGCTCGGGCTGAGCAAGAGGCCGTTCCGCCCGCCGGCCCTGGTGAATACACCCGCCTGCGCGCTATGGGCATGAGCCCGGAGGAAGCGCGTGCGAAGGCCATGCGGGCAGCGGACACAGCCATGCGGGCAGCGGACATACGGGACATTTTGCGTAATGCTTCATCTGCACCGGACAAGGTGCTTTTGGATCCTGAGTTTCTCATGGAGCGTCAGCGGCGCGTGGAGGCTGCCCGTGAGGCTGTGCCAATGGCTGAGCGCGTGATTGAGTTCCAGCCGCAGCGTCTTGACCTCACGACGGTACAGGACGAAGAGGCCGCAGCCGCAGCCGCGCAATCAGTTGAGCCCGAAACCTTTGACCCCATAAAGACTTCCAAAGAGTTTAAGGACACGATGAAAAAGGCGCGTCAGGCTGCGCCGAAGCCGGCTGCGCCGAAGGCCCCCGCTCCTACAAAGCCCGCTGCCCCTCTGCCGGCGATCAAAGCCAGTGATGCGCTCATCAAAACGCTGGAAACGATGGACCCTAAGTCTGCGGCTTATCAGCAGGGCCTTCGTCAGCTAAATGCGTTGCTCGAAGCGGGGAACTGATGCCTACTCGCGAAGAGATCCTCTCCGCTGCGCGGAGACAGAAAATCCTCGAAGATGCCCAGGCCCTCGCTGCACAGGAGTTCCAACGCTCCCAGGCGATGCCTTTGCCGCGTGCGGAGCTTCCGTTCCCGACCTTTGCCCCTGTCTCACAGGTGCAGGCTGCACTCGAAAAGAGTGTGGCTGAGAAGGCCGAACAGGAAGTCGCGCAGCGCACGGGCGTCCTTCGGGGATCCGTCGTTGAGGCAGAGACAGAGTTCGCCAGGAAGGCGCGTGAGGCCGCCGCAGGGCCTCGCGAGCGCATGGTGCAGCCCGGAGTGGAGCGGCCCGTGCAGCCGGGCGTGTTGCCCATTTTCCGGCCCTCCCGCATACAGGAGATGGCCACCGTCGCGCTGCCGCAGGGCGCGGAGATCGCGACTACTCCGCTTGCGGATCTGCCTCCGCAGACGTTCCCGATCTCGCAGCTTCCGGCCCCTCTGGACCCTGCCAAGGTCTTACAGGAACAGCCTGTAAAGATCCAGCGACTGTACCGCGACCCGCAGACGGGACAGCTTCGGCCGCCAACGACGGCCGAAGAAGTCATTGAAGCCTTTGCCTTACAGACAGAGGTCAGTGAGGACCGTTTTCGCGAGGAAGAGCGGGAGCGTGCGCGCAGGCAGCGGGAGATCGACAGGGCCATTGAGGCGGGTGAAAAAGTACCCGTTTACAGTCGCTATGTCGGCCCGCTGATCTCTGGCATCCTGACTGAGCCATCGCAGGGTGCTGGTGTAGTCGAAACTCCGCTTGGCGCGGCCCTCCGCAGCACGCTGGGCTGGCTGTCTGCCGCAGCCGGCGAAGGCTACTTCCGGGGCCTTGGCTATGAAGTGGACGATAAAGGCGTCCCCGTGGATCCTGACGACCTCGGCTTTGAGATTGCAAAAGTCCGGCGCAGCCTGGGCATCCCCGATGTCGTCACTCCCTTCGGAGGCGTGGAGGCCGTGCTGGCTGCGGGCGCAGAGACATTCGGCGCAGATGCGGAGACTGTCCAAACGCTCCGAAATGCCATCAAAGCTGTTCCGCAGTTGGCCATCCCGCTTCCGGGCGTGGCAACGCAGCGGCAGACGCGCAAGGTCACTGACTTCGACCCGGAGGGCCGTCGCCGGGTGACTGACGTTGAGGCGCCGCCTCTGACCTCACCGGGCGAACTGCTTGCCTTTGAGACGCGCCGCATCGCGGAAAACGTCGCAAAGGGCCGGACCATCGGAGATGAGTTCCTCGATACACCCGCTGTTCGAGAATACTATGCCGAAGTATCTGGCGATGAAAATAATGCGTATCTCGCTGGACTGTTGCCCGAAGTGTTCATGCCATCCGGCTTGGGCGCAGGCGCACGGGTCATCAGCGCAGTGGGCGGAAAGGCCGCTGATGTTCTAAAAGTCTCTGACCGCGCCAAGGCCGTCGCTGCGCTGGATCGCGCACAGACCGCGCTCCGCGCCGTGCGCGCAGACATTGAGACTGTCACCCGGTCTGGACAGGCTGCGCCGACTGAGCTTCTACGGCGTGAAGCGACCGCGATGCGGGAGGTGGATGATCTCTCCTTGCAGGCCGCAGCCGGCGTATCGCCTGATGTCGTTCAAAATGTCGCGGTACAGGCGATCAAAAAAGTGATCCCTGAACCGTCCCGTCGCGATGCAGCGATCGTTACAGTCAAAAGTGCGAAGCCAGAGACAGCGGGTCAGGTTTCCCGTGCTTTAGAGGGTTCCGGCATCGCACAGGAAGATGCGCTGCGGGTGGGCCGGCTGGTCTACCTCAACGCCCCTGCCGACTATGTGATGCTAACGGATGCCATCGCTGTCCCTCGCCACTTTGTTCCAGCGGCCAAAAAGACGCTGAATGAGTGGCGCAAGGGCATGTTCGTTCGCACGGCCGACGAAATGGCGGATGATCTCCTGGCACGGGCGGCGTCCACACCCGCAGCACAGGAAACTCTGCGATCCACGGCCGCCCTTCTTCGGCAGGCCGCCCTTTCTCCGCAGCAGTTCGGCAAGCGTGGACTGGCATCCCTGGATCCTGCGCTGCGGAAGCGCGTGGAAACCGTCGTCAGGTCCACGGCGCGATTGCAGGGCCGCGACCCGGCAGAGGCTATTCGTCTCTTTGATCAGCGTCCGCCCGCTGAGGTCGGCAAAGCCCTGGACCCCGCGATGCGGGACGCGCTATCGACCTACCGTTCCTGGGATGAAGTCCCTGCGATCCTGCGCCGTCAGGCGATCGACGCGCACGATGTAGGGGTGATTGGCGAACTCGGAAAGGGCGCAAGGACAGCCAGCGAACTCACCCGCGCACAGATCTACTTCGATGGTCTGGAAGCAGGTATCCTCAACACCCGTCTTTTGGGATCGCCCCGATCTCGGAAGATCATCGCGCAGTATTTCGCCCCTCGCATGGAGACACTCTCCGCAGCCCGGACTGCACGGGAGATCATGCAGGCGGGCAAAACCTCGCTGCGAACGCTCCGCGCTCGGTTCATTGAGGAAGCAAAGGCCGCTGGAAATGCGGAGGATGCCTATAATAATCTTCTAAAGAATGAACTGGAAAAGTCTGGCGAAGGTGTGGAACAGGCATGGGATGTCCTGTATGGGTTCCTCTATGGAGACAGGGCCAAGAGGAACGCGCTTATCGCCGCTGAACAGTCTCTCGGAGGCTTTACCTCCTACCCCACTGTCTCGCAGGTCCGCGCTCTGGACCGGCTTTTGGCCGATCGCAAGATCGTCCCTGGTCTGTTTCAGCCAAACGTCGAAAATGCGTTCCTAAAAGTCGCACTCGAAAACGGTATCAAAAAGAGCATCAGCGCCACCAAGCGCGATGCCCGACTTGCTGAGGCTGCGACCCGCATCGGCGGCGTCGAAGGCGGACTGATCGCGGGCCTCGCAGATACAGCGGACATTATGAACGCACGGTCCACCATGCTCCCGCTCCCGACCGCCATGCCCGTCGAAGCACCCCGCGTCCTTGCGGAGTTCCGCGGTCTGCGCGGTCATGTATACGACCCCGGCGCGGGTTTCGCGGAAGCCCGACTGGCGGGCGGCGTTGAAGAGCTTTTCTCTGTCTTAGACGACATTCCCGTTCGCGCCCGTGCCGATACTTGGAGCTATGCGCGGGATGGTGCAGACTTCATCCTGGGAACGGGCCGCAGGAACTGGCAGCAAAGGACGATGTATGGCTACATCATCCCGAACCTGCCTGTATGGGGCGGCCGACTGATCCAGATGGCGCTTACCCCGCTGTCCACCATCGGGGCCGCGAACACGCTGGCAGCGACACAGCGTTTCAGTAAGCGCGCCTTCGACGCAGTGATGAGGCGCCGTAACTTCGGGGGCGGTATTACAGACGTAAACGGCGTCTACTATTCCCCGAAGATGCTGGAAAATCTGGCCAATGATTACGGGCTCGGAGTGACAGCCCTCGAAGCGGAGCGGGTGGGTACTCTCGCCACTGAACTCATGCGCGATGCCAAAAAGATCGCGAAACAGTCGGCAGACACCAGCTACATCGCGGATGCGATCTCCATGCTGAACCCTCTGAACAAAGGGTTTTTCATGCGAGTTGCAGAGGCCCTGGAACTGAACTTCCGCAAGAGCGTGTTCGAGATGGCCCTTGCCCGTGGCGATGCGCCGGCAGAGGCCGCTGAACTCGCACGGCGCAGTCAGTTCGACTATGCCAGCACTCCTGACGTTATTCAGCAGCAAATCGGGCAGTATATCGGTTCATCGGCCATGCTCTACCAACTGACCGTGGAGAGCATCCTGCGCGTTGCGGATAATCCGGGTCTGGCAGCGTCCGCGCTGAACCTTTTGCGTGTAAAGGCAGAGGCGCAAGACCCCTTCAATGTTCATGGCGATAAGGCGCTGAAATCTCTCGGCATCATCACTACCGACAGCGGGACGTATTATCTCCCGCAAACTCCTGTGCTGATGCCCGTGGAGACTGTGCTGGGCGCAGCCCGACAGGCAGACAAAATCATCGAAGATGTCATAAAGACCTATGACGCTGAGGGCGGGCTCGCCTCTGTCTATACGCTTGGCGCATCGGCCGGTGGCGCGGGCTTACGGGTGGCAGGCGAGCTTTTGGCCCCGGCCGTCGTTGAGGCATACGACCGCTTTTCCGAAGGCGAGGAATACATCACGACCGGCGTCCCCGATGCCGCGCCGATGAGCGATGAGAAGGTCTTTTGGGCGCTGATGCTGCGGGCGCACCTACTCGACCCTGACCGCCTGCCGGGCGGGGAGTGGGATACTTTCACGGCGTATTTCGACCCCGTCGCTATCCAGCCTCCTGATGAGTATAAGGACAAAGAAACAGGCTATTGGACGCGGCAGCCGGCTGAGGGCGTTCCGCATGTATACATGGGAATGTATGATGGAAAGCCGCAGTATATGGTGTTCGAGCCCTCGAAGCGGGGCCTCAAAAACATCAGCGTGATGCGGAACATTCCACTTAGCGAAACCGCGCAAAAGATCTTCCCGATCGCCTTCTCATACGGCGAAGTCGATCCGACAAAGGCGCCCTTCGCCATCTATCCGCAGCCGGTCCTTCCAGAAACGCGTATGGGCGCAGCCCTCGAAACCGTGCTACCGAAGGTGTCCATGACGCCGGAAGAAGCGCGGAGACAGCAGGCAGAGAGTGTCCGCGCCATTCAAGAGCAGATCAGGGTAGAGTAGTGTTCAGCCGTCCGAGAAAGAGGAGGAAAACATGCCCACTCGTATCACCAACTTCCTGCACGTTTCGCAGACCACTGGAACCACGGCCCTGACGAACGCCTATGGCACGGCCCGTGTCCATAACCTGAGCGAGTTCCTGCCGGACTTCGCGAAGGCGCCGTCCTGGGTAGGCATCCTAGAAACCCTCAACGTCCACGTTCATGCGATTGCCGCAGGCGCGACCAAGTTGACCGTCCGCGTGACGGCCGACGCGGCAGGAAACGAGAGCATCCTGCCCGACACTGAGGCGACGATCGCCACGGGCATCGGCGCGGCAGCGACGGGGAGCGTGGCCTTCTCTGCGGGCGTCGGCATGAGCAACCTCAACCCCGTACAGACTGATACCATCGTCTATGTGTGGGTAAAAACCGACGCAGGAACGTGCAATCTCAAAGAGACGACGATCACTTGGCGGGAGTGACCTATGCCGATCGTCCCCTTCTTCGACCCGTTGACGGGTGCGAGCGGTGGCGGTGGCGGCGGTGGGGGAGCGTCAACGCCTGTATGGCTTGACGTTCCTACCCAAGTCGTTCAGCAGGCATCAGCTTCCACCGGCTCCATCACGCTCAACACGCCGACGAACGGGACTGCCCCGTTCGTTTACCGCGTCGTTCCTCATGGCCGAACGACCAATGCGACCCTGACAGTCAGCGGGAACGTGCTGCAACTCAATGGCGCGGCGGTTCCTTCGACCTCTGTCTCTGAGGGAAGCTCGACTGCCTACCGCGTGATCGTGCGCGATGCAGTCGGCAACGTCGGCGTCGGCGTGCTTTTTGTCTGGACCGACTTAGGGGCTAACTACTCCTACATAGTCGCGGAAGAAAAGGTACTTGATTGGGATGAAGATGTTGAGGGGTACAGCTTCGCCGCAAGGACACCCGTGGGAAGCTCTACCGCCTATCGCCCGACCGGCGATGGCTTCATGTACCCGCGTCCCGTCACAGCCGGGGATGCGGAAGGAGCGCGGTGGGCCTCTTGCCCTCCCGGCTCTTTCATCGTCGGTAACTATCTGCGGCAGATTGGCGCGGATTACCAACTGGTACTGCTTATTCTTCGCAGAAAACTGGATCTGACCAACATCGGGCAAAACTGGATCGAAGCGCCCGACTTCATCGCATGGCCAGACCTGTCTGCCTTCTCCCCGACGATCCCGCTTGGCACGGCTTCCACCTTCGCCACCGTCGTTGAGACCAATACGGTCAATGGAAAGTCGTATGCGCTGGACCGCCTCGCTTACGCGGTGACAGCGGGCACGGCCCCGACTTCGGAGAGTGCGAGCGTCAGCGGTGGGGCGGCGGTTCTTTCGACGCAAAACACTGTGGGCTCAACCCGGCTGATCGACCTCTCGCTTCGTCCCGCTGTGCAGTCCACAAACTCGCAGCGCGAAGGCTCGATGTATTCGAGCATCGCGAGCATGGTCCGCGTCAAGTGCAGGGCCACGTTGACGGGAGACTACTCATACGCAGAGGTCAAGTTCGGGCAGGATTACCCCGGATCTGGCTCCACCAACTTCGGCATCCGGCTTCGCGGCAGGCAGGCTGTCTCGTTTACCATCGCAGGAAATCCCGCATTACTCGTTTCGATCAATAGAAGCGGCGCCATTCAAAGCCTTGGGTGGGTGACGCGCTCCCTGTTCGACGGCGTGGACATCGGCGTGGACCTCATCACTCTCGGAACCGTGGGATACGTCGCCGTCTATCCGTGGAACCCTGCCTGGACTGACTTCCCCGACTACTCCGATCACGGCTTCACCCTGCCCGTGGACGGGTGCCTTGGCCCCGTCCCGGTCCCTGTGAACGCGCAGTTCGTCCAGACAAACATGCCTTATGCAGCCGGCGGTTACCCGGTACAGGCGCAGGGCAACGTGCAGGACAGCTTTACGCGGAACTGGGGAGTTCATTTCGCGGTGGCGCAGGGAGGGACTGGAAGCGGTGGCGCTCAACTGAACATTTACACTGTAAAGTATTACTGGAAGGCGCTCGCAGGGGGCTCGCAGGCATGATCACGGTACTTACACAGACCCCTCTGACCGTCGCGGACCTCTCGCAAGGCGGGGCCGAAGTGGAGTGTCAGGTCTTTGACCTCGCAGTGGATCTCTCCACCCTCGAAGCGGACCTCGCTCAATACGACCCTACATCTGCGACTTCGCCATCAGTAACCATCGCCCGGAAGTATGCGAGGGTACTCTTGGACGCTTACGCCGCCTCTAAGGGGCAAGGAGCCTGATATGCCCATCATCCCTTTCTTCGACCCCGCAACCGGGGCATCTGGCGGCCCCACCAACTCTGGCGGTGGCGGCACGATTGGCTGGAAAGTTGTCGCGGACTATGACCTTACGACGGTCGATACTGCCGCTGCAACGACGGGAACGACCGGGTCCATCAACCTCACAGTCGGCGGCGCCCCGTTCATCTCCCTGACTGGCATCGATGGCATTGGAACAGGCTCATTGACGCCCACCAACGGTCAAGGGCTGGTGTTCTCGGTCAACTCGACTGGCCAAAGGTCCATCCTGTTCGACCCTGACTGGACCGCGCTGGGGGTGAGCGATGTGTTCCGCCGCATCTTCGCCGTCGAAGCGCAAGTGGCCATCGGCAATCTCTCCAACGGCGCAGCCGGCTACATTATGATGGCCTCCGCTGGTTCCAGTTCTTCGACTAACAGCAACATTTCAAGCCGCTGCACCTTCAACGGGACTGTCTACAGCATAAACGCCCGGACCTACCACAGCGGCGCAGTCAACGACACCGCCGACACCACGGCGGCATCGCCCCCGGCTGCATGGTCTGCCTCGGTTATGCGCTGCCCGGAGGGCATCGAGATCTGCCACGGCCTGACGACGTTGCCGGCGAACCCGGACCTTCAGACGTTCGTGGGCCGTCGCCGGTCGCAGGACTTCCCCACCTTCGTCAAAGGTGGCTCGCTGCGGCTGGGAACCGACCCTAAGCTGTCCTTTGACCTGTTCGGTACGTCTGCCGGCAACTCGTCCATGACTGTTAGACGGCTTCGTATTTCCGTTATGGAGGTGGTCTGATGCTCATCACTGATTGTTACAAAGTTCTGGATGATGACAGCAGCACGCCGACGATCGTCGTTCTTCGGTTCTCGCAGGTAGAGATGGACGATCTTCTGGCCAACTATGACGCGGCAAGCGCGACTTCACCCGGAGTTACCTACTGCCGGCCCGTGCTCCGCGCTATCCTTGACCGCGTGAAGGAGGTCAACGATGCCTGACGCCGAAACCGTGTCTGCCCTGGCTCCCCTGTTCGCCGGTCCCGGCGCCGCCGTGCTGGTGCTCTTGGCCGTCCTTTTCGGCCTTTACATCATCGTCGTCAAGCATGGCATCCCTCTCGTTGCCGCGCTGGGCAAGAGGCATCTCGACCAGATCGACGCGCTGATCGGAGTGCAGCGGGCTGAGAGTGCAGCGATCACAAAGACGCTGGCCAGCATCGACCGCCGACTGGCGAAGCTCGAAGATCTCTCTGAGCGCATCGGGGTAAATCACGGCGCGCTGTCTCCTGACCGCCTCACCTAAGAGGTCCACCATGCCTGTTCGTCGCATCAAAGAAGGCGAGCCCGGTTACGGGAAGAAAAAGTTTGTCGCAACAGGCACCTATGAGGGCAAGGAATACACCGTCCGTTTTGGCGATGCGAACATGGAGATACGGCGCGACAGCCCGGAGGCGCGCAAGAACTTCCGTTCTCGCCATAACTGCGATGAACCCGGACCTCCGAATAAGCCGCGCTACTGGTCATGTAAAATGTGGTCTAAGAAGCCTGTCTCGGAGATCGCAAAATGAGCCCGCTATTGAAGTGGCGCAAAGAGCGGTCTAAGCCTGCCTGGAACCGCCCGAAGTCCCGCATGGCGCGACTGATGGAGCGCGTTCAGCGGGACATTGAGGCATCGCAGGAACGTGTAGAGCAGGTCGAAACCAACATCAAGTCAGGAGCCTTCTAATGCCTCTCGAAAAGGGCAAGTCCCGCAAGACGATGGAAAAGAACATCAGGAAGCTGATCGACGAGAAGTACCCTCCGAAGCAGGCCGTCGCCATCGCATACGAGAAGGCAGGCAAGAGCAAGAAGAAGGGATAGACTGCCAAGGCCCCTGATGTGTTCATTACTAAGGAGTTTGGCGAGGAGAAAAGGGAAGCAGGGGCCGAGCAGCGCGACTGGGGAGCCGCCGAAGCCGGGAGGATGGTCCTTCCGGCTTCACTCGTTTTACAGTGTAAAGAAGAAGGCCCCCACCGCGACGGGTGGGGGCCTAAGAGTGGCACACGCTATCTGCGCGGCTCTTTTGTAATGTGCTCTTACTCTACTCGATTATGTCCCGGCGTCAATGCCCAGGCCGCTACACTTAGCGCAGCGATGAAGCCAACGACCGCGCCGATGCTCATGTATGTCGTGACGATCGCGATGGACGCTGCGAGCGGAGTGCCCGTGACGGTCATCAGGCTCGCTGTGACTGCGACGATCGACCAAAAGATGCCTGAGTAGACGAGTAGGCTTTTCATAGTGCCACCTCCGCTGCGGGCGTGGCGCTGTCAGACATCAGCAGGTTTCGCATGGACGCGGGCTGGAAGTGAAGCAGCCCGTGATCCGCATAGAACTCTGCGACCCGCACGGCGGCCTCTTCGGGCGTATCGAACGTGCCCAGGTAGCTGAGCTTCCGCTTGATGGAAGGGACCGCGAT
>Ga0315909_10009868_pt1 | contig 10266 bp, 12 predicted proteins | sample LakEriMetagenome_11_FD_203527 | JGI IMG/M metagenome (GOLD analysis project Ga0315909, IMG submission 203527) | Freshwater fungal communities from buoy surface, Lake Erie, Ohio, United States - Buoy 2 MA125 | ecosystem: Environmental > Aquatic > Freshwater > Lake | place: USA: Lake Erie, Ohio...
CAAATGCAACAACTGAATGAAATATTAAAACCTATTCTGGCATGTCCTAAGATTGTGTGCCCCAATTGTGGATGTATTATAATTAAGAGTGATATTTTGCCTCAGCCTCAAATATGCTTTCAATGCAGAGAAAAGGAGCACCTTGATGAAGATAGATAAAAATGATGCACACGACCGGTTAGAGCATCTTTTAGAAGATCAGTCAGAAACGATATCACGAGGTTGTGATGAGTGTTTAAAAAAAAATCCTTTGGCTATTTCAATATTATCTAGAATGCCTTATGTATACATTTTTGCTTTTGCCAAAACACATGATGATGGAGTGAGTAAAAGACTATTATGGCAACCTAGAATGTTAAAGCCAGAAGCGCAAACAAACTCAATGCTTTTTAGAGCTAAGAAAAATAGTGATATCATAGAAATATGCTGGAACATACCACAAAAAGAGCTTTGGGATCAGTATAGGAAAGGTAATCTTATGCAAAATGAAATTGTATGCTGGAGCATCCATCAATTCGTTAATAACAGAAAAGAATTGGAAGCACCTCATCCGGAAGATTTACAAGAAGAACGGCTAAAAATGATTTATAGTGATATCATATTAGAACAAAAACAAAAAAAGCAGTTAGACAAACTTTATGCTACGCTAAGGAGCGAGGAGGCTTTGACAGACTCGCCTTTTTATAAGGTTTAACACCCATAATTTCTCTTGAGGTAGCAGTAGGATTTTTGTATCCTGTACCGTAAGCAGTTCCACCAATTTGTTTGCTTTTTGGGCTTGGTGTATGAAACAGCTTAGGTGAGCCTTTAGCAGATTTCTTCATTAATACCTGTAGTGTGTATTAACGTTTTCGGTGTTTACTTTGCCCATAGGGACGACATTTTTAGTAGTCTGTTTTTTTGTGCCTACAGGCTGAGCATGGCCTACACCGTAGTCTGTGCCTGCGCTTACGAAACAAGAATGCCTTTGATCATACTGAGGGCAGCGAAAATCCCAAGGGGAGTCTTTGCCGTCTATAGGCTGATCTTTAGGGTGTTGTTCTTTGATCTTACAAGGATCGTTGAAACCTGTTTTCATAATTTAACCTATGTATCGTCGGATAATGTATATTATGTTGGAAACAAAGCCCTTAGACGCATGTGTAAGGGCGACAATTTTAATCTTTAACACTTTTAACAGCGAAAGATTTGATAGCATTAGTTTCTTTGACCTGGGCCGAATCTATTTTTGCCTTGCTGTCTACTGTTAGCAGCTTGCTGGGCTTTAATATCTTCTTCTTTATCCTCATAAGGATTTAACCCACCAACGCCTTCTTCAGACATGTAGATTTTTTCCTTTGAATTCATAGGTAGTGGATTATCTTTTGAAGATGAACCCATCCAAGCAGAATGATCATCGATCCTTTGCGCTTTGCTCATAATTTACTCCTTGTACCATCGTACAGTTTAAAATTTAACTATGCCATTTGTTCTTGATTTTGGGAAGACTGTTGTTGCATTCCGCCCATTTGTCCCATTCCTTGCATAATCTGCTCTAGAAACTTAGTAGATTCAGCAGTCATTTTGGCATCAACTTTTTCTCGATCTTCTGTTTCTTGATTTCTTGCTTGATCTTGTTCGATCTCGAAACCTGCCATTTGCGCTTCTAACTCACCGTATTTGTGCATTGTCTCTACAAGTTTCTCTAGAGCCATCATCTTCTCTTTAGTAGCCATAGCTCTATTTCTAGATATCATGCTTAAACGTTCTTCAAATAGGCCTATGTTAGCTTCAGCAGCTCCTTGCTTCTGTCTAGCATTAGCGATATTATTGACAGACTTGCTATAGAGTTCTTTGAGTTTAGCATCTTCAACTGCATGTTGCATTTCTGCCATTTCAGCCTGTTGACTCTGTTGCTGTTTCTCTTGTTCCTGTAGCATCGGTATGATCTCACCCTTACCTGTGATATTCATTTTAGGAATGATCTGTGAAGGGGTAAATACTTCACGCTGGAATGCTGCGTTGATATCTAGCATTTGCTGGGCTTGTAGATTCTGCTGCGTAGGTGTAAGATCTGCTTCTTCAACCATTGTCTGATAATTTGTGAAGATTTTAGAATAAAATAGTGGCGTGGGTTCTTCGCCAAGATACAAGCCAACTTTATGCTCATTCCAGTTGTTAAGTACCACACGCAGGAGTTTATCTCCCAAAAGTTGATCTGAAAAGTCCCATTGGTCAAAGAACTTTTGGAATACCATTAAGTTGGCAGCTTGCTTAAGCATCATTGTCAATGAAGATATCTGCTTGTCTTGCTGACCCGACCAGTTCTCGAGATTGATTCCGCATACTTCATACATGAGTCCTTTCATCTCATTAGCAAGGACAATATCAGACTCTGGGACAGCTGTAGGTATGATCTTTTGACAGTCGGTCATTTCATAACCTTCATTGATCAAAACATCCCAGCCAGCTTGTGTCTTCTTAAGATTATCCTCGTTAGCGACAGCTCCAACTTTACGCATCCAACCGGAGTTTATAACCGATGCTTGAATATCGTTATTGGTAATGACCTTGTAGTTATAAAGTACCTGTGGCGATCTCATAGGGTAGATTAGCGATCTTGTACGTAATCGATAATCAGGAATGTGAGGGTCATAATTCCAATAATAAGGCACGGCAGGAAATCCAATATCTCCAATTGGGTTGCCTCCTTTATACATGAGTTGATCGTTTAAAACTGTGCATAGCTTCCATACTGGAGCGTCTATAGTGACAATTTCAAGATCGGGTATGTTATTTAGAATCATATCGACATTAGCTTCTTTGCCAAAATCGAAGAATTGATTCCTAGATTTACTATAGAGCTTCTTTTTCTTCCCTACCCACTTGTACCATACGTAAGAGACTATGAGAAGGTCATTACGTGCCATGTTGTAGTTTTCAGGGAGAAAATAAAAAGACCCATATCCTTGAGGAGAGCCGGACATAGGGCGTACTTTTTCAACCTTATCTCCAAATCGGGATATAGCTTCATTTCGGCTTATGTACTCCTGAAACCAAATAAATTGTGCATCAGAAAATGAAGGATCACGGCAGAAAGGGTCAACAATAAATGAGTTGTATTCCCAAACTTTGACTTTAAGCTCGCCCTGTGCTGCGTCTTTATCTGTATAATCAAGGTAGGGCTGCGCCATGACAAGGCCAGATATGCACGCAAGTTCTTTAGCTTTAGATTTTTGCTGATGAATTGACCCTATATTACAAGCATGTGTAATGACACGTGTATATTGATCAGTGGTTTTATTATCTCCACCTTCCGATGCCTGATACATAAAACCTTTACGTCTTTGACGCTCAAATCCTGTAATCATATTAACGGGTTGCTGAACGATATTAAAATAATATTGCTCGGCAGTCCATCCGGGGGAAAAGTTATAAGTTCGAGGGTTAAGTGATTGAGAACCAGCATAAAACATTGTGTCTATGTTTGCTTCATTCCAGCGCGACTGCTCAATAGGTTGATACCTAGAGTACATTGAATCCATCCAACCGCGAATGTTCGATTCATCAGGTTCTAGATTGGAATTCCAAGTGGGGTAAAAGAATGTCAAGGAATGTCTCCTTCAGTAAAAATTGAGGTTATCTTAAAATTTTAATTATTGCAACAATCCCATTTATGGATTATGTTAAACTTTTATTATACACCCCTTCCCCAGGAGTCGCTCATGACTTTTCAGCCAGGCAATATGTCCTATGTACAATCTAATGGATCAGCACCAAATTCCGTGTGTTTTCCTCATATAGAAACAAGAGATCCATCGGATATGGATGTTAATTACCCAGTAGGTAAGCGATGGATTAACTCTAACGGTAATGTTGAATGGACACTTACAAGTTTTGATAGTGTTGCAGGTCAACTTACGGCCAATTGGTCAAGTGGTGGAAATGCTCCAGCATCTACCACAGAATATGGTTTGGTTTTACTTACAGATAACAGCCAACCTGTAGCTACTAAAGTTTATGCTGACGCTTTAGCAATTGCGGGAGCTCCTGTAGCAGATACGACGACAGCCGGTATAGGACAACTAGCAACCGATGCGGAAGCCGTAGCCGGAACAGCCTCAACCCCAGCATTAGCTTTATTTGTCACTCCGTCAAACTTAGCAGCAGTTTTCGCAGCTCCTCCGGCCACAGGCGGAACAACGCCAGCAGCCGGATCATTTACAACACTAGCAGCTTCCGGACTGGCTTCACTTAGCGGATCTGCGACAATTACCACAGGTGCAACAGCTCTTAACCTTGCTTCTGACGCTTCGACTGGCGCAGTGAATATCGGTACCGGAGCCGGGGCACGTGTTTTGACCCTAGGTAATGTTACCGGAGCTACCGGAGTTACAGTCAATACAGGTACAGCAGGTTTTGCAGTTAATACTACTGGCGCAGGTGATGTAGTCGTTACGTCAGCCGATACCGTTCTTTTAGACTCAGCAGGCGTGTTTGAGATCAACTCATCCGCAGGCGTTATCTCTATTGGTAATGATGCAGTAGCTCAAAATATCAATGTCGGAACCGGAGCAGCTGCCCGCGTATTAACTTTAGGTAACTCAACAGGCGCAACTCAAATTGTACTTAATGCAGGTACAGCCGGTGTCAATATTGGTACAAACGCAGTTGCTCAGACTGTGACCTTAGGAAATTCGACTGGTGCAACCGCTGTTACGATTAACGCTGGTACAAACGGCGTAAACGTTGGTACAAACGCAATTGCCCATACCGTGACCCTCGGAAATGTTACAGGGGCAACCGCTGTTAATACAAACACAGGAACCGGCGGCAGCGTCCACACCATAACTAACGGCGTATTCACCCTAACAACTGGAACCGGTACAGTTTCTATTTCAGCAGATGCCACGGCCAATACATTGCTATTCGGAACGGGCGCAGGCGCAAAAACGGTGACGATAGGCTCAACGAATACCACATCTACTACTACAATCCAATCCGGGTCAGGCGGACTAGCCTTCACAGGTACTAACGGAGCGATCACGCTCAATTCTGGTACAGGTACGGTAGGAATCTCCACTGACGCAGCTAATACAACGGTCAATATTTCTACGGGGGCTGGAGTTAAAACGCTGACCTTGGGAAGTACTAACACAACCTCTGTTTCTACCCTACAATCTGGTTCAGGTGGTATCGCAATAACCGCAACAAACGGCGCGATCACTGCCAACTCAGGAACAGGAACGATTGGAGTTTCTACGGATGCAACAGCTACTACGGTCAACCTAGCAACGGGAGCCGGCGTTAAAGGCGTGACTTTAGGCAGTACGAACGGAGCTTCTACTTTAGTTCTCCAGGCTGGATCTGGTGCATCATCATTTACCTCTACAGGTTCTCTCACTTTGAATACTTCCACAGGTGCTATCGGGATTTCTACGGATGCGTCAGCGACCACTTTAAATATCGGAACGGGCGCAGCGGTAGTTAAAACGATCTCTATCGGTGGTACGGGTGCTAACATAATAGCCGTTGCTAACACGCAAACAGGCGGATCTTATAGCCTTGGTGCTGCAATGACTACAGGTACTATCAATTTGGGCGGTACAGGTGCTCAAACAGGTACTATGACGATCGCAGGCGGAACGGGTGCGCAAGCTCTTAATATCGCCAATTCGACGGGTGGAAAAACTTTGGCAATAGCAACCGGAGCGGGAGCCAATTCGGTCACCATCGGATCGACTAACACGACTTCAGCGGTCAACATACAAGCAGGTTCAGGTGACGTAACCATCACAGGTGGTAACCTTAAACTTGTTACAGCTGCAAAACAACTTCAGGTTGAAGGTGGCGCCGTTACTGACTTTATCGGTCGAGCAACACTTGTTGCAGGTACGGTAACTGTAGCTAACACAAACATTGCAGCAGGTGATAGAATCTTTGTCACTAGATCAGCGTTAAACGGATCTCCTGTACTAGGATTTCCAATAACAACAATAAGCGCAGGCGCCTCGTTTACGATTGCAGCATATAGCGCTGTTGGAGTAGCTGCCGTTACCGACGTTTCAACATTTGACTATTTCATTGTAAGACAACTTTAATTTAAGGTAACCATGCTTAAAAATTATACAAGTATCGACGTTACAATAGACGGGAAACTCTTTCAGTTGTTTTGCGAACAAGGAGTTTCCACTGTGCTTTGCAAAGAAGCTTTATTCCAATACCAAAAGATTATTGGACATATCGAGGATAATGCAAGAGCGCAGCAGGAAGCTAATGAGGCAAAAGAAGAGCCACAACAAGAATTTATAGCTGATTTACAAGAAAGCGTTTAGAGGAAGAGATGAAAAAGAAAGGTCAAAAACTAAAAACGACAATAAAAAAGCATCTTAAAGAAGATATTCACGAGTCAAAAGAATCGATGCGTGATGATAAAAAACTCATGAAAAAGATGAAAAAGAAAGGTTGCTAGATGTCCTCTACAGGTAGAATAGCTTGGGAAACCTTAAGAAGTATTGATTCTGCAACCTTTACAGGTGCTTATCAAGCCGTTGGTACGCCTCTTGAACATCCGTCATATATCTTAAAGATGGTCAATAATTCAAATGTTCTTGTGACTATCTCCATTGATGGGATCAACGACATTGATGTTTGTCCAGCTAGCTCATTTTGGCTTTATGATGAGGGTAAAGTAGGTATGTCAAGCTCAATAGCTGCAATACCAGCGGGTACACAAATACTTGTTAAAGGTAGCGCTGGAATAGGATCAGTGTATTTAGTGACACAATATATCATTTCTAACTAGGTGGAAATATGTCTCAAGCAGGAATGAATAATGCGTCAGGCGGTCCATCACCCCCGGATGTGCCTACATCTTTTGATACTGATGATTATCCAGAATTTACTACATTAACAGCTATACCAGCATTAAATATTTTAAATGTTAATGGAACTGAAAGACCGGATCCACTCGTAATTCCAGATAAAGACGAAGGTATACAAACTTGGGCTAATCCTGATTTAAGCAATAATCTAGGTATTTATCTTACCAATAGACGTGTAGACGCAGCATCTATAACCGGAGCCGGAACCGTTGATTTGTTTACTCAAGATCTAGGCGGTGATCCAGGGGTATATAATTTTCAGCTTTACGTAGCAGCATTTAACGCTTCCACTCCATCCGGAGCAGCTTATACCATTTTTGGCTCTGTTAGGACTACTGGAGCCGCTGCAACAGTAATCGTTACGCAAGATATCATTTCAGATGAAGAGCCAGCATTACTTGGAGCTGATTTTCAGATTGTAGCTTCCGGGAACAACCTCATAGCGCGTGCTACAGGTGTAGCAGGTCTAACAATCAACTTTAAAGTTTTGGCACAATACGTTTTTGTGGGGGCTTAATGCCAGGAAGTAACAATAGAGTTTCGTTTTCTAATGGACTGCGTTTAGAATCATCCGCTGCGGAAGAGTGGCAGTTAATGCAATTAGCTCCGAATACAACGAATGTTAGCATCATAAACAACCAAGGGAGTCCTGAGGGCGTTGTACAAGCTAATCAAGGCTCTATCTGTCAGGATAATCTCAACGGTAATATGTATTTAAAACGTACCGGAACAGGTGTTACAGGTTGGGTTCTTATCTCTACAAGTGCAACTACAGATTTGCACGTTGCTAGATATATTGTCAGTGCTGGTGGCGCTCCAGATGGAGCAAATTACGTAACGATTGCAAGTGCCATAACAGCGGCTGTGAGTGCTGGTGGAGTGCAAACAATTGCTATACAACCCGGAACCTATACTGAAAACATTACATTACCCGCCAATATTAATTTAACCGGACTTGGTTGCGACGCTTTGACTCCAGCAGTGACAATCAGAGGCACTATAACATGCACAGACGCGGGATCTAGAACCATAGCATTTATCAATTTGGCTACTAATGGAGCAACAAGTCTTTCTGTTACAGGTTCAGTAGCAACAAACGTAAATCTCACCAATTGCTTTTTTACATCAACTGATGCTTTCTCCATCGTTGGAAGTTCAAGCGGTGGTGCAACCATAACATTGTATAATTGTTTTTCTACCATAACAAGCACAAATAGCCTTTACACCTTGACAAACAACACAAACTTATATGTTTTTGGTGGTAAATTTTCTGGTACAACAACATCAAGCACATCTTCTGGTACATGTGATATAGGTCTTGTAAGCACAAGTTTCCAATTTCCAGTTACAACATCCGAAACAGCTACTTTTGGAGCTAAATTTTCAGTTCTTACTTCTACAGCTACAGCTTTAGTTATTGGGTCGACAAACACGCATACGGTTTCAAGTTGTATTGTAGGGGGGCCAGGTGCTGTAGCAGCAATCACAATAGCTGCAAGCTGCCGACTAAAAATTACTCTTACAGAAATCGTGGGAGCTACGCCAAACGTTATTACTGGAGCAGGTACTATTGACAGAGGTTATTTAGTGTTTACTGGTACAGGTTCAACGATAACAGTCGTAACACAAAATGCTTTAGTAGTAATATAGGTAAAAATGCCAGGTAGCAACAATAAAGTTACATTTGCCAACGGTTTTAGACTAGAGCCAAGTGCTGCGGAAGAGTGGTTTTTGATGCAGGACGCACCAAATACCAATGACGTTAGCATCATAAACAACCAGGGTAACCCTGAAGGTGTTGTACAAGCTAACATGGGATCGATTTGCCAAGACAACCTTAACGGCAATATGTACCTCAAAAAAACAGGTACAGGCCCTACAGGTTGGCAACAAATTGTATCTGGTACCGTCACTAGTGGAATTGAAACAATTAATGGTGATAGCGGAAGTATCACTGGCTCAACTGTAACAATTTTTGCTAACAATGCAGCAAATATATGCGGATCTACTGTTGAGTTTGTTAATAGTGGCACTACATCGGTGCTAAATGTTTCCGATTCTGTTAATCAAAATACATTCATCGGCCAAAATTGCGCTAATTTAGCAACAACAAGCACAAATTCTACCGCCTTAGGTTATGGCTGTTTACCTGCTATAACTACCGGACGATGGAATACAGCTATTGGAAATCGTAGCGGAGAAGTGCTTCAGGGCGGTAATTTAAATGACTCGATGGGCTGGGCATCTCTTTCCAGTTGCGTCAGTGGCAGCTGGAACGTTGCCATAGGGTCTCAATCTATGCAAAATAGCACTGGCAACCAAAACGTTGCAGTTGGACATTCTGCACTATCTAGTTATACAGGTGATGGAAACGTTGCCGTAGGGTATTTAGCGGGTAGAAATGTAACCGGAACGGGTACTGTGTCTATCGGATGGATTTCACTTGTAAATAATAACACAGGCTCGAGTAATACCGCAGTAGGATTTCAAAGTTTAACAAGTATAAATGGTGGATCTAACAATACAGCCTATGGATTTAATTCAGGCGCAGGATTAACAACCACTGATTCTGGCAATATAATGATTGGCTATGACGTTCAGGGCACAGCGGGAGATAATAACGTCACAAGAATTGGAAAAAACCAAACACAAGCATATTTAGCAGGTGTATTAAATACGAATAGTGGCCGCGTTATCAAAGTTACTACACCCGGGGCATATCCGTATACTACATTGACAACCGATCATTTAATTCTTGTAGATACTTCAGCCGCTAGAACGATAAATCTAATTGCAGCCCCAGTGACTGGCACATTATATTACATAAAAGACAGCGTTGGATCTGCGGCAGCAAACAATATTACGATCACGCCAGCAGCTGGTAATATTGACGGTGCAGCATCCAAAACAATTGCCTCAAATTATGGGTCGATGACGATAGTTTATAATGGTACTGAATGGTCAATCGTGTGATAAATAAAGTTAAATTAGGATAAAACATGTCTCATATAGGCGAAGGAACAACAGGGGAGTTTTTAAGGGGGATAGGAACAATTGGTTCAGCTTCTTTTTCTTCATCAACTATAACTGTAGCAGAAGGTGGAACTGGAAGCACATCGTTTAGCGCCGGATCTGTCATATTTTCTGACGGTTCGATACTTACACAAGACAATGCTAACTTATTCTATGATAACACAAATAATCGACTAGGTATTGGCATTGGTACCCCCCTTGATACGCTCCACATTGCAGGGGCTATGGAACTTGATCACACGTCGATTGTGAACGATGATCACGCCATCGAAATTGTCTGCAATGCAAATGGCTTTGCAGACGTGAAAGCCATGGACATCGATTATATTACAGGCGCATTAGCAGCAGGTGAAGACGAAGAGGCAATCTT
>Ga0315909_10009869_pt1 | contig 10264 bp, 10 predicted proteins | sample LakEriMetagenome_11_FD_203527 | JGI IMG/M metagenome (GOLD analysis project Ga0315909, IMG submission 203527) | Freshwater fungal communities from buoy surface, Lake Erie, Ohio, United States - Buoy 2 MA125 | ecosystem: Environmental > Aquatic > Freshwater > Lake | place: USA: Lake Erie, Ohio...
GAAACCACTAAGAAGACCGGAATGCCACATTTCTAATGGACTTACACACTGTAAAACAGGACATTGAATCCTGGATAGAAACCTTTGTTGAGATTCCTCATCCAGCACTGGGCGACTGGCCACCATGTCCATATGCTCGCAATGCCAGACTCAATCAAGAATACGAAGTCAGGATTGGCATCAATCCATTGTTGGATCTTGCACAGTTGGCATTGTCTGGGCTGGGCAACAAAAAAGTCATAGTGCTGGCATATGACCCTGTGCGGTGGACCTACGATCAATTTCACGAAGCCCTTGAACAGGCCAATTGCGAATTCTTAGCAGCCAAAGATATCATTGTGTTAGAGGATCACCCTGCTGATCCAGAAATAGTCAATGGTGTATCAATGAATCAAGGCACTTATGCCCTGGCCTTGGTGCAGAGCCTGAGCGATCTCAATGACAAAGCAGAACTTATGGCTCGCAAAGGATTCTACGACACTTGGCCTGAAGACTATTTGCAAACACTGTTTCGACACAGGAAGGATCCCAGATCATGAGTTACCAGTTTGCCAGGATTGATCTGAGCAAGGGCAATTATGAAGCATCAATTGAATGGGGTTATCTCATACCCACTGAAGAACAGATGCAAGAATTAGACAATATCTATAGAACCTATTGCATATACAAACACTTTGCCAGTGTTATGCCCATGTTCCGTAGTCGTTACACAGAACCAAACACAGATGTCATAGGATATTTTGATCAAGGAAAAATGGTGGCATTCAGTTTGATCAAACGCTATGATGAAAAAAATGCCGAGTGTGTGCAATTTGCATGGACATATCATGATCCAAAACTACGCTTGGGCATTGAAACAATGAAAACAGAGTGTGCTATCTACAAAGCACGAGGGTTTGACTATCTCTACCTTGAGCAAGCACATCTCTATAAGAAAGAGATAGACGGATTTGAACTACTAGGACCAATGACATAATGGCAGACTTATACACAATATGGGCCAACAAAGAAGGTGACATCAGCGACATAGACTGGGTCACGGGCATGAAAAGCTTCTTCGATCACTTGATATCAGAAGGCAAAATGGAATCATACAGAATCACTAGATGTAAAATGGGATTCCGTAGCATTGCCGACATGCCAGAATGGATGATACTCATGGAGTTCCAAGACATGGGCCAGATGGATTCAGCATTCCGTCGTGTTGCTCCATTAGAAGGAGAACTCGAACAGAAACACAAGTCATTCAATCAGTTTGTTGCTGGCGATATACAACACGCATTGTTTAGAGATTGGCCAGATCAGTTCTAACTACCTATTGAGAACTTCTACGAAGTTCTATTCATTTCGCTTGCGCTCATGAATGTATTATTAAGAGATGAGCGAAGCGAAACAGTTATCATCCAGATACCATGGTCACACTTTGCCCGCACAGGGCAAAGTTAGAACTGTCATCATCCGAGTACGAACAGTCACTTAGCGTTACAGCATTACAGAGGCGGTTGTCCGGTACCTCGAGCTGTGTCTTTATCACAACGGCGGGCTTGTACACATACGCTAACATACATACAAACCGTGTAGCATCACTGCTACGTCTTTTTCCCTTTATATTCTATTCAAACAATCAAACCGCAGGAGTTTGCGATCGTGGTCCTGTCAAGGATACTGATTGAGTGCTCACTAGCGCGGTGAGTCTTCCATCCCTGTGATCCGTGATCCAGGTCTAGGGCACACGAGTTTGGCTTGTGCTAGCCTTGACTGCTTAATTTGCCTTTGATGTGACTGCCATGTACACGCACTTGTATGTGCCCGTTATAGTAGTCATCACTTTCTAATACACGTCGGGAGAATTGTTCGCGAGCTTCAATGTAACTGCATTCCGATTTGGATTGGCAGTAATATAGTATTTCGCGTGAGAAGTTTTCTATGCCTAGCAGTTCAACATCTCGAGATAACTCCGGAGAACTGCCATAATATGTTTGCCAATCTGAATCTATTTTGCCACGTATTTTCTTGCGTTTTTTGTTGCCATTTTTTAGTTTTACTACTCGATATGTTGTCTTGCTAAATTTTGCTAGTTTTTTGCCAATGTACTTCCTACCGGTTATGTTGTTTGTTATCAAATAAACAAACCCAACACAGTCTTCGGGTAATTCGGTGATTTCTTGAGATTCATAAAGCCATACCATGGGCTAGTAGTTAGCAAAATATCACACATAGAAATAACTTTTTATTTCTGGATCAGCAAACCACTGCCAGGCTTCAAGATTTTTATACAATGCTTCGGTTAATGTATTGTCTCCTGGTTGCTGTAATGACTGTACGACTGCCCGGATTTCATTGTCAATGTGTTCTCTAAATCGAGTAGGATCTCTTGGATCACTGATTCCAGGCAACGGTGTGCTGTATTCCCATTTGTTGTACCGATCTAGCAATTTTTGTTTGACACTGACCGGTAAATTTCTTATCTGTAAATATTCCGGAGTTGTCAGTATATTGGACATCACGTCAACTTCTTTCCCAATGCACCAACGGTATAGATCGTCAAGTGTGTGTACACTCAGCGCACTTGGTACAGTTCTGATTGTAACATAAACACGACCTTGTTTCCTATATTTTAGATAATGTTCAATGTTGCCCAATACAGATTCTGTTTGAGCTCTGATATAGTCGTTTAGTTTGCCAGATCCTTCAACGCTGATGCCAATATCAACGTGTCGAAACATTGATAACTTGTCTAGTAATTTGCTATCAAACATTGTTCCGTTGGTAGTGAATCCCAAGTAGATATCAGTGAGATTGGCCTGGAGCAATCGATCAATCAGCTCATTGAATCGAGGATTGAGCAAGGGTTCGCCACCAATGATGTGTACAAATTTTAAATTTTTTGTTTGACACATGGTGTCAATCACAGAGTTCCATGACTGGGTGTTATCAGTCCAGTTCATCCGAATAGGTCCAGAGTACGTTTTTTCCTTGACCATGGCGGCTGCTATCTTACTACTGAAAGTTGGGTTGCACATTTTACAGGCTAGATTACACTCGTTGCCCAGACTCATGTGATAGCTGATTGGATGTAAAATATCAGTAAGACCGTTGTTGTCTTCGGAATATTTAAATATTGAAGCATCAGGACTGTGTTTGTAATCGTGATAAAAGTTAATATCACTGATCTGACTTTTTAAATTTTCTCTAGATCGTTTACTTGACGAGCCCGTGGCTTCTTCGTTATAGCACATGCTACACAATGATTCAGCCACTCCGTTTATTTTTTTCAAACGTGCTGACTTTTGATATTCACTGTTGGCCCAGTCTGACACAGACATATTATGTACGTTATAAACCTCGCCATCCTGAGAGCCCGACATTGAGTTTCTTTGAGCTCCACAGGTATGATATGTTCCATCTGCATTGATATGCACTTCTAACCACGGAACAGTGCAAAATACTTTTTTTAGAGACATGATGATTTGCACTTTAATTGACAGATTTTCAACGGCTTGTTGTCAAGGATGTCCATGAAGTCATTCCATAACTCCCGATCATTCAAAATCTCAAAAAATGATCTGTGCTTGGTTGATAGTTTTTTAAAGTTATCGCGCACAAAATCATTGACCTGGTATCCATTGTTAAACCAAGGGCAAGGTGTAAGCAATCCATCCACGCTTACAAATAGATCTTTTTGATAGTTCAAACACTTGGCCCAATGAGTGGTCGTTGGGGAAGGAATAGTTACAGGCTCGTAATCACAGTGATTGATGTTTTCCACAGCGGTATGATACACTAGATCTTCAGAAACATATTCGTCAGCAGGTCGTAATAAATCCACACCATTAACAGTGTATCTGCCATCAAACTTTGAACTTTTCACAGTCTGGAATTGATTACAGCCAAGGCTCTTGGCCAGGGCTCTGATGCGATCAATGTGCTGTTGATTGAATTGAAAATAGATAGTTGACCACAAGATCATGCATTTGCTTACTGATCTGAGAGCAGTTATTCCATCAACAATGCTGTCAAAGTCACTGTTTACACGATACAGATTGTTGGATTCGTTGTCCCAACCGTCCACACTAAATGTTACCTTGTCATTGTGATCTAACCACTGGCCCAACTGCTTCCACCAAGATGATTTTTTATAACTACCGTTGGTGACAATTCGTATGCGAGAGTCACCGTTTTGCTTGATGTATTGCACGATATCTAAAAATTCAGTGGCGTATATAGGATCTCCAATGTCTCCACAAAAAATAAAATGTTTAATTTTTTTGAAAGTCTCCGCAGGAAATCCCATTTTAAACTCATTCAACGATATCTCTTGATTGATCGTACCTGGGCTCAACTCAGTCCTGGGACATCGAGGGCATTTCAGTACGCACTTGCTACTGAGTTCAATGTGTACGGTTTGGTAATTAAACAACATCTATATCTGTGTTATAACTTGTGAACCCATTCTCTTTGACCACTTTGAGAATATTTTCTACACGGCCAGCCAGTTCGTCTCTATGGCTTACTAACCAAATTGACTTGTGTCTCTCACGACTCATCTTCTTTAGCAAGGCCAGGCTGTTCTCTACACCCTGTGTGTCCATGCCCGAATCAACTAGCTCGTCGATGAACAGCAAGTTAATAGGATGATACAAACTTTCCCACACATCACGGAATGCCCATGACATTGACAGAATCAATCGATTGCGTTCACCTCGACTCAAATTATCAAAGTCAAGATCGCGACCCAGTTCTGTAATTTCTACATTGAGATCGTTTTGGAATATAACCTGATGCGGCAATCCAATACGATCAAGATAGTGAGTGAGGCGAGCATTCAAATAACTTAAATTTTGTTCAATGATCTTCTTGCGGATAAACGAATCTTTGTTTGTGAGTAACTTTAGCAAGAAATCTTGGTGTTCTTGCAGTCTTGTGAGTTCATTGAGTGTGTCGTAGGTCACTGTCTGCAGAGCCTGTCCAGTCATTTCTTCAATCTGCTCGCCATACGGATCAGTTTCTGCAGATTTTTCAGTAATCTGTTTTTCTAAATTGGTCAGCGTTGCTTGATGATGCACAGCATCAGCTTCGTTGTCATAGAACATTTTGGGAGGCTTGCCTAACGTGCCCAAGGAGTCGTGGGCAGTCTGTAGTTCTGATAACAGGGTGCTGTGTTCCTGGCTTGACGCTCTTGCACTTGCCAAATCTTTCTGTTTCGTTTCCAAAACTTGTTGGTGCTTATTGTCGTGGAACGATTGACCGCATGTGTGACAGGTGTGAGATTCAAGTGTTGCAATCTCTTTGCTAAGTTTTTCAATGCTTTTGTTTTCTCGATCCACGTCAAGTTTCGTGCGGGAGATCTGGCTAGATAAGTCGTTAAGATCTTTGCGTTTCTGATCCCAAACTCGGTGCGCCTTGTGCGCCTCAATCTCCGCTTCGATGTCAATCTTCTTAAGCTCTTCCAGCGCCGTTTGCAACTTCTCAATTTCTTCATCATGTTTGGTTGTCCACATTGTTTGACGCCGGCGCAGATTTTCTATTTGCTCTTCTATGCGTTTGTTGGCTTCTTGTACAGCACGAATACGCATCTCTTCTTGTGAGATACCATCCTTGGTTTCTCTATTGAGTTCTTTGATGCGCTCGGCACGCTCGCTCAACAGTGTGATACCCAGCAGTTGTTCAATGATAGCTCGCTGATCATTGGCCTTCAAACTCAAAAAAGGTTCTGTGTAAGTGTTCAACGCCAACACATGGCGGAACATGTCATGAGTCATGCCTATAGCAGACTCAATGGCATCCTGTGTTTCTCTTGAATCGCCTTGCGAATTGTCATCTGCGGCCTGTTCTTCGTTGTTGACAAAGAATTTGAGCACATTGGGCTTACGACCTCGTTCAATGCGATAGTCTTTGCCGTTGATATTGAAATCTAAACTGACCAACATGTTCTTGCCATTGGCTTTGTTGATCAAGTTGTCTCTGCGAATGTTAGTGAGAGCTTGCCCATACAGAGCATAGCTTAGTGCATTGATGATTGTGGTTTTGCCTGTGCCGTTACGGCTGCCGTCACCACCAAGATCTAAATTTTCGCCCAGCACCAGGGTAAGGTCGCGGCGATCAAAGTTAATGGCCTGTGTGGCGTTGCCCACGCTCATAAAGTTTTTAACTGTTAGATCTTTTATTTGTATCATAGAGCTTGATATATTTGTAGTAATAGTTTAGGATCGTAAAACTCTGATTCAATCTTGGTAATCTGGTCTGTGACGATCTGATCCACGCTTTCGAACTTGACTTCTCCAGGCGACAGATCTTCTTCCAACGCTGATCGCTTGTTGGGAATCAAGGCCATTTCTCTCAAACTGTGTTTGCGTATAAATGTATCCTTGATAAACCCTGCCTCTTCATAGGAGATTTCAATATCCAACTGAACACGCACATGCATGTTGGGTTTGAGCAGTTGATCTCCTTGATCAATCAAGGTAGACAGATCAAACACATTGTACAAGGGTTGATTGGGCCAAGCATGATATTCGGGTTCCGCACCCCAGTCCAGGATCATGCAACCTCGTTTGTTGTCACCGGCATCGGCAAAGTTGTGCGGAAACGCATTTCCAATGTAGTTGATATTGTTTTTGTGCTGGCGCAAATGGAAGTGGCCACTGAACACCTTGTCATAGTGTCCAAAGTGTGCGGCCTGTATTTCACCGTGATCGGGCATTTCCACCATGGCATTCATCTTGAAATGTGGCAGCTCAAAATGTCCAAACATGTACTTGCTGGACATTTTTTGAATGCGTTTATGATCATCACCGACCAGCCAAGGAGCAATGATCACATCGCCTTCGTGAAACCAATCATTGCAGATGTGGATATTGGGCAAGTGCTTGGCCCAGGCCGCACCGTGGATGTCACGTTTGTCACGATAGTACAAGTCGTGATTGCCGGGAATAAAGAAAAACTGTGAAAAGGCTTTGGACAGTTTTTCCAGGGCCTGTAAGCTAAAGTTTAAGGTTTGTAGATTGATTGACGCACGATGGTGATGCCAGTCTCCAAGAAACATACCAGTTTCGCAACCCTGTTCCTTGCCCGTGGCAATAATCCAGTCTACAAACTGTTCGCAATCTTGATTGTGTAATAGGCTATTCGATTTCAGTCCAAAGTGGATGTCAGTGAAAACGATAGCCTTCTTGAATAAGTTAGCCATAGAGTAGCAGTATACTACTCTTCTGAGCTGTTTGCAACCGCTTCGGCTGACTTGTTATGGCTTTCTGAAAATTGTCGTGTCCAACTTGGATTGAGTCCGTTCATTTCCAGTATGTCATCACGTATGTTCTGCATCTTTTTTTCAATGTTCAAGACACGAGTAAAGCTATTAGTGATAGCGGCAGTATAATACGCAAAAGGGTTCTGCGATTTTGATTCGTCAAATTGCAGTCCAATTTGACTGAGTTGTAGCAGGGCTTGTCCCCGCATTTCTTCGTTGTATGTGTATCCACGCCAGTTACTCCTTGTAGCATATCTTTCACACAGTTTGATAAACATTGTGGCCAGTTTATTGGTCATTTTGCCATGATCTCTGCAGAACTCACCACTGTCTAATGCACCCTTCCAGTGCGATTTGCCCACCAAAAAAGGCTCTTTATTTTCGTCTAAACGATAGTGATAGAAGGGAGGAAAGTTCAATCTTACGTAGTTCATATCCAGTACAGGAACCTCTACCAGCTCCTCTAATCCGTCAGATTCTGTGGTATCATCGAGCTCCAACAGCTCTTCCATCTTGCTTTTTTTGGCCTGTGCTTTGGTTTGTTTCTTTGGTGCCATGGGTATATGATCCCAACACGTGATACGAAACACTAGATCTGTGTGTGGAATTTTTTTATCATTGACAACTTCGCCAGTTTCTCGTTTGATACGATCAGCACGATTGCGTCGTGCTTCAGCAACGGTGCGCTGATTGATTTTTTCTAAACTGGGTAAAATTATGTCGTATTGATGATCCGTAACACGATCTCGGTATGAACAGTATGTGTTTTTGCTTAGATGTATTTCTTTTAAAATATCTCTGTTGTTGAGATAATTGACCTTTTTTGGTGTGGGCGTAGCTGTTGTAGCCATGAGTTGAACTTCTCCTATAGTGTAGTTATTATACTACATGTCAACCGGTTGTCAAACCTTTTGTGGGATTAACTTAGCCGTTTTTGCCTACGGTAAATACATCAAGGAATCCACAATGTCTACACAGGCCCAAGTAACCCAAGCAGAGCTTGCTCTACAACGAGCTATCCGAGAAGAGGAAAATGCGCTCATTGCGACGAATGAAGCGTCGCGGGCCTTGTATCAGGCACAAGAAACAGGGTCCATAGCAGATCGTCAACAAGCACTAGACAGGCTGAGACAGACCACAGCTCAACTGGCACAGGCCAACCGTGATGTTGCAGCCGCTCAACAGAACTATAACACAGTGTCCAAACAACCCGATACTGATGCCGCACAGGACCCACAAGTCAATAATGATCCACAGCCTCAAGTTCAAACTTTTGCAGTGAGCCCTCAGCCAGTGCTAGAGGCAAGACCCCTTGGTGCAGGTCCACCTGATACCAGTCTGTTGGGTAGAACTCCACCCCCGGTGGTACAGCCATTTGGCGCAGGTCCACCTGATACCAGTTTATTGATTACTCCTTTGCCCCCTCCTCCACCTTTGGTCACAGCACCACCAGCAGTCAACGATCCTCCTGATCCTGCTGCCGCAGGTCCTGGAAGACAGGAAATAGGACTGGCCAATGTAGATACCAATAGATTTATATTTGGACCAGACGGAGAATTACTGCCGGCCGATAGTCCCTATGCGATCTCGATCGCGCGAGAACAAGAAGAGTTAGGCAGGCTGGCTCTTCCGCAAAATGTCACACCACAACCAGTTGGCGGTGATTACGTAGCTTCCTACAATCCTGAAACCGGCAAGTGGGATGTGGTTGATTTAGCCACTGGCGCAACAATAAAGTCAGGACTTACAGAACAGGCAGCCACACTGGATGCTCAAAATCTTTCTGTGGGCGATCCGGGCTATGGTGGCTTGGCCGCACGTAACTTTGGTGTGGCCTATGACGAGGATGGTAATCTGTTGCCTGGTTACACATTAGACGAAGATAACAATCCTGTCTATGTAGGCGGCGACTTTGTTGAACCTGCCACAGCCGCTTCCGCTGAAGCCAGTCGTGCCCAGGCACTGTTAGATCAAGCACGTCAACAAGCATCTGTTTCTGCCTTGCGCAAAGCCAGCGGCAAAGCAGTAGGCGATGGCGACTGGCGTGTACGATTGAGATTAGCTCCCAGCGCCACTTATCTTTACAAAACGCCTGGTATAGGATCAGCTGGTATACTGGAGCCACTGCGAGACACTGACGGAGTGGTATTTCCTTATACACCTCGCATAGACATGGCCTATACAGCCGACTACAATGCTTATGATTTGACACATTCCAACTATCGCGGCTATTTCTACAAAGGCAGTAATCCTGGCGAAGTGGTCATGAATGCAGATTTCACTGCGCAAGATTCCAACGAAGCAGATTATCTGCTGGCCACTATACATTTTCTAAGATCTTGTACCAAGATGTTCTATGGTCAAGACAAACAGCGAGGCACACCTCCGCCCTTGGTATTTCTCAGCGGTCTAGGCGATTTTCAATTCAATGAACATCCTTGCGTGATCAAGCAGTTCAACTACAACTTGCCCAGCGATGTAGATTACATCCGTGCTCGTGGCCGTCAGTCAACTTCATCTGGTGTGACACAAGGTGGAAATGGTCTCATGTTCCGTAGAACACTGTCAAGCACTACCACAGCATCATACAGTCTCAGCAGTATATGGAGTCGACTCACTGGTGCCAATTTACCGCAAGGTGGTATGAACATACCGCCAGCACCGCCCAATCTTGGATTGAATTCGCCAACCTATGTGCCAACCAAGATCACTATATCAATTACCCTGTTACCAATGCCAACACGCAGTCAAGTCAGCCAGCAGTTCAGTCTTGAAAAGTATGCCAACGGTAACTTGTTGAGAGGAGGATTCTGGTAATGGCTGTGTATGCTTCAACCAGTGCTTATTACAGCACACCAAAAAACAGTATCTATCTTGGATTCATGACTAATCGTCCCATTCCAAAGCAGGCTGACGATATATTTTTCAAGATCAATACTACCTATAATCTGCGTCCTGACTTACTGGCCTATGACCTGTATGGTGATGCTGGACTATGGTGGGTGTTTGCCCAGC
>Ga0315909_10009875_pt1 | contig 10260 bp, 6 predicted proteins | sample LakEriMetagenome_11_FD_203527 | JGI IMG/M metagenome (GOLD analysis project Ga0315909, IMG submission 203527) | Freshwater fungal communities from buoy surface, Lake Erie, Ohio, United States - Buoy 2 MA125 | ecosystem: Environmental > Aquatic > Freshwater > Lake | place: USA: Lake Erie, Ohio...
CTAGCGCGCTTGACTGGGGGTCAAGAGGTCGCAGGTTCAAGTCCTGTCGCCCCGACGTTTGTTCCCTGATGAGTCCGCTCCACCCCGGAGTCGGGCTCATCCGTTTGGTCGATCCGGTCTCGCGCGCCTCGGCGAGGACCGGTATCGGCCGACGGGCTCCGGCAACACGCCGGAGCTGATTGAGTGTGGTGGTGTTCCGGCTCGTGCGTGGCGACCGAGCCCTCGCCGCAGTTGCAGGACGATTCGGGGGCGGGAAGACCGACCCGGTTGCGGCCGTGGATCGGCACTGGCAGGTGTTCCTCGCCGAAGGCGATCACACCGCGGCGGAGCCCGCGGATAGGCCGCTTGCCCCACATCCGCTCCTCGAACTCCAGGCCGACGAAGACGCCCAGCCGCAGGACGAGCTCGCGGATCTTCGGGTTGGCATTCGGATCGCCCGCGAGCGATGCGATGCCGTCGATCGTCGCCATCAGGGTGTCCACCTGCTCCTCGGGAGTGGCGACGGTAGCGGTGGTGGAGGTCGGAGCGGTGAGTTCGGCGATCTGCCGCTGCACTTCGGTCCGTTCCGCGTCGAGCGTGTCGAACGTGCGGGCGATAGCCGCGTAGCGGGCGTCATTCTTCTCCGTGGCCATCCGCCGCTCGACGGTCGCAATGTCGCCGTCGAGGTCGGCCAGTCGCCTCCGAAGAGACCCGAGGGCAGAGGGCTCCAGGGTGTCCGCGCCCGCCGCGGCCTCCGCCCGTGCCTTGGCGAGCAGCCGCTCCCGGATGGCCTCACGGCCGCCGGCCTTGTCGACCAGTTCCAGGAGCGCATCCACGAGCATGGTCGTGAGCGGGGCAGCCTCGACCGCATTGTGGTGGCACTCGGTGTAGCCGCTGTTGTAGTAGCGGCCACAGACATACTTCAGCTTGCCGCTCTGCGGAATCCCGTGCATGACGCTGCCGCAGCCATCGGTCAGGTCGATGACCCGCGTCGCCAGTGCATAGCGGTCGGGATTGGTGGCCTTCTGGCCGCTCCTGCGACGTACCTCGGAGATCGATTCCTTTTTCGGCTGCAGGGCCTGCCAGCGATCGGCATCGAAGAACGCCTTGCCACCGGCGTCGCCCCGCACGCGGACTTCCTCCGGGTTCTCGAGCAGCTTGGGCTGTCCATCCGGACGGAGGTCGTGCTCGTCGAGTTCCCGAGGACCGTCGGCACCGACGCGGCGATACCGCCCCTCGGACCGACGGCCATACTCCTTGATGCCGAGAATGATCGGGTTCGAGCAGAGATCGCGGACCGTGTTGGGATGCCACTTGCCCGGCACGCGGTACTTCGCCCCGTGGTCGCGGCGGGTGCGGCCGTTGTCGGGCGACGGAATCTGCATGTCATTGAGCCGCGCGGCGATCTTCTTGCAGCTATCGCCGGAGGCTCGCCACTCGAGGATCATGCACCAGACGGCGATTTTCTCATCGTCGAGTGGCAGAAACCTGACGTGGTGGCCCGCCCGCCGGATGTTCTCGCCGTCGGCGAGCCACTGCACGAACTCATCGTTTGGGCCGACGAGCGCCCGACCGAAGCCGTACGGTGCCCTGCCGCCGGTGCTCAGGCCCTGGGCCGCCATGCTCTGCTGCACGAAGACGATCCGATCGCCCAGCCGCGGCGAAAACCTGCCGTGCTCCTGGTATTCGACGAGGCCGCCGATGAGATAGAGCATCTCGTTGGTCTTCAGGTCCTCGGGCGTGTAGGTCTTGTCGTGGGTGACGAGCGTGACGCCGCTGGCGATGAGTTCCTGTTCGAGTTGCATCATCTCCAGAAGCTGCTGTGGTCGACCAAGTCGATCCCGCTTGAATACGTAGACGTGCGACACCGTCGGGTCGGCGATGGCTTCGCGGAGGAATGCCCGGAAGCCGGGCCTGGTCAGATCGCCGCCGCTCACGGCGTCGTCAATAAAAATGTCCTGCAGATGGTGCAGCTTCCGCCGTTGCATCGCCTCGATGTCGGCATAGCTGCCACGGAAGGTCACCCCGACGCTTTCCGACTTGGCCTTCGCCCAGTCGAACTGCTGCCGAAGGGAGGCCTGCTGGCCGTCGTCACTGCGTCGCTCGTAGAGGAGCGCCCGGTTCTTGGGCCGGCTTTTCATGGCTGCGGTTCCGTGGGGGAAGAGATGAGGGTGTCGCGGAGCGTCCAAATGAAGTCGGCGAGCGCGTCGGCCAGGTCGGTGGAAACGTGCGGCACGCGGACGTGAGCCTTGAGGCTCCGCCACGCTGACGTGACTGTGTGCTGCTGCCACCAGGCCATCATCCGACAGAACGTGTGGTCCATCGCCGCCGACCGGATATGCACCTGTGGTGAGGCGGCGATCCGTCGGCGGAGGTCGATCATCAGGACCGTGGGATGCGTAACAGCCAGCTCTTGCGGCGTGACGAGGCCGATCTCGAACCAGCGGGCCATCTGCGCGATGGTCATTAGTTCAAAGATGTAGGCCTCGTGGATGAGGTCGGAGAGCCGCTTGTTGCCGAACCTGTCGTCGAAGCCGAGCCGCTTGAGCTCGATTTCGGCGTCCGCTTCCAGGGCTGCCTTGAAGTCGAGGTCGGCGGCAGAAAGTGGCGGCAGAGTGTCGTGATTCATGTCTCCTCCGTTGAGACCGTGTGCGTTCCGTCGTGCTGGCGGCCAAGCCCCCATTTTCCCAAGTCGTCCTCGCAGAAGCAAGAATTTCCGACGTGAAAAATGGGAGGGGATTGACGCGAACCGGTGGGAGTGATCTCGGCCCGGGCATCACTGCTGGGCGTCACCGCTTGGCGGCCGTGGTGCATTGCGTTCGGCAGCGATCTGTCGGGCGATCATTTCGGCCAGAAATCTGCGGAAGTTTTCGACGGCATCCGCGGGGGCGGAAGCATTCTCCTGGGCCGCGTTGGCTTGCTTCGGTCTGTGGAGCTTCCCGTTGCGGTGGGAGGAGCCGTTCTTCGAACTGTTGTTGTGGTCGTCCATCGGTCTGATCCATGGGTAAAAACACCGGTGGCGTGCCCTGGGAGCTCCATCGGCCCCAGTCGGCACGCCACCGGTTGAGAAACGCTCGGGGAATCGGACGGGTCAGGCGACCCGTCGGCCGCGTTGGCGACGGAACCGCCTGTGCAGTCTGGAGTCGTCGTGTGCATCCCAATCGAGTCCGGCGACCGCGGTCATGTCGACGGCGTCGTTGTCCGTGGGGTCTTCTGCAACCGACGGTGCCTCTCGGTCAGTCAGCACATCACCGCCATCGACGAAAACGATCTCGATGACATGGAAGCCACGGTCACGAATCGTGGCTCGTGACTCGCCGAGGGCTCGCGATACGGCGGCGATGAGGTCGCGGTCAGTTTCTGCGTAGAGCATCTGCGCACTCCATCCCGGATAGTCCGGGCGTAAAGACAACGCCACCGGCGAGATAAGCCGGGGCGGTACATGAAGGCCACGTGGGAACGCCCCACGATGACCATGCCCGCCGTCGATAGGGACGGCGCGGTGAAGCAATCAGCTGCCGGTCATGGCGGCGACCGGATGCGGGCTATCCGGTGAAGCGAACGTCCCGCATCAGACGGTCGAGCATTTCGCCGACGTGGGCGACGAGCATCGCCCGCACCAGCGGCAGGCAGTCCGCATAGGGCACGAAGCGAGGCCGGAGATCGGCGGGCTCGCCGTGCGGTCGTCCGAGATGTTCAGTGTATTCGACCGAATCCCAGGCGGCGGCACCGACACCACCGGGCATCAGCAGCACGGCCTGGAAGAGGATGAAGAGATCGTCCTCGTCGCTCGACGTGTTCGCAGGCCGGGCGTAGACCACCGGCCCGGTGATCTGAAAATCCCGCACCCCGAGCGACGCCAGTTCGGCGAGGGTGTGGTTGATGCTCTGGATCGTGTCTTCGGCGCAGTCGAGTGTCGTCGAAATCGTCATGGCAAGCCGCGCCAGATCCGCGGCCCGATCGGAGAGAGAATCGTGCATGGCACATTCCTTGGTGTGAATAGCGGCCGATAGAAGGAGGCCGCTCAAGGAATATGCCGTGATTCTGACGTGTATTTAGCAGATGCGGACACTCATTTGGGCACATCGCCATCCGTGTCCTGCGAGCGCGGGTTTCGGCACAGCACAGACGAGGATTCTCTCCCACGACCTGGGTCAGGATTTCGGGAGGGTGTCACCATCAGGGTTGGGCCCTGAAACAGCCCTAGGGGAGCCCCCTGGACCTGGTACGTAATGGCGTTGCCAAATACGACACCGCCGTTGGCTTCAAAGCCGGTGTAACCGGTGGGATCGCCCCGTATCGCCGGTGGTTGCCAGGAGGGTTGCGGACACGATGCCATCCGCAGTGCCATCGGTTGCGTCATTGATGACAGGGCTTTCCACGAAGGCATTGCCGACGGGAGTGAGCCGTTTTTCGAGATAATCGATCCTCGGCACGAACGTGCGGCGCTTCGCCTTTGCAGCCGGCATTCCCTTGGCCCGGCTTACCGAACGACGATCGGATCCTGGAGAGCGCGCCACATGAGATTCTCCTCCTGTTGGTAACCTGTTCGCATCGACCCAGATCGCATCGTCGCAGGGGCCCCTCGCACGATCATGCAGGCCCGTTGGCGGTGGTCCAACGATTGTATTTTGAACGATAGGTCCATTTACGTCATGCGGGATTCGCCGTCGAGCAGCTGGCCCCGTGAAATGTGATGAAATGGGCGTGGCGCGCACGAAATGGCGAACCGGCCTGTGGCGGGGCACGGGCGAACCCCGAGAAGCCCATCGTGGGGCCGCAGCTGCCGAGGATCCTCGTGGAGATCGACGAACTCACGAGGGAGTGTTTCAGGCGCCGACGACCTGGTAGCTGACGACGTTGCTCATATTGCCGGCGATGACAACGCCGCCATTAAAGTGATTGGGCTGCGTGGCGAGGTTGATCGTGGTGTTGGCGGCAGCGGCCGTCAGCGTGGTCTTTCCAGCCACCGTCACGATCCCCGTCTGCGTCAGGTTTCCGGTACCGGACACGTTGCCCGCTCCCGTCGTCACGGCCAGATTACGGCCGACCGACGACTGCCCCAGCACCAGCGCGGTGGCGTCGACGATCGCCGCATCGTTCGCGCCTGAATTCGTCAGGCTGACGGCGCCGGTGAAGTTGTTGGCGGCGTTTGTCAGCGTGATCGCCGCTGCGCCGGCCGTGATGGCCGCCGTGCCGCCTACCGTCAGATTGCCCGCCTGCGTGATCGCCCCGGTCGCACCGGTATTGTTGTTGAACGACTTGGCGACGAGGTTGCGGCCCACCGTGCCAGTGCCGAGGTTGAGTGCGCCGTTGGAAAGCGCCGTGAGGTCCTGGCCGATGGCAAGCGAAGCGAAGGCCAATGCGGTGGCATCGGTGATCGCGACATTGTTGCTACCTGAATTCGTCAGGCTAACGGCGCCGGTGAAGTTGTTGGCGGCGTTTGTCAGCGTGATCGCCGCCGCGCCGGCCGTGATGGCCGCCGTGCCGCCTACCGTCAGCTTGCCCGCCTGCGTGATCGCCCCGGTCGCACCGGTATTGTTGTTCAACGAGGTGGCGACGAGATTGCGGCCCACGCTGCCGCTGCCCAGATTGAGTGCGCCGTTGGACCGCACGGTCAGGTCCTGGCCGATCGTCACCGATCCCAGCGTGAGGGCGTTTTTGTCGGTGATCGCCGAGGGAAACGCCGTGCCGGAATAGAACAAGCTCACCGCGCCGCCAAAGTCATTGTTCGCATCGCTCAGCACGATGCCGTTGCGGCCGGTGGTGAAACTCGAGGTGCCCGCCACCGCGATGCCGCCGGCCGCCTGCGTGATGGCGCCGTTGGTGGTGGAGGTGCCCGCGGTGACGATCAGATTGCCCCCCACGCTGCCGGTGCCCAGCACGAAGCTCCCCGAGGCACTCGCCGTGAGGGTGCCGCCGACGTTCAGCGCGCCGAGTGCCAGATCGTTTTTATCCGTCAGCGAGATGTTGTTCGCACCCGTGTTGGCAAGGCTCACCGAGCCGCGGAAGTTGTTGTTGGCACGCGTGAGCGTGACTGCGCCGGCACCCGCATCGATCGACACCTGCCCGGTGCCCGTCAGGATGTCGCCGGTCTGAGTCACCGCGCCATTGGTGGTCACGGTCAGTGTCCCACCAGCGTTCGACATTGAAACACCACTGAGCACCAGCGCACCCGTATCACGAATGGCGATGTTATTGGCGCCCGTGTTGGTCAGGCGTACCGCGCCACGGAAGTCGTTGCCGGCGTTGCCCAGCCCGATGTTGCCAGCGCCGGCATTGATGGTGACCGCGCCCGTGCCGGTGACAACCGTGCCCCCAACCTGCTGCACGCCCACCGAGGTGGTCGTGAGTGCCCCCGACGCCGTGGGCGTCATACTGACGCCCGACAGCGACAGCGGGCCCACCGTGCGGATGCCGATAGCATTTGCGCCAGTGTTGATCAGGCTTGTCGCGCCAGCGAAGTTGTTGCCGGTGTTGTTGAGTGTGATAACGCCGTTCCCGGAGTTGATGGTTGTGGCACCCGTGCCGGTGACAATCGCACCCGTCTGTGTCAACGCGCCGTTGGTGGTCACCGCGAGGCCACCAGCCGCCGTTGGCGTCATCGAAACACTGCTCAACACCAGGCTGCCCGCATCACAAATGGCGATGGTGTTCGCGCCCGTGTTGGCCAGGCTCACCGCACCGCGGAAATTATTGCCGGCGTTGTTCAGCGTGATCGCGCCGTCACCCGAGTTGATGGTGGTTGCACCAGTGCCGGTGACAATCGCACCCGTCTGTGTCACCTCGCCATGAGTCGTCACCGTCAATGCCCCTCCATCGTTCGACATCGACACATCGCCCAGCACAAGTGAGTTGGAATCCACAATGCTAATGTTGTGTGCCCCCTTGTTGGTCAGGCTGACCGGTCCGCTAAAGTTATTGCCGACATTGTTCAGCTCAATAGCGCCGCTCCCGGCGTAGAACGAGGTCGAACTATCTGCCAGCACAAGGCCTCGGGTGATGAAGCCTCCTGACTCGGACGTCATGGTCAGCGTACCCGTCAATCCAACTATGCTGCCGCTACCGAACACCGCCGCCTCATTGCCGGAACCGTTCGTGCCCGCTCGTGCCGAAATGGTGAGGCTGCCGCCAGAACCGGAAGTGATGATGCCATCGGAGACGATGCCGCTGTTGTAACCCGGCCGCCCGCCAGACTGGGTGGCGCCTTTGCCCGTCGGGCCCGCACCACCTTTCCCTTCAATGATCACATCACCACCACCGGAACCGATAAGGGAGCTGGAGTCAATGTATACGCCGGTGTTGAAGCCGTCTCCTTTGGTCTTGGTCGCCGCTTCACCAACACCCTGGCCGGAGTTGGTTGTTCGACCTTCAACATACTCCGCAACGCTGACCGTCCACGCCGATGCGTTCCAGGTCATAGCGTTGGTAGATGAAGCGAGAGCTGGAGTAAATGAATCCGCTGTGACAGTTGATAGTTCTGTTTTATAAACAGCGAGCGCATCAACAAGCCCAAGTTGTTCAAGAATTCCAAACATAAAAGTCGCACGTTCTTGGGCTTCTGTTACGACGTCCTCTTCTGCGAGCCCGTCCTCGGATATCCACTCAAAGGATGCGTCAGCTGCGTCAAGCGGGATAGTCCACAGACCGGTTTTTGGATCCACTATCTTGCCGGCGTCTATCAACTCTTGCATTGTCGGCTCTGCGACTGCTTCCGGGATTGAGGCGACTGCAGCTGCTCCGACATCCGCACCAACAAGTACACCGTCCAAGGAGACGTCGGCAAGCGCAGATAAAGCAGCGCCAGCCCCGGCGGTAGCGACCACGCCTACGACGATCACGACGATTTCGATCGCCTCGATGGCGGTTCGAGTCCAATTCTCTGGAATATTGCCGCCCGATCCTCCGTTACCCGTCACCGTCACGGTGCCGATGCCCCCAGAAGTGATGATGGACACGCTGTTGTAGATACCGATATTAGTTCCTGATCCACCCGAACCACCCGTACCCGTGACCGTCACGTTGCCGGCGTCACCAGATGTGATGGTAGAAGAAAATGAGAAGATGCCTATATTGCCAGAACTCTGGTTGTCACCCTCTCCACCAAAGCCATTGACCGTGACATCGCCGCCGCCGGAGGTGATGTTACTCGATGCGTTGAACACGCCATAGTTGTCGCCAGCGTCGCCTGGGCCACCCGTTCCAGTCACCGTGACCGTGCCGCCACCAGAGGTAATCTGCGCGTTGTTGTTTACCACGCCCATGTTGCGGCCGCTTGAACCTATACCGCTGTTGCCGATCACCGTTACATTTCCGCCACCAGAAGTGATGATGCCCCCCGCTGGAGCGCCCAACAGGTCGCTGCCTCCGTTTACCAAGCCCATGTTACCACCGCTGTCGCCCGAGCCGCCGGTTCCCGCCACGAACACAGCACCCGATCCGCCCGACGTGATGGTGCCGGCATTCGACACGCCTGTATGCGCGCCTGCGTAACCCACACCGCCGAAGCCTGTCACCGTCACGGTGCCTGTGGCACCGGATGTGATGGTGCCGGCGTTCAACACGCCGGAGTTCCCTTCCTGATTCTGGTAAGACTTTTTGTAATCGTCGTACTTGGCCTTGCTCATCCCGCTCGAATCGATGTCGACCCCGCCGCCCGTGCCGGTGATCGTAACGTTGCCGTTACCGCCGGCTGCAATCGTGCCACCGCTGATCACGCCGACGTTGTAGCCAGTCTCTCGATCGCCGATGCCGCCCCACCCTGTCACGTTAATGTTTCCGTTTTCGGTGGACATTGTTACGTACACATTCACCTGCACTCCCCAATTACTCGTGCGCAGCGAATTGCCCGAAAGTGTGATCGTGCCGTTGCGGTGCGCTGTAATGTCGCCGGCCACAACCAGACCTTCTCCTGCCGTCAGGCTCACGTTGCGCAGCGCCGCAGTGGTCAGGTCCCCAACTTGAAATCCAGCGTTGTCGTACTGAATGGTCAGGTCGCGCAGATTGGTGGTGATGGCGGAATCAAGATTGCCGATTACGCCCGCGTCGGTTCGCCTGTTGCGCAGGCCGAAATCCCGCACGTTGGCGGCGTAGGCACCGCCGTCGATGACCACCCGCCCCACCAGGGTGTTGGCCTGCGTGCTGAGGTTGAAGTCCGTGCCTGTCGTGGCGGCTCTCAGTGTGGTGGTGCCGCCCACGGTCAAAACGCCATTCTGCGTCACGCCACCCGCATTGCCTTCGAGCAGCAGGTTGCGGCCCACCGACGAAGTGCCCAGCACCAGTGCGTTGGCGTCGGTGATGGAGGCATCGTGGGCACCCGTGTTGTTCAGGCTCAACGTGCCACGGAAGTCGTTGCCGGGGTTGCCCAGTCCGATGGTGCCAGCCCCGGCGTTGATGGAGACCGCGCCCGTGCCGGTGACCACCGTGCCGCCAACCTGCTGCACGCCCACCGAGGTGGTGGTGAGCGCGCCCGATACCGTGGGCGTCATGCTGACGCCCGACAGCGACAAGAGGCCCGTCGTGCGGATACCGATGGAATTCGCACCCGTGTTGGCAAGGCTCACCGTGCCGCGGAAGTCGTTGTTGGCACGCGTGAGCGTGACTGCGCCGGCACCCGCATCGATCGACACCTGCCCGGTGCCCGTCAGGATGTCGCCGGTCTGAGTCACCGCGCCATTGGTGGTCACGGTCAGTGTCCCACCAGCGTTCGACATTGAAACACCACTGAGCACCAGCGCACCCGTATCACGAATGGCGATGTTGTTGGCGCCCGTGTTGGTCAGGCTCACCGCGCCGCCGAAATCATTGGCGGCGTGGCTCAGCGTGATCGCCGCCGCGCCGGCCGTGATGGCCGACGTGCCGCCTACCGTCAGCGGGCCCGACTGCGTGATCGCACCGGTCGAGCCCGCATTGTTGTTGAACGAGGTGGCGACGAGATTGCGGCCCACGCTGCCGCTGCCCAGATTGAGTGCGCCGTTGGACCGCACGGTCAGGTCCTGGCCGATCGTCACCGATCCCAGCGTGAGGGCGTTTTTGTCGGTGATCGCCGAGGGCCACGAGGTGCCCACATACGACAGGCCGACCACGCCAACAAAATCATTTTTCGCATCGCTCAGCACGACGCCGTTGCGGCCGGTGGTGAAGCTGGAGGTGCCCGCCACCGCGATGCCGCCGGCCACCTGCGTGATGGCGCCGTTGGTGGTGGAGGTGCCCGCGGTGACGCTTAGATTGCCCCCCACGCTGCCGGTGCCCAGCACGAAGCTCCCCGAGGCACTCGCCGTG
>Ga0315909_10009878_pt1 | contig 10258 bp, 8 predicted proteins | sample LakEriMetagenome_11_FD_203527 | JGI IMG/M metagenome (GOLD analysis project Ga0315909, IMG submission 203527) | Freshwater fungal communities from buoy surface, Lake Erie, Ohio, United States - Buoy 2 MA125 | ecosystem: Environmental > Aquatic > Freshwater > Lake | place: USA: Lake Erie, Ohio...
ATTCAGTAATCGTAGATCCATTACCAACAGCGACAGCAGGAGGAACATCAACAATTTGTGAGAATGGAACAGCAACAGTAAGTGGAGCAAGTTCAACAAATGGTACGATTGCATGGACAGAAAATGGTTCTGGATCGATTACATCAGGAGCGACAACATTAGCACCTGTTTATGCAGCGGCATCAGGAGATGCAGGAAATACAGTTACGTTAACAATGACAGTTACGAGTACAAATGCATGTGCATCACAAACAGCAACAGCAACATATTCAGTAATTGTAAATCCATTACCAACTGCGATAGCAGGGGGAACAACTACAATTTGTTCAAATGAAACAGCAACAGTAAGTGGCGCGTCTTCAGCTAATGGAACTATTTCTTGGGTAGAAAATGGAGCTGGATCAATTACATCAGGTGCAACAACTTTAGCACCAGTATATACAGCTGTAGCAGGAGATGCAGGAAATACAGTTACTTTAACTATGACAGTTACAAGTAATAACGTTTGTACTCCAGCGACAGCAACAGCTATTTTCACAGTAAATGTAGATCAATTACCAACAGCAACAGCAGGTGGTTCACAAACAATTTGTGAAAACGGAACAGCAACAGTAAGTGGAGCAAGTTCAACTAATGGTACCGTATTATGGACACACAATGGTTTAGGTACTTTAGCTAATGCTACAACTTTGACTCCAACATATACAGCAGCTGCTGGAGATGCTGGGAATACAGTTACATTAACGATGTCGGTAACAACAACAGCAACATGTGCTCCAATCCCTGCACCAGCAACAGCAACATATTCAGTAATAGTAAATCCATTACCAACAGCAACAATTACAGCTACTCAATTAGTAGTTTGTAAAAATAGTACTGAACCTCAACTTACTTTTACAGGAGCAACAGGAACTGCACCATATACATTTACATACAATATTAATGGTGGAACAACTCAGACTATAACAACAACATCAGGCAGTTCAGTAAGTGTGAATGTTCCAACAACAATAGTTGGTAGTTTTGCTTATAATTTAATTGATGTTACTGATGCTAGTACTACAACTTGCTCAAATGTTCAAACTGGGTCAGTTTCAGTAACAGTAAACGCGTTGCCTATAGCATCTATTTCAGGATCAACCTCGATATGTGAAGGAGGAACAACTCCAATAACATTTACAGGGACACCTAATTCAATTGTGAGCTATTCATTTAATAACGGAGCTACTCAGACAATTACGTTAGATGGATCAGGTAACGGCTCATTAACCTCTTCAGCATTAACAAGTGATGGGACATATAATTTAATAAGTGTTGCAACAAATACAAGTCCATCTTGTAGTCAAATACAAAGTGGTACAGCAAATATAGTTGTTGTTTCTTATCCAAGTAATCCAACTGTAAGTTCTAATGTAACATATTGTATCGGAGAACCAATTGCTAATATGACGGCTACATCAAATTCTGGAGGTGTTTTAATTTGGTATTCAGATGCTAATTTAACTGATTCTTTAGGAGTTGGATCGATTTTTACTCCTGAAGCTAAAACAGCTACTTTTTATATTACTGAAATGACGCCATATCCTTATTGTGAAAGTTCACCGAGTGCAATTTCAATTATAGTTCAAGATTGTGAGGTAGATGTACCTACTGCATTTACTCCAGATGGTGATCAAGTAAATGATACTTGGGTTATTAGTAATTTAGATGCAATTTATCCAAAAAGTATTGTAAGAATCTACAATAGATGGGGTAATATAGTGTTTGAATCAACAGAAGGTAATTACGAGCAAAATCCGTGGGATGGTAAGTTTAATTTAGAAGATTTACCTGTAGCGAGTTATTATTACTTTATAGAGTATAATGACGGGAAACATGATCCAAAGAAAGGTATCATAACAATTATTCGTAAATAATATTATAGATAAAAGACATGAAAACAGTAATTTTTAAGTTGAGCTTTTTGACTCTAGCATTCTCAAGTTTTGGTCAACAAATCCCTCAATATAGTCAATATTTGAGAAATCAATTTATGGCAAATCCAGCTGCAGCAGGAACATATGATTTTACAGATATTACTTTATCAGGTAGATCACAATGGACTGGGTTTGATAATGCACCTATGACGTCATATTTATCTATAGCTGCTCCTTTAGGAAGAAGAGAGAAAGTTCGTTACGATCCAGGAATTAGAACAGGTAGTGGAATCGTTAAGAATCCGGAAGTAGGAACAGGAAAAATTAAACATGCAATAGGTGGACAAGTGTTAGCTGACCAATATGGTGCTTTTCAAAAAATGCAATTTGCAGGAACTTACGCTATCCATTTACCGCTTTCGAAAAAAGTAAATATGTCATTTGGAGCTAAAGTTGGTTTGTCAAATAATGCTTTTATTCAAAGTAGGGCAGTTGTTATTGATCCGACGAATGATAAGACATATGTAGATTATACAACTAATAATTCGCGTAAAAATATTTTGGATATTGGTGCAGGTTTATATGTGTATTCTAACCGTTTTTTCATTGGAGTAGCAGCTGATCAATTAACAAAAAATATGGTTAATTTTGGTTCAGCCTCAGCAAATTTTGATCCTCAAATGTATTTTAATGCAACAGGTGGGATTAAGTTAAAAGCAAACGATAATTTTACAATAACACCAGCTTTTATTTTAAAATACATGACTCCAGCTCCGATTTCACTTGAAGCTACTCTTCAAGTAGAATATAAAGAATGGTTATGGGCAGGAGTATCTTATAGAAATACGGATGCAATTGTTGGAATGGTTGGTTTAAACATTAATAAAAAATTGAAATTTGGTTATTCTTATGATTATTCAGTTTCTAGATTTAATCAATATTCATCTGGAGGACATGAATTAGTTCTTGGAATTATGTTAGGAAGATAATACAAATCAAATATAATTATTGAAAGACTGAACTTTAACGTTCGGTCTTTTTTGTTATATATCTCCACACATTCGGATTTTTAAAAATCTTCTATTAACTTTACTATTAAAACTATTTAATTATACAATATGAATAAGAAATATTTAGGTTTCCTTTTTGTTGGCTTTTTAAGCTTTTCATATGCTCAAGAAACAACAACAAATGCAGAAAACAGTGAATACAAATTCACGAAAATTGCTCATTTAGATGCAACTCCTGTATTAAGTCAAGGATTTACAGGAACTTGTTGGAGTTTTTCAACTTTATCTTTTATTGAATCAGAATTGATCCGTAAAGGGAATAAAAATCCTGATAATTTATCTCAAATGTATGTTGCTAGAAAAGCATACGAAGGAAAATTAGAAAAGTATATCCGAATGGATGGAAAAACTAATTTTTCTGAAGGAGGAGCTTTACATGATATTCCTTGGGTAATAAAAAATTATGGAATTGTTCCAGCATCGGTTTACAACGGATTGAGCTATGGAAAAGAGGAACACAATCACTCTGAATTTTTTAGTGTATTAAATGGAGCTGTTCAAGGCTTACAGAAGTTTATGCAAAATGAAATGCGTGAAGATGGTTTGACTAATGCATGGAAAGAAGCGTTAAACGGAATTTTAGATGCCTATTTAGGTGTAGATATTAAAGAATTTGAATTTAAAGGAAAGAAATATACTCCAAAAAGTTATGCTAATTCTTTAGGCTTAAACATGGATGATTATGTTTCAATCACTTCTTTTACGAATACTGAAATGTATAAAAAATGTTTCATCGAAGTTCAAGATAACTGGGCTTGGGGAGAAAGTTACAATGTTCAATTAACTGAATTAGTAGAGATCACAGAAAATGCGTTAAAATCTGGTTATACTGTTGCTTGGGCAGCTGATGTATCAGAAAAAGGTTTTAGCTTCCATGATGGTATTGCTATTGTTCCAGAAGATCCTTCTACGATTCAAGTAAGAGGGAAAAACAATAAAAATTTCTCAGATGCTGGTGCAGAGAAAGAATCAAATGCTTTTTTAACACCTGTAAAAGAACTAGAAATCACTCCAGAATTACGTCAAAAGGGTTATGATAACAAAACTACAACTGATGACCATGGAATGCATATCGTTGGTCTATATAAAGCTCAAAACGGAACGAAATTCTTCTTAGTAAAGAATTCTTGGGGGACATCTAATTATCCAAAAGGATATTTCTATGTATCTGAAAATTATTTCAAATATAAAACAATGAATATTTATTTACATAAAGATGGAATTCAATCAGCTTTACGCAAAAAAATAAATTTGTAATATCATTAATTGAAAATTCGAAATCCATCTTTGATTAATTTAAAGATGGATTTTTTTTGCCATAAATTAAAAATTGTTTAGTCGAACGAAAAAAGTAATTGATTTTTTTGGAGCTTACTAAAATATATTGTAATTTACATCAAATAAATTATTTGAAATGGATAGATTGACACCGGCGGAGGAGCAAGTAATGTTACGTTTATGGAAACTTGAAAAAGGTTCAGTAAAAGATATTGTTGAATTATATAATAATCCAACTCCAGCATATAATACAACTTCAACAATTGTGCGAATATTAGAGCGTAAAAAGTTCATTAAGCACAAACCTGTAGGAAGAGGATATATTTATATGCCTAAAGTTTCAAGAGAAAGTTATAGACAATATTTAACTGAATATTTATTAAAGAATTACTTTGATGAAGATAAAACAGAATTGATCAATTTGATTAATGGTTAATCTTTCAGATGCTCATTCTATGAGTTAATTGAACTTTAAAAGGTGTTTATGATCATTCGTAAACACCTTTTTTATTGCGTTTTAATTATTTTATAAAGCGTTTTGTTTGAATCAATTGTTATTTGTAAAAAATAAACACCATTTATTAAATCAGATAAATCAATTTCAGAAGAGTTGACATTTAACTCAATATTCTTGATTTCTTTGCCTTCAATGTCACTTAATTTTAAGCTTTCTATTTTAGAAGTAGTCTCAATGTAAATTTTGTCGTTTGTTGGATTTGGATAAATTGAAACAGAAGGTAAATCGTCAATTTTAGTCAAGGATTTACTGAATTTAAAGTGAATTATTTCTTCTTTTTCAATCACTTCTTTTGATTGATTACAATCCGTTTCTTCAAGTTTACAAATAGGTAAAGTCAAACTATTAGCATCCAACCAGTCAAATTTTGCAGGTAAACATTGAAGTTTGTTGTCAGATATGTCACCAAATTCTACTGAACTTGGAATAGTTGGAATGCATTCTAGTTGATTGTTTCCACAAAAAAAGTAGCTAATTGTTTCAGGTAATCTTGGTAAAGTAGTTAATTGATTAAAACCACACCAAATAGCTTCAAGCTTTAAAGGTAATTCTGGCAAACTACTCAATTGGTTATTTGCACAGTATAATTCCTTTAAACTTTGAGGTAATAAAGGCAATTTTGATAATCGATTCTCACTACAATTTAACGAAATTAAATGAGAAGGTAGAACTTTAAGTTGTTCAATCTTATTTGCAGTGAAATCAAGTTTTAAAAGACTTTCAGGAAATTTTGGTAGAGAAACAATATTATTAAATCCACAATTGAACACAGTAACATTTTGTGGCAAAGATGGTATTGTTTCAATTAAATTATGAGAACAATCTAAACTAGTTAGTTCATTATTTAACGAAGGAATGTTCTTGATTAAATTATTTGAACAGTTTATTTCTTTCAGACTTTGAGATAGTGGAAATACTGAAATAGTATTGTCATTAACCAATAAAATTTGTATTTTTTTTGGTAATACTGGAAGTTTATTTAGTTTGTTGTATCCAACATTCAAGTAAGTTAAATTATCATTTAATTCAGGTAATTCTTCTAATTGATTTGCGGAACAATTCAGGTACACTAAATGATGATCTAGTTTTGGTAATTTTGTTAGAAAATTTTGACTACAATTCAATGATTTCAAATGAATTGAAAGTTTTGGCAATTTAAATGCAGGATTGTTTGAACAATCAAGAAAAGTTAAATTTTTGAAATATTCTAATCCACTGTAATCTTGAATGTATAATGAATCAATAGAAAGTGAATCTTCTTTTACAATCAAAGAATTAGTTATATCTAATTGATTTTCAATAAAACATGTTGGGTATTTTTCTTTTAGAAATTGAGCAAAATTTTCATCAGGAATGGTTACCAATTTCTGCGCATTTCCAAAAAAGGAAACCAAAAGAAATATGAAAACTATTCTGTGCATTTACTCTAAAATTTTAATACGAAAATTCAAAGTAAACTTAGTGAAGAAATTAGATGGTTTTTATGACAATTTTAGGTTTCTATAAACATAGTATCGTTTATAAGTAATGTAAAAATCAAATCACTGTAAATCATGTTTTTACAAACGAAATTAACAATTGTAAATTCAATTGTGAAATAAAAAAAAAGAATAAATATTGTCAGTCGAAAAAATAGAATATTACTTATTTTTTAATTCTAATTCCATTACCATAATACAGTTCTTTACCAGTAGTGGTTTTCATCCATAATTCGAACAATTCAATTGATTTTGAATCGAAATAACGATTTGCTAATCTTTTAATATCTCCTGTTTTGATGGTTGGAGAATACGTATTTAAAATTAAAAAGCCTTTATTCGTTAATAGTTCTTTAGCTAATGAAATAAGGGTTTCTAATTTATCTTCTAGTTTCCATTTTTCACCTTTAGCACCTATTCCCCAAGCGGGAGGATCCATGATGATTCCATCATATTTGTTTTCTCTTTTAACTTCTCGTTCAGCAAATTTTAAAGCGTCTTCATGTACCCATTTTGTATTGGTTAAGCCGCTTAAATCTTGATTGGTTTTCGCCCAAGAAATAAGCTGTTTAACAGAATCGACATGAATTGTTTCAGCTTCTGTTGATTTAGCAACCAACGATGCTGCGCCAGTATAGGCAAAAAGATTTAGAAATTTTGAAGAAGAATTCAGATGTTTTTGAATGTATTCCCAGTTAATTGCTTGTTCTGGAAATAAGCCTAAATGTTTGAATTTTGTTAACTCTAAATGAAATGTTAGATTATTCCAAGTAATATTCCAATCCATTGGAATATCATCCTTTAACGTATTCCAAAAGCCAGCTTGACCACCTTTTGATATAAATTCAAAATGGGCTTTTTCTTCCCATTCTTTAAATGTCAACTCCGATTTGAAATAGGCTTGAACTTCAGGGCGAATCGTAATGATATCTCCCCAACGTTCCAGTTTTTTCCCACCTCCTGCATCAATTAATTCATAATCGTCCCAGCTTTCGGTGTATATTCGGATATTGTCCATTTATAATCTAAGACTTAAACTATCTACGAGGAGTTTTCATTCTTCCTCCGCCCATTTGAGCCATTCGCATTTGATTTTTTGAAGGAACACCCATTTGCATTTGTTTTTGCATTTGAGAAATTTGATCCTTCATCATTCCATTTTTGTCTAATTTTTTTGCTTCAGCTAATAAAGATACTGCTTCGTTTCTTCTGTTAGTTTGAGCACAAATTCCAGCTAAATGCATTTTTGCAACAGCATTATCTTGAGCAGTTCTTAAACCAATTGACATTGCTTTTCTAAGAATTTGTTCGCTTTTCACAAAACCATATTCTTGAGAATTCATTACAGCTTGTAAAAACAATACATATGCATGTTGACTTTTAGGTAATAACTGAGGAGCAGTTATTTTGTTAATCGTATTTTTTGCTTTATCTGTATTCCCTAAACGCATTTGATTCAATGCTAACACCATGTAGATGTTTCTGAAAAATGTCAAAATGATAATTGCTGATACAAAAATCATCACAATTGCCCATCCCCAGTGACCAGTTCCGAATAAATAAACGGTATAAAATAATGAAGCTGCAGCTAAAATACTGCGTAAAATAAAGTTAATCATATGTTTAATCTATAGTTGCGATACATTTTAATTCAATTGCAATTGGCGAAGGTAAAGCGTTAACTTCCACTGTAGTTCTGCATGGTAAATTTTCTTTGAAATACTCAGCATATAACTTGTTATACGTTTGGAAATCACGTTTCATATCGACTAGGAAAGTTGTTACATCAACAAGATTTTCCCATTTTGAGCCTGATTCTTCAAGAATGATTCGTACGTTTTCAAAAACACTTCTACATTGTGCTTCAAAATCAAATTCTAAAAAATTTCCATGTTTATCTCTTTTCAAACCAGGAACTTCAGAATCAGTAGCATCTGAACCAGCTGTTCTTGGTCCTACACCTGATAAGAATAATAAATTTCCAACTTTTCTAGCATGTGGATAAAGTCCCAAAGGTTTTGGAGCTTTTTCTGTAGATATACGTGAATTTTCAGACATTGCAATAATTTTGAATGCAAATATAGTGAGAGTTTCATGAATTGAGCATAGTAATAATGAATCAATTATTAAAAAACACCAATTTTTGAATTTTAGAATGATTACCTTTGGATATTAAATCAAAAATTCATGTCTTTTTCGTCTTTAGGATTATCAGAAGCGTTATTATCTGCGTTAATTCAACAAAATTATTCAGCACCTTATCCAATTCAAAAGGAAGCGATTCCAGCAATTTTGGATGGGAAAGACATTCTTGGAATTGCTCAAACTGGTTCTGGTAAAACAGCAAGTTTTGCTTTGCCTATTCTTGAGTTGTTCCAACAACCAATGAAGGTAAAGAATCGCCACATTAGTGCTTTGATTCTTGTTCCAACTCGAGAACTTGCCATTCAGGTAAATGATGTATTCAAGGCATTAGGAAGTGATCTTCCAAAGCGAATCAAGACGATGGCTGTTTATGGAGGTGTTTCAATTAATCCTCAGATGATTGGAATGCAGGGAGTTGATGTTTTAGTAGCAACACCTGGCCGTTTGTTAGATTTAATTTCTCATAAAGCACTTTCGTTAGCTGAAGTAAAGACCTTGGTGATTGATGAAGCTGATAAAATGTTGAATTTAGGTTTTGAGGAGGAAATGAAAGAAATTTTCAAATTACTGCCTAGTAAACGTCAAAATTTATTGTTTTCGGCAACTTTAAGCGAAAAGATTGAAGATATCAATAACATACTTTTAAGTGATCCAGTTGTCATAAAGATCGAAGCGACAGAAGAGAATCTTGATTTAATTAAACAATTAGCATATACAGTTTCAGAGGAGAGAAAAGGTCCACTTTTACGATATCTGATCAAAGAAAATAAAATGATACAAGTGTTAGTTTTCACTTCGTCAACTCATAAAGCGGATAGTGTGGTTGTGAAACTAAAACACAATGGAATCAATGCTAAAGCGATTCATAGTAAGAAGAGTCAAGAAGCTAGAAATCTTGCACTTTCACAATTCAAGGAAGGAAAATTACGCGTTTTGGTAGCTACGGATTTGATTGCTCGTGGAATTGATATTCAATTTTTACCTTATGTAATTAATTATGAATTGCCTCGATCACCAAAAGATTACGTTCACAGAATTGGTAGAACGGGAAGGGCAGAAGCAACAGGTGAAGCATTTTCATTAATTTCTCCAGATGAAGAACATCATTTCAAAGTGATTCAAAAGAAAATGAAAAAGCAAGTCGAAATTTTAGATGGAAACGCAATTGATTTGCATGGCTTTTAATTTTTTCTTCCCCCTTTGGAGGGGGACTGAGGGGGAGGAAAATTCCCAATCATATCAAAATGATTAAAATCTGTCTAAAATTTTATCAGCTAACACATTACTCAATTTAAAATAGCTTTCATTTGTCCAGCCACCAATGTGTGGAGTTAGAATGACGTTATCAGCATTCAATAAGTATTGAAAAGGTGTAGGTAAATCTTGCTCGAAAAATGATTCGAAACTTGTTTTTTCGTATTCTAAAACATCCAATCCAGCTCCTAAAACTTTTCCTGATTTCATAGCTTCTACTAAGGCTTCAGCATTCACAATTTTCCCTCGTGATAGATTTAATAAGAAAATAGGTTTATCTATTTTATCGAAAAATGCTTTGTCTGCGTAATAAATTGTTTCGGCATTTTGAGGCACATGAAAACTGATTACATCGGCTTGGTCTAAAATAGCATCTAACGTGCATTCTTTTACGAAATCACTTCCAAAACTATCTTTGTATTTATCGTAAGCAATTACATTTACGTCAAAACCTCTTAATTTTTTTGCAAATGCCTTACCGTTATTTCCATATCCGATAATTCCAACCGTTTTACCATCTAATTCAATTCCTCGATTTCCTTCTCTATCCCAAATACCTTTTAGAATCTCATTGTTCGATTTTTTGAAATTATTCATTAA
>Ga0315909_10009880_pt1 | contig 10257 bp, 10 predicted proteins | sample LakEriMetagenome_11_FD_203527 | JGI IMG/M metagenome (GOLD analysis project Ga0315909, IMG submission 203527) | Freshwater fungal communities from buoy surface, Lake Erie, Ohio, United States - Buoy 2 MA125 | ecosystem: Environmental > Aquatic > Freshwater > Lake | place: USA: Lake Erie, Ohio...
CATTAGTTCATTTTTGTTTTGACATATTCTAGTTTATTTAATACATTTATGCCATATGAATTTAAGTTTATTGGTAAATAATATTTTTTCAAATTTTTTTCTAAATTTTTTTCAGATGCTTTTTTAAAACAAAAATATGCCAAATTATACATTTCGTATTTTAAATAATAATCGCCAATTAAATCATGATGTTCCGCTTTATCTTTAAAAATATTAATGCATTTTGAAATATTTTTTAAAATATCATTTATATTGTATTTCAATTCAATCATGCATTTGCTTATTGTGAGATAACATTCATATTCTTCTTCTATCCAAATATTTTGTAATTTTGTATATAATGAATACCATTTTAATGCTTTTTCATAATCTCCGTGATCATGATAACTTTGCCCTGCGTAAAATGCGCTTCTTGCGTTTAAATTGTATTCATCGTCAACAAGTGTGTCAAAAAATTGTTTTTCTAGTTTTTGCGCGTCGTTTAAAAATTTTAATGGATTATTGTTTCTATTTCCAAAGCTTGTTGACACTAGATAATATTTTTCATCGCTGCAAAAATCTTTCATATTTATTTTTTTGTTATTATAATTGTCAATGCATAACATTTTGTGATGTATTTCTCCAACAAATTTCCATTTGTGATTATTGTTATATAATAAATAATTTTTATAAATGTTATTTCCTCTCTTTGTGTTTGAATAAAATCCAATAAAATTATTATAATTTGACAATTTTTCAAATAAAGTAAAATCATCAGTTAGAAAATCATCCGAGTCAAAATGAATAATTAAGTCTGTTTTTTTATAACATCTTTCAAATAAAAGTGTTTTATTTTCACTGAATCCAACCCATTCATCAAAAAAAATTTCACCATTAATTTCTTTTTCTTTAAAAAAATTTTGAATTAATGAAACTGTATTGTCGGTTGAACCTGTGTCACAAATAACCCAGTAATCAATGTATTTGCATGCGCTTTCTAATGCTTTTAATATGCAATGTTCTTCATTTTTACAAATAATGGCCAAACAAATTGTTGGTTTTTGCGGAATTGAAGTCCTTGAAATCGCACAGTTTTCCATATATAAAGATATTTTATTTGCTAAAATATCTTTATATTTGTGAATTATTTAATAAATTATTTTTGTTCTCATTCACATGAAAAGCCGTAGTAATATATTATTTATATTCTGTATTGAAAAAAAAAACTTGAAACAATCTACCATCATTGATATTTGATCCAAAATAATCTATTGATTTATGAAATCTTTTTGAATTGAATATAATTAATCTATTGAATACATTTCCAACGGTGTCAACCAGTTGCCATTTTGTTACATCATAACTATGCATTTTGCACAATTCGTTATAATTTTTTTCGGAATTTTCGTCAATGTTGCCATCAATCAGTTTATAAAATCCGGTTCCACTTGATAATGGAGCATTTGGAGTTAAATACACAATACCTCCCCAATCTGTGTGTATATCAGCATGTATCCATGATCTATCACGTGAAGTTGTGTATTGAAATTTTCCATTATTACTTGCATTATCATTACACACAAATTCTGTTATTTTGCCAGCGAAAGGCATTATTATTTCTTCAATTTTATTTTTAATATTTTCATTGGAAAATGATATTTCACTTCGTTTTCCTGGATAATAATTTTCTGTTGTGTAATTTTGTGAAAGCGCAAATTCACGAACTTTTAATGGATTATCATAAAAATTATCAATTACAATTAAATTGCATTTTGGTGTTTTGCTCATTATTTAAATAATAATATTTGAATTCTTTAAATAATTTTATGCAGGTTTTAGTATTATACTTTTACTTATACCGGTGAAGATTTAAAACCGCACCCCTACGGGGTGCTTTGTTTCAAATCGTTACCGATACCGCTCCTTTGAAGATTGAAAACGTGCCGTTTTAAATCTTCAATGGTGTAATTAAATGTAAAAAATTTAAATAAAACACTTATCTTATTCTCTATGATTTATTGTCTCATAAAACCAATTTGTAATAATGTATTTATTATTTGAAATGGGCATTTTGCCTTCATGTGCGTAACACCATGATGCCGGAAATAAAAGAAGTTTTCCTTTTTTTGGTGTTATTTGTTTTTTTCCTTTCCAAAAAGATGTTTCGCCGCCAACATTCACATCATTTAAATACCACAAAAATGTCAAGACTCTATAGCTATTTTCTTCACAATGAAAATCATTGTGAATTGTATATTTTCCTTCTTTTTTTATGTATCTTTGAATCATAAAATGTTTGACAAAAAGGGTATTTTTTGTTCCATCAGTAATGATATTATTTAAATAAATAGACAAACAACGATTCAATTCTTTATTTAAACATTCTTCTATTTTTGTCCATTTTGAATCTTTTTTTGGTATTAAAAAATCTGTTGTGTCTTTTATATTTGGATTAACTCCTCCGAGTGTCATTCCTGCATATCTGTATTCTTCCATTTCAAACATTTGAATTATTTCATCACATAGCATGTCTGGCAATGAATTCTCAAATTCTTGAATAAAACTTTCTTCCATTTTATATTTAATTTAAAATCTTTTTATTATCTTTTTATTATGTTTTAAAAAAATATACTTTTAAAGATGCTTGTGTGGATTGTGTTGTGCCACTTTTAAAATCAACATCTTCATTTCCGGAAATAGAATGAACAATGTTGCCTTGTGCACCCATTGCGCCTTTGGCGCCTTTTGCGCCTTTGTCTCCTTTTGTGCCTTGAGCACCTTTAGCACCTTTCGCACCTGTGGCACCTTTCGCACCTGTGGCACCTGTGGCACCTTTGGCACCTGCAGAGCCATCGTCTGCTTGACCGTCGCTTCCACAATTATTTCCGCCATTGTATCCCCGATTTCCTTTTTCTCCTGTGTATCCTTTTTCTCCTTGTTCTCCCTTTTTACCTTGACTTCCTGGAGAAGCATTGCCTCCTGGTCCTCCCCCTTGACCATTTCCTCCCTGATCTCCCTGATCTCCATTATCTCCGCGATTTGCAGTTATATTTCCATTTTGTGAATAATTTAAAGTGCATGCTGCTTGATTTGATAATGTATAAATTAAACTGCTATTAGAAATTGGAATTTGTTTAATAGTATAAAAATAAGCACCAGTGCCGCCATCGCCGCCATCGCCACCTTCACCAGCTGCGCCGCCATCGCCACCTGCGCCGCCATCGCCACCTGCACCACCTGCGCCGCCATCGCCACCTGCACCACCATCGCCACCTGCGCCACCTTCGCCGCCATCGCCACCATTTTTAGGTCTTGTTGCTTGATCAGGACAACCGTTTGCTTTGCCATCGTTACCAGTTGGACCTTTTTCACCTTTGTCACCAGTTTCACCTTTATCGCCACTATTACCAGAATTACCCGCGCCACTTCCAGCGCCTCCTGGACCAGGTACACCTTTTATCCCGACAACACCAGTTGCACCTTTATTGCCAATAACTGAATATAAATAAACTTTAATGGCATCACACCCTGCCGGTACGGGAATTGTTCCTTTGCCTACAGTTTCAACAGACACGCCAAGCGCTTCAATGTTAAATGTTGATGCTATGTCTTGACCATTAATTTTATAATTAAGTGGGTTATCAATTTTGGCAAATGCGGAAGCAGTTGTATTAAATGTTCTAAAAGTTTTATAATTTGTTGTTATATTATTAGTTCCACTAGATAATAAATTATTTAGGTTAACTCCTTTGTAAGAATATTTTGACATTATATATACAAGTGGTAATAAAAAAATATTTATCTGCCGTATTAATGTTATTTTATTATAATAGATAATTATTTACTCTAAATATTGCGCAAAATTACAGCAATCTTATTGAAAGAAAGCCCGCAAATCGGCCACCGTATAAATCGGAGTCAAATGTGGCATGAGATCCGATTTCGTCGCCCACCACCCCTGTTTTCCTTGAAACGTCACTATCTTTTTGTCGCGCAATTCCCCCATTAATAGCGACTTCTTTATAGTCCATACCTTGAATCCATGGAAATCCAGGAGAACCAACATCGCATAATCATAATCATGTTCCGGTTCCAAGTGTTGCCATTTACAATTGTCGCAGCCGGCCCAGTATCTCGCGGTCTTTATTTCTATCTTTTTACCCTCAAACGTGCCATCATTCTGTGTTGATGTGCGCTTTCCTAATCCAAATATCTCCGATAAAATCTTCTCCGCCTCGGAGCCAAATGGTTTAGAATCCAATTCTACCAATGCCAGAACTGACGGTGCCGCATTGTTGCGTTTGTAATATTTGATCTGTGTTTCTTTATCCGTGATTGCCTTGAATGCCTTGGAATTTTCCCAGGATTCGCAAGAAAGTATATTGGTCATAGGTGTTAAAGATTCCATTTTTATTATTGATGCCACATTTCATGGATGATGTGAGATCAATTTTCCCAAGTTAATAACTTCGTTATTAACGGCTGTTATTGCCTGCGGCAATAACTTGTGCCAAGATAAACCTGCGGTTTATCCGCGTGTAACCACCTTCTACGAAGTGCGGCGGTTATTCACTTCGTATTAGGCAAAACAAGAAAAAAACCCCCTCTCTATTTTCCTTACATTTTATTATTATTATTTCAGCTGTGCTTTTAGCGCGTCGTTTTCCTTCTTCAGTTTGGCAATCATGGTTTTAAGTTCTTCGTTTTCATAACACAGCTGATGAATATTGAGCGACGTGTCCGCCTTTGGTATTGGGTTCTCATTTTCATACATGGTCCAGCACACCTCTTTGCCTTCAATTGTGGTGTGATGCAAAATGTAGTGTTGATTTTCGGCAATGGATTTTATCAGGTCATTGTTCCATTTGAACCCTTCTTCTATGTAGATGAAAGCTTGGCGATATTCCTCATCATTGGCAATGGGCGCAAAATCCACGCGATAGACTTTTCCTAAGAAATGTTTCCAGAATATATAGATTATCTTATCTTCATTATAGGATATATTAATTTTTTTTATGTGAAGGCTTAGCATTTTTTCTTTTGAGAATGACAGAAATTCTGTTGAAGAGATCAATTTTTTGCAAGAAAAAACCCATCTTCATTTTCATATATATGTTATATTTTTACCATGGATAACACAATGATGTTTCTCATCACATGATCCTTTCCTAAGTTTCTCTTAATAGTTTGTCCCACAATTTTATACTTTCCATACCAAATGTATTTTTGTTTTCTGTCTTTTGTCACTCTATACAAATAAATATGCTCGGTTTTCTCCGGATTCAAAAACGGTTCATTGAACTTTTTCTCATTTTCGTCTTGGTCGCCGTTGTGTCCAAATAGCGTGTATTCTACCTTTTCTGGGTTTTCCAAGTTGTCCGCGTAATAATAAGTGTCATCCACCGATTTTAGTATGGTGGTTTTTTGCGCTGGTCTCGGATTAATGCCCGCGCCGGAATATGGTTTGCATCCGGTTTCACTTAATATATGTTCGTTAAGACCTCCTGACCCTTCCCATTTATTGAATATTTGTGACATTTTATATTTTGTTTTGCTCAACCAGATTTGAAAAAAGATCAATTTTTTACACTAATTTTTCCGTCAGTTTCTTGGCACACTTCTCCGCAATTTTGTCATAATAATCCTGCTTCTTGTATTTGACTACGCTTCCTGGAGAGAAGCTTTCTTTATCTACAATAAACAATTTATCATAGATCTCGCACAATTCGTCCGTCTTGTATGTAGACAGACCCAACAACGGTTTTTCATAAGTAGGCATCTTATATCCTTTCTCTCGCAAAACATCAATGGCTGTTTTCTTCACTGTTTGATCCAATTCCAATTCAAACTTTCCTTGATTCACATACAACAATACGGTTTCCGACTCTGAGTCATCGTCCGCGACATAATCCTTGCTTACAAAATGTAGGTAAATATTGTCGCCAAAAGATACGTAGATTGGGCGCTTAAAATACGCACAACAAGGAATAAGGGATTCAATGGAGGACAATAGAGGCTTGGTCATAAGATCGCATTTGATTTCATTGATTTTGATATTTGTGATTTTGTGATTTGTGTTTTTTAGAGAAGCGCCGGAATCCTTGTTGAAGAAATCGTACATGGCGCGCTTCTCATTCATCATTAGATTTGTCATGTTTGTGCCAATCGCCTTTTGGGTTTCATACACGGTATAGCCGTGAGAAAATACATACATGCACCAAAAAAGTGAATCACGAATGTGGGGGATGAAACGAGTAGATTTTGGATTTACTTTGTTAACGGGTTCTTTAAATTCAGGTTCTTTCTTAGATAAAATCACATTATTAATCTCTTTCACATCCTCATTCATAGGAGCAAATTTCTCCAAAAACACAGATGTTAACATGTATTCATCAAGACTCTTGTCAGTAGTAAAAAAATTCTTTTGCCCATAAAGCGCCTCGGTAATAAATCGGGGGATTGTTGTCATTGTACTATCATAAATGTAGGGCAATTTATAAATTGTTTTCAAATAATAAATTGAAATGGTGTTTTTTCAATCTTAACACAAATGTTTTGTGAGTAATTAAGGAAAATTACTCATAAAATGAAGCAAAAAAAATAAAGTATGGGATCATAAGGGCATAAGTGTCACCAAAGGTGGCACCGTTGTTTTGCTTTTGGCAAAACATAGACGAGTTCCCTTACGTAGTTCCCTTTATTCTAGGGCCCCAATCGCCATTCCAGAAAAAAACGTATTCTTAAATTCCTGCTTTTGGTTTTCCAAAACGTTGAATTCGCTTTCTTGGTCATAGACGTATTTTACATACTTGTCTAGATCCAAAATCACATCGGCTGGTAAAAAAGAAATATTAACAAAAATCCCACTCTTGTTCTCATTCAACTTAATCGCCTGGTTTTTCTTAAGTATTCGCAGCACATCCAATTGCTGGTTCTTGGTCATCTTCTCTATCTTGTCCTTTAAGGTCACTAAATAATCATTGGTGGGTGGCATCATTTTACTATATATGTCTGAGTGCCTCTATATTTTTTCTATTTGTATTTTTACAAATCGTTTCTTTCTACTAAACTTGCAATTGTGGTGATGGACGGATCATTCAGTTCAAATCGGATTCCTATAATTCGCGCCTCAATAACGGCATTTTCCTTAATGCTGTTGAAATACTTGCTTGTGCTATGATGATCGCGCGCCACAAAAACCGTGATTGGCACATTGTCACTATCCGCGTCTTTTACATAAGCATGAATGCCCGCCTTGGTGACTTCCGAAACGGTGCATGATACCATCATGTCTTTGATTGGATAACACACCATGCACTCATATGTTGTGCAAAACTCTACATGGTCATCTTTAATAAGACCGCTTGAATAATTTATAACGCGCACTGAATTGGGCCGAATAAATCCTTCGGCAATACACTTGCCCTCGGTTTTTAAGCGAATCAACTTCTCCAAATTCTGTGTCAAATTTTTGCCTATTTCTGTGATACTCAATGCGATTTTCATTTGTAAAATTGATCTCATATAGACTCCATATTTGTCACTTGTTTTATTTTCCATTGTATATATTTAATTGGCAAAGTTTTATATCTGTTTGATTGATGTTGTTTTAAAAGATTCAACATCAATTTTTCCATTTGCCGCAGGCAATAACTTGCGCCAAGATAAACCTGCGGTTTATCCATGTGTATCCGCCTTTGGCGGATATTCACTTCGTATTAGGCAAAACTATGCTTTAGTATTTCCAAGTTAATAACGAAGTTATTAACGACTGTTATTGCCGCAGGCAATAACTTGCGCCAAGATAAACCTGCGGTTTATCCATGTGCATCCGCCTTTGGCGGATATTCACTTCGTATTAGGCAAAACTATGCTCTGTTGCTGTCAGCAATACAAGTTAATAACTTCGTTATTATTTTGCCAATCCAAATTCTATTATATATTCAGACGACAAATACCATATTTTTCCTGCCAATTTTTGTGTATTAAAATGCCGAATAATAATTTCAACTATAATTGCAAATCCAATTTTGGTGATTTCAGGCAGAACTTCTTTTCTAGATTCTTCTGGTATAATAATTTCCTCTTTTCCAACAGATCGCATAATTTCATTGTATATTTTTAATATCATTGTTTTGCCTTCTTTAATCAAATAAGAACCTTTGACCACGCCCTTTTTTTGTTCTAATTTCTTGGTTTTAAATACCATGGACGAAGTGCTCGCAAAATATCCCATAAATCCCATTGGATCGGACAATCTACCCAAATTAAGTAATTTCATTTTTGTCTCTATCTGATCTTTCAAATCATACACATCAGTCGGATCTTCTTCGGTCCACTCGCCCTTATCTTTCTTATAAATAATGTTTGACACAATTCCTTTGGTGACTTTTGTAATCAAAATTCCTATAGATCCAGTGCTTTCATTTGTAAAACACAAATCGTCAAAATACATTTTGATCCAAATTTCAAAATCATCTAATTCATAATAAGGATCATATACTTTCTCTATTAGAATCTTTTTTTCTCTATAATTCAATGCGTCCATTAAATGCGCAAATGCGTGTTTTTCTATTTGTTCTCTTTTTTTGGCATCGTCGCCTTCAAAAAATGGAAACAAATATTTTTCAATTAAAGTGGTTTCATCATTTAACAATTTTGAGTTCAAGTTCTTAGACCAATCTTTTTCTCTTGCATTAAATTTGTGTGCCGGATCTTGGATCATTTTCATATTTTGTTTAAGTTCTTTTTTAACTGATTGGTAATTGGAATTTGCCAATCTTTCGGCCGTCGGCGACAATGGCGACGACGGATCCAAAGCATCCATCATGGGAGCATCTTCATTTATCTTGTCCGAAATCTTGTATTTCAATCGCGCATGACGAAAATTAATAGGCATCATATTTTCAAACAAATTGGATCGGCTATCACTTACTTCAATGGGTTGAAAAATATAGTATTCGCCGCGATTAACTACGCGTCCTTCCCGACCAAAACTGTCCTCCACAGTTTCATTACCATCTACCAATTTGGTCAAAACATAGAACAACAAATCATGATCCTCCGAATTTACCGACAACAACTTTTTGAATTCATCTTTGTGAAATGATTTTTTCTCTGTCCGATAGAGATTCTTGATTTTGTCCATCAAATAATTAGCGTTGGATTTCATCACTTCCAAACTGTGGGTATCTTTCACTTCTTTAAAAGGTATGGTTGTCAAATCCATGTCCTTATCTATGCGACACGTATAATCGCACTTGTCATAATCACATGCTTCCGTGCCCGGTTTATCTCCTACGCGGAAGGTCACGATTTTACTAAGAGAAGATGGTTGAATCTCTATCTTCTTGTTTTCCGCTATCTTGGACAATTCCGCATCAGTGAAATTCTTTTGTCCAATATTCAAAATGCAATCCACCGACACCTCTTTCAAAAGTTTTGTCACTTTGCCTATTCGGACCGCTTTGGTCTCCGCATATCTATAAACATACTGGTCGGCGCATTCTTCTTCGCCCGTTTCCAATACGGTGGCATGTAGGTAAATTTCAACGTTGCGATCTTCAAAAGGCAGCCTACAATGACTCATGTTTCTCACGCCTCTGCCCACGATTTGCTCTATGCGATTCAAGTTGTACCACGGGTCCAAGATATGGATCTGTCGGATGTTTTTGAAATCCAAGCCTTCCGAGGCCGCGCGTGAAATTAGGATTACGCGCACATCGTGACCGTCTTTATTGGCTTCGCTGGTGGCGTATTTGATGTCTTCCGCGTTATTGTGCGAGAAGAATTTGTCGCCAGATAATATCATATATTTGGCCTGTTTAGTTTTTGTGCCCGGTTTCATAGTGATAGCATCAAGGGGTTCTTGGTTTGTGGCCGCACCCTTAGCAAACATGGGTTTAGAATTGGTTCCATATCGGGTGAATCCGAGCTCTTCTAAGGCCAGCGCCATCGGCACAATTCCACCATCAATGAACTGTGTATAAACCATGACAATTCCTTTGGATTCTAAGATTTTCTCGCATATTCTGGTGATTTTGCTGCTATGTTTATCTAGAGTTTTTGTGGTGAAAAATCCTTCAAATCCGGACTTGTATTTGTACTTGTATTTCATGTAGATTTGAGTTTCATCATCGGCTTTGGGGATGACCTCGGTATAATCCATGATTCGGTTTATGCCTGATTTGCCCACCATATCTTTCATCATTTCTTTGGCTTCTTCTTTGCTTAAGTTGGCCCAGTCAGATTTGTCCATACTATTGAATTTCTTGTTTG
>Ga0315909_10009881_pt1 | contig 10257 bp, 18 predicted proteins | sample LakEriMetagenome_11_FD_203527 | JGI IMG/M metagenome (GOLD analysis project Ga0315909, IMG submission 203527) | Freshwater fungal communities from buoy surface, Lake Erie, Ohio, United States - Buoy 2 MA125 | ecosystem: Environmental > Aquatic > Freshwater > Lake | place: USA: Lake Erie, Ohio...
CGAACTCATGACCCGCAGCCAGCCCTGGTGGCCCGCCGATTGGGGGCACTACGGCGGCCTGATGATTCGCATGGCGTGGCACGCAGCCGGCACTTACCGCGTGGCCGATGGCCGAGGTGGCGCGGGCACGGGCAACCAGCGTTTTGCGCCCCTCAATTCTTGGCCCGACAACGGCAACCTCGACAAAGCCCGCCGCCTGTTGTGGCCCATCAAGAAAAAATACGGCAACCAGCTCAGTTGGGCCGACCTGATCATCTTGGCGGGCAACGTCGCCTATGAATCCATGGGCTTCAAAACCTTTGGCTTTGCCTTTGGTCGTGAAGACATTTGGCACCCCGAAAAAGACATCTACTGGGGCTCTGAAACCGAATGGCTGGCCAAGAGCGGTGGCGAAGGCAGCCGCTACAGCGGCGAGCGTGATTTAGCAAACCCATTGGCCGCCGTGATGATGGGGCTGATTTACGTCAACCCCGAAGGCGTGGACGGCCAACCTGACCCCCTCAAAACCGCCCACGATGTGCGCATCACTTTTGCCCGCATGGCCATGAACGACGAGGAGACCGTGGCCTTGACCGCAGGGGGTCACACCGTCGGCAAGGCCCACGGCAACGGCGATGCCGCCCACCTGGGCGCGCCGCCCGAGGGCGCTGATGTGCATGAGCAAGGTCTGGGCTGGATGAACCACACCAGCCCTGGCACGGGGCGACACACCGTGACCAGTGGCCTGGAAGGCGCGTGGACCACCCACCCCACGCGCTGGGACAACGGCTACTTCAAGATGCTGCTCAACCACGAATGGGAACTCAGCAAAAGCCCAGCGGGTGCTTGGCAATGGACACCTGTTCACATCCAGCCCGAAGACATGCCCACGGATGTGCAAGACGCGTCGATTCGCACCACGCCCATCATGACGGACGCGGACATGGCGATGAAGATGGACCCCGCCTACCGCAAAATTTCAGAGCGCTTCGCCGCTGACCAAGCGTACTTTGACGAGGTGTTTGCCCGCGCCTGGTTCAAGCTCACCCACCGCGACTTGGGCCCCAAGACCCGCTACATCGGCCCCGAGGCACCGGCGGTGGATTTGATTTGGCAAGACCCCGTGCCCGCAGGCAACCCGGCCATCGACACTGCGGCCATCAAAACCCAAATCGCCGCTGCGGGCCTGTCGGTCAGCGACATGGTCAGCACCGCTTGGGACAGCGCACGCACCTACAGGGGCTCGGACCACCGAGGTGGTGCCAATGGTGCCCGCATCCGACTGGCCCCGCAAAAAGATTGGCAAGGCAATGAGCCATCCCGCTTGGCCAAGGTGTTGGCGGTGTACGAAAAAATCGCATCTCACACGGGTGCCAGCGTGGCCGATGTGATCGTCTTGGGCGGCAGTGTGGGCATCGAACAAGCGGCCCAAGCGGCGGGCTTGAACATCCAAGTGCCCTTCACCCCCGGGCGTGGCGACGCCTCACAGGCGCAAACCGATGTGGAATCGTTTGCGGTGCTAGAGCCCCTGGCCGATGGATTTCGCAATTGGCAACAGCAGCACTTCGCGGTCAAGCCCGAGGAATTGCTGCTCGACCGCGCGCAACTCATGGGCCTGAGCGCCTGCGAAATGACGGTGTTGGTGGGCGGCATGCGTGTGCTGGGCACCAACGTGGGCGGCAGCCAGCATGGCGTGTTCACCCACCGGCCTGGGGTGCTGAGCAACGACTTTTTTGTCACCCTCACCGACATGGCCTACAGCTGGAAACCCACCGGCCGCAACAGCTACGACATCGTCGATCGCAGCAGCGGCGCGACCCGTTTCACCGCCACCCGCGTGGACTTGGTGTTCGGCTCCAACGCCATCTTGCGCGCCTATGCAGAGGTTTATGCGCAAGACGACAACGCGGAGAAGTTCGCACAAGACTTCGTGGCTGCCTGGGTGAAGGTGATGAACGCGGACCGGTTTGATACTTGTTAAATTAATCCAATGGATTAGAATTGACCCCATGCTCACCATCGCAGAGCTGCCCGAATATATTCGCCGTGCTGAGAAATTGATGAGTGCCTCTGAGCGCTCAGAGATCATCAACTACTTGGCTGCGCATCCAAAAGCGGGCGACTTGATGGAAGGCACAGGCGGCATTCGTAAACTGCGCTGGGGGCGAGGCGCACAAGGCAAGTCGGGCGGTGTTCGCGTGATTTATTACGTTCACAGTGAAAAAATGCCGCTGTATCTGCTGACACTGTTTGCCAAAAACGAACGCGCCAACATCAGCAAAGCCCAGCGCAATGAGTTGGCAGAGCTGGTCGATTTGCTGGTGCATATTGGGTTGGAATCGTGAAAGGACGTCACATGGGAAAAGCATTTAACAGCATCAAGCAAGGCTTATCCGAAGCCATTACCCATGCCAAAACCAAAGACACCCCAAACCCTGGTGTGAAGTTGTATCAACCGCATGCAGTCAATGTGTCTGACCTGCGCCAACGATTGAGCTTGACGCAAGAACAGTTTGCCGCCCGCTTTGGTTTCTCTGTGGCCACGCTGCGCCATTGGGAGCGTGGCGACCGCTCACCCAGCGGGGCGTCTCTGGTGCTGCTCAATGTGATTGATCGCAACCCCACAGCCGTATTGCAAGCTTTGCAATAAAGACAAGCCCAACCCAGCTTTGGCAAAGAGGCCGTCAGCCCTTTCGGGTGGATGGCCTCTTGAATGAGACCTCAAGGGTTAATTGCGAAAAATAAAATAGTACTTTAAGTTAACATTGGTGCTCACATTGTGAGTACCAAATGGGTCTTAACTGGAACGAAATCAAATCCAGGGCATTGCTTTTCAGCAAGACCTGGGCCGACGCCTGCAACGAAAACAGCCAGGCCAAGCCTTTTTGGATCGACTTCTTTGAAATCTTTGGCATCACCGACAAACGCGTAGGCACCTTCGAGCTGCATGTCAAAAAGCTCGGTGGCCAGCGTGGCTTCATGGACCTGTTTTGGCCCGGGGTGCTGCTGGTCGAGCACAAGTCGCGCGGCGAAGACCTCGAAAAAGCACTGGGCCAAGCCATTGCCTACCTGCACAACGTGACCGAGCGCAACCTGCCCCAGCTGGTGGTGGTTTGCGACTTTGCTCGCTTTCGCTTGCGCCGACTGGCCACGGGCGAAACCCTGTACTTTGATCTCCCGCAGCTGCACAAACACGTCAAACAGTTTGGCCTGCTGGCGGGCTACAAGGTGCAAGACATTCGGGCCGAAGACCCGGTCAACATCAAGGCCGCCGAGCGCATGGGCCGCCTGCACGACGCCCTCAAAGCCAGCGGCTACAGTGGCCACGCGCTCGAAGTGCTGCTGGTGCGCTTGTTGTTTTGCTTGTTTGCCGACGACACCGGCATCTTTCAGCCCGCGCAATCGTTCCGCGACTTTATAGAAGAGCGCACCGCCCCCGACGGCTCAGACCTGGGGCCGCGCCTGGGGCAACTGTTTCAGGTGCTCAACACACCAGAGAGCCAACGCAACCAACACATTGACGAACAACTGGGGCAATTTGCCTACATCAACGGCAAACTGTTTGAAGAAACCCTGCCATAGGCGACATCGGGTGAAAAAAACTGAACCCTCTCTGCGTTGTCAACAATCAGCTCGCGCACACGCTTGCCCAGCACAGCGCGAATCAAGATGTTGGCATCCAGAACGATCGCTCTGTCGCTCATTTTTATTTGGGTGTGATTTTCTTGGGCGCCTTTGCACCTTGGCGCGCCGATTTGAAATCTCCAACCACGGCTTCCACATCAACACGCTTGGCCGCAAGCAGGCGATCCAAGGTTTTGCTCGCTTTTTGCAGCGCGGCAACATCTGCATCGGCTTGGCCGTGAGTTGGTATGAAGTAGCCAATGGTTTGACCATGGCGAGTCACAGCAATAGGCGTGCTGGACGCAATGAATTCGGCAATTCCCGCGCGAAATTCCCGAATGCCTACTTTGGTCGCTTCCATCTTTTTTTCCTTTACAGCCCAAGCGATTTTGTGAATCTTAGTGTACACAATATTCAGCTTCGTCGGCGTGCTACCTCGCATTGGGGCGTGCCTATTCGAGCGGCAATCAGATCACGTGCCAGCTCAAACTCGGGAGCTATCCCATACAAAAATATGGCTTTTTATATGGCTTAATGCTACGATGAACCATGACCGCAGTTCAATTCGAATGGGATGACAACAAGGATGCTGAAAACCAAGCTAAGCATCACGTGTCATTCTTGGATGCGCAGGCGGCGTTTGCTGATCCACACCGCGTTATCGCCAAAGACCTGGTGCAAAGTGAAGCAGAAGAGTGTTTTTACTGCATTGGCAAAGCGGGTGGCGGTATTTTGACGGTGCGCTTCACCTACAGACGCAAGGTCATTCGCATCATTGGGGCAGGCTATTGGCACAAAGGAAAGGCAATGTATGAAAAAGAAGATCGTTTACACGGATGAGCCCATGGGTGACGTTGAGGTGGTGGCAGATTTTCTACCGTCACCTGCCGAGCTGGCGTTTCGGGAAGATGGCGTGAAAGTCACGCTGTCCCTGAGCAAAAGCAGCGTAGATTTTTTCAAATCTGAAGCAGCCAAGCACCAGACCCAGTACCAGCGCATGATCCGCCGCTTGCTGGATTCATACGTTGAAGCTCAGGGCACCGCTACCACCAAGGCAAAAGGCACCGTGCGCAAACGCGCACCGATTTAGGTCTAAGGCCTCAAACCGAGACAGCTGCAATTTGCACCGTGCGCGGGTCATGCCCACGGTCTCATAGCACGCAGCCGTGCAAGTAGGGACTAGCTGATACAAATACTTTATTCAGCCGCCAAAGGCTCCATGCGCATCACAGCTCGCACTCCCACGGCATGGGCAAAACGTTGGACTGTTCGCATGGATGGCGTGCCCCTGCCACTTTCGATGCGTGCCACCACGCTTTGGGTCGTGCCCATGCGTGCAGCCACTTCGCCTTGGGTCAGGCCTGCTTGTGTGCGTGCGGCAATCAGTTCACGAGCCAACTCAAATTCGGGCTCTTGTGCGTCATAGGCTTGGCGAACGGCGGGGTTGGCCAGCAGTTGGGCTTTCACGTTTTTCAGGCTTTTCACGTTGATTCCTCCAAGCTATGCGTCCATGATGGGTCTATCGGTAAATCTCACGCCGGTTGCCCACCTGCACCACCAGTACGCGTAGAGCGCCGTCCTGTATGTCACAAATCACCCGACAGTCTCCTACCCGGTAGCGCCAGAATCCACCGAGCGGTCCGGTTAACGCTTTCCCCGTATGGCGTGGGTTTTCCAGTCCGGCGACTCTCTCGTCCATGAAGTCAACGATGCGCCGCGCTGTCTGTTTGTCGAGCTTACGCAGCTGACCTTTGGCCGTATCGGCATATTCAATTGTCCAGGCCAAGGTCTTTTCTCACGTCAGCAGCGGAATGCACCTGTTCTTTTCCATCGCGGACACGCGCAAGCACATCGGCAGCGAGGTAGTAGTCTTCCATTTCCTGGATGCCCTGCTCGATGATTTCGCGCAAATAAAAAGCCTTGGTGCGCCCAGTTTGAGATGCGAGGAAGTCAAGCCTTTGCTCGGTTTCTGGAGAAAGACGAATTGAAGTTGCCATGTCAAAACCTCTTTTGAATACATGTATTCAATGTATCACAGAGAGCTTATCCTATGGGCTCAAATGGGCGTATCAGACCCAGTACCTGCAGCACGCTCCCTGCGCGCCTGCTCCCTCAGCATGAACAGGTACAGGCTTTCCACCTTGTCACGCGCCCAAGGCGTTTTGCGCAGGAATTTCAAGCTTGAACTCACGCTCGGGTCGTGCGAAAAGCAGCGCACAGGGATCTGGCGGGCCAATTCTTCCCAACCGAAGTGCGCTTCCAGGGCACGCACCATCGCCTCCAGCGTCACACCATGCAGGGGGTTGCGCGGTTGTTCGGTGCGCGCAGTTGGGTCTTTCATGCTGAATGAGCTCCGTCCTCGGCCCAGCCTTCTATCGCTGGGTAATACCGTGTTGATCGACCATCACCGTAGCGGGTGAGCAGCCCCAGCCGTTCCAGCTCAATCAGGTCTCGGGCAGCGGTGGGTGTGGAAGTTTGCGCAATGCTCTGGTGCTTGCGCGTGGTCATGCCGCCCTCAAAACCTTGGGGGCCAGCGTCCAGCAGCTTTTTCATGGTTTTTTGCTGCCGCTCATTGAGGGTGCATGCGGCCATCCGAGCTTGAAACCGAATGCGCTGAATGGACGAATCGATGGTGCGGTTAGCAAACTCGTTGGCCAGTGTCACTTGTTCCAGCATCCATTCGACCCATGCTGTCACGTCCACGCTTTGGGAGCGCTGTGCCTGCTCCAGCTCGCTGTAATAACGGTCTTTGCAGGACTCGATTTGCCGCGACAGTGTCACGATGCGCCCAGGCTGCCCCATGTCTTGGCCCAGTGCCAGTTGCAAAATAGCGCGGCCAATGCGTCCGTTGCCATCGTCAAACGGGTGCAGCGTCTCAAACCACAGATGCGAGACAGCGGCACGCACCAAGCCGTCCATGGGCTGGGGCCCCACCTGAGGCTGGGTTTGGTTGAACCAATTCAAAAACGCATCCACTTGTTCTGCCAAACCTTCGGCGGGAGGTGCGGCGTAATGCACCTTGCTGTGGCCAATGGGCCCACTGACAATCTCCATGGGCACTGAACGCAAAGTGCCCACCTCAATGCGCTGCATGCCCGAAAAACCTGTCGTGAAAAGCGCGCCGTGCCAACTGCACAGCCGCTCCAGCGTCAAAGGTGCGTTGGTGTTGAGGGTGGCGTCTTGCAACACATCAATCAAGCCCTCGATGTTGCGCCTGCCTTCGCGCACAGGGACCCCAGAGGTGTCTAGCCCCAAGCGCCGGGCCACGGAGGAGCGAACGCTTTCAGGGTCCAGCTTTTCCCCTTCAATGGCAGAGGTGGTCAAGGCCTCTTGCGTCAGCGAGTCCCGCACATGCGGCTGCAGTCCTTCCAAACCGATGGCCTCGGCTTTGCCAAGCAGCACGCCTTGGGATGTTCTGGCGGCAGTCAACGGTGCTTGGATTCGCTGCGCGTCAAAAGCCAGCGCTGGCCACTCAGGCAGCTGCCAAATCCAGCTTTGATGTGATTTCATGGCTTAATCATATCAATATATGATTTGAATACGATGAAAATCGCATCGTGCGGGGTCTAAAGATCCATTCTGGTGTGGTTTATTTAACTTGACCAAATGACTCGGTTGGCTATAAAGTAGGTACGTTTCCATAGGTACATCTCAAGGAGAACGCCATGCTCGCCACCGCCAAAGTTTTCACCAACGGCAACAGCCAGGCGATTCGCTTGCCCAAGGCCTTTCGCGTGGATGTCGATGAAATGTGGATTGCCCGCAACGAGGTGACGGGAGAGATCACGCTCAAGCCCAAGGACACGGAGACCTTGCGTCAGCAGCGGCTGCATGCGCTGATGGCCGCCATCGCGGAAAACCCATTGCCCGACGACTTTTTGTCGGATGCCAGTCGGCAAAACAAGCCACCGAAAAACCCTTTTGCGGACTGGGAAGCGCCATCAACCCCCAAAACCACCGCAAAAGCATCTGCCAAAACCAAGGTCGGTAAGTGATCAAGTACTTGGTCGACACCAACATCCTGGGCTACTTTGCGCGCAACAGCTCTGCCGTGCTGCAAAAGCGCATGTGGGCGGCGCTCCAAAAGCAGGAGATCGCCATCTCTGCCATCACCCGCGCCGAAACACGGTTTGGGCTGGCACTGCTGCAGGCCGATGACAAACGCCGCCGAACCATGGATTTGCTGCTCAATGAGTTGCCCGTTTTGCCATGGACGCTGGAGGCCGCAGACCGGTATGGCGACATTGCCGCCCACCTGCAGCAAAGCGGGCAACCCATTGGCCAAATGGACACCCAAATCGCCGCGCATGCATTGGCGCTGGGCCTGCCCTTGGTAACCCACAACACACGGCACTTCCAACGGGTACCGGGCTTAAAACTTGAAGACTGGATGACTTGAGCTTGACCATGTAAGTGGTTTACACACAAAGTACGAATGATTCAGGGCGTGCGTCCCACGGCTTGCAGAACAAGGTCGCAGACCTGGGGTGCGGGGGCCGCAACGCTTGCGTTGCTTCCGTTCTCGCCTTTTTGCGCGGGCAGCGAAGCTCAATGGTGGGGACTGAACCTCAACGCCGCCCGCTACCCGGCTTGGCAAAGCCCGCATCCACCCAAGCTTGGGCCGTTTGGCGGTTGAGCTTGAAACTGGCATCCACTTTCACTTCGGCCAGCGCATCGCCACCTTCGTCCTGCGCACTGAGCACGGCATAGGGATTGTCTTCGTCGGGCACGATGCGCAGCAGCACCGACACTCGGTTGTCTTTGCCGTTGACGGTCAAGCTCTGATTCAACTGCGCGTGCAGCTGCTGCTCGCTGCGGCGCACAAACTCGCTGGCGGTTTTGACCAGCGTGATGAAGGCCGTGCCGTCCAGCGGCTTGGGGTTCTTTTTGTCGCGGCCCATGGTCCAAGGGCCGACCAGCGCCGGCTCGGACGCACCGGTTTTGAACATCGCCACCGCCCAGCCATCGTCGTCCTCGTTCTTGATGACCTGGGCGGTCCAGTTGTCGTCTTGCCAAATTCGGGCTTCTTGCTGCAAGGGAGGGGCTTGTGTGTCGTCGCTCATCGTGTCTTTGCTCAAAAGTTATCTCCGATCATGCCTCAAGGCTGCAAATGCAAAGCCAGCAAGAACACCTGAGGGGCGCCTTGTTCGCGCCACAGCGACGCAGCCACGGTGGCGGCCCAGCGGGTGCGCAACGTGCTGGCGACCAGCAGCACCGGGCCGTTTGGCGCCAGCTGACCGGCGGCGTGGGGTGCTTTTTCAGCGTGGATATACTGTGGTATCTACCATTGCGCCATGGAGGTTAAACATGTCCCAAACCGCCAAACTTTTCCTGAACGGTCGCAGCCAGGCCGTACGCCTGCCAGCGGCCTACAGGTTTGACACTGAAGAAGTCTTTATCCGCAAAGACCCAGACACGGGTGATGTGATCCTTTCACGCCGTCCCGATGACTGGACGGGTTTTTTCGCGGCGGCTGACAACGCCCAGGTGCCTGACGACTTTTTGAGCCCCGAAGAACGCACGCCACACGGCCTGGCTGAGGCTACAGATCGCGACCCTTTTGAGTCGTTACCCAACACCTTGGGGCACTGAGCCAGGACGTGAAAACACGCTACCTGCTGGACACCAACACGGTCAGCCACCTCATCAAACGCCATCCGCAGGCCACCCAACACTTGCTGGCTGTGCCCATGCACAGCGTTTGCATATCGGCCATCACGGCAGGTGAGCTGGCCTATGGTTTGGCAAAACGACCCGAAGCACTGGCGTTGAAAGCGGCTGTGCACGAGTTCTTGCGTCGCGTAGAAGTGCTGCCGTGGGACGAAGCCGTGGCTCAGACCTACGGCACACTGCGGGCGCAACTGCAAAGCAAAGGCATCAGCCTGTCGGCGATGGACATGCAAATTGCGGCGCATGCACTGGAAGCCAAAGCCGTGCTGGTCAGTAGCGATGCCGCCTTTTCACATGCAGCTCAGCTCCAAATCCAAAATTGGATGGATGCCATCAGGTGATGAAGTTTTTACGCCCTGAGTCAAAGACGCCAGCTCAACAAAAAAAGCCGCCAACTGAACTGACCCCCTTCAGTTGGCGGCTTTTTTAGTTGGGGCTTGAAGCGTTTACTTCTTGCCAGGCGGCAAATCCGTGCAATTGCAATGCCAAAAAAGTACTTTATAAGGTACACTTTATGAATGTCGTCGAGCAGAAAAATCCCTGCAATCTTCTACCGGTCTGCTCTTGGCAACGAGCCAGTGCGCGAATGGCTGAAGACTTTGGACAAAGCAGGTCGCCAAACCGTAGGTGAAGACATTGCCTATGTCCAATACAAATGGCCCATCGGCAAACCACGAGTCGATCATTTGCGAGGGCCGATCTGGGAGGTGCGCAGCAAAATCGGCAACCGCATCGCACGCGTGCTTTTTGCTGTTGAAGAGTCCGAAATGATTTTGCTGCATGCCTTTGTCAAGAAGACCCAGCAAACAAACCCCGCCGATATTGAACTGGCGACCAAACGCTTGAAGGAGTGGATCCATGGCCAAAGCAACTAAAGTCAATCCCCACACGGGCAGCAGTTTTGATGACTTCCTCAAAGAGGACGGCATCTATGAAGAAGTGCAGGCCCGTGCGCTCAAACGCGCATTGGCCGAGCAACTGGAC
>Ga0315909_10009884_pt1 | contig 10255 bp, 8 predicted proteins | sample LakEriMetagenome_11_FD_203527 | JGI IMG/M metagenome (GOLD analysis project Ga0315909, IMG submission 203527) | Freshwater fungal communities from buoy surface, Lake Erie, Ohio, United States - Buoy 2 MA125 | ecosystem: Environmental > Aquatic > Freshwater > Lake | place: USA: Lake Erie, Ohio...
GGCCTTTATCTTTGCCTTGTGTTTAGGAAACTTTGAAAACCAGACAATTTCACTTCCGTAGTTAGTAACGATAAGTTTTGGCTTCTTCTTTAGAAGCTGAAACGCTCTCCGGGTTGCGTATCCCGCATTCTGCAGCTCATGAATATGAACGATCTCTGGATTAAACCTACAAATCCTCCAAGCGATGTAGGCACCCCGAACCCAGTCGGAGAGAAACCTATCCGCAATCCACATCGGTAATGAGAAAACTCTAGAAAACCAAGTAATTGATACTCGGTTTGTTTTCCGTGCGCGCTCAGATATCCCCTTTTGAACTCTCCTGTGTGGAGAAGCGGAGACAACCTCAAAAATCAAATCACTTGAATCAAATTGGGATATCCAGCGCGAAAGATGAATACTGTCTGCCATCCCGACAAGAAGTATTCTCATGATTTCTTTCTTTTTACAGCCCAAAGCAATTGCGACTAACAGTTGCTGAATGATTACGATTTAGTCTAATTTGAAACCGAGTTTGAGCGTCAGGTGTATTGAGTTCTATAGCCTGATTTATGTGAGATTTATCTATCTTTGTCCCTTAGATTGATTTCACAGCCAGTACTGGACCACAGTTCACGAAGCTTGGCGCCTAAATCTGCTAACTTTGTCCGCATGAAGAAAAAAGCGCTTATCACTGGTATCACGGGTCAAGATGGTTCTTACTTAGCTGAGTTTTTACTCTCCAAAGGCTATGAGGTCCACGGCTTAGTCCGAAGAGCATCCAACCTCAACACCCAACGGATTGACCACCTGTTTGAGGATGTTCATGAAGAAAATCGCTCTCTATTTCTTCACTTCGCAGATCTTTCAGATGCCTCTAGACTCACAACTCTTCTTTTTTCGATTAGACCAGACGAGGTTTACCACCTAGCTGCTCAGTCACACGTGCGTGTTTCATTTGATCAACCAGAATTTACCGGTGACGTCACAGGTCTGGCCACCACACGACTGCTCGAGGGTATAAGGCTCGCCTGCCCAGAAACCAAGTTCTACCAGGCCTCGAGCTCAGAAATGTTTGGGGCAACTCCTCCTCCTCAGAGCGAAACGACAGAGTTCTATCCAAGAAGCCCATACGGTGCTGCGAAACTTTACGCCTATTGGATGACCCGAAACTACAGAGAAGCATATGGATTGTTTGCAGTAAACGGCATCCTCTTCAACCATGAGTCACCTAGAAGAGGAGAAACCTTCGTAACAAGAAAGATCTCTCGTGCGGTTGCGAAGATCAAGCTTGGACTGCAAAAAGATCTTTACCTGGGAAACCTCGACGCCGTAAGGGACTGGGGGTACGCCCCTGAGTACGTAAGGGCAATGTGGTTGATGCTCCAAGCTGATACCCCCGAGGATTTTGTCATTGGCACAGGTGCTTCAGCAACAGTCAAGGATTTTCTCGAATATTCATTTCAAGAAGCAGGCTTGGATTGGCAAAAGTACGTTAAATTCGATGACCGCTATATTCGCCCGACAGAAGTTGACTCGTTAATCGGTGACGCCTCCAAGGCTCAAAAGAAACTAGATTGGAAGCACACGCTAGACGTTGCTGGTCTAGCTAGCCTGATGGTAAAACATGACATCGAAAGTGTGACGAATAACTCCCACGTTGTAGACGTGCCGAAGTTCTTTTAAGTAGCCTCGAGTAAGTATCTACCCAAAATTTTTGGGGTTGCTATAGAAATTTCCTTTGGAACCCGCCAAACACCAACGGCTAAATTCGAGCTAGTCACCCTCGTCAATTCTCATAAGATCTACTAACTTTTCAACCGAAGGATTTCGGGCAATCAATTCTTTGAAGGTTCCCGAATCAGTAACTTTTCCGTCCTCAAGCAAAATGACTTTGTCTGCATGCTGTATGGTATTCAACCTGTGGGCGATTACAACTAATGTGACCCGTCCGCGCATTTCTTCAAGAGTTTTTTGAATTTCTGATTCTGACTCTGCGTCCAAGGCAGAGGTGGCTTCATCCATGACCAGCAGGTTCGGCTTCGAATAGATTGCGCGAGCAAGTCCGAGTCGCTGCATTTGGCCACCTGACAAGCTGTCTTTCAATTTTCCAAGAGAGGTATCAATTCCTTCAGGTAACTCCTTGATTAACGTCCCTAGATGAGCGGCTTCCAGTGCGGACATAACCTCTTCACGGTCAACATTTTCTGGCTCGACTCCTAGGGCTACATTTTCCAAAATCGTTCCAGATATCATTCCAGGTTTTTGAGGAACATAGCTTACGCGGCCGCCAATAGAACTCTCAAGTTTTGATGAATTAGTAATTTGGGTGACACTACCTGATGTAGGAGCTAAGAGCAAGCACAGCATGTCTGCGATTGTGGACTTACCCGCACCAGAAGGACCCATAAGTGCAGTTTGCGATCCTGGTTCAATAGTGAAATTCAAGTTCACTAACGCAGGCACTGGTGAATCCGGATATGAGAATGTCACATCTTTGAATACAGCTCCGATGGGCTCTTCAATTTGTGTGATTTGTTCAAGGGTGTTTGAGAACTTGGTTTCACGTTCAACCAATTCAGGTAGCCCCTTAAGAATGTCATGAGCGATTTTCGCAGAGGGAAGGGATGCTTTAATTGAGAGAAATGAAGCTTGCAGAGGTAATAGTGCGGTCGTGAGCCTAAAAGCACCTGCAAGGAATACACCAATCTTCCCGGCCGAGCCTGCTAGATCTCCTGATGATACTTGGGCAAGAAAGAATAAGGATAGACCAAGAATTAGGGCGACTTCAATAATATGCCTAGGCAAAGTAGCTAAAAAACTGCTTACTGCAAGACTGTTTGCCGCTTTCGTTTTGGCTGAATGAATGTCTCCCACGTATTTTCCTTTGTTGCCGGATACAGTCAATTCACGAAATACAGCAAGTAGGTTGCTTACTGAAGTGGTCAGCTTGATCGAGCTATGGTAATTCTTGTCCTGAGCTCTAAGGGTTAATGGCCCAATAAAGAATTGAATCGCAAAAGCAACTATTCCAAAGTATAAAAGCCCAACTATTGTTGCGCTTGAGTCTACAAACAAGAAGCCCATGACGATTAGCGAAACAAACAATACACCTTCGGAAAAAATATTATTGACGCTATTAAGAAGTGAATTAAATGCGCTCGCAGTGCCTTGAGTAACCGCGTACATCATTTCCTCTAAAGAATATTTCCGAGCATCTGCAAGATTGCCGTTGAATCTAATTTCTGATATACGCTTTGCGGCTTTTGACTCGATTTTGGCAACAAAAAATACTGCCCACCCTGTAAGAGCAATGTTAAGCAAAGATTTAAATACAAATATGCCAACGATTATCGTTGCTAAGATTGGGAGATTTTGGTTTGTAACAGCAGGTAGTCTTATGCCTGCAAATTCAACTTGTGGGCTGATGCCTCCCGACGCAATTACCCCAATTGATGTTGCTAGATATCCAATAGCAGCAATTGCTGCTATGTCGAGAAAAGCGAGCGAAGATCTCGCTATCACCAGAGCAAACCAAACTAACTTCTCAAGTCCAGTCATGAAAGAAATACTTGATTTAATTGATTTGAGCACAACGAAAGTCTAATTGTGGTTGGTGAATTTGATCGCTAAAGAGAGCGGAGACGAGAGGATTTGAACCTCCGAGGGGCTTTAACACCCCTACCTCATTAGCAGTGAGGCGCACTCGACCGGGCTATGCGACGTCTCCGAGAACGCTATGAGTTTAGCTCAATTTACTATTGAGCTAAGAGGTGAGATGTGAGACCAAGACTTCTTAGGGGCTCGGGGTGGGCTTGATCACAACTGGTACATCATTACGAATTGCATCGAAAAGTGCATCCGCCTCCTCGGGGAGTAAGCCCAAGCGGCCTGCATATGCACCATCAAGGGCATAAGTTGGCACTGCAGTAAAAATCATTCGCGAGGTATCTACTTGCCTAAGCGCACTAGCCAAAGTAACCATTGTGTCGATTTCAGTAACGGATTCCGATAGTTTCATGTTCCGCGCGGCCGAGCTCGCAAGACTGTAAAGAGCGACCGGGTTGTTAAGAACTCCATCTTGCTTAATCTTTTCAAATAGAGACATGAGGAACATTTGTTGATTTGAAATTCTACCTAGATCAGAGCCGTCGCCGAATCCGTGCCTTGTTCTCAAAAAGCCAAGTGCATCTTTTCCTTTCAGGTTGTGTGTACCTGCTTCAATGTAGAACTTGGAGTAGTCATCAGAAATATCCTGATCAATGGTGACTTCCACACCACCGACGGCGTTTGACATTTCAATTACACCGTTAAAGTCAATCATTGCCAGAAACGGAATTTCGAGCCCAGTAAGTTTTTGAATCGTAAGGTGCGTGCACGCTACTCCACCTCGGGAGATAGTTGCATTTATTTGCTGACTGTCAAGTGCCGGGAAAACCCCTCCCTCCGGATTAGGACATTCAGGTACCGAAACCAAGAGATCTCTAGGGAAGGAAACAACCGTTGCGTCCTGCCTGTCCTTTGTGATGTGAAGCAAGATAATTACATCTGCTAGCTCGGAGGTTACTTCTCCCTCGCCATATTCTTCCCCTTGGCCATCTCGGGTATCAGATCCGATAAGCAAAAAATTGATTGAACCCTCTAGGTCGACCTCGCCGCCAGTAGCCAAAACAATGTTGTCTTGATTTAGTTTGTTGTAAATGTCAAAAGCCGAAATTCCAGCAGCTGCCACTGCAGCACCTGCGACAACCGCTAGGCCCGTAAATGCCCATCGGACATACTTTCTGCCTGGAGCAGGTGGCTTGTGATCTCCATGTCGTGGTGGGAATTTCTTCGGATCGGCAGGAGGTCTGATTACTCTGCGGGCAGAGAAGTTTGGCAAATTGTCTGACAACAAACTTCCAATCCCTAGATAGATCTAAGTTTCTAGTCTATTGAAAAGGGGTGGTTTTTCGTTCAAGCCCTGGAAACTCTCAGGTTCTATGGCGGAGGCCGTGGGATTCGAACCCACGAAACATTGCTGTTCACTGGTTTTCAAGACCAGCTCCATCGGCCGCTCGGACAGACCTCCGTATGTGAGTTTATAGCAATTGCCAACTACTAGCGTCGCCTAGAAAACAAAAAGCCCTCGAGGCCTGCAAGTACCTGCGCAACACCGTCGTCAGTAACTGAAGCGGTGACGTCAGTTGCAGCCAGTTGCACTTCTTCGGGGGCTTGACCCATGGCAAATGCTAGTCCACCAGAATTTTTGGCCCATTCGAACATCTCAATGTCATTTCTTCCATCGCCCATTACTAGAACCTGACTCTTTTCAATCCCCAATCGAGATCGCTGCACTTCTAAAGCACTTGCCTTAGTGACACCTTGCGGGGAAATGTCTAACCAAGCGGTATAGCCAATCGCATAACTAACAGATGACAATCCAATCTTTGAAATCAGTCCCAAGAATTCATCAACGTCGTGTTCTGGAGACAACACAACAACTCTGCTAACTGGGTGGTGCATTAATTCATCGAGCGGAGTCTCAAAGTTTTGGTCACCAAGGGCGTAAGAGGGGAAAGGTCTATGAAAGCGGTAGCTTCCATCGACATCTTCTACGGCGAAGTGTGCCTGAGGTAAATGTTCGATTAGCTGTGTAAGCACTTCGGCAGGTTCAAAGGTAATCACGTCGGCTATCTTGAAACCTCTTGGGTGCTGGTTATCTAACTCAACAGTCACGGCTCCATTTGAACTCACAACAAAGCCTTGTTCTATTCCAAGGTCTCTAACCACGGGGACGGCGTTTGGAGCAGACCGGCCAGTTGCAACAATAACTTCATGTCCTAGGTCTTTAACGCGACTTACTTCTTTGGCGACCTCGGGAGAAAGATACCCATCGTCATGAACTAGAGTCCCGTCGATGTCCAGGCCTATGAGCCATCGGTCACTTGGGGCAAGATTTGGCATGTTGAGTTCTGTATTGGTTTCTTTTATGCGTTCTTGGGAAGGATTAGTTCTTCTCCACCAAGGTATGGCCTCAAAGCAGTTGGGATCTTCACCGAACCATCAGCGAGCTGGTGGTTTTCTAGGATTGCGACGAGCCATCTTGTTGTGGCAAGGGTTCCATTCAGTGTTGCAGCTATCGCTGTCTTACCGTCTTCAGTTCGATAGCGAACGTTTAGACGTCTGGCTTGATAAGTTGTGCAGTTCGAAGTGGAGGTCAACTCACGGAAATCCTTTTGAGTTGGAACCCAAGCTTCCGCATCGTATTTACTTGCGGCCGATGAGCCGAGGTCGCCAGATGCTGTGTTAATGACTCTGTAAGGCAGCTCACAAGCTTGAAGCATCTGCTCTTGAAAAGCTAAGAGTTTTTGATGCTCTTGCTCAGCATGTTCTGGCTTAATGTAGCTAAACATTTCTAGCTTGTTGAACTGGTGAACCCTAAGAATTCCTCTGGTGTCTTTTCCGTGACTACCGGCTTCTCTTCGATAGCAGGTTGACCAACCTGCATATCTGAGCGGTCCGTTGTTTAGATCGATAATCTCATCGCGGTGATACCCAGCAAGGGCCACTTCACTTGTTCCGGTGAGGTAGAGATCATCTGCCGGAAGATAATAGATTTCATCCGCGTGCTCGCCAAGAAAACCAGTTCCTGCCATAATCTCGGGCCTAACAAGAGTAGGTGTAATCAGAGCAGTAAAGCCAGCCTTAGTCGCTAAATCTAAAGCCAGGTTCATTAGAGCAAGCTCGAGCCTGGCACCCATGCCTTTTAGGAAATAGAACCTGGAGCCAGAGATCTTTGCTCCTCGTTCAATGTCGATTACGTCAAGTAATTCGCCAAGTGCAACATGATCTCTAGGTTCAAAATCAAACGCGGGTTTTGCTCCTACTTCCTTGAGAACAACAAAGTCTTTCTCGCCTCCGGTAGGAACACCTTCATTTACAACGTTTTCGATTTTCCATAAAATCGCATCGAGTTCTTCAGAGGCCGTATTGGCTAACTCGCTAGCAGCCTTCACTTTGCTAGCCAAGTCTTGAGCGGCTGCTACTAGTTCAGCTTTTTGATTTTTAGAAGCGCTGGAAACTAGCTTGGAGTGAGCGTTTTGTTCAGCCCTTAGGGTTTCAAACTCTGCGAGCGCCTTACGGCGTTTGACGTCGGCATCGACCGCTTGGTCAACTAGTGATTCTTCTCTGCCTCTGGCACGCTGAGACGCCTTGATAGCATCTGGAGATTCTCTGAGGAGATTTAGGTCGATCACCCTTCAAGAATACAAGGCGAGGAGGAAAGCTAGTTTAGGTTGCGTTACTAACGAGCTTTGCGAATGGCTTCCAGCCACTTCTTAGCTTCACCGTACTGTCCGTTTGAGTTATTGCCAGATGGCGCTGTTTGCTGTTTATCTGCTCTGGGGTAGGAACCTAAGAAGCTGACTTTAGGACTGAATCTGTGAAGGCCAGCCAAAGCCTCACCAACTGAGTCATCTAGCACGTGTCCTTCGGCATCGATATTGAAACGGTAACGACCTAGCCTGTCCCCTATTGGGCGTGATTCAATCCGGGTTAGGTTGACACCCCTGGTAGCGAATTGCTCAAGCATCTCAAGAAGGGATCCTGGTCTATCGGTCGGTAGCTCAACAATTACCGAAGTCTTGTCAGCTCCTGTTGGTTTAGATAAATCCCCCGCAAGGCCAATTTGAATAAACCTGGTCTGTGCTTGTTTATTTTCACCTATGTTCTTCGCAAGAGTACTGAGTTTGAAATGGTTTGTGATTGTTGGTGCGGCAATTGCTGCATCCGCGTAGGAGCTCTCCAAAAGATCCCTAGCTGCAGAAGCAGTCGAAGTAGTTGGAAGGTGCACGTGACCTGGAAGTTTTTCCAAGAGCCACTTCCTGCTTTGCGCATAGGCAACTGGGTGGGTTGCTACGGTTTTTACGCTCGAAAGTTTTGTTCCTGGCCTGGCTACCAAGTTGAAGGTAACTGGAACTAGATACTCTCCGTAGATTCGAATCAGTTCTGTCCCGGCCAGGGCATCAAGGGTTGCTGATACCCCTCCCTCAATCGAGTTCTCGACCGGAACAACCGCTCTCGTTACTTTTCCAGACAAAACAAGTTCAATTGCGTCAGCAACATGGTTCACTGGAACCTGCTTAGCTCCCTTGGCCTGCTTTATCTGAGAAAGAGCAATCTCAGTAAAGGTTCCGGCTGGCCCTAAAAATGCATAAGTGTGCATTCTTGCGGAATTTCTATTTTTGTTGGGCATGGATAAAGGTTAATCCCCAAAAGGGACCAGTGGTTGATTTTTTTATCCAATGTAGCCAGGGCTAGCTGGTAGCTGCCAAAATTCCTCTAAAGTCTGAATACCTGTCTCTTTCATCTCGAGGGCAAGCGCACTTCCTACATACCTCAGATGCCAAGGCTCATATTGGAATCCCGTGATGGCCTCTTTCCCTTCTGGATATCGAATGATGAAGCCATAAATATGAGCATTTTCACTTAGCCAAACACCGGCTTCGGTTTCTCCAAAACAGGTCAGAATCACACAACCTTGACCTACAGCTGAGAAATCAGCTGCCAAGCCAGTCTGGTGTTCGCTGTATCCAGGCCTTGCGATAAGTTGCTCAGCAATGGCTAAACCTCTCTGATTTTTCAGCCTTTCATAAATAGTTTGCTGAATATCAAAGGATCGGTAGCCGCTATTGAGAACCAGGGTTCCAGCCCCCGCGTTACTCATCGCGGCGGCCATTCGTTCGGTAGCCCACGCAACTTCATCCCTAAGCTCTTGTCCTGAAGGGTTCTGTAATTGGGGGTCAGCTAGATTCGGGGCACGGAGTCTTTTTGGTTCGAAGCTAATTGGTGAAAGAGGTCGGTGCTTGTTTGAGACCAACCAAGTTGAATCAGGATCGTCAATTGATCGTATTGGGGGATTAAAAATTGAAACCAGTTCAGAGCCAGCCTGATCCGGGGGTGTGGGAGCCGGGGATTGCTCACTGGGGACAGTAGGTTTGGGCTCCGCCAAGAAGCCAAACGCACCGTATGCTCCTGCTGCTAGCAGCAAACCAATAGTCAAGACGCCAAAAACACTTAGCCCGATAGGGCGTCTTTGGCGAATCCTCTTTTTTGTTGGCACGGAGGTAAGCCTAACTTTTGGTTGCAAAGAATCAACTTGAGCCTAGACTTATCACTAACACGGGAGTTTGGTGAAACCAGACTGAGAGGGAGACTTTATAGTCTTCGACCGTCGAACCTGATCTTGGGTAATGCCAGCGCAGGGAGGACACTCATAAATCCCGTGCCCAACTAGCTACAAGTACTTAAGGGGCACGAAATGAAAAGAATCGCACTACTCGCACTAACCGCAGCCTTACTCTTTACTGGCTGCGCACCGACCACTCAGTCTCAGGTTGTGACTCTGGTGGCACACGATTCATTTGCTATCTCAGATGAGTCAATTGCAGAGTTTGAACAGCAGACAGGCTTCAAGCTCGAGATAGTTAGAGCGGGGGATGCCGGAAGTGTCACAAACCGACTTGTATTGACCAAAGACTCTCCTATTGGAGATGTGGTGTTCGGAATCGACAACACTTTCCGGGGTATAGCCGATGACAACAACATCATTGACGGGTCACTATCCGAAGTTACCTATTCGGATGTTTGCTTCAATTACGACAGGGTTTGGTTTGAAGAAAACAATCTAACTCCCCCTACTAGCTGGAGAGAACTTGTCTTGCCCGCCTATGAGGGTCTGACGGTGGTTAGTAATCCTCTGACTTCTTCCCCAGGCCTTGCTTTTCTGGCAACCACAGTTGCCGCTTTTGGGGAAGACGGCTTTGAGACATTCTGGAAGCAGCTAAAAGATAATGGCGTCAAAGTTGCAACTGGTTGGGAAGAGGCCTACTTTACTGAGTTCTCCGGTTCCGCAGGAAAAGGAAACTACCCAATTGTTCTTAGCTACAGTTCATCCCCAGCTGCAGAGGTTAGAGAAGATGGAGTTTCTCAAACTGTGCCGCTTCTAGATGAGTGCTTTAGGCAAATTGAATATGTTGGCATCTTGCAGGGTGCAAGCAATCCTGCGGGAGCAAAAGAACTCGTTGAGTTTTTACTATCTACTTCTTTTCAGGCGACTATGCCGGGGCTAATGTATGTGTATCCGGTGAATACCGAAGCAGTTGTGCCTGCCGAATGGGCGCAGTTTGGTCCACCGGCTAAATCCACAATTGGTGAGGGTTTAGATATTGCAAACAGCAGAGTTAGCTGGCAGGACAAGTGGTCTGTAATTTTTGACTAGAAAAATACTGTGGCTGGT
>Ga0315909_10009887_pt1 | contig 10253 bp, 7 predicted proteins | sample LakEriMetagenome_11_FD_203527 | JGI IMG/M metagenome (GOLD analysis project Ga0315909, IMG submission 203527) | Freshwater fungal communities from buoy surface, Lake Erie, Ohio, United States - Buoy 2 MA125 | ecosystem: Environmental > Aquatic > Freshwater > Lake | place: USA: Lake Erie, Ohio...
AATGCGTGGCATTGCCAGCCGTAGGGGTCTGGACGTTCTGTCGCTACTTGCTGCATCTGATGCAGCAACGAAGAATTGGGTGAATGGCGCTCTCGCGGGTGCTGCTCGGCAGATTGCTCCTGCTCCGCAAGCCGAACAACTCGTCTCGGTCACCAAGGGCGGACTGCTTAAGCGAACGACAGAGGCGCAGATCGATCCAGCTGGCCTCAACCAATTGAAGGCGCACGAAGCCGGGCGAGTTGACGCCACGTGGCGCAACTACATTCAAAACACGCAAGGCAATGCTCAGCGCTTCAAAGATGCTGCCGTGTCATTCCAGCAGCGGCTTCGCCAGGTTCAGGCTTCGCTTGATGAGTGGAAAGAGGGGCTAAGCGACACTAAGCGCAAAGATTACGAGGCAGGGCTCGCGCAGAAGCTTGGCGTGGTTCGTGATCTCGACAAGCTGACCAATGATGTAGTCCGAGAGCTGGGCCGCGAATGGGGCATTGGCGAGCCAAGTGCGGCTGGAATCGGGCGAGCAGTATTTGCTCGTTGCCAGGACCAGGCCCTAGAGCGTTGGAAGCAGAATGATCAAGGCGCACCAGACATGTTGATTGTCCGCCTACTTGAAGCGGCGGAGCCGTTTGTAAGCCGCGCTTTTGATCAGCCCGATGTTTACCCAGCGCTTGGGCACATCCTGCGTGAATGGGCAGAGCCGGATGCGAAGGAGATGTCCAGCGAAGTGCGGAGCTTCCAAAGCCGCTTCCTCGCCTCTATCTCGGATGCATTTATTCCGCCCACGATGGATCGGGATGTCGAGCCGATGATTAGCGTCGCCTACCCAGAAGAGGCGAACCAGAATGTTGAGGCAAAGCTTAAGGAGGCACTCTCGAGCCATCCGGCTCTGGAGCGTTTCCTACGCCAGTCCGAGCCCACATTCCTTCCGCGATCCGCAGCCAATGCGATAGTCGTGTCAGTTTCTTTGGTTGGCCAAGGACTCATTGATATTGAAGGTGGCGCACTTGGACTAAATACATGGATTGAGGCCGCATTTAGGCCGGAACCGACGGATCGACTCGCATGGCGACAACGAACGGGCTACCGCGACCCGATCGCGTTCTTAGAGGGCGAGCTGAAAGTTGAATTGATCCAGCGGCTCTTGGCCGCTGCTTGGAACGGTGAGCTTAAAGCGAAGAGGCTAGGAGTTGACGGGGTTGGAGATTTCGAGTCACTCAGTTTGCAGTTTGCATCTGAAGGCTCAACAACCTTGACGATTCCCTTGGACAAGATGCCGTTCTCAAACTATCTTGCCCCGCTTCCTGACGCGTGGCTTCGAGAAATCACTCGCCGCTACACTGCCGACACGATCGCCGTATCGGAAGTGTTGCGGGAGCTGAGTCGTTGTATCCCGATCGGATTCGTGGAACGCTCGTTGCCAGATATCGAGCACTTCAAGAAAAACGATCTGCTCTTCTTTGAATTTGAAGAAAAGCTGAACAAGTCTGGAGCCGGACACAAGGAGCGAGCAGAGTTTGAGAAGCTCATCACAAACCTAGAGAAAGATGGAAGCCAGACCCTCAAGCGCCGGTATCAGATTCAGGAATACGCTGAATTCTGGAAGGCTACTGTTCCCGAAGCGCTAAATCGGTCGTTCGGAACCCTCGGGTACGGCTCACTGAGGGAAGCCGCATGGGAGTTGGCGGATCGAGAACTTAAGCGATCCAAGAACTAGGCCGTGCAAGTTCTTACCGTTGACCTGCGGGACAAGCTAGTTCGGGATGCTGCGCGTAGCGCAGCTCCCGGGCTGTTCTTGTCTGATGGCTGGGAGCGCCTAACTGGCGAGTCAGTTTCGCTGGTTGAGGCGCCGATTCGGTTGCTTGTTCTGATGCCGATGGGCGCGGAGTTTGCGCAAGACTCAGAAGCAATGGCTGCTGCGATCTTGGGGTCAGATCCCGCCCCGCGTGCAATTGGTGTCTTGCTTCCAGCAGACGAGGAGGGCACGAATTGGTCGCGGGTTATTCCCGACTGGTTCGCCATGGGCGGCTCCATGCGGTTCATGGAGATGCGGTCGCCTCTGACTTCAGTCGGAACACCCCGAGCGGGCACCGAGTCTGTCGCGGCAGGCGCATCTGGAACATGGACTGACGAGTTTCGGCGTGACGTAATTGGCCATCTCACCGACCCAGAGCTTTTTGATGCCGCCTGGAGTTCCATTCCTGAAAATCGGCCTGTCGCGGTTGGGTTGCGAATTGTCTCGCTCGGTGGCGGCAGATCACGTGCAGTTGCAGATTTGGCCCTTCGCCTCGCTGAAGAGTTGGAGCCTGAGCGAGAGCCAGAAACTGCAAATGAGCTGCCAGACCGGTGGAATCTAGATCCACGGCTGCTGCCGATTAACCCCCCGTACCCGCGTGACTCGGAATACCTCCAGTCACTCCCACTCCCAATTCGTGGACTGGCAGTCGTCCGGCGAGGAAATCCAATTGCAATTGTTTCGCGCTCCATAGAACAGTATGAAGACGCAGTGGTGCTTGGGATTCGGATGCTTGACGAGGAGCCGAGCCGACTGAAGCATCTCCTGGATGCGGCCGAGCGAAACAAGGGTGATGGGCCACTTCTTGATCCAGTGGGCGCCTCTAAACTTGAGGAAGAGTTCCCTGGCGCAGTCTTTGGGGATTCACTGGCCAAGGAGTATGCCGAACGAGATGACGCGGCGTTCAAGGTCGGTGAACTTCTAAGTGAAGCTGCTGACACGCAGGCTGATGGCCTCTCTGCAAGCCTACTGGCGTACTGGTTCCAGTCTGATGCCGATGCCGTTCGACCCCTCGGTGCTCGAGCCATTGCGCCGCGGCTAGTCTCACCGACACAGCCATGGGCTCAGCTCTCACGAGCCATTAACGAGGTTGAGCCTTCAACGCGCCCTGCGCGGTCTTGGCCGCATTGGCTTGTGCAGTTTGCGCTAGGTGGACCTGAAATGAAAGTGAAGGAATTGCCAGTGGTACCGGCGCCATTAAGCGATGCAACTTCAGATACTGAGACTGAAACTCCAGAGATTACCAAGGCCGAAGAGTTGAATGCCGCGCCACCTGTTGAATCAGCCGACCTGGAGAAGATCTCCACCAAGGCATCAGATGAAAATGGTTCGCTGGACAGAGCAATGAAGCAGGAGTCAAGCATCTCTGCTGAGCCGAGCGCTGCGCCAATTGAGACTGAAGCAGAGCCACTCGCCGCAGATACGATCGAGCCAGATTTGGCTGAGGCTCCGAAAGAGCAAAAGTCAACAGTAAGCGTATCTCCAGCAACTGCTGCATCGGATCACACCTCCCCTCAGGTTAATCGTGTGATCTTTGGTGCGGGCCAGCAAGCCAATCAGGCACCCACAAATCCTGGCGATCGGTCAGAGCCATGGCGACTGCCGCTGGGTCTCGGATTTATCTACGGTTCTTTCATTTGGCGCCGCCGCTCGCGCGCATATCTCTTCGCGGCTGGAACGATGGTCATGATTGTCGCGGCCATTGCGCAGGTGATTGCCGATGTAACCGGCATTCACCTCGTGAACCCCGCCACTTTCGGAATTGCAACTGAAGATTCTGTACTGCTAACAAATCTAGTTCTCCTGGTTGCAATTCATTGCGTCACATATTTCGTGATCAGCATGGTTGGCGCGCTTGCTCTCGCCCAGTGGGCAGAGGCATTTAGATTTCATGAGATTCCTGACACGCTTGCCCTGCTTCGTGCCGACGGCCGAGCGATCGCCCAGGCCGAAGCTGGACGAATCACACCACGCAGAGACTATGCTCGGTTCTCTGCAGAGGCTGGCAACACGTTGCTTGAGGGAGCTACGCATGGCGCTGCGGTGGCGAAAGCCTTCGGTGAATCAGTACCTTTGGATGAAGCTGAAACCGCCCGAGGCAGAAGCGAAACCCCTCCGCATCGACGGAACGTAGGAGCGTCTGAAGTATTAGCAGGCACTGACGCTGCAGGTGTCTATCGGGTGTACCGGCTTTATGTCATTGCACTTCGCCAGCTGTTCGCTCTTTCGTTGGTTTCAGCAGTAAAAGAACGATGGCCTCGTATTCGCGGCACCTATTGGCAGGAAACGAAGCGACTTGTTGCTGAGCAGGCTGCTGGGCATTTGCAGAATCGACTGGAGACCGTCTTGAATCGGGGCCTACTAAGAGGTGACCTGTTGCGTGACGGAGTTGATCCCGCAGAGCAGGTTGCGGCACGAATTTGGGCTGACCCCGTAGTTCGCGCTGCGGCGTTGTCGGCAATGACGCTTAGCGATACTGATGCAATGCCTGTACTCGCGACTACAGCTGAGACGCGGATGCTGGATCTTCATCAGGCAAGCAATCTTGTAGTTTCAATTCCTTCAACGCTCGAAGAGCTTTTGACACGTGAAGATGCGATGCCACAGGGGACGATTGTCGCGAGTCGGTCACTTGAAGAGGTGGCAGTACTTCGGTTCTATCCGTATCAAGAGGGTATCTACCGGATTGAGGCTGGCCCGAGTGGTGAAGTGGGGATTATGTGATGAGTGGATGGGGACCCGATCCTATTGAGCCAACTCGCGATTGGGATAGCACCTGGGGCGATGGTCGAGACCAGGAAGCCAAGCAAGATTTTGCGCGTGCCCGAAAGACTGGGGTGCGAGTAGCTGGGACACTGCTTGTAGCAGCTCTTGGCGCCGCCATTGCAGTCACAGCCCTTAGCGCCTTGCCGCCACTTCCAAGTTTCACGGGGATTGTGTTTCCCTCACAGTCGGCAACGCAACAGCCAGGCGCTTCGGGTGCAGTATCTATTCCGAGTGCTGCGCCAGCGCTTGTCGCCGCCGCTGTCGCTCCGGCGATGGCCCTTGTAACGACCTGGAGTGAAGACTCATCTGGCCTGACCCCAGGAGCGTGCGGGTTCTCTGGCTCAGGTGCACTTTTGGCCAACGGATACGTTCTAACAGCGAATCACGTCATCGCTGAAGACAACTCCATTGACGTACCAGCCGCGTGTGACTGGGAGAATGTGTTGGTCATGTTTATTGACAGCGCCGAGGATGCTCCAAGCCGGGCGTACAAGGCTGAGATTGTCGCAACTGATGAGCGCCGAGACGTCGCCCTTTTGAAAATCACAGAGGCGGTAGCAGGTGCTCCTCAAATCTCCACGCTCCCTGCTTTGACCATCTACAGCGAAACGAACGTACCAACTCTAGGAATGCAGCTTGTATTTATGGGCTACCCAGGGGTTGGTGGAGATACGCTCTCCCTCAGTACTGGAATGGTTTCAGGCTATGACCAACTGAAAGATGGTACTCGCACCCTAAAGACAGATGCAGTGCTGTCGGGCGGCTCCTCAGGTGGCCCTGGGATTGATGGCACTGGCCGAATTGTCGGAATAGTGATGCAAGCCGGATCGCCATCAGCGAGCGATTTTACTGATTGTCGACCGTATGACACGAATGGCAATGGGTACATCGATGCAAATGACGGATGCATGCAGGTCGGGGGTCAATTCGTCACGTTGCTGGATTGTCGTGAAATTGTCACATTTCTGACAGAGAATGGTCACGCAGACCTAGTCAATGGAGGTCGAAACTAATGTTGCGCGCTTTAAACGACATCAGTAGGCAGATCTCTGGAAGGTCAATTTCAGGCACGCTTCCGGGGGCCATCCTGGGGTGGCTATTGACCTACTTTGTTCTAGGCCTGCCAGAGGCCGCGTGGGTGACGGCATTCTCGTTTGCGTTTGGCAACTGGCTGGTTGCCGTTGTGGTCACTTCAAGCTTCGTTGTGTCGTACACGTATCTGGATGATTTTAGATACGCACTGGTGGTTGCAGTCTTCGTTCAAGTTGGAATCCTGGTGTATCGAACTCTTGTAAAGCTCCGCGCGAACGAGAACTAGTTCGCGCAAGGGGGGCACCCCTCCGCTACCCTTACCCCATGGCAGAGCAGACGGGCTGGCAGGGTGAGCGACTCACGATCGGACTCCTTGGTGGGGGCACGGTCGGAGCGGCGGTTGCGCGCGGGCTGGCAAGCCGAGCCGAAGAGTGGGGGATCGGCATCGCGGGGATCGCGGTGCGCGATCTGGCGAAGGCGCAGGCCGCTGGACTCGACCACATTGCGCCACTAACCACCGACCCGGCGGCGCTTGCCGCTTCTGATGATGTTGACGTTGTTGTGGAGCTCATGGGTGGACTCGACCCCGCCATGCCGATCGTTGAGGCCGCACTCAAGGCGGGCCGTCCGGTCGTCACCGCAAACAAGTTGCTGCTGGCGACGTTTGGTGCGCGACTCGAATCGCTGGCTCGATCAACCGACACGGCACTGCGCTTTGAGTCGGCGGTAGCTGCGGGTGTGCCGGTGATCGGTGTGTTGGCTCGGGACATGTCGGCGAATGAGATCACCTCGATTCGCGGCATCATCAATGGCACCACCAACTACATCCTTACCAAGATGGAGAGCGAAGGCTGGTCGTACGACCAGGCGCTCGCCGAGGCGCAGAAGATCGGCTACGCCGAGGCGAATCCAAAGAGCGACGTTGAGGGCGAAGATGCCGCCGCCAAGTTGGTGGTGTTGGCGCGACTCGCTGCCGGTGCATGGCCGGCACTCTCGCATGTGCAGTTTGATGATGCCCCTGGCATTACTGGCGTCACCGCTGCGGCGATTGCCGATGCGGCAACGCGCGGTGCGCGACTGCGCATGATCGCCGAGTGGCAGAACGGAGGCGACGACGCGTCGAAGGATTCGTTATCGGTGCGCGTGACCGAAGTGCCCGCCGACTCGCGACTCGGCACCACCGTTGGTGGCGGGAACTTGATTGTGATCTCGGGTGATCTGATTGGCGAACTCACCATGGCGGGTGCTGGCGCTGGCCCAGGCTCTACTGCTTCTGGTGTGTTGAACGATCTGTTGGCGATCGCGCGCGGCGAGGGTTCGTCGTGGGGCGATCTGCCACCCGCCATTGCGGCGCCATCCCCGGCATGGATCAAGGCTGCAAAGCGCGGCGCGAAGTGAACGCACCGCTGCGCATTACGTATCCAACCGGCTGGCTGCTCGCCGTTGCGAACACCGACGCTGCTGCAGAGCGTGGTCGCACGCACGCCGAGGCGACTGGGGTTGCCGATGTGCTGCTGCTTGATGTTGCAGGACCAAGTGTTGCCACCCTCGCGAAGCCGGGAGTGTTTGGCCGCTTCATGAACCTACTGCGCCACTTGAGCACCGACCAGGCGGCTGACCTCATCGTGTATGAAGGGGCGCGCGTGGCTGGGCGCACCGTGCTCGCCGTGCGTGGGCTGAGCGAGGCACAGCGCCGCGCCCTTGCCGGCGTCTGGAAGGCTGAGGGGCTGCACTTCATTAACTACTTCGGCGGGGTCGCCAGTGAAGACTGGGGAATCTGGCAGGGGCCGATCCTGCCTGAGTTGCCGAGCTGGGTGTGGCGATGAGCGGCTCGCTTGGCGCACGCCCAGTGCTGCTGGAGCGCTTCCGCGACCTGCTCCCCGTTACGAGTGCTACCCCGCTGCTAACGCTTGGTGAGGGCGCCACACCATTAGTACGAGTGCCGCGCCTCGGTGCGGACATTGGTGCGTCTGACCTGTGGCTCAAAGTGGAAGGGGCGAATCCGACCGGATCGTTCAAGGATCGCGGCATGGTGGTGGCAGTTGCCAAGGCGGCGGAGTCGGGCGCGCGCGCCGTTGTCTGTGCCAGCACCGGCAACACCTCGGCATCGGCCGCGGCCTACGCCGCCGCCGCGGGGCTTGAAGCCATCGTGCTGCTGCCTGCGGGCAAGATCGCCGCCGGCAAGTTGCTGCAGGCCTTTGCCGCAGGGGCCAAGGTCATCTCTATTGATGGGAACTTCGACGATGCGCTCGAGATCGTGCGCGAGCTGGGTGCCGGTGGTGGTGGGGTAGAGATCGTGAACTCGATCAATCCGCATCGCATTGCTGGTCAGGCCACCGCGGCGCACGAGATCATCGCCGACCTCGGCGACGCCCCCGACGTGTTGGCGCTCCCCGTTGGGAACGCTGGCAACATCAGCGCCTACTGGCGCGGCTTCACCGATGCGGTGTGCATTGGTAGCACCAAGCGACGTCCGCGCATGGCTGGCTTCCAGGCCGCTGGTGCTGCGCCGTTTGTCTCTGGTGCGCCCGTGTTGAATCCTGAAACTGTCGCCACTGCCATTCGCATCGGCAAGCCCGCGTCGTGGGACTTGGCGATTGCCGCGCGCGACGAGTCGGGCGGCATGATTCGCGCGGTGACCGACGACGAGATTCTGCGCGCACAGGCCGACATCATTCGTTTGGGCGGCATCTTCGTAGAGCCAGCGTGCGCCGCGCCAATCGCTGGCCTGCGCAACGCCATCGCCGACGGTTCTATTGATGGATCGCAGCGCATCGTTGCGGTGATGACGGGCTTCGGCCTGAAGGACCCCGATACCGCGTCGTGCCTCGTTGGTGAGATTCGACAATCAGATGCAACGGTCGCCGGCGTTCGCCGTGCGCTCGGTTGGTAGCGAGTAGCGAAGGAGGCATCATGAAGGCAGAGGCTCTGGTCGGTCGTTCCGTCACCGTAGCGGTCCCCGCCACCGTGGCGAACCTTGGCGCTGGCTACGACGTGCTCGGCCTCGCCCTCGAGATGACCAACGAACTCACCGTGCAGGTCACGGGCATTGCCGCTTCCGGCAAAGGCACCGTTACGTACGGCGCCTCGGGTGAGGGTGCCGAGGAGCTGGCGTCCAACCGCACGAACATGGCGCTCGACGCGGTGTACCGCGGCCTCTCGATTGCGGGCGTCACCGGCGCTGATGCCCTCGACCTTGCCGTCACGGCGGTCAATACGATTCCTCTCTCGCGCGGCTTGGGCTCGTCGGCCGCGGCGATTGTTGGCGGGTTGTTTGCTGGTGCTGCCCTCGCCGGCACGCAGGCGGGCGCCTCGGGGGCGAGCGGCGCCTGCTTTGAGTCGTTTAGTGATCCACTCACCGACAAGCTGTTTGCCGCCGCCGATGAGATCGAAGGGCACCCCGACAACGTCGCCGCCGCCATCTTTGGCGGCTGTGTCGCGAGTGGTCGCGCCAACGGCGTGCTGACCGCGCGCATCATTCATGTGCCGCACGACGCAATCCCCGTGGTGCTGATCCCCGACGTGCGTTTCGAAACGAGCGTCATGCGCGCCGTGTTGCCGAAGATCGTTCCGATCGACGACGCGGTGCACAACGCCTCACGACTCGCCCTCGGCATCACCGCACTCGAGGCGGGCGAGGTCTCGGGCTTTGCGATTCTCTCCGACGATCGCGTGCACCAGCCGTATCGCATCAAGAAATACACGGCACTACCGCAACTCTTCGCCGCGGCACTGAACGCAGGCGCAACGAGCGCCTGCCTCGCCGGATCTGGCTCCTCGGTGTTGGCGATCGTTGATGACGAGCGCGGTGACGACGGCATCGCGGCGGTGATTGCTGCACTCGATGCTGCAGCGGTTGCGACGGGTGTGGGTGGGCACGCCGAACAGATTGAGGTCGACCAAGAGGGGGTACGCATCCTTCGTTCGGTCGGAGTGAAGTGACCGCGTCGTCGAAGCTGCTCGTTCAGAAGTACGGCGGGAGTTCGGTCGGTTCCGTTGAGCGCATCGCCGCCGTTGTTGCGCGCATCGCGCGCGATCGCGCCGCCGGATTCGATGTCGTCGCCGTTGTCTCGGCGATGGGCGACACCACCGACGACCTGTTGGCTTTGGCATCGTCCGTCACTGGAGGCGCACTGCCGAGCGCGCGCGAACAAGATGCGCTGCTCGCCACTGGCGAGATTCAATCAGCGGCACTGCTCGCCATGGCGCTCATTGCGCGCGGCACCGACGCGGTTTCGCTCAGCGGCGCCCAGGCGGGGATCAGCGCCGACGGCACCTACGGCAAGGGGCGCATCGCGGGCATTGAGCCGAAGCGCGTGCGCGCCGAGCTCGACGCTGGCCGGGTCGTGATCGTGGCCGGATTCCAGGGGGTGAGCGAGGGCTCCGAAACGACGACCCTCGGACGCGGCGGCTCCGACACTTCGGCGGTTGCCCTGGCGGCAGCCCTGGGGGCGGATCGCTGCCAGATCTTTACCGACGTGCGTGGCGTCTATACCGCCGACCCCCGCGCCGTGCCCGCCGCCCGCCAACTCTCGGTCGTGGGCTACGAGGAGATGCTCGAGCTCGCCAACCAGGGGGCCCAGGTCATGCAGACCCGCGCCGTGGAGCTCGGCTGGGTCAATAACGTAGCCATTGAGGTACTCAGTTCATTTGAGGAGCAGCCAGG
>Ga0315909_10009893_pt1 | contig 10246 bp, 17 predicted proteins | sample LakEriMetagenome_11_FD_203527 | JGI IMG/M metagenome (GOLD analysis project Ga0315909, IMG submission 203527) | Freshwater fungal communities from buoy surface, Lake Erie, Ohio, United States - Buoy 2 MA125 | ecosystem: Environmental > Aquatic > Freshwater > Lake | place: USA: Lake Erie, Ohio...
GTAGAACCATACTCACTCTGTTCGCTGACGTGGTGAAGAACCATTACACAAGCCTCAGTCTGTCTAGCCATATCGTGCAGATCCACCATAATAGCTCTTAGTCCTGCCCACTCATTGTCTGATTCAGATACCACATTCATCAAGTTATCTATCACAATCAACTCAGGTGCTATGCCATACAGTTCTATATAAGCCTTGATCTCTAACTCAATATCATCTAGTGATGGTGATGAATCAAAGACCCACTGTATATTCTTAACACCTTCAAACTTAGTATCGTAGTACTTAGAGTTCTTATTAAGATTCTCTTCTACTAAAGTCTGATTATGTCCTGAGATATGCGCTGCAGTTCTCATCATTACTGTTGCGATATCAGTATCAGCAGAGAAGAAGAGTGTTGGAACATTAGCCTTGATCGCATAGATCAAAGCAAACATAGACTTACCAGCATTTGGAGCAGCAGCAACCATACAGACTTGACCTCTTCTAAACCTGATCTGTTTGTTTTCAAGATCTTTCCAGACATCAGGCAAAGGGGTAGCCTTTGTTGTTGTACTTTTCCAAGCTCTTTGTAAGTTAAGCAACGTCTTCTTCTCTTATAATAATGTTTCTTTTAATACGAATCTTTCTGCGTTGATTTTCAGTCAACCCACCCCAGATTCCATATCTTTCTTTATTGATGCCCCACTCTGCACACTCTTGTAAGTGGGGACATCTTTCACATATTGATTTTACTTGTGCAACCAATACTCTGCCTTCACTGGCCTCAGGGAAAAACAGTTCAGTTGAGATTTGCTGACAGAGAGGGTCCTCAAACTTTGAAGGCCCCCGCATCGCTTATCTAATCCAGACTGTATCGCACTTATCAGTTGCACCTTTAGGTGCAGCGCACATCCAACCCTTCCAAGGACCTTTAGTACCTTGTCCTGATCTAAAACTCATAGACCCGTGCTTACAATCAGGTGCATCACCAGTAGGTGCTGACATAGTTGTAGCGCCTAATGCTTTCTTAGCGTAAGCAACTGCTCCGCTTGCTGGTTGTGCAGTAGCACCAAGAGTGGTACCAGTTGTAGTAATTAATGATGATAGATCAGAGATAGATGTTAGAGATGATTCTAACTCAGCCTGATTTACTGCGTATAGATTTACTAATGTTCCATCAGCTAACTTGTAGTTGATTTGGAATTTAGTTGACTCAGGTGCAGCCATTTATTTTCCTCCAGTTTTTATATTTAATCTAGCGAAAGGTTGTCCTTCCACCTTTGGTACAAAGCCTAGTAGTTTTTCTACTTCGGCTGTATTAACTGTAGATCTACCACTAACAGTGGTCCAGGTTATCTGCACACCACTAGCAGTCTCTCCAGTTAAACCTTCAAATGCGGTTCGTAATGAATCCCGCTTCTCACTTAATTCTTTTATCTGTTGATCAAGTTGTAAGTACATCAAGGCCGAGTGATCAACACCGCTATCTTCAATAACAGGTAGCTCAGCCTTGATATGTTCTTTTTTTAAACCACTACATCCAACCTCTCCTGTTGCATCAAAGTACTTGCAATAGGACTTGCAATAGTTTTGATCTCTCTCAGGATCAGGTGCCTCTGTAGATTCTTTAATTGCGCTTAACCAATTAAGAGCCTCTTCAGCAATGCTTGGATCATATGGTTCTGAGTGGACAACGACATCCCTCTCGTCTCCATCTCTAGCTATGGCTACTAGATTAACAGTTCTAGGCTTCCCCTTCCCAGACTTGTCAAGTAAGTAGCCATAAACTTGTACCTGCCAACGTTGTTGACTGGATGGAAAGTAAGAAAGGTTTTGTTTCTTAACTGTCTTCCAATCTATAACATCGCCAGTCTCTGGAATGAAAAGATCTATATGAGCTTTCATCCCAGAATACTCTACATCAGTTTCAACCCAGTACTTCTCACCCTTTGGGTCAACTGTTCTAATTGCATCTTCAATACTAGCGTGGATAGCAGTACCCATAATCGCTGCTAACTTTAATTCGTTCTCATTAGTTTCAGGTTGATCGTTAAGACGATACCAAACCTTACGCCGACAGCCACCTAACTCTGATGGACCTACCTGAGTTTGTTTAGATCTAGATCTACCAGCATCTTTAGCTCGTAGAACATCAATCAATAATTGTTTAGGATCGCTCATAGTTCTAACCTAATCATCCATTCTAAAATAAACTTATACATTTCTAAGTCTAATAGATACCACTGTAACTGCCAATATATATCTAACATTATTTTACCTTCCTCTTTTGTACCGCTATCTGTATTGGTGGACAGGTATTAATATCCAGTAATGATGCCACCTCAACAGCTTTCTGTGCAAGTTCTGCTGCCTCATCTCTTACTAGAAACTTATCGCTTTGCTTGTGATACATATACCCAAGAGCAAACTGACCACCGGAACCTATGCCATAGTAGTTTGCTTCAGATTGTATAAAGGACATATCAGATGCGATATGAAATATAACTCCATTAAATGCTATTAGATAATCAAAGCCAGCATCTTTATCTTTCTCATTATCATTCCAAGCATAGCCATTCTCAGTAAAGGTCTTAATGATAGAAGGAATAATCCTCTTACCCATAAACTGTACTGGATCATAACTAACTTTATAACTTGGTGGATTCCAATTGTAAGTAAGGATATCTCCTGGTCTTGTATCACCAGTAATTGCTAATAGATACTGACCCTTCTCAATTATCTTCGGGGTCTTTAAAGATATAGTTCTAAGATTATCTTCAGTGATCTGTGAGTCTGCAGCTAATATGCAGAAGTCTCTACCCTGAACGCCAACAACAGTTGTCAACTTAACTCCTATCTCTTGTGGATAATAATACCACCAATAAAATAAAAGTGTAAGAGGTAAGATAAATCCGACACGCCGCGTAATAACCTCTATAGTGGGTTCGGAATGTGTACAATATGAGCCGTAGGCGAATAAAACGGCAACCCTTGCGGGTTGCATAAGCAAGGGTACTCTATGTTCCGTCTACCAAGGCTGTCAAAAAATAGGGAAAAACTCCCTCCAAAATTTGGCACCGATCTAAGAGACCTCGGTCCTCTTCACGCCTGTCCTTGTGGTTCTATGACCTTTACAATTATGGCATCCTTCTACGATTATGAACTATCCTGGTACCACCTTGACGGTGAGTGTGCTAACTGCGGTAACTTAGTCTTAGTTCCAACACCACTAGATAAGCCAGAGTAATGCTAGGGCTGCATCAACTTACAGATATTGATGAGGTCAGCAGGATAGCCAACTGTTCTATATGTGGTCTAGTAAAAGTAAAGCTCAGAGACTCTAGGTATACAAATCCCAAGGCTAGATATAGGTGTAAGACTGTATATAAAAACAATAACGATAAAATAAAATACCCATACAAGAAGCATAAAAAAGAACACTGTGAGAAGTGTGGCTTTGTAGCTGAACATACAGTCCAGTTAGATGTAGATCATATAGACGGCAATAATAATAACAATGACCTAGATAATCTTCAGACCCTGTGTGCTAACTGCCATAGGCTAAAGACCCTACTCAATAAAGACGGTGCCTATAAGCACTCCTTCTAGGAGTTGAGCCATTTTGATTGGGCTACCCATACATTATCCCTACCCGTGCCTGAAACAGGCGCAACTCGCCTTGTGGTGCAGTTAAAAAGGGCATAAAAAAAGAACCCCCTCCGAAGAGGGGGCCTGTATTGCCTCGCGGTATTAAAACTATTTAGCTCCTAGACCGTAATCTTTCTCAGTCTTATCAGCCCACTTTGCTAGTGGTCCTGCGATAGATCCGATTAGGATCGCATACTCTGGTGCAAGGTCAGCAGCTAGTGCTAGACCCATAGTTATTGCTGAGGCAAGTACTGCTCTAAGATAAGACTTAAATGCAGCCTTAGTCTTCTTGCTCTTTAATCTTGCGATTAAGTCTTTCATTTATTTCTCCTGTTTCTTTTTAGGTAACGGCTTTGGAAGTGTGAACTTCTTAGGCACATCACCCATCCAACCAAACCAGTTGGAATCATCTTTGGCATATTGATCCTTTATAGATATATGCAGGTGCTTGTTATGTAAGTTACTTCCCTTATAAACTCTTTCACCATCTACTTGATTCCAAATCTTACCTTTAAATATTAGATACTTAACTCTACGATCTGACTGTAATCTTTGATAGATATCTTTACAATCAACACCATTGTCTGGGTCGTGGGTTAAATCTACTGCTAGTCCTGTATTGTGATCTGAGTTAGGACTTTGTTTAATGTGTGCCGATGAAGGCAAGAGTCCGTCTGAGGCTTTCTTGCGCTTGGGCCACAGCGCTGTCGCTTGTCTTAGCACTGCTATTGCAGCAGGTGTCGCTCTCTTTACAACAAGTTTCATTATCAACTTCCTTATTCATCTATGCCATCCCGTGCTTATTTAATAATAGGTGTAATGCTTTAATCTTATCCGGTCTAAATCCTGACCAATGAAAGGTGCCGTAAGTAACAACAGGTGCTTGCTTATAACCTAATTTACCGATCTTATCGGAGGCTTCTTTATCTTCACTCATATCTATTGTTGAGTATTCCACACTGTGTCTATCTAAATACTTCTTAGTCATATCACACTGCACACACTCTGGTAATGTGTAAACTACTACATCCATCCTTGCCCCCTTATTTTTTATTGATCAGTATACTGTAGATTTCCTCCACTTGTCTTTCTAATCTATTGACGGCATCTTTTAAACTTGACCCCCCGTTCGGGCGAAGCTCTGATAGGTAGTATTTAACAAGGTGTCTTACACCCATTGCTAGTACACCTACAAGGGTAGTTACAGAGACTGCTAAAGCAGCCCAGTCAGAAGGGGTCATTATGGCTCCTATGAAATAGATCTAACGGTTACGATTAATAATCCTCCATACCCATTAAACCTAGGTCCAGAAGGGGTCTTGTTTACAAAATCAAGTTCTTCAATAAGGCCAACATATGACTCACCTGTTCTGAAGTCTTGAACTCTAACTGTATCTCCTGCATTTTCTATAGCCTCTAGCTGGGTCATACGAGCATATGCAGATCCTTCGTATCCCTCTTCAACACCAAACTTATCGCTCTCGTGGTCATAGCAAAATAATGGATACTGAATTAAACGCTGACGAGGTACCGCAGGTAATGCTTTAAGATTATAACCATTAAATACTGGACCCTCTGATGTATCAGTAGTAGATCTAGTAAGGGTAAATTTAAATCCTAGATACTCTTGACCACCTGTTGGATATGAAACTGTTACCTCAGGTACGCTACCTTGCTGAGCAAAGGTACCAATACGATACTCACTACCATCAAAGGTAACTGTATCTATATCTAATCCACCAGTAGAGTTATCAATTCTAGCCTGTAATAACTTATATACCTTTAACTCTAAAGTGTTATAGCGGATAAAGCCGGTCTGTAGGTAGCCCTCTTCTAACTTCTCATTAAGATTTTCTACATAGATAGCACCATCTGTTGTGCCATTATTAGCAGTAACAAAAGCTAGTTGATTAGTATCACCCATAAATGCACAGGTGGTTGTATCAAAGCCAGTAACAGTTGGTGCGTATAGATCATTGCAGTATGCAAAGTTTAGATCAGTACCTAATCTAGTACCAAGGTTAATTCTAATAACTCCTGGGTTAGTTCCTACGCTAGTTGCACACCAAAGGTATGAATCCCTTGCAGCAAAGTCATAGCAAGGATGGGTAGTATTGGTAATCAAAGGACCATAGTTAATAGATCCATCATCTGATACCACAGCTATACGAATACCCTTGCTAGTACCAATAGCCAAGTAGCCTAGGTAGTAGTAAATGTCGTAGACAATTTCACCTACTGGTAGTTCAGCAGCAGTAATAGCGCTGGTTAAAGTAGGCATAGTTCCATTAGTAGCCAGTGTAAACTTTTGAATAGTAGATTGAATACCACTAAATGATGAGGTGTAAATAGCAGCACCACTTGATGTAATACCAGTATAAACTACATCATTATCAGGGTGGGTATATACAGCAGTAGGCATAGTGGTTGCATTAGTTGCAATCTCATAAACCTTATTATTAATACAAGCAACGATACGCTCTTTGGTATATTCTAAAACTGCACTCTCTACAGTAATACCATTCTCACTGATCATTAGTGTAGGTGATACAGTGCTATCATCAGATAGTAACTTCTTATATATTCTTAATCTTGGAGTACCAGCATTGAGTACGTTGGTAACCCAATAAGCATAAACACCATCATCACAGATGCCATACACAGGATAATCTGAACCTGAGTTGTAATCTATAAAGTGGGTAATATCAGATACTACTGTCCCAACAGGTGAGACTGGAGTAGATGCAACATCTGCTGCTGTCTTAGCATAAGTAAAGGTAGTAGCAGTAGGAACTGTAGTAATTACATAACTGCCATTAAATGTAGCATCAACATCAGTTACTGTGATCTCCATACCAGGAGCTAGTCTGTGTGCTGCAGTAGTAGTTAATGTGGCTACGTTAGTTGTTAAAGACTTGTTGTTAATAGATGCAGTGATGGTAGGTATAATCTTATCTACATCATACTCATCCCATAATAAAATACCATCATAGGTATTGTAGGTAGTAGCACCGGTATAAGATAACTCTTGCCACTGAATAGATCTAGCAACCTGTTGTGGTCTATTGTTAGTAGTTAATGTGCCAGTAGTGACGTGCTCAGGTGTGACTGAGTTAAGTAATGTTACCTGTCCTCTAGTCCAGATGTTACAACCTTTAGATTCGGTGTACTGGAATCGTAATGATTCCTCTTGGATAGGTTCAAAGAAGTTAATACCTTGTCCTTGATGAAATGATGACTGACTTCTTAGCCACCAACCAGTAAGAGTCTGCTCACCAGCTTCTCTAGTCTGGTCAATCTGTTGCTTACGATACTGCGCTGTTACTCTACGATAAGGATTATCATCGGAGGCATTAACAAAGAATGGTAGTCCAGCTATAGCCATATCGTAGGCAACACCAGTTAAAGCATATGATGTAGCACCTGAAGGATTAGATAAGGGTACCGGTATAGCCTCGGTGATGTCACTTCCGTATGGCATTATTCTCCTTCGTTAATTAATAAAAAGATGGGCCTTTTAACCTCGGTGCCCAGGAGGAACTTACTAGAGGGAACAATCCCCCAAGATTGTGCTATAAACCTAAAGCCCGAAGGTCATCAGTAGTTAGACCAAGTGCGGCTAACTTGCCTTCGGCTGCTGCTTTGGCTTGCGCCTTCGCTTCGGCTTCGGCTTTTCTTTTTGCTTCATTAGCAGCATCTAATTCTATCTGTGCTATCTCAGCATCTGTGGCATCTCTAACAATTTCTTCGCCAGTTATGCAATCATATATTTTAATTTGTGGTTTTGTCATTTTATGATACTCCGTAAATAAATAATGTGCCTGATGTCCAACTTCCTGCTGATGGCAAGACTGTTACCGATGTAATTGCATCGTTATTATTCCAATATGCCTGATTTCTTGCTAAATTAAAAGTAGTAGCACTAACTTGAGAATTTTCTATACTTGCCGTATCAATGACTTTTCTAGTACTGCTGTTTGCGTAATCATAAATTATTGCAGTTATTAAACCAGTTGCAGTTCCAGTATCTACTTGATACCAAGAAATCTGTGCCGCATCAAAACTAGTAGCCAAACCTTCACCAACATTGGCATTAACATAATTGTAATTTGAACCTGTATCGCTATTAAATCTCAAACGAGTTGAACCAGCACTACTAGGTTTTGGGCTTCTTATCATAATTAGTAAATTTTTGTAAGTTCCAGCAATTGAGGATATTGTTACTGATGAACCAGAAAGAGTTGTACCACCAGAATTTAACAAAGTCATTCCGCCACTGGAAGCAGTAGCCCACTTAAGACCAGTAGCGGTAGAAGAGTCAGCAGTTAATACTTGGTCGTTGCTACCAACGCCGAGAACGGCAGCATCATTAGTAGCACTACCTACAACCAGGTCTCCCTTGGCTGCTGGTGCTATAGATGATGCAGTTGCTTTAGTTATTGGCATTAGTTACCTCCTAGTAGGATTCTTGCTTCTTCTTCTGTGATGCCGAGACGGCTTAAGAGTGCTTGGCGTTGTGCTGCCTTTGCTTCGGCTTCGGCATCTGCTATTGCTTTTGCTGCTACTATATTAGCCTCATCAATTTCTTGTTGTGCTATTTCTTCAGCATTTAACTCACGCTCCACTATTTCGTTTGTCTCACAATTAACTATAAGTTTTGTCATTATGATACTCCATATAATCTGATTGAGGTATTTGTTGAATTTGTAATTGTGTCACTTCCTGAAATTCGCACAATATCTAACGAGGTTATTGCGGATGTATTTTCCCATTGACCCATTAATTGCACATTTGTATAACCCGCAGTTGCGGGATTTTTGTAATAATGAAAATCTGTGTGAAAAGTTTTGTATTTTGTAGTTGAGGCGTAATTATCAATTTGTAACCATCCTTGCGCCTGAGTATAAAGAACTGATGTGCTGTTATTCACTCCAACTCCAAAAGGTGTAGGAGAATGATTTGTGCCATAAGCCTCAATGTAACTTGACTCAGTTGAGGAACTAGTAATTACAGTTAGTCCAGTTCCTGCTAATGCGTTAATCTTGTAAGCATTAGCAGTTGAATCATTATTAAATCTCAAACTAAATACACTTCCGCTGCCTGAATGATATATTCCAGACCATACCAATAACAATTGCTTGTAAGTTCCTGCAATACTTGTGAAAGATAAACTTGAATTGGCTGATGCAGTTTGTTCAGATATTAAAGTCATACCACCAGCAGCAGGGGTTGCCCACTTCAATCCAGTACTAGTAGTGCTATCAGCAGTAAGAACCTGATCATTAGATCCAACAGTTAATACTCCTGGTGTAGAAGCAGCAGTAGCTGAGAGTAATGCACCCTTAGCGGTGAACTGTCCCTTACTAATAGCATCAGTTAGTGGTACTAGCTCATTAGCAAATACCTCAATAATGTCACCGGTTATGGTGGCATCAATTAAAGTAATTGAGTTGCCAGTTGTTGCGGTGTAGTCATTGGTACGAGATAGCAATACACCGTTACGGTATACCTGCTCATATCCAACTGAATAAACCAGTGATACGGAGTTATCATCTAACCCGCTCAGGGATGTGGTACCACCTGCTGGTGCTTTAGACCAGCGAACCCCAAGGGTTGGTGTTACGCCTATTCTTCCAGTTGCCATTAGTTAGTTACCTCCTAGGAGTGCGGATATTTGTGCATCTGTAAAACCAAGTTCTTTAAGTTTAGCCAATCCTTGTTCCCTATTAAGGCGTATAACTTCAGCCTCGGTAGGACCAGCAATATGTGCTGCAATTGCAGCCTCTAATTGTGCTTCGGTTATTGTTGAGTTATCGGCAGGTTTGATAATTTTATTAGCAGGATCATTAAAATCAGCGCATAAACCTTGACTGCCAAGTTCTTTGTCTAATTGCACTATGTTAATTTCTTTATTTGTAGTTATCATATTATGACCCCAAATCTATAACTATAATTTCGCGTTTTGAAAAATATCCAGCAGTTGTATCATTTGTTCTATATTTCATAGTAAAAGTATTTGAACCAGCATTTAAAGTAGTTAAACGCGAAGCAGCACTTGCTCTTTGTTGTGGATAGGTTGTACTATCTGTTTGGGAGAATAATGCTGTATCATCGGTTGCAGCAATAGTTGTTGCCCCACTTACTGCATATCCAGCATAACCTTGTTTTTCATTTTGACTTTGAAAAATTAAACAAGTTACAATAACTAATGCTTTTGTTCCTGTTGTTAATGTAACTGCTGGCCCACTTGTTGTTAAATCAGTATAAGTTGATGATGTTGTTGTTTGAGTTGTTGTTACAACTGCTGAACCACTTGCAGGTGATGCAGCCGCAGGTGTAGCCCACTTAACTCCTGTGGCAGTACTTGAATCTGCTGTGAGGACTGTGTCGTTAGCACCAACGGCGATACGACTTACCGTATCTGCAGCAGTTGCTACAAGTAGATCACCTTTAGCATCTACTACTGTAGGTTGTATTCCACCTTCTACCGAAGGCAATCTTCCTGTTGTCATATTAAGATAACTCACTTCCGAAAGCTGCGAAGGACATTGTTGCAGTTGATGCGTAAATAGTTACTACATCTGCTGCGTTTAGTGTTATACCTAGTGTAAGAGTA
>Ga0315909_10009894_pt1 | contig 10246 bp, 6 predicted proteins | sample LakEriMetagenome_11_FD_203527 | JGI IMG/M metagenome (GOLD analysis project Ga0315909, IMG submission 203527) | Freshwater fungal communities from buoy surface, Lake Erie, Ohio, United States - Buoy 2 MA125 | ecosystem: Environmental > Aquatic > Freshwater > Lake | place: USA: Lake Erie, Ohio...
GCTATTGATAGCACCCTTCAACACATCGTAAGGGAATACTGCACCAGCATTAATCTTAACACCAGCTTCACCCTTAATCAACTTGGTTACGTACTCAGCGTAGGTTGTACCATGACGACCAAAAGCTTTCTTGTAACGTGCATGTGCCACTGAAGGAACATGACTGTAGTTGATGTTGTCCCAGTCATTGGCACACATTTGTGTCTCAACAACATTGGTCAACGCAACAAGGCTTTTACGATATTGCTTTGGAGTCATACCAAAGAATTCACGGATTTCACGTGCAACATCGCCCTTACGTGGAGTCCACTTTGCAGCCAATCCATTACGGTTACGCAATGCATCGCCCAACATAGTGTATGCCTGTGCCTTAAGAGGCTTAGTGTTAAACACCAGTAAGTCGTCGTAACGACCTAGTTCAGGAACCTTAGCCAATAGACGGCTAGCGTCTTCTGGGTTGGTCAATTCCAGATGTCGCAAGACATCACGGAACAGTTCGCGTTCACCCGAACCACCACGTGCATCACGTGCCCATTGGACGATACGCAATGCTAGATCGGAGTTTTCTACGTAAGCCGCTGTAAAAGCCGGAACAATATTCTTACCACGGCTTGCACCGATGTTATAGAATAGGTCAACACAGGCGTTAGCACTGGACTTGCGAGCCTTCATACCATTTGTGGTACGAGTTTTTTGATTCTTGATTGCTTCTGCGAATTGCATAGTACTCTCCTTTCTTTGATTTTATGCAACAGGATGCGCTTTAGTTTCATTTATGAGTTGAAATTTAAAAGTTGCTGAATGCATCCTAAAAATGTATTGTATACGATTTTTAATTTAATGTAAATTGATTTTGGATAAACAGGATGTTCGTAGCAGTTTTTTTATTTTCTGGTCTGACCGATTATGCTACTCAGACCCTACCAACAATTCATGTTGTCTAGTTAGTAATTGTGTCTGCTACTAACAACATAGAATGTCTTTCCATTCTGTCGTCTATTCCATCAATGTCTATTTCTAGAACAGTATTTCTACTGTGTCCTACGACCACCTTCTATAGCAATAAGTCAGAGTTTATTTTAAAGTGCTGAACACATCCTAATAATATAATAGCAGGCTAGTTTTCTACTTTTTGTTTAAAGTGAGACTTATCGAAACTCACTTTGGTAAACTTGAAGTTATCTCTATCTACCTGTCCATGTAATGGTTACTTGCTGTACCTAGCCTAAAAATTTATTATATGATGATTATAGTTGAAATTCAAAAATTAGTCAATTGATTTTTAAAGTTATTCAATCAAAAATTGAAGTTAATTTTTATTAGTTATCCACAATTTCATATGAAATAATAGGTAGTTGATAATTTGTAGTCACTGGTAGCGTAATTGCAATCCATTCTTCTGCTGCAGATTGATCAATCCATAGTCGATGTATTACGATTTGATCAGGTTCCGGGCCACTTGTTTCCCAGTGCCCACCGTCTGTTTTTCCTTGATCTATCATCTGATTAAGAAGACTGACGATTTCGTTTCTAAAATTTTGATTGTCCAAGCACTGTTCGTATACTTCAATTAATCGATGAGTTTCACTTCTTTTTGTTAGAGTAGTTGGGTCTATAATTGATGGGTGACGGCTTATTGTTGTCATGGTATAATATTCCTTGATATACTATATTTATAATTCGAATATAAAAATATATGGTGTCCGGTACTGGGATCGAACCAGTGACCTCTACCGTGTCAAAGTAGCGTTCATACCGCTGAACTAACCGGACAATAACAGGTTCTTGTTTTCGTGCTACCATTACACCACACTAGAGACCAACCTAGTGCTGGGATTCGAACCCAGACCCTCTTTTTCGCAGAAAGATTATTTAAATTGCTGAAAAGAACCTAAAGGTCAAAAATAACAGGATACCTTCGTTTGACGAATGCTCTACCTAATGAGCTAAATTGGCATGAAGCCAACTGTTGGAATCGAACCAACTACCTATCGTTTATGATAGTTTTGCTGTATGTATCCTAAAAATCTGGTCCGGCGTAGAGGAATCGAACCTCTATAATGACTTTAGAAGAATCATGTCCTATCCATTGAACGAACGCCAGCTAAGTAGTATTATATAACTTTTTTAATTTAATGTCTATAAAAAAATTTCAAGTAGCGGGTATTATTCTAATAGATTGTTGGGGTAAACAATGGTTGGATCAGTTCCCTGAATATTCTCAGTTTTATTCTCGGTTAGAACAATTTATTCTGGAAAATATAGACTATCAATATATAGTATCTTCCACAGAAAACCTAGCAGACAATTTAAAAACATTACCCGGCACACATATAATCTGCAGAAACTGGGAAGATCTAGAATTATATTTCGGTTCCCCGTCTATGGCAGGACATTGGTTGATGGGAGGACAAGCGTGGGATATATGCGTTCATCACAGCAACATCGGCCTACTATCATTGATGAAAAAGAAATACATTAATTTCTTAATGTTTAGTCACCCCAACTTAATTTCTCTTGAAGATCCACTTATTAGGGTCACAGATGATCAATTCAGATACGACAGCAAAGTTAGCTGGACCGATCGATGGACACCGCTAGGCTCAGAATATTGGGCCATGAAAAAATTTCTTAACTAATACTTGGTCCCGCCACCAGGAATCGAACCTGGATCTGAGTCTTAGGAGGACCCCGTTCTATCCATTGAACTACGGCGAGTGTGGTGCTCTTACCAAGAATCGAACTTGAAATACATCCTTACCAAGGATGCGTTATGCCATTTAACTATAAGAGCTCACTGTTTAGTTTTTAATGGAACTAGACTGTCTTTACGCATTAAAACCATTCGATAACTTCCTGGCCTATGTACTGTTAGATAACTAACACCATCGATCAATTTGATTTTCTTAGTATCGTCACAGATCCATTGTTCACCATTGAAAGAGTTTTTAAATGTTTTAGGACTTGTTTGCATTTTTAATTCTCCGATACAAAACTACTTAGGGGTGACTAACGGGATTCGAACCCGTACTACCAGAGTCACAGTCTAGGTTGCTACCGTTACAACATAGTCACACCTAAAAAGTCTTGTATAGTTTTATTCTAAATCTTTATAAGCATCAGCTTGATGTTCACGTGGATCCATTTTACTAAGCCATTTAGTTTTAGGACACCATGCATGAGCTATTTTAACTTTAACTGGCATAAAGCAATTACACTCTTTGCATAATTTTGCCGCAGTAAAACTTTCACAGGCTTTGCAGATGTTATATCTTTCTTGTGCTATTTCTTTTTTGGCTATAAGAGGTATCATATAGTTTTTCCCTGGTACAACTTCTTATTATAAAACAGGATGCATTTTTAGTCAAATTACAAGTTTGAGTTTTTTAAATTGCTGTTTGCATCCTAAAATTTGGTACCGCCAAAAGGAATCGAACCTCTATTCCTACGTTCGTAGCGTAGTGTATTATCCATTATACTATAGCGATAAAATTGGTGCCCTTACTCCGATTCGAACGGAGAAAACTGCTCCTTTTGAGAGAGCTGACTTTACCAATTTGTCCATAAGGGCATTGGCCGGTCCTGCAGGAGTCGAACCCACGACTTCTGTTTCGAAGACAGAGATGATATCCATTTCACTAAGGACCGATAAAAATGGGGAGCCCAACTATCCTCCTGGGAGGACTCGCTGGATTGTCTCGAATAGCCAAGTCTAAGACCACACTTCAACCACTCTGTTGTAGTCGCATAAGTGAGCCTTTATGCTAGGTTGGGTGGGACTCAAAGCTATCGTCTATCCCGCTAACTGGCAGGGGCAGTAGGGATCGAACCTACGCTCTCAGAGTCAAAGTCTGATATGCTACCATTACATAATGCCCCAATAAATTTGGTAGAAGCGGTGGGACTCGAACCCACGATAAACACCGTATGAAGGTGGCGCATTAGCCGCTATGCTACGCTTCTATTAAATAACAGGATCGTTTTTTACGGTTTAGATTAGAAGTCTAATGTATTTTGGTTGCTGAACCGATCCTAAAACTGGTACCCAGTAGAGGTAACGCTCCTCTGTCTTTCGATTATCAGTCGAATGCTCTACTTTTGAGCTAACCGGGTATATAATAAGTCTGGTTACGATAATCCAGAGTTGCTGCCGCCCGGGTCCCGGGCCTTCTTTCCCGCTACGCAGAAAAGGCAACCGATTAAGCAAAATACCATATAAAAACATTCTCAATACATTCGCTTAATGCTGGCACATTAACTTTTCGCAGCCTGCCAGGGCCACCGAACAGAGCACCGGAAATTTTTGGCCGATGATACCCGTCAAAAATGTTTTTATATGGTAGGACCGCCGGGACTCGAACCCGGAACTGGCAGATTAAAAGTCTGCTGTGATAACCATTTCACTACGATCCCATATTGGTCCCTAACGAAGGATTTGAACCTTCAACTCATCGGGTAAGAGCCGAGTACGTTACCATTACGCCAGTTAGGGTTGGTGTATTAAACTTTGTTTAACGTGCCAACCCAGACCAATACGGGATCTGAGTTGACACTAGCGTTTACCAGAACGTTTCATGTCAAATTCTCCATTTTATAAAACTTTTGATTCTCTTGCTTACGCAAGGATTTGTGAGGCTTACGATGTGAGCCTGCACGTCTGAATAATGCCGCGACAACAAAACGATTACGCTCACGCGGCAACTTTTGCATACGCTTCATTGCTTGCTCCTACTAACTAAAAACATATTATACAATAAACTGGATTTATTGTCAATGCTCTTTCAATTTGATTCCAAATGCATTAGTTTTTGTTGATCATTCGATGTTTCCATCTATAGCTAATTTGCTTTTTTTCTGGAAAATATGTGCCAAAGACAATTAACCCATACTTGTCAATCAATGGTTTAATTTCTTCAAATTGTTGTTTAGCCGAAATTAAACTTTTAATTTTTATTTTTTCAAACACAGATTCAAAATTTTTGATATTTCTGAGAATTTGAATTTCTGACTCAGGGTTTAAGATTTTTTTAATCATTGTCAGATCTATCAATGAACTATGTAGAATATGAATGGCCATTATTTCTTCAAACGTCATAGTAGAAGTAGAAAAAATATAATTACTTTCTTTGGCTCCATGTATAACACCATGTCCGTTGACAATTTCTTGATAGACATCTTCGAGGCGCTCAACTGAATTCATATTGTGGTATTTGTCTACGCTGTAGCCCTTGATCCATTTTATTTTATGTAATCGTTGATAAAACGGGTCGGCGCCCGGACTGTTGGGTAACAGCATCCAATGATTCATAAAAAAATCCTGAATACCGGTTTCCATAATTATGCGTTTGATTGTGTCGGTAAAACCATCATATGTTTGTCCGGCAACCCCAACCATTAACTCGGCTAGTATCAGATTATGAAATTTTGGATCAAGATTTTTTTGAAGTTTATGGATCAGAGATTTATGTTCGTCCCAAGACAAACTAGGTCTTTCCATTTTGTCGAGCACATCTTTGTTGATATCCTGAAGGCTGATCTTTATCGGGATGTTCATTTTTTCTGCCATGGTTTGCAGCATCTCGTAGGTGTGGTCTTTTCGAAGCTTTGGAGTGTTAGTTATAATAAATCTAAAATTTCTACTGGGGTCATACAAACTCATTGCATAGCGGAAAATTTCTATATCTTCGTTCCATTGACCAAAATTAGCATCGGTTTCCCTTATGGCCACATCCTGTTGATGCCAAAAATTAATTTCTTCTTGCCAGTTTAACGATCTCCGTTTGACCTTTTTGGTCAAATTTTGGCTCCAGTCACAAAAAGTGCAATTATACATGCAACCTCGAGCGAATTCCACAGCAAAAAACATTTCATTGCGTGGAACGCCTTTATTTTCTAAATCTCTAATGTGATCTATTACAAACTGTTGTTGGTTCAGTATTGGGCTAGTGGTGAAATACAATTGATCCACTAACTGTTCAAATGGATAAAGTGTATATGAATTGGCGTTTTCCACAATATTGACCCAATTTGATTTGTCGGTAGACAAATTACTTTCAAAGTCGATTATTTGTTGAAATGCACGTTCCCCATCTCCATACACCACATAGTCAATATAAGGATGTTGTGAAAAAAAGTTTTTATTTTTGTGTGCAGCAATCTGTGGACCGCCCACAACAATTCGAATATTAGGGTAACGTTCTTTGATAGTTTTGGAAATTTTATATTGCAGTGTTTCGTTCCATATGAATACACTCAATGCTAAAATGTCAGGTAAATTCTTTTCTATATTAGCAATTATAGTGTCAAAGTCATCTAGTACAAACAAGTCAGCCATCTGCCATTCAACATTGGTGTTTTTTCCGTGCAACTCGTAAAAGTGTTTGAGATAAAAATAAGCAAGATTTACACCAAATCTCAATCGATTTGTATCTTCTGCTTCAGCGTTAGGCGGATAGTTAGCTAAAAATTTAATTTTCATACGCTTTATCGATTGCTCTCATTAACTAAAAATATATTATACAATAAATTTTATTTATTGTCGATGGTTTTTCAATTTGAAAAAGCATATGGTGCCCCTGGCAGGAGTCGAACCTGCACACGCCGGCTTATCTGGCCGGTGCTTTGGGAAGGTATAAGCTTCCGTCTTTACCATTAAGCTACAGGGGCAAAAAACTTAAATACTGTATGGCAAACCAAAAAGACATAGATCTTCTTTTTAATTTTATAAAGTCAATGCCTGATAAGAGAAGAAACAATCAAGCAGCTTATCAGCTGGGTTATCTAATAGGTTTTATTGTGCGTTTAATGGCTGAAGATTCAATGATCAGAAGCAGAATCATACACAGAATAAACACTACTAAAAAATAATTGGCGTACCCCCAGGGACTCGAACCCCGACGAACAGTTTTGGAGACTGTGATGCTGCCATTACATTAGGGATACAAAAAAAGGTGCTCACTGTCGGAATCGAACCAAACTGTTTAACTCCGTATCTTCCTGGCACTTTCGGTAGTTAGTCGACTTAGTACCTAACTCGCGTTCTCCAGTGTAGTTAAACTTCAGCAAGCATGATTGGTGGAAGCGGTGAGATTCGAACTCACGGAACCATTTCTGATCCTTTAGTTTTCAAGACTAACGCAATAAGCCGGACTCTGCCACACTTCCGAAAAACTTGGAGCGGGTACCGAGAATCGAACTCGGAAATAATCCTTGGCAAGGATTCAGGTTACCTTTACATCATACCCGCATTAAAAATGGTGCTCCCGATCTGAATCGAACAGATTATCTCCGGGTTACAAATCCGGCGCATCGCCAGCAATGCTTCAGGAGCATAAATTTACTTATCTATTAGAATCAACCTATTGACTTCTTTTTGAATTTTACTATGACTGACTGATAAAAACATTCCGGGACTTCGTTGTCCTCGCCCGGACTCATCAAAATAATTGTCAAATTTGATATTGTATTTTTTAAAATCAACATCAATGGTTCTAAAAGCGCCAATAGTTAAAACATATTCAGGTTTTCTAATAGAAGAATCTTTTAATAATTTACTAATGGTCTCAGCACCTTTGCTAAAACCATATAACTGATATGTTACGGCAGTGTTGTTTATAAACAAAACTGCATCTTTAGATTGATACCATCCGAATACTTTATGACAATATCCTAAATGATTTGCATATTGCTCTAATGCAGGCTGATCGAATACGTCATTCTGACCACGAAAGGCTACGACATATCCAACACAGGCATTAACAGAACTAGCATATAATAAAATTATTGTAGTTAAAAATCGTATCATAATTAATTGGTGGTGAGTGTGGGATTCGAACCCACGGACCTGGTTTTTGCCAAGTCTCTTTCTTAGCAGGAAAGTGATTTAAGCCAACTCATCCAACTCACCATAAAACATATTGAATTTGTAAGTAGTAGCGTCCCTCATATCGCTACCATTTTCCCTTGTAATAAAGCCGGCAGGGTCAAGATACGTCACTTGGGATACTAGTCCAGTCTGTGCGCCACCTTGCACCCCGATCTTCCGATCGGTCGGGCATCGAACCCGCGACCTTCTACTATATCGGTAGTTCGAACATACCTTTATAGCGTGACTTTCTCTTGCTGACACTTACAAAACTTGGTAGCGATAACTGGAATTGAACCAGTGACACACGAATTTTCAGTCCGCTGCTCTACCAACTGAGCTATATCGCCATAAACTTGGCGGTCCCAAGGGGTAACGATCCCCTTCTTCGAGCGTGACAGGCTCGTGTGCGTCCATGAACACTTTGAGACCAACTATATTGAAACACACTAATGTTTTGAGGCTCTTAAACTAGGCACGTGGACTTAATTTGCCAAATGCCACGGACTTTCCGGTCCTGATCTTCAATGTGCTTCAATATAGCGACCCATTGTGGGGTGGATTTCGAAACCACCATCTCGCCGCGCTCTAGACCACTAAGCTACCGCCCCTTGTAGAACGGATGGGATTCGAACCCATGTCTCTCTGCGTACTATCCATTATACTACCACGGGTCGTCGGAGTCATGACTTCCGACTACAGTAACGGTTAATTACTCCACTACCATATTGAAACACACTCCCTTACCCCGATGATGTTATCGTTGGACAGCAAGTATCTCTCCTGCTTTTCTATGATGGATGAATATGCTTCAATATAGTGCCACTCTTGTAACCACATTTAACGGATGGGGTAGAGCCTTTGAGTGGCATGTCTTAGACAGGCTTTATTCCTGGTTGCAACCATATTGAAACACCCATTGCACCTTTAAGTAATGCTACACCCTAGCATTTGGGTTTCACCTAAAGGAATAGATGCTTCAATATAGTGAAGGAATGCGCGGCGCCTACTTTAGGATTTACCCTGTTTCAACTTCTGTCCTTCGGCAACATCACCGCCAACAATGCTTTTCATACCCTACTGGACCGACTTACTTTCGCATCGTCAAGATAACTCGCACCGTTTTACCAGCACCTATATCCTGAAGCCCACGCATCCACATGGGTCGGTTTCCGTCTACTATCTTACTAGTCATTGTCTTAGTATTTCTGCCGGGCGTGATTTACAAGGTTAGCCCCGACTCCCTTGACGTTACGGTCCTAACAATAAGGACTATCTTATGTTCGGCGTGTGTTACGGGATTCGAACCCGCATTCTGAAGTTATTCCACCGCTACCGCACTTTTCAGTGTTGTGTTTCCACTGTAGACTTATATGGCCCTCTGTCTTGTCCGTTGGTTAGACGAAACACACATAAACTTGGTGGGGACTGATGGTAACGCTCCACGTGCCTTGACTTCACTACCTTTAGGAACGGATTTACAGTCCGCCGTAGTGGGCAATCCCCTAAAAATTGGCGCCGCGGACGGGAATCGAACCCGCCTTAGTTGGATAGACAATCCAGTGCCCTCCCAGAGGACTACCACGGCAAATCTTGGTACACGATACGAGAATCGAACTCGTCTTTCCGCCTTGAAAGGGCAGCGTCCTAACCGATAGACGAATCGTGCAATGTTTGGTGCGACTGACCGGACTCGAACCGGTACGCCATTAAAGACGACAGATTTTAAGTCTGTTGCGGCTACCAATTACGCCACAGTCGCATATTCATTATATGTAAACACATCACTCATCGGCTAAGCCATTTGACTGTTCGGCAATGTGTTTACATATAATGACCGCTTCACAGCGGTTTATATGTTGGATAAATTTTTAAAGAACGTTTGTTAATTTCTTAACATGTGTCTATTATAGCAAACAATTGAATTATTGTCGACCACTTTAAACACTTATTTAGGTTACGCTTGAGGCGAAGCAAGTCGTCCACTGTTGCGTTCTTTTTTGGCGCTACCCGCGAGTTTCACGCGGCGTCACTAAACAACAATGTTTCCTAACTAAGTGTCTAGTATAGCAAAAAACCGAATTATTGTCAAAGACCCTTTAAACACAATGGTTATTGTAATACTTCGGTTTTAAAAATTGGAGCACCGAGCAGGATTTGAACCTGCGGTTTTACTGTTTTGCAGACAGTTGCGTTGGGCCGCTCCGCCATCGGTGCATGTAAAACAGGATAGCTTTTGTCGCTAGACAACCAAAAAGTTTAGCTAAGAATTTGCTGTAACTATCCTAAAACTGGTGGACCGTAAGAGAATCGAACTCTTACCTGAGACGTGCAAAGCCCCCGTGCTCCCATTATCACTAACAGCCCATTAAAACTTGGTCT
>Ga0315909_10009897_pt1 | contig 10245 bp, 9 predicted proteins | sample LakEriMetagenome_11_FD_203527 | JGI IMG/M metagenome (GOLD analysis project Ga0315909, IMG submission 203527) | Freshwater fungal communities from buoy surface, Lake Erie, Ohio, United States - Buoy 2 MA125 | ecosystem: Environmental > Aquatic > Freshwater > Lake | place: USA: Lake Erie, Ohio...
GGAAAGAAGATGACAGGTCGTCTAATGGTAGGACAACGGACTTTGACTCCGTGAATGGTGGTTCAATCCCATCCCTGTCAGCCACGTTGAAAGTGCGGTACGTCCTTAAATGACTTCCAGTTGCCGCCCCACTCGTTCTTTTCGTTAAGCGACTCCCAATAGTTACCGATGATCTGCAGTTGCTTGATGTCGTAGGTCAGTTTGCCGTCTTTGAAAAAGTTAAGGTCAATGGCGCAACGCTTCAGGTGCAGGCTGTTCATCGTCTTGCTGCGACCTGTTTTCATGTAAATCTGTTGCTGTTCTGCGGTACGGAACAGTTCACCACCCGTGACGACAAATCCTTGCTCGGTCGCAAAGTTAATCAGTTTGGCGACATCCAGCAGGAACGCCGCTTGCTCTTTGACAAGGCTCACTTCATCGCCTCCCGCAACTGGTCAGACTTTTCCTTGCTGCCTTGACTTGAGCCAAAATAATAACTGACGATTTGCGTGGCAATGGCCGAGAGGACGCCCAACACGTAAATTAAAATGTCTTTGCGTGAGGGGTCTACCGGCGTGTCGTCAAACATGACCACGCCAAACAGAAAGAAGGTCAGCGTGACGACACCCAGCGCGAGAACGGGGGTCACGACCTTGTTAAGCAATGGCGCTTTATCGGAGGTGGCGATCTGTACCTCCCGATCCCGCGCCGAGTCTACGTCCTTGAGCCGCATTTCCAACTCGGCCAAGTCTAATTTGTCCTCCTCAATGCGCAGCCGCATGAGTTCTTCTTCATGCTCCATCTGCGCAATCTGGATTTTGGCCATATCTTCGGGCGACATGTCGGGCTTAAGTTCCACGCCCAACTTGTCCTCTACCACCTTCTTGCCTTTGGCCAGCACGGCGTTGGCGACAAGGTTGAGTCCGTTAGCCAGCAACGGCTGAACGATAGGCAGCAGCGCAGCCGGGATCACGACAGCCCTACCAACTTGATAACAATGCCAAGCAGCAGGACGATGATGGTTGCAGCCGTTGTCGTGATGACTTGCTCTAAACGCTTGAGTCGGGCGTTCGTCGCATCAAACTGCAGTTCTATCTTGGCAAAACGGGCCGAGCATAAGTCCTCATGCCCCGTTAGGCGCACTTCAAGTTCTCCGGTCGTCGCCATTGTTAACTCCACGGTAACGGCGGCGACACAATCGGCGGGTTGATCTGGTTCTGGATTTGCTGCTCCACAGCGGCTTCCGTAGCGTCCTTGTCCACGCCGTTGGCCCAAATCCAGCCCAGCACGGTATCCAGCGTCAGGTCAGCGTAGGGTACGAATGACTCGCCCTGCACGACCGGAAACGAACAGGTGCTGTACACGCTGCCGCTGTAGTCGCCGTCTACGCCGTTGCATTGCCAATGGGCGGTCACAACGTAATCTGCGCCCTCCGCGCTTTGCGGCAAGCAATCCAACTGGCTCACGTTCCAAGTGATTACAGTACTCATTGTTTAACTTCCTCTGGTTTCGGCAACATCGGCTCCACTTGCGCCTTTAACTTCTGAAAGAGCGGAAACGCCCCCTGCGCCGTCGGGAGTGACCCCAACAGATTCACGATGGCAACGGCTTCTTCTAGAGTTAGGCTGACCTTCAGTTCAACGTCGGACATGGTTTATCAGGCTCCTTTGAGTGCGGCCATTTCCGCTTCCAGTTTTTCAATACGCGCCATGGCTTCTTGCAGGGCTTTGATGGCGGCGAACGTGATGTCTTTGGTGTAGACCGTTTTTAACGGCACGCCATCTTCCGGGGTTTCGCTGCCCCAACCGTCTGCATCTACCCATACCGGCTCAACCGATTCAACCTGCTGCGCGATGACACCCACATTGACATCATCGTGCGTTTGGTCGTTGTACTTGTAGGTAACAATTTCCAATGCGCCGATCTTGTTCCACATGGACGCAGCGGGAGTAATGCTGTTCTTTGTGCGAGCGTCTGACAGGTCTACGTTGTTGGACTGATAGTTAGCCAAGCCGCCGTTGGAGCGGATAGACGCACGAACTGTGGAGGCATCTTCGCAGTATAAAAACTCTGCGCCGGTAGAATTTGGCGTTTGAACCGTATAATCAATTCTTAACCCATATGGACTAGCCTGAGCGTTGCCTACCGCAAGCGCCCAATCCGCTGTAGAAACGGCAAATAGGTTGTGATTTGCAGTTAAAGCCGCCGTAGTCGTCCCTACAAGAAATGCCCCCCCGCTCGTGATGCGGGCGCGTTCGGTGTTGTTAGTGCCAAAAACGATTGGGTAGTTGCCGTTATGCCAAAGGTTCAGCGCATACTGTGTACCGCTCAGCCCGCCCGTAGAACTGTCCAACCCGAAATAACCGCTACCGCCACCATTTGTTGCTTGAAACAGAGCAAGGTTAGTTGTAGTGGAAGGGGCAACACGAATTCGGGCAGTGGCCGTTGCAACATCCAAAGCAAACCCCGGACTCGCCGTGCCGATGCCGACGCTGCCAGCGCTGGTTATACGCATACGCTCAACGGCTTGCGTACTAGCAACATTGTCCGACGTGCCGAATACCATCGCGGTGTCGGGCTGTGCGGTTTCATTGACAAGCGCAACGTAACCTTTAACGCCAGCCGTCGGTGTGCTTGAGTCGGTGCCGTACCATTCAAAAGCACCGTTCGGTTGTCCTGCGATGACTCCAGTATCGGTATCGGTGATCCGAATGACGTTGATTCGGCCCGGGTACGCATTGATTGTTCCAGAACCAACCGTCTGCGAATTGTTGAGCGTGTAGGTTCCAGTGCCGCCAGTTCCGGTGCCGAGAGCGGTAATAACCGTGTTGTAATCCACTCCGGTTCCGAAAATTCTGTCGCCCACTGCAAGCGTGCCAGAAGTTACGGCAGTAATATCCAACGTCGTGCCGGTAATAGACCCGGTGCCTACGAAAGTTGTATTGGTTGTCCCTGCAACTTCAAGTGCCGTGACTGGAGAGGTGGTTCCGATGCCGACGTTGCCAGATTCATTAATTCTTAAACGCTCCGCAGACGGTGAGCCAGTATAAAAAATATGACTGCTGCGCCCTGCATCGCTGCTTACACGCGGGCGATAAATCAATGAACCAGCGTTATTGAACGGAGCAGACCCGGTTGAGCCTGTGCGAGCAATAAATACAGAACTATCCGACCCAGACGACGGAAACGCCGTCATAGCGTTATATACTAAAAATTCGTTGGCAGACCCAACCGAGAGCGGCGCAGTTGGAGTTGCTGGGCCTACGCCGAGGTTGGTGCCGTCAAATACCAGCGCACTCCCACTCGTCGCCACCTTGCTGCCGTTCAAATACAACACGCCGTTGGCGGTGCCGCCGTTTAACGTCAAATTGCCTGACAACGTAGCCGTGCCAGCGTTAACCGATGCGATGGAAGCGCCCGTAACCGTCAAACCCGTTACAACCGCTGTGCCGACGTTAGCCGACGCTACAGAAGCGCCCGTGGCGGTCAGGTTCGTTACCGTTGCCGTGGTCAGCAACGCCACACCTGCGTTCATAGACGCGATGGAGGCTGACGTAGAGGTGAGGTTAGTGACCGTCCCCGTGGTAATAACCGCCGTGCCGACGTTTGCGGAGGCGATAGAGGCACTGGTCGCCGTCAGGTTCGTTACCACTGCCACGCCTGCGTTGATGGAGGCGATGGAGGCGGCCGTAAACTGAAGATTGCCGATGTTGGCCGAGGTGATGGAGGCACCCGAGGCCGAAAAGTTGGTGACGCTTGCCGTGGTCAGCAGGGCTACCCCTGCGTTCATGCTTGCAATAGACGCGCCTGTGGCCGTAAGGGCCGTGACGGTGCCGTTGGTGATAATGGCCGTGCCAACGTTGGCAGAGGCTACAGAGGCTCCAGTGGCCGTTAGGGACGTTACCGCAGCCACCCCCGCGTTCATGGAGGCGGCCGATACCGTGGTGGCGTTGACCTTGCCCGTGGCGTCGTCAATGACCATGGAGGCGGTGCCGTCCTTGGCCTTGATGTTTGTGACCTCAAGGTTGGTCAGGTCTAGCGTGGTGGTGTTGACGGTCGTAATGGTGGCCGTCGTAAAGACTGCAGAGGCCGCCGAAACGGTCGTAAAATTACCTACAGCCGGGGACGATCCACCGATGGTGGTGGCATCAATCGTGCCGCCATTGATGTCAGCGGTCGTGGCAACCACGCTGTTGAGCGTGACGACGCCCGTGGAGTCGGCAATAGAGCCTGCTGCCGTGCCGTCTTTAGCCTTGAGGTTGGTGACTTCTAGGTTGGTGCTGTCTACCGTCGTGGCGTTGACCGTGGTGATGTTGCCGGTCGTGGCTGTGGCGGTCGTGAACGTACCCGCTGCTGCCGTACCGCCGCCGATAGTGGTGCCGTCAATGGTGCCGCCGTTGATGTCAGCCGTGGTGATCGTGCCGATGTCGGCCCACGTACCTATGACCGATACGTTGTTGGTCAGCGTCCAGCCGCTTGCTTGGAAGTTGACCGTATCGCTGCCCGCGTTGCCGACCTGCAGGTTGCCGTTAAGCGTAGCAGCCCCTGCGACCGTGAGCGTGCCCGAAACATTGAGGTTGGTGAAACTGTTGACGGGGCTGATAAGTTGGAAGCGCGTGCCGTCGTAGACGACAGCGACCATTTCGCCTGACACGATGTCACCTGCAACAAGGGCGGTCGTGCCATCACGCGTGACGTTCTTTGCGCCGAGCGTGTCAATGTTGAGCGTTACGGCACCCGTGTTAGTCGCCGGGGCAATGAAGTAATACACCGCGCCTGTGACGTAGGTGGTCAGCGCCGGGGTCAGCGTGCCGGTCAGCGTGTCGGTTCCCGTGACCGTGACAAGTGCCGCGCCGTTACTCTGAATCTGCGCAACCGTGGCAGCGTCCGTGGCGGCCGTACCGTTGGCAAGGTTCGTGATCTTAAACCCGCCCATGGGCAGGTTTGCCGTCGGCGTCGTCTGCCCGTCTTTGGTGATACAGGTGGTCAGGCCGTTGGCAAGGTCTGCCGTAAGCGCGTTAAACGTCGTGGCGCTGATGACGGTGTTGGCGACGACAGGTTGCCCCGCCGAGTTGATAAGGAACGTACCGCTGCCGTTGAAACTCATCGTGATGCCCTCTTAATCTTGACCCGCACCGAACGCACCAATGCGACCTGATGCTTGACGGCCTAACGCCTGCCCCGCTGCACGACGGCGCATGTAGGCTTCCATGTTACGCAATTCATCTTGCGCTGGTTGATCCCGCAACATTAAAAGTTTTGCCAACCGATTACGCTGCTCCTCTGGCATGCCGTATTTACGGGCGGCTTGTTGCGCCATCTGCAACGCGCTGACCGGGTTTGTGACCGCTTGTTGCGCTTGCATAAAATCAAATGCGTCGGCTTGGTCTTGTGCTTGCGCCAAACGCTTGAAAGTTTGCGAACCACTGCCAACGCGTTCCAACTTCTTGAGTTCTTCCTGCGCCAAAATTGCACGCTGAAACTCACGGAAGTCGTTACCAAAGATTGCACGCAGTTTGCCTTGCAGTTCTGGCTCTTTGTAAAGGTTAAGCAACCGCGTTTGCCCAGCCTGACCGCCTGCGACACCGCGCAACGCATCTACCGCACCGACTCGGAACGCTTCAATTTCCGATGGCGTCATCTGGTCGGTTAATTTGGACAACGACTCGGCAGATTCCGACAACGATTTGCGGCCCTGCTCCACTGCGTTTTGCAGTTCGGCGTACCCGGCAAACGTGCTGCGTGCCTTGGCGTAATCCGGTGACAACGCGTCTAGTTTGCCAACAAGGTCAAGGCGCAACCGATCAAGGTCTGCTGCTTCGTTGTTGCGTCCCGCACGGCGGGCGGCTTCAGCCTTATCCCACAGGCTGCGCTTTAACTGATCTGCAGCCGCAAACGGCAATTCATCGCCCGGTTGGAGTTTGCGCAGCGATGCTTGCGGTTCCCCACGTCGGGTTGCCGTACGTTGCGCCGCGCCCAAATCCAACTTTGCGCGGGACAATATCTTTTGCAAATCCGCATCAACCGGAAAAGTGATGTTTTGCAGTTGCTGATACAGCGGGCCAGCGGCTTGGGCTTGTCGTTTTGCCAAGTCCGTCAGTTCGTCCTCGGCGGTACGAGCAATGCCCGTAATGCTTTCTGCCGCGCCCGCAATGGCTTTGCCACGTCCTGCAGCAACTTTGCGCTGTTGCTGCGTAAGTTGTCGGCCAGCCGTACCGGGTAACTGCGACAGCATGTCAATTTCAGCCAGCGTATTACCGCCTGCCAACGCAATCGGCGCTTCACCGCCCACTTTTTGCAGTCTACGGGCTGCCATGACGGCTTCTTGCCCGGGTTCCACGCCCATCATGCGGGATTGCGCATCACGTTCTAGCAGTTGCGCGAGGCGCTCACGCGGGTAATCGGGGCGCACGTTGTAGCCACCCGCTGATTCAGGAACCATGCCCATTGCGCCTTGCGGCAAGCGCGACATGATCGGTCGTCCAACCATGCCTCTAATTCCGCGCCCTGCGACATTGGCTCCACCGCCTACCAACAAACCCGTCCCTGCGCCCTCTGCAGCGCCTGACAGGGCTTCTCCTTCCTCTGCCGCACCTGCGCCTGACAATGCGCCTTGCGCGGCAATATCGCCCGCTGTGCGCAATACTTTGCCCGATGTCGTCACCCCACGCCCTAACGATAACGGGCCAGTAAAAGGTGCCGTGCCAAGGCCGCCAGCAAGTTCCAACGCCATGGCCGCGCCCGGTCGCTTACCGGCAAAAGTTTCGGTTGCACCGCGCACCGTCTCGCCGTAGCGGCTGCCCACATCCATTGGGTTGACGGCGCTTGGCTGCATTCCAGCCATTGCCTGCCCACGCTGCGCCTCTGAAGCGCCCCGTGCCGCCAATGCCGCAGCCAGTTCGTCGGCAAAGTTAAATGTTGCGCCTTGCGCTGCTGTCAACGCACCTTGTGCAGCGGGCGACATTTGCGCACCCCGCTGATAACTCGCTCGGGATGCCGACGCTTGGTCGTGCTTGGCATACGCTTCTTCGGGGCTTGCCGCTTCGTAAATCTCGCCCTCAATGCGGTACTTTGGCATACGTTATCTCCGAGGCGGCAAATCAATTACTTGGTCTTGCGCCAACGCTGGGAACAACTTTGCAAGTTTTGCATCCAGTTCTGGCGTCCAAGCACGTCCTGCGCGAACCTTTGCATCGCTCATCAACTGACGCAATCTTTCATCCTTTGCTGCAATGCTTTCGTCTGATTCGCCGTATCTTGGGATCAACGAACGAATCTGACCTGCCAACTGCTGTTCTGTGTACGCCGCGCCTGTTGCCAGCGTCAAAGCCGCGTCAATCAAATCGGTTTGTGCTGCATCAATAATTTGCCGTTGCGGCGATTGTGCTTTGTATTTGATTCCCTCACCCGCACCAAACGGCAGCGCACCTAATGCAGCCTCCCCAAAGCCCGGTCTAACTGCTTCCGGTTCTTTGGCAATAGCCGCTTGAATTTGATTGGCAGAATTAACAATGCGCCCCAAGTTATACGCGTCTTTTCGTTCGCCTTCGGTTGCTGCTTGCGGTTTTTCTTCTTTTGCTGCGGTTGGAGCCACCCCTTTCCGCGTGTCTTTAAATGTGCCATCCGAAAAATACGTGCGAACGCGGTCGCCCAAATCCTCTGAACCAATGCGCGTAACGGGTTTTGCTGCTTCCTCTGGCTTTGCCAACACAAACGGGTCGCCTGTTTCTTGATACTTTTTGCGAGTTTCTGGCGAGGCTTCCATGATGGCTTCAATGCCAACCTGCGGCTGACGCGCCAACATCAATTGCGCATAACGCTGCGCCGTTGGGGTTCCGGTAGCCATTGCGCGCATTAGCATGTCGTCTCGTTCTCGCACAGACGGAGAAACCATTTCTGTGCGCATTGGCGCTTGTTGTCCCGGTTGATACGACACCGCACCTTCTTCACTAATTTGCGGCATGCCTACACTTGCAGCAATTTCTGGCGTTGTTGGCGCTGCAACTTGTTGGCGCGGCGCAAGTTCGCGTTGCAGCGACTCGTACCCCTCAATATCTGCCTGCCGTGATTTGGCTTCGGCTTGCTCCGCTTTTTCGCCCGCCTTTTTGGCCGTATACGCCTGCAACATCTTGCCAAGGGCAGCAGCAGGCGATGGCATGGCGCGGATGCCCTGATACGTAAACTCACCTTCCGGTTCCCCGCCCTGCTGTTCAAGCAGTTCTGCGTAGCGGCGCAGACGCTCGGCCTTCAGCCGCTCCTGCTCGTAGGGGCTGGGTTCTCTAAACGCTTGGTAGTATTCCAACGCCATACCTAATCCCTCTTATTCGCCGTCAAAGTCCCCGCGATACCGGCCGCCTTGCGGGGTCGTCATCCCGGCAGGCGACGGCATGCGTTGACGCTGCATCCCGCCAAGTTGCGGTGCGCGGGGCATTCCCATTGCTGCGCCGCCTTGTTGCGGCGGGGCCATAGCACTCATCGCTGGGTTGCTGATCGGCCCACGATACTGCTGCGGGCCTTGTGGGCCGTTAAAGTTCATGTTCTGCGGGGCAACGCCGGGTGCCGAGTTCGGCGTAGCGCCAGCGTAGGCGAGCGAGGGTTGCGGCGCTTGTCGCGGCGTCGTGCCGTCAAGCGACGAGTTACGTTCCTGCATCGCCAACACACGCGCCAACTCCTGTGGGCGACGGTCGGGCTGCATCATCATCATTGAAGGGCGTCGTCCGTTCATAGTGTCCTCACAGTAGTCCGTAGTTGACCATCTTGTAACCATCAGCGTGAGTCAACACGGCTTCCGGTTTAACCTTTTCCACTTCGTCGGCCATCACGCCGGTTTGACGCTCGCCAAAGATGTCGTATTCGTATACGCCAATGCCGAGCGGGTGTGTGCCGATGCGCACAATATTGGACTTCAACCGGCGATCTGAATATTTGTTAATCAGCGCCCCTCCAAGCCCGCCTGCAAGGCCATACAAGCCTGACAAGTTGCTGGCGGCTTGGTTGGCGGCAATGCCGTAACGCTGAATGTTGGCGGCGTCTTGCGCTTGCATGGCTTGCAGGTACGGAGTCGCTGCGACCTGCACACCGCTGTAGCCTTGGAATTGCGGCATCTGCACCTGCGAACCCGACAACAACGCGCTGATTTCGTTGAGCGGCTGGTTGCGTAGTGCCAACTGCTGCTGCAACGCTTGTTGCACCGCTTGGTTTGCAAACGTACCCGCGCCAGCGGCTTGGTTGTACTGCTGCTGTTGTGCAGCATTTGCGGCGGCTTGCTGCTGCAGCGCAGCCTGCTGGTTCTGCAGGATCGCGGCGTTGTACAGACCTTGGATGTCCATGGTCTGACCGAATCGCTGCTGTTGGGCGGCGTTGGCGGCAGCCTGTTCGGCCATCGCACGCTGATACGCTTGTGCCTGCGCTTGGTTGAAAAACTCGGCTTGCGCACCGCCTTGCTGGAACCCTTGTTGCTGGCGAGCGAGGTTTGCTTGGTACGCCTGCAGTGCGGCTTGTTGGTTCTGCGCAAGGGCTTGGTTGGCAAACTGCCCCACGCCCATCTGCTGCGCATAACGCTGCTGCTGGGCTTGCATGGCGGCCTGCTGTTGTTGCAGTGCCGCCTGTTGATTTTGGCCGAGGGCTTGGTTGCGCAGTTCCTGTGCCGTGACTTGTTGGCCAAATCCAGCCTGTGCGGCTTGGTTGGCCATCTGCGCAGCCGCTTGAGCCTGTGCAAAGTTTTGCGCAATGGCTTGATTTTGCGCTTGAGCGGCTTGCTGGCCCATACCAAACTGCGAAAGCAGCGCCTGACGGTTGAATTCCCCCGTCCCGACGGCTTGGCCGTATTGTTGCGCTTGCGCTTGGTTTGCGGCTTGTTGCGCTGCCAACGCCTGTTGGAAGTTTTGCTGTACGGCTTGGTTCTGGGCTTGCGCAGCCTGCTGACCCGTTTGGAACGTCGCCAGTTGTGCCTCACGGCCAAACTCACCCGCCGCAACACGCTGCAGAAAGTTCTGCTGCTGTGCGGCGTTGCCCTGTTGCGCGGCAGCCATCGCTTGCTGGAAGTTCTGCGCCTGCGCTTGGTTCGCCGTTTGTTGGGCTTGTTGGCCCATGGCGAACTGTTGGCCGGTCAGTTGTGCGCCGAGTTCGGCCTGTGTTGCCGCTTGGCCGAACCGTTGAGCCTGTGCGGCGCGTTCTGCTTCCTGCGTGGCAAGTCCTGCCTGCAGATTCTGCTGCACGGCTTGGTTTTGTAGTTGCTGCGAGGCTTGGCCCTGCGCAAAGTTCTGC
>Ga0315909_10009899_pt1 | contig 10243 bp, 7 predicted proteins | sample LakEriMetagenome_11_FD_203527 | JGI IMG/M metagenome (GOLD analysis project Ga0315909, IMG submission 203527) | Freshwater fungal communities from buoy surface, Lake Erie, Ohio, United States - Buoy 2 MA125 | ecosystem: Environmental > Aquatic > Freshwater > Lake | place: USA: Lake Erie, Ohio...
TGGAGGAGCGGCAGGAGCGGCAGGAGCGGCAGGAGCGGCAGGAGCGGCAGGAGCGGCAGGAGCGGCAGGAGCGGCAGGAGCGGCAGGAGCGGCAGGAGCGGCAGGAGCAGGTGCCGCTTGACCTCCCGCTTGAAGACTCTCAAGCCCAATCATCTCTCTCCTGATTTGGTCTGCCGTCATGTTGCCAGCAGTCTTTACAGTCTGCTCCAAAGACGCCACACCTCCACCGACAATCCCGCCAAGAAGCCCAGCATACAGGGATTCTTGGATGACCTCAGAGACGCTCTTGTCCTGCGCTTCCTGCGATGGGTTCGTGACGTACTGCGCCAACCCGCCAGCAAACTGATCCAGCGCTTCCTCCATTGATTCGTCGCTCGCCTTCCGCAGCAGTCCGAGCGCAGTCTTCTTGATCGCCTGACGACCATACTCATCCGCAAGGAGCTTGTCTACCCCGGCAGCGTTGAGATCCCGGACGGTGTAATCCCCAGCCGCCCTGCCTCTTGTGGTTCTGGCATCCTCAACGCCACCCCGACCAGCGGCAGAGAAACCGTATGTGATCCCAGCGGTAATCGCAAAGGACACGGCAGCAGCAGTCCGTGCTTTTTCCAGTGCCTGCTCTGGTGCCATACCTTCCTTTCGCAGGGCCGAGTACACGTCAGTGAACGTGCCGGACATGGACGACATGCCTGCCATTGCTCCCGAGAGAGCCTGCTGGGTTCCGAGTCCACCCTTCAGCGGGTTCTTGGAGGTGACGTTCTTTGCCGATGCCATGGCAGCATCAGCAATGCCATCCACCGCATTGACTGCGATGCCGGGAATCTTGGAGATAATCTGACTGACGGTCGCCTTCTCTGCGCTGGACATGGCGGCACCCAGGGCGGTACGGGCAGCAGCGTACCAAATGCCAGTGCGGGAAGCAAGACTGGCAGCGGTAGCGGAACTACCCAGTCCGGCAGTCACCATGTTCAGTGCCACCTGCATTGCGACATCCGGGAGGATGGCAGCAACGTCACGGGAAACCTTGAAGGCAGTCGGCATTGCCATCCTGCTGCCAACCATCTGAGCGGTCTGCTGCTGTGCCGCAATGTCCTGATCAATCGCCGCAGCATTCTCGGCAGACTCAACATCGCCAAACATTGCCGGGATGACATTCCGCAGATTCCAGATTCTCCGCGCACCTGCCATAGCTCCCCCGATGTTCTGACCGAGGAACTCGTTGAGGTCTTCGTACCACGCTTGGTCCTTGTTGTCCTTGTAGTACTTCTCGACGGCACCCACCATGTCCTCCTGCGTCTTCACCTTCTCCGCATACGGCATGAAGTCGGCACGGTTATTCAGCAGGAGATTGTATGCCGGAACTGCCAGTGCTTTTGCGACTTGAGTGCGGGATTCCTTGGCAAGAGCCTTTGCTTCCTCTGGAGCCTTCGCCTTGTCCACTGCCGCATCGTATGCCTCCTTGTCGAAAGCAAGGTCGCCATTTGGAACGATCACTCGTGGCTTGATATCAGGATCCAGAACCCGGACGGTGCTGTTGAGGACCGGGACGTAGTCTTCCAGCGAATCGGCATTTGTAACCCACCGGGAAAGCGATGTCGGGGCGCTGCGCTTGAGTGCCTCCATGTAGTCCCGCTTCATCTCGTCATCCGACAGACCGTACTTCTGCTGGAACTCGTTGAGTTCCTTCATCGGTTTGTACTGCGCACGGGAAGCAGGCAACACCTTGGTCATTACCCCGCCAATGACTCCCTTGTCCCAGTCCACGTAGTCAGGGTCGGCGACAGACCAGATGCCGTTTGGTCCCTTCTGGATGCCGACATCCTGTGGTGCGCGAAGGTCAAACGCGAGAACTTCTGTTCCTTCCTGCACGGCAGACACGATGCGTTCCGCAATCTTCGGAGTGACCACCTTGCTGGCAAGTTCATCCCTCCGAGTAATGGACGCACGTTTGTCTTCATCCTCCCGTCGTCCGGCGTAGATGAGCTTGATGTCGGTAGGAGCATCTGTTTCTGCCAGTGCCTGACGGTAGAGCGCAGGATCCCGAGTCACCTTCGGGTTGAAGATCATCTGCCCGCCAACGAAGGCAGCATTCCGTTTGCCGTCGAGAACTTCCTGGTACGCTTTCTGGTCAGGCTTGACGGTGGACAGACGCTGCTGCTCGCCGCTGATCAGGTTGATGTAATTGTTATACTCGCTCTCAACATCAGCAGGATCCGGGTCGTCACCCATCGGCGACATCAGACGCTTCCGGGTTTGAATCTCCTTGAGTTTGAACTTCTGGAAGTTCTCAGGCTTGTCGAATCCGCCAGCCTTCAACTGGTAGTCCTGAGCTTCCTTCGCCCATTGATCAAACAGACCGATGCGTTGTTCTGGCGGGAGCGCATAGATGCTGGACTCCTGCTCGATCTCTGCCCACTTTCGTGGCGTCTGCGGCTGGGGTTGAGCGGGAAGTCCTGTTCCGTCAATAGAATCCATGCCAGTGCGGTATCAGCACAGTGCTTGGAATTCAAGGAGGAAATGGATCACTCAAACATATCAAGAGGACCGCCAGCGGAATCGGCACTTGGCATTTCGTCTTCGTCGAGATAGCGGCTCAGGATTTTTCTGTACTTCTCCATTTCCTCTTTCGCCTGATTGTCGTCCTGAGAAAGATTGAATCGGTCTTTTGCTTCCTCGAAAAGTTTGCTGGCAACGCTGATTTTTGCCGCACGATCTTGACTGCTGGCAATGCGCTTCTCTTTTTCTTCTGAGAGCTTTGTTCTGGACTGCTTGTAGCGATTGTTGAATTGCGCCAGAAGATTCCTGTCTGCGGTATCCTTGATACGCTCTCCGATTGGAAGTTTTGTGATCGGGTCAAGGATCGGCTCGACGAATTGTTCCCTGAATCCAGGTTTCCCTTGTGCAGCAAAATCAATTGCCTCGATCAGCGGTCTGCTCTGGATCACCTTGATTGCTTCACCTGCGGCACGTCTGCGTTCGCCTTCGCGATTGAGAACTCCGAATCCAGATACGCCCGGTTCAGAGTACGCACTGTACACAGCAATGGCATCAGGATCATCGCCAAGCCTGCGAAGATACGCTGCGTCAGCACTTGATTCAGCATACTGCGCTTGATTCATCCGCTGCTGCTGCTTCGCCTGGAACTCACCCGGCAGATCCTCAAGTTCCATACGGGAACGCTCAGTCCCGAGTTGAAGCTGCCCCCTCGCCGCCTCGGTCTGCTGCGGGAGCAATCCTTGGCTTGCCGCGTACTGGTCCGCATTGAGCTTTGCCTGAGCAATTGCCGCTGCCTCGCTGAACGGTAGGATTCTGCCAGCACTGCCTGCTTGGGCGCGATTCAATTCATTCTGCGCCAGTCTCGTTTGAATGTCGTCCATCTGGGAACGGTACTGCGCCACATCCTGATTGAGACGTGCGGCATACCCAGGACTGATTGCCCCGCCGAAAGCAGAAGGCGAAGAGCCAACCGGAACTGTCGGCTGGAAGAAACGAGAGGGAGGAGGCTCGCCGAGGAGACTTGCCTTTGCCCGCTGGATGCTGGAAGCTGGAGGTGCCATGTGCTGTTATCGTGTTGGTGGGCGCAGACCTTGCCTGCGCTTCTCTTGAATCTGACGGTCAATCTCAAGCTGACGTTGAGCTTCTGCCTTCTGCCTATTGGCAAATTTGCGATCTGCCATCCCTGTTTCGGATTGGTTTCGATTGATGAACTGACCAATCCTTGGCCATGAAAAATCCCTCGTTTCATCAAACTGTTTTGGCGTGATCTTTGGTCGTTGACCAACCCATTCCGGTTTGTCTTTTGCGAATTGAGTTGCTGGTTTTGGAAGACCACGGAACATCAGTCTGTCCTTTTCTTCCTCGGCAATGTCCTTCCACACGTCCTGCCGGACATCCTCTTTGATCCTTGCCTGCTCTGCTTCAAGCGGTTCCGTTTGGCGCATCTTTTGTTCGTAGGCAGGACCAACGCTTTTTGTGAACTCATCCTCGATGGCAGCAATGTCGCGGCGATTCTTTGCCGCAGTCCCCATTACGCCAACCATACTGCGGTACTGCTCTCTTAGCTTTCTGCCGAGACGCGCACCTTGACTTTCCGCTACCGTGTTTGCCACTTGCTCTGACGTTCCGAGAGACTCGTAGTACTTCTTGCCTTCCTCTGTGAACTGCGGTTTTCCATCGGGACCAGTCACGGTCATCGGTGGTCGGATCTTCGGTGCGACTTGTTCTGCTGGCTTCGCCTGCTCGCCTGCCTTGGTGAGCATCTCTTCACCGAATTTCGAGAGCGGAACTCCAACCTTCTTGGCATCACGAACGATGGCAAGTTTCTCCTCTGGCGTTTCCGCCTTCTGGTAGATGTCACGGAACTGCGAAGTCAGGTCATCGGTCGCACCTGCGGCACCCTGTTGAGTTGCTGGAGCCTGAGCCATTCTTGCCTGCGGTTGCATTGCCTTGTAGGCATCAAGCCCGGTTGGCGCATCCTTCAGTTTAAGTTTCTGCATATTTTGATCAAAGTCGCTCTGCCCAGTCGCAGCTACATCCTCAGACCGGATGGTGCCGCCAACGCGAAGTCCCATGTCTTCAGCGAGCGCAGACGCCTTGAGCGCACCCATGTAATCGCCGCTCCGCTTTGCCCTGCGGTACTCACGCTGGAGGAGGGATTGGTTGAGGCGAGTGTTTTCCCGCGCAGCACGAACGCCTGTCGTGTCAGAAGTTGATCCGATTGCCATGGTTTGTCAGTAGTACGGGTTGATGACTGGGTTGCCTGTGCCCCAGATGGAAATCTGCGGGAAACCTTTTGCGCCTCCGCGTGACTGGGAGAGTTCCTTCTGGAGTGCCTTCTCCACGATGTCCCAGTGGTAGGTGGCACGCTCAAGGTCAGCGTTGTCCTCTGCTGTGACGGCAAGAAACGAATGCTTCAGCACCGTTACGTTGTCGAGGTAGACGATGTCCGTATTAGAAGTCAGTTGCCGAAACTTCATTTTGGCGATCCCGCTGATCGTCCATTCATCCGTGGTTTCTTCCGGCACTTGCGGGACTGAGTACCTGCGGTATTCAGTAACCCCGTCACCGGACATCAGTACGGCATACAAAAAATCATCCGAATCCTTCACCGTAACCCTAGACGGCATGGACGTGTACTGGATAGACTGGATTGAAAGAATCTCTTCTGGTGGAGTCAGTGTAATCGTGGACAGTCCCGTGAGCGTTGGCGAGTAGACAACCTTCCCGTCTTCGGTGACGTATTCAACCCGGATGGAATCATCTGCTGCCCACGTCCCTTCAATGAGCGTAAAGATCAGTTCATTCAGTCCGTCTATCGGAAGGTCGCTCATTGTGGGAATGAACCCTTCGTCAGTCAGTCCGTAGAATGTGGACACAGGACGCTGAAGAAACCCAGGTCCAGTTGTCTGGTATTCGTAATGCTGCCCTCGGATCTCGACCGGGGTATCGTTGATCCTGACCGAAAGCAGAGATTCGTAGTCTTCAGGGAGGCAGATGTATCCGGCAGACACATCAAGTTCGATTTCCTGCTGCAAGGCCCGCCAGTTGCCCATGTTGTAGAGTCTGGCGAGAACCTGATTGAGCATCGGCAGGATACTCGTAGCCGCAGAGTGCCCATCGTTCAGCGGAAGGTACGCTGAGAGCATGGAGTTTATCTGTGCGACGGTCTTCATTTACTGGATGGATGCCTTTCTTCTGTCTTCTTGCAAGGGTTTATGCGGCACGGAATGATGTTGATACACCGTACCCCGGTTGAAATATCGCTGTCGGAATTGTGATCATGCCAAACCTGAGAAGCCGGAATGAGATGGCACCATCATCGGTGACTGAGTATTCGGCGACACGCATGTAGAGGAATCCATCTTCCGGCAGCGGGAAGACTGGAGCCGCCTTGAATGCGGCAGATTCAAGAAGCGGGTACGACCAGTCCGACTCAATCCTGATATTGTTGATGTACTGCGCAGATGCTGGGGAATTGAACAGTCCTTCTTTCGCAGTTTCATCAAACCTGCTTGCCGGAACTATTGGCATTTCCAGATACACAACGCCGCTGGTTCCATTTTCCAGCGTAAAGAAAGACTGACCGGGCGTTCTGCGGAATACGTTGATCGCTGGCGTGTTGAGTCCTTGGATATTGCCTTCGGAGACGACCAAGACATTCTCCTCGCCAACCACTTGAACGCTCAGGTTGAAGTCAATGTTGTACTGGAGCGGTTCTGATTGAACCACGGGGACTGCCTGCCGGAAGATGTTGGCGACCCGTGGATCAAGAGACAGCATGGACCCATCGCCAGTTTCAACGAAACTGATTCCGGCACCTGCTCTGATTTTCGGTGTGGTCATCTACGGCTCAGACAATCGACCATGAGTTGACCTTCGGCGTGAAGGATTGAGGTAGGGTGAACGACCCAAGGTGAGTCTGCTGTACTTCTTCGTCTACGGTCACAAGCCCGAGGATGAAACGGTACTTGCCATCATCGGGCCACAAAACAAACTCCGGTGCCTGCGTGGATGTTTCAAAGATGCTTTTCGGGGTGAGTGATTTGTTCTCCAATTCCTCCTCATCCAGCCCAGTCCAGTGCGTTGAGATGTCGATGGTTGAGACGTATGTGTCGCCATCAATTGTGACAGCATTCTCTGTCTCGTAGTTCGGAACATCACCGAGTTCCGTGAACGTCTTCATCGGGATTGCCGCGTAGACGTAGAACGGTGGATCTATCTCAATGACCCCTTGGTTTGCTGGAACTTCTTGGAAGATCCACTTTTGCCCATCCCACTTCGTGCAGGTGATGTACCCGGTATTGATCAGCACTGCGCCTGCCCCGTAGGAAATGCGGAAGCCCATGTACTGAAGACCGTCTTCCGGCTCGACCGTGCCCTCTTCTTGCACCTGCTGGATTTCATCCATCACACCCTGTGACAACGATACGATGTACTCGTCGCCAGTCCGCTGCACATCAAGACCGTCGCCAGGCACAAGCCGGAATGAGCTTTGCGATGCCGTGTACTTCTGCGGCAATCCCTCGGGAACCGCTTCTGGATCCAGCAGATGACTGAAATCAGGGAGCGGCGGCATAGTTTGGTTTGTAGACGGTGATCCTTCTCACGCGGAACCCACCCTTGTACGGAGTCACGTCGTAGTCGGCAATGATACTGTCAGGCCATTCGGTGTAGTTCGTAGGAAGAATCCTTTTGCTGAAGTTCACTGATTCCCACCGGGGATTATCGGTTCCTGTGGTTCCCTCAAAAAGGTAACCAAAATGAAGGCATGAAGGAATCCTGATTGATCCAATGGGCCATGAGATTGCAATCTCGGTTGGATTCATTGCTTCAATTCCATTGAAGTCTGGTGGTTCCTTCTGCCACCATAGTTCCACCTTGGATTTACAGATTCCGCTCCATACTGGGGTGAGTTCGTATTCGTAAAAAAGAACATCCTCAACTGGAAGACCAGTCTGTGGATTCTTCCGTTTGATGGTCCCCCACTCAAGCCTTCCGTCTCCAGATGAAGGAAGAACGGCGGGCCATTTGAACGGAGTCGTGCTGAAGTACGACTTGATGTCGAACTGCGTATCCCTCGGGGTTTCCCGTGTGACGATTGACCAGTAACGGTTGATCGGCTGGATCTGCAATTCCTCCCCCGCAATCTCAGGAAGGGCTGCGGCAGCTTCCGGAGACATCACTTCCACGGTGTACGGCATGTAGTCACGCAGATCGTTGTCCCACGACTTGCCTGTGAGTTGCCCTGGGTTTGAGTACTTCGTTGCGGTGACAATCCGGTTTCCAGTGTTCGTCCCTTCCGGCGTGACCCTTGACTCCACCAGCGTCAGGCTTCCATCGGGTGAAGTGATCGCATCAATATTCTGTCCCGCCGGATCAAGAACACGCTTGGTTTCCTGCTTTGTCGTGATGGAATCCAAGAACTTCTCTGGAGGAATGATGCCTGGAATCTGCCTGCTCTGACCAACAACTGAAGAAAAGGATACTGACGCATCGGGAGTTGCAAACATATTTCCCTCGTACACCCGCACGATGGTTGATGTCTGGTTTGACTCCGCGTTTACTTCAATGCGCTCATCCGCCAAGTACAGATTGATGTACCCAGGAATCGGACACTGGTCAAAGTTGTCCCGGCGGTATGTGTCGGCAATCGTGCGCGGCAGGATGATCTTCCAAGTCAGTCGCACCCAGTCCTTGTCTTGAATCGGTCGCTCCACCGTGTACCCGTCATCGGTCTGCCCGAGTGCGTCAGATGATGCGCCTTCCTCCAATCCGGGGATAACATCGTAGATCCGTGTGACCTCGACGTACAGCCCATTTAGTTCATCACCGAGCGGTCGCTCAGACTGCGCTACCAGAACTCCTGCGGGGATTGCTGACGTGAAGTACCGGAACACCCCACCCGGTTGACGGTAACTGTCTTCTCCTCCAGGCTGGAAGAATTCTCCGGATCCAAACATTGAGCCGCCGGGATCCTCTGATCCAAGCGCCAGTGGTGCGGGAGAGCGCGGAAGAATGTACGTCCGGGTGATCCGTGGGTAGTTTGGATTCCCACCATACTGGAACGTCAGCGAGTAGTTGTAGTCCTCCTGATTGGATCTGTCGGCAGCGTACCATAGTTCAAGGAACAACCCTTGGTCCTCGACGACCTTGGCGTGAACCAGTTTGTGGTTCGGATATGTAGCCGAATCAGGATGAGCGGTTCCGTATGCCGGGACCGCAGTGCGTGTTGATTCAAAGGTCTGCCGGAAGATTACATCAGCAACCTTTGGAGTGGGCCATGACCTTAGCCTCTGACGCTGCGGTGCTGGATTCGGCATTATGAGGAAGCGGTTGTTCCTTTGATGACTACGAAGTTGATAATTGGAATCTCAAGCGCCGAAGAGCTGTTGTTGTGATTTGCGACAGAGATTGTGCAGTTTCCGTTGTTTACTTGATTGACTGATACGTCAAGTTTTGGGTCAGCAGACTTGAAGCAAACAACAACTACATCCGTTGAATCTATGTATGTATTTGACAAAGTAAAACTCTGAACTTCGTGACCGGAGAGGTCGTCTGAAACCAACGTGATCTGACCGGAAAGCGCATTGAGGGTGACGCCAGTTGATCTGCTTGTGATTTGAGTGACCGCTCCTCCAGCACCGCTTGCGTACCCAATCTTTCCACCATTTGATGTGATGGCTCCACTGACGGCAAGACTGGTTCCTGTTGCCGCTCCAACATTCGGAGTGACAAGAGTTGGTGTATTCGCAAACACCAGCGCTCCAGTTCCTGTTTCATCAGTAACAGCAGACCGGAGATTTGCTGACGATGGGGTTCCAAGGAATGTGGCAACTCCAGTTCCAAGTCCGCTTACCCCGGTGCTGATTGGAAGACCAGTACAGTTTGTAAGAGTGCCTGAAGCTGGGGTTCCGAGAATTGCTCCAGTCAGCGTTGGGCTTGTGAGCGTCTTGTTGGTAAGCGTCTGCGTAGACGACAACGTGACGCATGTGTGAGTGCCTGATGGAATCGTCAGCGTTGCTGTTCCTGTCGGTCTGAAGTTTAGATCGTATTCACCGAAATCAACGACAATACCCGAATCCAGTGTTTTCAGACTCATTCCACTAAGGAACGTGACAGTTGAGCTTGCTGGCATCGTCAGCGTTGAATTTGCAACTGACGTGACCGTCAACCCATTAATCGACGTGCATGTAGCAACTCCGATGCTTGGCGTGACCAGCGTTGGCGACGTTGCGAATACCAGTGACCCTGTCCCGGTTTCGTCCGAGATTACGCCACGAAGCTGCGCCGATGTGGTCGCGGCAAATGCTCCAAGGTTGTTGCTGGTAGATGTCAGTGTTCCAGATGTCGGCAGCGTGACATTCGTGGATCCGGTTGCTGTCAGCGTTACTGGGAATCCACCGGACTGAGTAAAAGACGCACCAGCAGGTTGCGCCACAGTCAGACCAACTGCCGCCCGCATGGCAGACTGGTCAGCAGACTGCATGAATGTATTGACCGCTGAACTGACTGTGATGTTTGGCATTTGGATTTACGGATTTGGATTACGATTCATGCTCGCTGTTGCTCAGTTTGCTGATGATCAACTGCCGCAGATTGATGCGGTCTTTTTCGCACTCTATGCTGGCGGCTTCCAGTGCTTTGATGCGCCCGTCGTACAGGTTCTTCACTTCGCGGGTGATGTAGTAGACGGCTCCGATAAGCAGGCCCGGAGTTCCGAGCTTGTCAAAAATCATAGTAATATCAG
>Ga0315909_10009905_pt1 | contig 10241 bp, 9 predicted proteins | sample LakEriMetagenome_11_FD_203527 | JGI IMG/M metagenome (GOLD analysis project Ga0315909, IMG submission 203527) | Freshwater fungal communities from buoy surface, Lake Erie, Ohio, United States - Buoy 2 MA125 | ecosystem: Environmental > Aquatic > Freshwater > Lake | place: USA: Lake Erie, Ohio...
GGTTGGCAATGTATCTTTTAACGATACTCAGGGCGAATACCAGTTCAACAAACCCTATTCAGAAAAGACTTCTGAAATTATCGATATCGAGGTAAGAAATCAGATTGACAGAGCATATCAGAGAACCAAACAATTATTAACCGATAAACGTGAGGGACTAGAGAAGCTGGCTGAAAAATTACTAGAAAAAGAAATTCTGTTCCAGTCGGATCTTGAAGAAATCTTGGGGAAACGTCCGTTTGATAACCGAACCACTTATGATGAGTTCGTGAATGGAACTACCGTTGAAGCTCCAGCTGAACAGCCAAAAGAAAGTCTTGATCATGAAGGTATGGCAGATCACAACATAGATCTTCCTGAAAACAGGTCGTCACAAGATTAAATTATCAAATTCATGAAGCTTTGTTCTAGAAGAGTGAAATCCAATATCCTATTCTTCTTTTTTAAAACCTGTTGTTGATGAAAGAAACAACTTCTAAAGAAAAGATACTCAAGAAGATCCGAAAGGCACTTCTTGAAAAACGTGATAATCCTTTTCCTAATTTAGAAGAAGCCGCTATTTATGAAGAGTTTAATGGACACCTAGATGCCCTTTTTGCTGAACAACTTAGCGCAGTTTCAGGAAATTTTGTGTTCTGTGAAAACGAAATTGAGCTTTTTGAAAACCTTTTGCACCTCGCAGAAGACAAAAAATGGCGGAAGATCTACTGCTGGGAACCAAAACTGCAAAAACTTTTAAGCAATTATGAGTTCCCATTCTACAGTACTGATACTGATTTTTTAAACGCTGATGTAGGGATTACGGAATGTGAATCACTCATTGCCAGAAATGGAAGTGTCATGGTTTCTAACGGAAATGCTGCAGGAAGAAGATTAAGTATCTACCCGCATGTTCATATTGTAATTGCCTACACTTCTCAACTGGTACTAGATCTTAAAGATGGATTTAAAATGCTTAAAGAAAAGTACCCTGAAAGCCTACCTAGTATGATTTCTAATGTTACTGGTCCGAGCCGGACCGCTGATATTGAAAAAACTTTGGTTCTGGGAGCACATGGTCCAAAAGAACTTTATGTGTTTTTATTGGAGGGATAGAAAACAAATCACTTCTATCCAATATTACTGGTTAACAAATCGCATTATCCTGAGAACCAAATCTATCTATAGAAACAAGCATGGTTTGACAATAAAGTCAGGAGAAATAATGTAAATAATCTAACATTCGTTAGATATAAAAACATGCATTGCTAAGTTTAGACTTAAGTTTTTCTATTCTTTTAGAAAGCAGAGTCTGTTTCTTTTCGCTTATACCAGTCCCGTGTTCTGCCCTATTTTTTTTTTGTGGGAAATTTAACAGATATCATGACATTCTGTATCGCAAAAAAGATAGAGCTGCCACTCGGGTTTATTTAATGAAACCTATGGTTCTATTAACGGAAGCCCGTCCCGATGAAAAACAGCTCCAGGTAAAATAAATATTTGTATGGCCGAATTCTGCAAACAGATAATTTTAGCGTTTTTAGTCCGCTTAAAGTCAAACCGCACACTATACTTTATTAAATTCTTATTTTAAAAAGAATATGTACCTTTAAAACGCTAAACCAATATAGTATTCAGTATAATTTCTTTTAATGAGCACTAATATTAAGTCTGTTATTATCGGGACTGGAAGTTTCATCCCTTCTAACATTATATCAAATAAAGACTTTTCGGAACACCGCTTTTACGAAAAGAACGGGGAACCCATTTTAAGGGAAAATCAGGAAGTCATACAAAAGTTTCAGGATATCACAGAAATTGAGGAGCGTCGCTATGCCGATAATGAACACGTGGCTTCTGATCTGGGTTATTTTGCGGCTTCCAATGCAATCGAAAGTTCAGGAACTGATCCTGAAACACTGGATTATATAATCGTTGCACATAATTTTGGAGACATCGCTCCCGGCAGTACAAGAGTCGATGTTTTACCTACCCTTGCATCAAGAATTAAACATAAATTGGGAATCAAAAATTCTGACTGCGTGGCATATGACCTTCCCTTTGGTTGCCCGGGTTGGTTGCAGGGGATGATTCAGGCAGATTATTACATCCGTTCAGGAGACGCAAAAAGAGTTCTGATCATCGGGACAGAAACCCTTTCAAGAGTAACCGATCCACACGATCGTGACAGCATGATTTATGCAGATGGTGCCGGAGCAACTATCTTAGAAAGAAGGGAAGGAACAAAAGCGGGTATCTTGGCACATAAAACCCAAACTCATACATTTGATGAAGCCTATTATCTATATTCAGGTAAATCCAGTAATCCAGATCTAGTTTCTGATGATCAGTTTATCAAAATGGATGGTAGAAAGATTTATGAATATGCCCTTACTAATGTACCTCTCGTAATTAAACAAACAATGGATAAATCGGGAACAGGCATTGATGATGTGAAAAAAGTACTGGTTCATCAGGCCAATGGTAAAATGGATGAAGCAATCCTTAAAAGGCTTTTTAAACTATTCGGAATCAGAGAAACTCCAACGGGTGTTATGCCCATGACCATATCTAAATTCGGTAATAGCTCAGTAGCTACCGTGCCAACCCTGCTAGATATGATTTTAAAAGATAAATTACAGGAACATCAGATAAAAAAAGGTGACCGAGTAGTATTCGCTTCAGTCGGATCGGGTATGAATATTAATTCTATGGTTTATGAATTTTAATTCTTTCAGCTTTTATATCAAAGTTCAGTTTTTTACTCAATCTTATTATTATTGAAATTGATAAAGGAGCTTGAATTAAACTCATGAATTCTCGACCCATTTTACAAATTAAAATAAAGGCAAAAAAAAAGCGATCTGTTAAAACAGATCGCTTTTTTTAATTTCTAAGGGTATATTAAGCTACCGGACTTTCTTCTAAAGCAAATCCCTCATCAACAAGTATGCGACCGCAATGCTCACAGACTATGATACGCTTACGCTGACGAATATCGAGTTGTCTTTGAGGTGGGATTTGATTAAAACAACCTGAACACGAATCGCGCTGTATACTTACCACAGCAAGGCCGTTCTTGGCATTACTTCTTAAACGGTTGTAAGCAATTAATAAACGATCCTCAATATGCTTTTCAGCTTCTTTGGCCTTAACAAGGATACCTGCTTCATCTTTCTCAGTTTCAGCAGTAATCATATCTAATTCGGCTTTCTTTAACTCAAGATCGTTTTTTCGCTCGGTTATATTTGTCAAAGCATTTTCGTAAACTTCAGTTTTGTTTTGAATTTCGAAAGAATATTCCTTAATCTTCTTTTCTGAAACCTGAATCTCTAAACCTTGAATTTCAATCTCTTTCGAAATTGCATCATATTCACGATTATTCTTTACATCGTTCAGTTGAGTTTCGTATTTTTTTGTAGCTGCCAACGAATCTTTTATCAGATTTTTGCGAGTTACAATTGAATCTTCCAAATCATCAAGATCTGATTTGATTTTTTGTATACGGGTTTCTAAACCTGCAACCTCATCTTCTAGGTCGGCCACCTCCATCGGAAGTTCACCTCTTGTCTGACGGATCTTATCGATCTGTGTGTGCAAGGTTTGAAGTTCAAATAACGCCTTTAATTTCTCTTCTACTGATTGTTCCATTAAATCAAATAATTTATGGGGTTTGTATTCTGTGTTGTTAAACGGAGGGCAAAGTTACTAAATTTTTCTGAAATTAATTCCAACAATAATTCCTGTGTAAACTGCTCACTTTCAAAATGTCCGACATCCGCAATAATAAGTTTACTTTCCGCATCAAAAAACTCATGGTATTTAAAGTCGGCGCTTATAAAAACATCCGCGCCTGCACTTATTGCATTAGGTAGTAAAAAACTTCCGGAACCACCACAAACAGCCACTCTACGTACTTTTTTTGATCTTAATGCAGTATGTCTGATCGCTTTAGCACCTAACTTTTCCTTCAAAAAAGTTAAAAACTCCAGTTCATCATAGTCGCTCTCCAAATTACCAATCATACCAGATCCAACCTGTGGATGGCTATTGTTTATAGAATACAAATCATAAGCAACCTCCTCATATGGATGTTTCTCGATAAGTGCTGCGAGAATTTTCTGCTCCAGATTTACAGGATAAATAATCTCAATTCTGATTTCTGATTCATGATGTTGCTTACCATGCTCACCAACAAATGGTTTAGTTCCTTCGCCGGCCTTAAAAGTGCCAAGGCCAATCACATTAAAACTGCATTCCGAATAATTTTCTATGTGACCTGCACCCGCTTTAAACAGGGTTTCTCTTAGCTCTTCAGCAAAATTCTCCGGACAAAAAGTGACTAGCTTTCGGAGTGAATCTTCTCTGGGTTTTAGTACCGCGGGATTCTTGATCCCAAGTTTATCACAAATCTTTTTATTAACGCCTGTTGATACATGATCCAAATTAGTATGGATGGCATAAATTGCAATATCATGCTTTATTGCCTTCATCACAACCCTTTCCACATAAGTTCTACCGTTGAACCTTTTTAATCCCTTAAAAACAATTGGGTGATGTGAAATTATCAGATTCAAACCTAAGTGAATTGCCTCATCAATAACAGATTCTGTACAATCCAATGAAATAAGAGCCCCCGTTAACTCTTTGTCAGGTTGACCTACAATCAGACCTGAATTGTCGTAATCTTCCTGAAAGGCTAGCGGAGCAAGCATTTCTAGAAAAGAGGTAATATCTCTTAAATTCATGACCAAATATACCCCATAAGTTTTAAGTGTAGAAATACTGGAATGATAAAGCAACTAAGCCCAGTATTACCATTTAATAAGCAGAATTAATCGGAAATTAGCTTTTAGACTAACAATTTCTAGGATAATAAAGGAATTTATTCCCCCTGATTACTCATTATTTTTACAAGTTCTGCACTTTCGTATGCCGCCTTTCGATTAAACTCAAGGGTAAGAGATTTGTGGTTTATTACATCTACTATAGTACCTATAAAACACAAGCCCGCTGTCAGAAAATAAAGAATACCCATTCCCATCTTTCCGGTGATAAATCGTTGAATACCGGCAACACCTAAAAAACCGAGTAAGGTAAATAAAAGTACTTCCTGAGCATCCTTTCTTCTATCTGCATAGAACATCACAAAATTTTGGGTCTGACGAGGGTTCATTCCTGAAACCACCTGTTTCAAGTAAGAATACTCCTCAAGACCCATACCCTTTAGGTTAATAAGCGGATCATTTTCCATAGTTTATATGTTTTGATAATTTTAAATTTAATAGGAATATATTAAATAATTGCATGATCCTGTAAAACAGAATGATAAATGCAGGTATTCCAAACCAATGGTTTTCAAAGGATAAGCTGAATTCTCCATGCAATAAATATCGAATAGAACGACCGAGTCCGCACCCCGGACACCAATTAAAACCAAGATTATCTAAGGGACATAAACTCGAATGTGCAGACCCGGAAGCTGTAAAGGCCAAAAATAAAATAGCACTCATCCAGATTATTAATTCCAATGGCAAATTGAATATTAATCGATAGAACTGCATTTTAGTCATTATGCATAAAGGATATTTTTCTGGCTATCTGGATTTGACTTGAATAAATATAGATTAAAATATTTTTTCAAACTAATGATCCAAGCGCTTTTACTGCGATAATCTATTTTTGCTGCATCAAACTGTATATTTGCTACGAAAATCAGCGTGTGAATATTCGGGATATAATAAATCAGTACAAATCGGACCCCAGAATTGCCATTCTGGCAGAAGCCCTGAATAAAGGGAAAAAGAGTCGGATTCACCTTAAGGGTTTGGTCGGATCAAGCGATTCTGTCCTAGCTACTGCTCTGTATTTTCTGCTTCATAGGCATATGATTTTTGTCCTTCCCGAACGTGAGGAAGCTGCCTATTTTTTAAGCGATCTTGAAAATCTACTCGAAAAAGAAATTCTGTTTTTTCCATCATCCTTTAGAAAATCATTTGAATTTACTTTGGTCGATAGTAGTAATGTGCTGCAGCGGGCTGAAGTATTAAATGAACTCAAACATTCTGCCGAATACGGAAAAATTATCGTTACCTACCCAGAGGCATTGGCCGAAAAGGTGATTGATCGCAACGCTCTAGAAAAAAACACACTTGAAATTGCTGTAGGGAATAAGCTGAGCATTGATTTTATCAATGAATTTTTAATTGAATACGATTTTGAAAGGGTAGATTTTGTATATGAACCGGGACAGTTTTCTGTCAGGGGTGGAATTGTAGATATCTATTCTTTCTCAAATGATCTTCCCTACCGGGTTGAGTTCTTTGCAGATTATATTGAAAGTATCCGAACCTTTGAAATTCAAGATCAGTTGTCTGTTGAACGGGTCAAAAGCATTACCGTAGTGCCCAATGTACAGTCGAAATTTCTCACTGATCATAATATTTCGCTTCTTGAATACATTGATCACGATACTATTATTTGGTTTAAAGATGTAGAGTTTACCTTCGATATTGTCAAAAACGGCTATAAAAAAGCCATAGAATATTGGAAAGCGCTTTCTAAAGACGATAAACAGCAAAACCCACATTGGATTGATCCCAAATTTAATTTCACAGATGAAAAAATGCTTGCTGATCAGCTACGCGACTTTCATATTTTGGAATTTGGGAAACAGTTTTATTACCAGGCTGATGAGACGATTAATTTTGAAATAAAACCTCAACCTTCATTTAATAAAGACTTCAACCTGCTCATCCATAATTTTAAAGAAAACGAAAAAGCCGGACTTGAAAATCTCATTTTCACCGATTCAACGAAACAAATTGAGCGCTTGTACAGTATTTTTGAGGATTTAAATGCAGGTGTAAAATTCAGTCCGGTTTACCTTTCATTACGAGAAGGCTTTATTGATCATTCCCAAAAGCTAGTCTGCTATACAGATCATCAGATTTTTGATCGTTATTATAAATACAAGTTAAAAAAAGGCTACATACGCAATCAAGCCATCACTCTCAAAGAACTTCGTGAGTTAAAACCCGGCGATTTTATTACACATATTGATCACGGGATCGGTAAATATGCCGGACTTGAAAAAGTAGACGTTAATGGCAGGTCTCAAGAAATGATCCGTTTGGTTTATGCCGATAATGACCTGCTTTATGTCAATATCAACTCTCTGAACCGCATCTCTAAATATTCAGGAAAAGAAGGCACGGTTCCAAAAATGAACAAGCTTGGTACCGATACCTGGGAGAAGTTAAAAAAAACAACTAAAAAAAAGGTTAAAGATATTGCCCGCGATCTGATTAAACTTTATGCAATTAGAAAAGCACAGACCGGAACAGCATTTTCTCCAGACACCTATTTACAAACCGAGCTTGAGGCCTCATTCATTTATGAAGATACTCCAGACCAGGTTAAAGCTACAGCAGATGTAAAAAAAGATATGGAATCAGCACATCCAATGGACAGATTGGTTTGCGGGGATGTAGGATTTGGGAAAACTGAAATAGCTATTCGGGCTGCATTTAAAGCAGTAACTGACAGCAAGCAGGTAGCTATTTTAGTACCAACTACCATTTTAGCTTTACAGCATTTTAAAACATTCCAATCCCGTCTAGAAGATTTTCCATGTACAATCGATTACATCAATCGGTTTAAATCAGCAAAACAGATTAAAGAATCTCTCCAAAAGTTGGCTGAGGGCAAGATCGATATTATCATTGGTACTCACCGGATTGTGAGTAAGGATGTGAAATTTAAAGACCTCGGACTTTTAATTATTGATGAGGAACAAAAATTTGGTGTCGGTGTTAAAGAAAAGCTAAAACAATTCAGGGCAAATGTGGATACCCTGACATTAACAGCCACTCCGATTCCAAGAACATTACATTTTTCATTGATGGGTGCCAGAGATTTGAGTATTATCAGCACCCCTCCTCCAAACCGACAGCCTGTACTAACAGAACTGCATGTATTCAATGAAAAATTGATTAAAGAAGCTGTGGAATATGAAATAGACCGTGGCGGACAGGTTTTCTTTATTCATAACCGTGTTCAGGATTTGATGCAGCTGGGTGGACTAATCAATACACTCGTTCCCAAAGCAAGAATCGGCATAGCTCATGGCCAACTGGAAGGGGATGCACTTGAAGATGTAATGCTCAAATTTGTAGGGGGCGATTACGATGTTCTTGTCGCAACTACCATTATTGAGGCCGGTTTAGACATTGCGAACGCCAATACTATTCTGATCAATCATGCCCATATGTTCGGCTTAAGCGATCTGCATCAGATGCGCGGACGGGTTGGCCGCTCGAATAAAAAAGCATTCTGCTACTTGTTAAGTCCGCCTTTATCAACCCTAACCAACGAAGCCCGAAAACGCCTGAGTGCAATTGAAGAATTCTCTGATCTGGGAAGTGGTTTTAATGTGGCGATGCGTGATCTGGATATTCGGGGAAGCGGAAATCTACTGGGTGCTGAACAAAGCGGCTTCATTGCAGAAATTGGCTTTGAGATGTACCATAAAATTCTGGATGAAGCCATTCAGGAATTAAAAGAGGATGAATTCAAAAATCTATTCAGCGATGATAAACCAAGACCATTTATCTCTTTTACTCATGTAGATACTGATTTGGAAGTTCTGATTCCGGATGAATATGTGACCAATATCGCAGAACGATATAATCTATATACAGAGCTTTCAAACATTGAGAATGAAACAGAACTGGATGAATTTAGGCAAAGACTTGCGGATCGATTCGGACCGGTTCCAAAACAGGTTATTGAACTGATTAATACCTGGCGTCTGCAATATCTGGGAAAAATGATCGGATTTGAGAAAATCAGCTTCAAAAAAGGCGTTCTAAGGGGCTATTTTATCGCTAACAAACAATCGGCTTATTTTGAAACCGCACAATTTGGTCGTGTTCTGGAGTTTTTACAGGCTCATCCACGAATAAGCAACTTGAAAGAAGTTAAAAATACGCTGAGGTTAGCTGTAGAACATGTAACTACACTAGACATGGCAATAGAACTATTACAAGAATTAGTTTTAGAATCCGTTGAAAGTTAATTTCCGGGTTGAAAGGTTATTGGTAGAACATAGGATGTTCTCACAGGTTTTCCATTTGCCATCCCCGGCCTCCAGACTGGTGAAGATCTGAGCACACGAATTGCTTCTTCATCACATCCGCCACCAATACCTCTTACGACTCTAAAATCAGTAAGACTACCATTTTTTTCTACAATAAAACCAATATACACCTTGCCCTGAATTTTATTTTGACGAGCCCCCGCTGGGTAACGTAATCTGGATCCAAGAAATTTACCTAAAGCTGTTTGCCCACCCTGAAATTCGGGTGCCATCTCAACATTAGCCAAATCATACAGTTTTCCTTCGTACCTAGCTTCAGAGTTAGCGCTTTCAATTGGTTCGGTTGAAGAAGGTTCAGCCACTTTTTCAGGAACTGCCAAAACCTGACTGTACTCTGCTTCATCACTAGAGGTACTGTCAGAATAGGAACCAAGCGCCGAAACAATAAGATTTTGCATCTCAGCCTCTCTTAGGGAAATAATTTTTCCTTCTTCATTTATCGCCAATTCAAATTTAATGTCGGCACTCACCTCAACATTACGTGAAGCTTGAATGTAACTTACTTTTGCCCAATAGCTAGCAATTAATTCATTGTTAATTCGGTCATAATCAAGGCTCGAAACAATCCAGTTAAGATCGTAGTTTTTAAAATCGGCCTTTCGCTTCGCATGTACTTCCTTAAGTCTTGAGTAAGTAAGATTATGGTAATTATAATAGGTTCTGGTAATGGGTGAAAAATAACTCGGGGGATCAAAATAGCCCTTTCTCTGATCATTGTAAAAGGCTTCAATAAATTTAATCAGCGAACCACGAACTTCTTCATCAGTCATATTTGAGTTTTCAAGAAGAACATCAGAGTTGTTATCGTCAATTACTGTCACAACATCTTCCTTTTTGTCTGAAAAAAAAGAATTGATGTCATCTACATATAACGTTAAATAACCCATAATCAGAATTATAAGGCCAAGACCAATAGCCATATATCTCAGTGACGGATCTTTTATTACCTCATTATCTGAGAAATTATCTTGCTGCGATTTACTCTCTCTTTCCAATTAATATTTTTTATAATTTTTATTGATAAAAATCATTCCAATTATTTACCATACACTCTAATCAGAACTAGGGCGTATTTATAAGATCAGAAAATCTTTACGAAAGA
>Ga0315909_10009906_pt1 | contig 10240 bp, 13 predicted proteins | sample LakEriMetagenome_11_FD_203527 | JGI IMG/M metagenome (GOLD analysis project Ga0315909, IMG submission 203527) | Freshwater fungal communities from buoy surface, Lake Erie, Ohio, United States - Buoy 2 MA125 | ecosystem: Environmental > Aquatic > Freshwater > Lake | place: USA: Lake Erie, Ohio...
TTCAAAGCATCCTCAAGACCTGCTTTGCTAAGCTCTGCGACAAACTTATTAGCATCCTTCGCGGCTTTTGCCTTTTCGCTCCACTCTGATACCAAGGCAATGGCCGCTTCTTGCTCTTTGGAGCGTCGGCTTATTGCAGTCTTGGTATGTTCTAAGATATCAGTAAGACAAGTAGTCATAGAATGCAATCCTTCGACATGTACGGGCGCAATTTCCGCACAATTTTTAGCTACAATGCTATCAGAGAGGTCAAAGGTCAACACTCGCTTATTGCCTTGCGTGGTATAGTAGCCTACAAGGTCGCATGACTGCATAAGTAGGTCGTAACTCGCGCCTGGTATCAAAGGGCGCTTAATACGCATATCGCCTTCTTCTTTCTCTTTTGCGTGTGCGATGAAAACTACATTCTTACCGCTAAGCTTCAGAGGCGTAAAAAACTCTTGGAATGTTCGCTTTGTCTCACCCCATAGCTTGATAGTATTGCGAAGAAGTCCGGGGTTATTGATAGTAAGGTGCATTTGCATTAATTCAATAACAGTGCCCGCCGTATCGATAATGATCGTATCGTGCTTAGCAAGGATTGCATCTAGCTCTTGCTTGTTATTAAGCAAGTCTTGCCATGATTCGAACTGCAAGCCGTTCTTGAGTAGTGAGGATCTATGAAGCCCTCGGTCGAAGTCTAGTACAATTGGATTCGGCGCGGTATTCGCGAGTGTGGTCTTACCGATTCCGGGATCGCCGTAGATTAGGACATTAAGCCCGTTAACAGTCATTCCGCCGTTTTGTGTGATTAGTCTCATGCCAAACTCCTTAATTAAAACAATTTAAAACATAAATAATTGCTGCAATCAATGATATAGAAAGTACAACTTTGATCATTAAAACCGAACATCCTACATTTATCGTAACTATATCCGATTTGTCTTTTTTGCCTGCGCTAAAAATTACCTCTTCTTTCATTTCTTCACTCCTAAAATTCGTTTAAGTTCTGTATAGTTTAGTAAATACATTGTCTTTTCGCCGTACGGTACTTGCTTTACTTTTCTTAGCACCGCTTCTTTCTCATTCCTTTCTTTGCTTGCAGGCCGTCCGACGGCCATATAGTGCAAGAGTCTTCGCGATACTTGGAATAATTCGGCGGCCTCGCGAATAGTCAGCCAGTCACTCATTGCAGTGCTCCATACATGTGCATTTCGAACCGATTAAGAATGTAGTGTGCGAGTATGATAAATACCACGCCATGCCATAGCTTTAGTTCTAATCTTTTTTTCATCGTACAAGTCCATTAATGATAGCGTAAACAATTAAGTAAGATAGAAATAGGCCTCCGAATAGTCCGACTAGCATTTCGAATATCGCTCGCTTAAGCTCGGGTTTCATTTTGCGCTCCTTGTTAAGATTACCCATTTGCCGTTGTACGGCATTACCTGAGCTTCGCCAGGTGGATGCAAGAAGATTGCAGCCATTGCCTCGGCAAAAGATTCGTAGATTTTGTGTGGTTTGAGTTTCATGCCTTCGCTCCTTGAAGTTGTTTGTTAACTGTTTGCATTTATATTGTTAAATGCTAATCAAAAAATTTCTTCTCTAAAATTTACACCATCATGTCTAAAGATTCTCTGTCCTTTTGCATAATTACATATTTTCTTTGCTTGCTCATAAGTAAACCAACTTGGATAATCTGTATTTGCATTCATGATAGTACCGTTTGCATTTAAGATTCTTAATTTGTAGTCTAAAAAGTGCTTCTTTGTCATGTCCGTTCTCCGTTGTGTTATTGTGTGTCGTTGATTACGGTGCGAACTTACGAAACAAAACAATACATGTCAAGTCTTTTTTTTATTTATCTAATTATTTTTATTTTTTGAGGTAGGTCAAGCGAGCGTAAGTAGTTGAATTCTCTAGGAGTTATGGCGAAAATAAAAATTTTCGAAATTGTGGAAATTTCGGCAAGATTTTGCACGGACTGCAGAGAGGGAAGGGCGGCGCGGTAAGACTCGCCGTTTTTTTTATGTATTTCTATTTGAATCATTTCAGTATATTTGTTTGTCATCATGCTTTATTTTGCAGGTGGCCAAATACTTAGCATTGGCGTGCGAAAAGGCTACCCGGGGAAGGTAGCCTTTTTTATTTCGAATTATTTCCGTATGTTTGAATCAGCGGCCTATCATAGCCGTATCTTGTAACTCCCCCCAGAGCTGAAGCCCTGAATGTGTATGACTTTCAGGGCTTTTTTTTATAATACTCTTCCTTCATGACTTTCAGCATGAATCTGCAAGTTGCTATCTCGCCTTGCGCCATAAGAAGTTGATCGCATTCTTTTACGGCCAAAGATACGGCCTTGTTTATTGGCAATTTCTTTCGAATAGCATAGGCACGAATAGCTCTTTGCTCTGCTGGATCTGTTATGCGAATTACCATCAATCGCGTCTTAATACGATTTGACCTTTTATGGTCGCCCCCGATGCGAAAGTCTCTCCCGATGCTTTAAGCTCGGGCACCATGTATAGCGTCTTGCTTGTCGATTGACAATTGTACACTAGATTAGGGTTTATTTGGGCCATAGAAACGCCTGTACCGCCGTTTATCCAATTTGCGGCTACTATATCGGTATAACCGACAAGCACATCAAATTGAGCACTTGTGAAAGCTTGCGGGCTATTCCGCGCGGCGGGTGTAATAGCAGATCCGAAAAACCAGAGTCGTATAGCAGGCGCTTGCAAAGTTCCCGAGCTTGTTTCTTTGAGAATGATACGCTCAATCACTCCCGAGAATCCCAAAAAGCGAGCCGCGTCGATTGAGATCGCTCCTGAAGTAAGTATATCATTTTCAGCATATGCAGCGGTGTCGAGCGTACCGAAGTCGATTGCTCTTAATACTCGGTCTTGTCCTGTTTTTCCTGTATAAAATTCCATGTTAGTCTCTTTTAATGATTAAGTAGCAATGAAGGTATCTATCGTATAGCGTCGTACCCGTTCCGATGTATTCTTGTACGACATCAAGTACGGGATATTCGCTATTTATTACAAACGGTATATTGACTTCTTTATGTATGATATTTGCGTATGGTACGGTATTTATTCCTGGTATCCATAAATCGTCATTAGGCGGGTCGCTATCACCAGGGTTTCTAATATCGAAAGCTCCTACGACTGAATCCATTTCGGCCGAAGTGAATGCTTTTGCACTACCTCGGACTGCAGATGTGATAGTATTTTGGAAAAACCACAAACGATGCGAGAGCCTAGTATTTAGACTGAAGTCGGATGTATTTTCGTAGATCACGCTTTCAATTATTCCCGTTTGGAATGGCATAGGTACTTTTACCGAGCCTGTAGTCATGATAGTACCTGCGTCATCAAAGCGCTCATTACCTGTAGGGCCGTAATGATTAAGCAGGAATCTTACGACCGTTCTATCTTGTCCGATTTGTCCAAGGTATCTATTCAGCATCTCTCACTCATGCAAAGTTGTAAGTATTTTCATCTTCAAAAGGTCTTAGCCAAATTATCTGAAGTTGCGCTTCGACATTGTCATCGTCAAGCTCGTATACTTCAGCGCCGTGCCCGGGGTTTTGGCTTCTAAATTCTATCTGTATTCCACCATCGATTGTCGTGCTTGGTTTTCCTAGGTTATTACCGCTTGGAACTCCGATAAGCGTCGAGAGGCGCAAAACAGGGTATGTATCTGTAATGCAAACATCTTGCATGGTATAGAATGAGTCTTGCTGATCAACTGCGAGCGCTCTAAGATAATATATTGAGTTGTTATGATACCACTCGGTCTGTAAAAAGATCACATTGACTAGATACCATCCTTTTTTTCGGACTCTAATAATGGTCGGGTCTTCAGTATCGATATACGCAAGGCTTGTATTTATTCCATAGGCTTCATTTCGCGGGTCTGATTCCCATTTTATGAGGCTAGTGCCGAGGTGTTGAGCATTTATGGTATGAGTCCAAGGCACTACGGTCTTAATGCCCCATACTTCATTCATATTATTGCTAATTGCACTACTTGCAGCGGAATAAGCAATTACGCGGGCACTTTGCACGGCTTGTGCAAGTACGGCTTGATTCTCTTCTATGTTATTTATTTCTTCATTGTCTTGTTGCTCGACTATTGTCAGGCTACTAGGCATATCGGGCATTGAAAAAGCTACTTGCTTTCTTCCAATACCTGAAGGTCTTACGGGTTCATTAAATTTCATTCGGACTCCGCGTCGATTCTTAGTGTAATATCGGCCATACCTTCATAGACTTTATGCGAGTGTTTTGTCATAACTGCAAGCGCGGTCTCTTCGCCGTAGATAGATTCCAAGAGCGTATTATAGTCTACAAGGTCAATTGTACATCGTTTACCTACATCCGTAAACTTTGCAGTAGTGAAGTTTGTTGTTAGAGTCGCTTCGGCTTGTTTTTTGCGACCTAAGAAAGTGACCATAGCCTCTGATATAGTTTGAGGGAGGCAAGCATTTTGTTGCTTCCAAATTACTTGCGTACTTGGATCGATATAAGGGCTTGTATCAGTTGGTGCGGCGTAATCTTCAGCACCAAAAAATACATTTACGATAGGCTTTGGAACTATAATTATATTACTTGCCTCAAAGTATAGCAAGTATCCACTATTTATCGTATTTCTTTGCCATTTTATGAATGACGAGTACGGTATATCTGCATAGGATGCAAGATTTGCAGAACGGCTTGTCAATTGAGGCACATTATGAAACATGATTTTCAAGTCTTTGCTATTATCGCCGCTTGTCCCTTGTTTACCGCTTGGGAATGAAGTTGTATCACTATTTCCAGTTATGCTTGTAACTTCAGTAGTCACTTGATTAAGCACTTCGCTAAACATTTTTATTTTGAAATTGCTATATGTATTATCCTGATCGAATGTAATTGACGGCGTTGCAAGCACTGGATAAGGATTACTTGATACCATTGTAATAGTATAAGCATCTGGATTTCCGCTTGTGAAGCTATATGTAGGTCTTACAGTTTCAAGAGCATTATCGCAAAGCATCTTATATGCTTCGTAGAAATTCGTAAACTGTGCAAACATCTTAGAATCACCAAGAGCGCCGCCTACGAGTTGACCTTGATTATCGTAAATTTCGGATACATAACAAAGATACTGAGGCAAAATAAAGTTATTGCTTGAATCTTTAAGAAATACCGAATAAGTAAATATATCATGGCATACAAAGGACGCGGTCAATTTACCTGTAAGAGCTCTGAGGTATTTTGAGTACATTTCACCTATCTTAGTTTTGAGCCTTGCGAATGTACTGATATACATCGAGAATCCATCGGGCAAAATATCAAGCATTGCATAATTAGTATTCGGATCATCAAGCATAAATCCCGAATATAACTGATTAAATTGCGTGTTTTCGCTTAAGGCGACCGATGCTGAATAATTGACCGTTGTATCATCCCTCATTAGCAATCGCGACCATATATGAGGAGTTATTGCCTCTCCTATGCATCGTTGTATGTCGTAAATTTCAATTGTAAAGGTAATCACATTATCAAGCGCGGTTATTTCGATTTCATTTTCGGCGCTGTATTTTTGGCATCCTATGAATGCGGTCTTGAATCCAGTGCCGTCATTGTATTGAATCACGAATGTATTGAATGCATCGAATTCAGTCTGCTCTGTTGTAGTGAATGCATCTATCCATGGCGTTCCATCGCTATTAAGCGGGCGCTTTTTTGTCGTAGTCCCTTGCAATAAGTCAACGCGCAAATCATTGAGCGCCTGAGTGCCTTGCAAAGCGGCTATATTGACATTTATCTTAAGCACTTGGCTAACAAGCCCCGCGGGAATACTTCCAAGCTCGGTATCGAGAGACATATCCCTAAGCAGGAACTCGCTAGGGAGCGTGACATTTGAGCTTACACCCGAACTTACATAATTCACACTACTCGGTATGATATACATACGCCATTGAATGCTATCCTCACTAGTCCAGGTGGTTACAAAGCGCTGATTGGTTAGAGCCATATTAAATCAAGTCCCTACGATAGCAGGTGATTGTAAATTTTTCGAGTCCTGAAGCCCATTGCTTTTCATTACTGAAGTCGCATCGTGCGAAGACAAACGGAATAAGCGCCTTTGAGTAAGTGAAAGAGCTTGTAGACTGATATCTTGTAGGCATTTGCTTAGGAGCGGTCGGCTCTACTATGCGAGTGTACTTCTTTTGCAGAATCTCTTGCAATAGGTAGTATACATTATCGCTATTCACCGTGCCGTAGTCCCATGTACTTACCGGGATGCAATCTACTTCGAGTGCTATTCTTACTCGCCTTTGTCCGATTTCCGTTCCACTCATGCTAACTTCATTCGAGGACTCTACATTGAAAGTCGGCAATATCCCGAAAACAGGTAACTCAACTCCGAGCGTATTTATCGGAGCGAAGGCGGGATCATCTGACCCCTCGAATTTGACCCAATATCTCCAAGACATATTTATCCTCTCCTTGCATTACGGCGGCGGTCTCTTTCGATCACGGCCTTTATGGAATTATTATCGGCTACAAGAGCGCCGCTTATTTCTACATGAGTATTTCGATTGATTTGCTTGCCAAGCCCGCGTGTCTCTTCGCGAAGCTTTCGGACCTCTGCAATTAGGTTACCATCCTCTTGTACGGAATAGCGAACTTGAGGCGCTTGCGCTGTAAAGTAATCTCGAATACTCATACCAGGGTTGTTATTCATCCATTCGAGTTCTTCGCGATTTGCACGCGTGCCAGCCGCTGTAATAACTGACTCGCCTTTCGATAGCCATGCTGGTATAGAGTCGCTTCTTTCATCGCCAGGGCCTTCGAGTCCTACGACCCCGTCTTTGAAGCCTAGCGCGCCTCTGGCGCTTGCTAAAAGCAACTGAAGCCCTGCAGTTAGGGTAGCTGCAATAAGCGGTCCTGCAATAGGTCCGAGTGTGGTGATCGAGCTTCCCAAAATACCAACAACAAAAGACGGTATCATTTTAGAGACGGCATCAAACGCCGCGCCCGCGGCTGCATTTCCAAAGTCTGCAAGGGTTGCTTTTCCTGAAGCGGCAAGCGTTCCAAACTGCTCTAATGTTTGACCGACAAATTCATTAAATACTTTCTGATTCCCTTCCATGCCTTGAGCATTTTTCTTAAATATCTCGGATTGAGATTTGAATATGCTCGCAGCCGCTTGATCTCCTGCACCTTTGAGCCTTTGCAAGAAAGTCACTTCGGTTTGCTCTTCGACTTGTTTTCTTTGCGCGTCAATATCTGCAATTTTGGCAGCATAATCTTCGAAGCTGATTTCTCTCTTTGCAAGGCTCTTTGTTAAGTCATCCTCTTCAGCATTGAGGGCTCCGAGGCGTTCCTCTCTTATGGCATCATTAGCCTCTTTTTCCTTTCTGATTTTCTCCGAGTTGAAGGCATCAAGAATGCTAGTTTGCAAGGCGGTCTGTATTTGGAATTCGAGAGTAGACTCGCGGGCCGCTTTCTCGATTGCCGTTTTGCTTTCAGTTCCGAATCGCTCTAGCCTAGAACTAAGCAAATTGATATTCTGTATATTGGTTTGGATTGACTCGCCGAATTTATCGGCCGCCTCTTCATTCCCCGCTGCAATAGCCTCTGCTTGCTTGAGTGCAATCTCATCGTTCTGAAGCTTTATGAAGTCGATATATTGTTGAACCGTCGCAATAGTACCATCGAGCGCCTCTTGACTCGTAGCGAGGGTTTTAGGCACTAAGGATTCGCTTGTCTTTGATATCTCTTTTGCAAGGTCTGTATATTCTTTCAAAAATTCTTTGAAGTCTTCAGGTTTTGGCTTTATTCCAGTTTCGATTTTAAGCTCGGGGTCTTTTGCTATCTTTGCAACTTCTTCTTTTATAGCTTTTTTTGTTTCAGCGGTTGCTTTTGGCTTAATTACCGCCGCGCTTGTCCCTTGATCTTGGAATGTTTTAAATTCTTTGCCCGCTTCTTTTACTTGATCGCCTGTTTTCTTAAGTTCGGCTCTTGCTTTTGTCAAATTAGAGCTAAAAGCACTTACCCATGTTTGAGATTCAAACACGCTTGATAGCTTTTGGACTGCACCGCTGAAGTCAAGATTAAGAGCGGCTGTAAAAGCCTCGCCAATGATACCAAAAACAGTCTGAAAAGTGCCTCCAATTGCTTTGAGATACGCTTGAGACTCTGCAATAATACCAGGCAAGCCCGCAAAGAAGTTGTAGACATTGTCAAACGCGCCTTTTAGTGCATTGATTGCAGTTTGCACGCCTGGTATTCCGCTGATGAAGTTGGCAATTGCCTTGCCAATACCTACTACGGTTTCAATGACTGCAGTTATTATACTGATAACTCCCTTAAATGCCGAAATAACTATATCAATAAGTATCCTACCTAAACTTTGCAAGACATCGAATACGGCACCTATAACATTACTGACCGCATTAAGTGCTTCTTGAAACAATGCCATTACATCGATACCTTGACCCATAGCACCATCCATGCCAAGAGCTGATCTTATAGCATCTACAAGCGGCTGCATAATTGCCATAACTTGATCGAATGCATATATCCATAACTCATAGAATGTATTTATTACATTCATTGCTATGTTCACAGTATTTACTATGCTACCAAGTATTGCACCTCCTATAACTGTTAGTATTGGTTGTACAATTGACCACATCCTTTCAAAAGCACCCCCTATATTATCACCAAGTTCTGAAAAGATAGGCCCTAAAGTCTCTGTAAATATCGGAATAATCATGTTAACTACATCCATGATACCAGTTCCGATGGTTTCATAGGCCGCGCTTATTGAATTGCTTAGCTTATTGAAAGTACCGCCTGCATCGCTTTGTTGATCTGCTACGGTTTTGAAAGATTGCCCTAACAATTCATTCGCTATTTTCATTTTTTCAGCGGGCTCGATATTTGAGCGCAAAGTCTCTGCAAGTTGAGGGTATTTCTTGGCTAGTTTTTCGATTGCGGCCGCGCCTTCGGGATCTGCAAGACCTTTAGAGAATGCAAGTGCTACGGCTTCGCCTTTTACAGCTCCACCAGAGAATGTTTCAAGCCCTGCAGAGAGCTTTGTAAGCTCTTCAGCTTGCTTACCTGATATACCACCCATGGTTGCAACGGTCGTAGCAAGTTCGCGAGTCCTTTGCGTAGGTAGTCCAAGGTCATCAGCGAGCTGGCGAGTTGACTTGCTTACCTTTTCAATTTCTGCATCTACATCCTCTATGCCTTGTTGTTTGAATGCGACTTCCAAAGTATCGCCAAACTCATCAGCTTCCATAGCAGCATTAAATATATTGCTACCAATGGATTGAATACCGGATATGATTGTTGATATACCACCAGTTGCAAGACCGCCTGCTATACCACCTGCTACGCCGCTTGCAAGGCTCTGCATATTAAAGGAGCTTTTAATTTCAGAGCCTAAGTCTTTTGCTTTTGCTGCTAGTGAGTTTAATCCGCTTTCAGCGGGTGCAATATCAATATCGACTTTCTGATTATCGAGCTGTTTGATCTCGGTCTCTGCTTTATCTGCAGAGCCTGCTAATTTATTAAGCTCGCTAGTTGCTTTTGTTATTCCGTTAAATAACTCTGTAGCATCCAGTCCTAGTTTAATTTTTATATCATCGGCCATTGATTCTGCGCTCCATTTTGCGGCGTTCTTTGTGGTAAGTTATGGTATAGGCATAAGTACGGATTACATCCACACGCGGAGTATCGTAATATAGTCTTAGATACGCTGCAGGATCGCCGTTTGCAACGCCTTTGAATATCCAATATGAGCCTACAATTTCGCCAAGGTAATAAGCACTCTCATCTCCGTCCGTCTCTTCATATTCTTCATCGTCGGGATCGTTAAATACCGTCAAGTCTTCAAGATAATACTCACATAATGCGGACTCTTCGGCATACCGTTTCACGAAAAAACTTTAGTGAGTCCAAGATTCCGTCTAAGTCTTGGTTTTGCCAAAAGTCAGAATCAGCCTCTGACTGAATTCCAGCTAAAAGCTCGGTATTTTGCACTTTGCTTTCATCGATCACGGCTTTGACAAATTGGAATACTTTTGGTATGGTAGTTTCATCGACATTGATAAGCTCGAATAGATTTGCTCGGACTTTTAAATATGCAGTCTTGACAATTTCCTGGAACTCAAACTCTTGCATAATGTCTTTGAATGCGTCTTGCCCCTTTGTTAAGTCTATCTTTTTTGCAAGGCTCTCGCGGCTAAATA
>Ga0315909_10009907_pt1 | contig 10240 bp, 25 predicted proteins | sample LakEriMetagenome_11_FD_203527 | JGI IMG/M metagenome (GOLD analysis project Ga0315909, IMG submission 203527) | Freshwater fungal communities from buoy surface, Lake Erie, Ohio, United States - Buoy 2 MA125 | ecosystem: Environmental > Aquatic > Freshwater > Lake | place: USA: Lake Erie, Ohio...
CACGGCTGCCATTCGGCTCTACGAAAACAGTACGTCACAGAAACTGATGGAGTCGATGTGGCAGTAAAGAAGGTAGCCAAGACAGAGGGGAAGAAGGCCGCCACGTGGCTGAGTCCTGTCTGCTCTGAGTGCGCCACGGACATTGAGAAAGAAGGCGACGCAATGAAGGTGAAGCTCATCTTCTGGGTTCCAGAAGGTAGGCGCACAGGTTGGCGTTGGCAGCATCGAGTATGTCCGAAGAGATAAGACGCGACGGTCGCTTCCTGGATGACAACCTAGAGTTGATCCAGAAAGAGGATGTCTGCTGGGCTGCGGATACCAAGATGTTCCGCGTCTGGGCATTCCTCTCTCGTCGCTACCTTGACGAGGGTATCAAGCCACCAGAGGGCTGGTTCTTCTTGAGGGAGACAATTGAGAACAGGGTTCTCAACAAGCAGTTGCTTGAGGCTGGAGCCATTGAGTTGGGCGAGAAGGTCAACCTAGGCGACGGTCGCAGAGCACAGACAGCGAGGTTACTCCGTGGGTAAGATGAAAGACCTAGCCATTGACGAGGCTAATCGAGAAAGGGAAATGTTAGAGAAGTACGAAAAAGATCGGTCAGTTCGTGGCAAGCGTGCGCGTCAGCGCGGCAATGCCTTTGAGCGCGAGGTCGCTGCTCGGCTGAACGGCAGGCGCACTGGGATGTATGGCGGTAAAGACGACGTGCAGGCTGGCGTGTTTGTAGTGCAGTGCAAGGTTGGCCTCTCTTATCCAGAGCGTCTGGATAAGTGGCTTCGTGAACTAAAGCCCAAGGCTGGGCAGTTGCCTATCCTTGTGGTGGGAGATTCCCCTGGTGCTGGTACACGGCGCAGGGCATTGGCGGTCGTTGACTTTGACGACTTTGTAGCGTGGTTTGGAAGGGTGGAAACAAGTGAGCTTTGAACCGTCAATCATTAAGGGAAGCGTTCATACGGATGCACGCGGGTTCTTTACTGAAGTCCTCAAGGACTTTGGATTCCGACAGATCAACATGAGTTGGTCGAAGAAGGGAACAGTACGCGGCATCCACGCTCAGCGTCAGATGGCCAAGGCTATGTGGCTCTCATCTGGCAAGGCAACGATCTTCGCAGTGAACCTTGACCCAGCGTCGGCGCTCTTTGGCAAGACGATTGCTGAGGAGATGGTGGCTGGCGACGGCAAGGTGTTCTTTGCTCCGTGGTGGTGGGGTCGCGGCTTCATCGCTCACGAAGATACCAGCGTGGTCTATGCCACGACGGATGTCTACCGACCAGAGCACGAGATTGCCGTTCGCTACACATCAATCCCAGAGGTCGATGCCATCGTAAAGGCAGCCTCCCTGAACCTTATCGTGAGCGAGAAGGATCAGTCGGCAAATGTCTTTGGCATCATGGACACCATCAAGGCGCTCCAGGAGTGGAAGCGCGTTGGCGATGAGATTGCGTTCGACGAAGAGTGAGCGTCTCATATAGGAAGAAGAAGCCCGACGCGCTGAGTGTCTCTCAGCTCTGGCTTCAGGTCTATTCCATTATCTTGTCGGCGTTAGAGAACACGCCAAACAAGGAATCCATTGCCGCTAACGCGGCCAATGCAATCGTAAAGGAGATCGATCTTGGCGACTGAACCATTGGAAAAGGAAGAGTACACGACAACGCAGGTGATCCGTCAGTTCATCACTTCGCCAGCCACTAGCCCATCAACACGGATCACGCTGCTTTACGGAGCTGCTGCCGCGCTTGGCTCGCTTGCCCCGTTCCCGTTCGGTGCGATGGCGGCGTTCACCATTGCCATCCTTGCCGCTGACCGTAAGAAGTGAACTCTGGACTTGAATGTCTGACCTGCAAAGGCGACATCAAGCCATCACGCAAGAAGCCGTATCGGTTGCAGGAGTATAGCCTTCGATTGTACGAGTGCTTGAAGTGCAATAGGAAGATGGCAGTTGCGTCGTTTGTTGTCGGCAAGAACAAGGCCAGATGGATGGAGAGGATATATGAAGAACACACCGAAGACCCAGGACTTTGAGCAATACTTTACTACCCTCTACGACGAAGCCAAGGGCATCCTTGTAGAGCGACAGCGACAGTATGGCCCAGCGAACATTGAGTCGCTCGGCGTACCAGGTGTGTTCTCCCGAATGAGCGACGACAAGATGAGTCGCGTGAAGAAAGCTCTCAACGGTTCGGTAGTCAAGGGGCGCGTCGTCCTCTCCGATGCGTCCCTTGCCGAACTCCAGCATCCGTCAGTACGGGATGCCCTCATTGACTCAGCCAACTACGCGCTGATTCTCCTTAGCCTCATCGACGGGCAGTGGTCACATCTTCAGATTGACTACGAAAACCCCGATGCGGGGTATTGATTTAGACTCTCTGGAAGCAGGTCTAGAATCGCTCCAGAGGGATCTAGGAGCCACGGAGAGCGCGATTGCTACGATGGGTAGTGTCCTACCCTTACTATCCCCGCACGAGCGGCAAATCGCCGCTGTTGGGGTTCACCTTGCATTGGAGTTAATCCGCCGTGAGCGAGCAAGACCAAGAAATCAGGGAACTATTCCGCGCTAAGGCCATCGCGGAAGGTAAGTCCCTGCGCCAGTGGTGCCGAGATAACGGCATCATCTACGAGACCCTTGTCGGTCGAGAGATCCCCTCTGACCTGCCGCTCTCCGCAATGCACGACCACGCTGGCACATACTTTGGTAGCTGCCCAGCCTGCGAAAAAGAATGACCCCCACCTGTCGTGCGGTACAGGTGAGGGTCGGAGGTCGGGTAGGAGGGCCACCCGATCTACTAGATCATAACACATCAATCGTCTCGGTAAGGGACCTCATGGTCTTCAGCAAAGTCAGCCGCATCATCCATCGCCCGTAGCATCTTATCGTGCTGGTACCCAGCGTCGGCTGCGATGATGCGATTGCCAATCCACTCAGCGACTGGGGCTACCACCCCGTTGCCGCAGCAGCGGTATCGATGACCGTCTAGTTTATCTGGGAGCAAAGGATCGTCCTGAATGCCGCCCTCAGCAATCACAAAGTCAGAAGAATCTCGACCGATCCGAAGAGTTCGGTGTGCTCCATCTGGCTCAAGCTTCTGATTGAATCCGTCATAAGATGTACCAACAATAGCGTGAGTTGTGCGGATATCGCCAACATCAAACGAGTTGATGGTGTTGGCAACATCGCCCTCAACCCACGTCTCTGAGTCCTCATTCGTCTGCGCCCATGACGACTTCCTAAATACCGCTGGCGCCCCTGCGCTCAGGGTCAGAGGGTCAGCCACGTTATTGAACTTCGTCGGCTGTCTGCTGTATGCGCTTGGGAATGAGATGATGTCTTCGGCTGAGGAAACCAAGGTCATTGATCGATGGCTGGTATCTGCTGGCCACAGGGCAGAGAGAGAGTTCGCTACCTCCACCTGATTGATGGTGAAGTTTCCAGCCTTCTCATCTACCCGTGTCTGGTACGCCACGACTTGCTGATCGTCCATCCGTCTGGCCATCCCATTAGTCGTTCGCATTCCGTCGGCGTCAATCGTCGTACCTGATTGACCTGCGACTGCTCCGAAACGATTGCCTCCAGCGCCACCTGAAGGGTTGCTGGTAATACTTTTCCCCTTCGACCTGCTCGGCGCAGGATGCCGCTCGCAGCCTTCGCACTCAAAGAGTACCTCTGCGGCGCGGTCGGGTTCAAGACTTGCGACAATGAATACTCTACGCCGTCGTTGGGGGACTCCGAAGTAGCGAGCGTCCAGAGTTCTCCACGCGACGCTATACCCGAGTTGCTCCATTTCATGGAGAAGTCTGGCGAAGTCAGCACCGTGGTTGGAACTGAAGAGGCCAGGGACGTTCTCCAGCACGAGCCACCGAGGTCTTCGTCGCTCCACAAGGTCGAGGAATGTGAAGGCGAGTGAACTTCGCTTGCCTGCAAATCCTGCTCGCTTGCCTGCGACGCTGAGGTCTTGGCACGGGAACCCCCCGCTCCAGATGTCTGCTTCTGGGATGTCATCTGCATTAATCTCCGTGATGCTTCCCAGATTCGGAGCTTCTGGGAATCGCTCTGCCAGAACGCTGCTGGCGTATGGGTCAATCTCACAGACGCTGACCGTCTTGATCCCAGCCCGTTCAAAGCCAAGATCAAGACCGCCAACGCCAGAGAAGAACGATGCGTGTCTCACTACAAATCCCCCTCACTAAAGGTCGTCGTCGCCTTGACGAAGACCAGATCAATCTCCCCCGTCGGGCCATTGCGATGCTTCGAGAGCGACAACTTGACCCGCTCTCGTGCCTGCCCATGCTCCTGACCGTTCGGTCGCCAGAGTAGCATAACCAAGTCGGCATCCTGCTCAATCGCACCAGAGTCTCTGAGGTCAGCCAATCGCGGCTGGCCTCCTTCTCTATGCTCGGCGGCACGGCTCAACTGCGACAGGGCGATGACTGGCACGTTCAGCTCACGCGCCATCGCCTTTAGCCCACGGCTGATGTCAGAGGTCTCGACGACGCGGTTGCCCTCTTTCGTCTGCTTCGTCGGCATCATCAGTTGCAGGTAGTCCACCACGATGAGGTCAAGTCCGCCGTCTGCCGCAAGCCGACGCGCCTTGGAGCGCAGGTCTACGGGCGAGGCGACAGGGCTATCGTCAATGAAGATCGCCGCCGTCTCTAGGTGGTACACCGCCGTGGCGATGCGAGCCAAGTCCATACCCTCCACGTCGCCGCGTCGGATACGGAAGATGTCCACGCCAGACACGCCAGCCATGAGGCGGGTAGCCAACTGATCCTTGCTCATCTCCAACGAGAAGATCGCCACCCTCTTGCCTTCCTTGATGGCGGCGTGCTGCGCGATGTTGAGTGCCATCGCCGTCTTGCCCACGCTAGGTCGAGCCGCCAAGATGGTGAGGTCGGACTGCTGCCAACCCCCCGTCATCTCGTCAAGGGCGGCGAGGCCAGAGCCTACGCCCCTGCCGCTGCCCTTGTTGTGGCGAATCCAGTCCAGCTTAGAGACTGCATCTTGCACGAGCGACGACATACCAGCGAAGTCGGACTTCTTGACAGAGCGAGCGACGGCATAGATCTCCGCCTCTGCCTTGTCGAGCGCCTCGTTCGCATCGGCTGGGTCAGCGTAGGCAATCTCCGAGATGCGGCTTGCCGCAGCAAGGATACGCCGCAACGTCGCCTTTGTGCGAACGGAGTCGGCGTACTGGCTGGCGTTGGCACTCGTCGGGGTCATCGCCATGAAGTCGGAGAGGCACGCATAACCGCCGACATCATTGAGATGTCCGCTTCGAGCCAACTCCTCACCAACCGACACCACGTCAAGCACGTCGCCACGCTGCTGTAAGGCAAGGATTGCCTTCCAGACATAGCCGTTGCTTGGCTTGGAGAAGTCCGATGGTGTGATGTCTGATGCTAACGACGCAGCGTCTGCGTCAATAAGGCACGACCCGATGAGTCCTACCTCAGCTTCTACGCTTCTTGGTGGTTGCCGCATTGCTTGCCCCCCTTCTTGCTTGCGATGAATCTTCACCATAATCAACGGCGTGCTCTCGGTCAAAGGCTGACGCTGGGTCAAACTCCTTGCCGAATAACTTGTGCATCGCTTGCGGATCGCACGACTCAGCACTTAGCAGCGCACCAGACTCGTACTCCGTGGAGAACTTGTCTCGTGGCGACCGATGCCCGATTGACGACCAGAGGCCGCAGTCGTCGCACGTTAGTGCCATTTCGTAGTGCAGGTCGATTACTGCGCGGGCTGCCTTATGACCTTTCTGGACTAGTGAGTATACACGATTCTCCGCCTCTAAGACGGCGTTCACCCACGGCTTGTAGCTGTAGTGCCTCACCCCGACCATCACCTTGTCTGGTCGAGAGGCGATCCACACCACCCCTTCTGGCGGCTGATCCTCGGAATAGCCGTCGTTCTCGTGCGGGTGCAGGTCGCCGCCGTCGTTCACCTTCGTGTACGGCGAGTTCACCGCTTCCATGATGAGGTTCATTGCCCTGCTCTCGTCGCTCTCAACCTTGGTTTCCCAAGCCCGCTTCTTGGCTCGATACCTAGCCCGCCTTTGGGCAAGATACTTCTCCCTGTTGCGCTCTTGGTAAGCCCGTAGTTGGGCTAGGCGCTTCTCCTTATTCTTGTAGTAATACGCTTTGCACTTCTCTGCATTGTTCACTTTGTTGCCATGCCCATCGCGATGAGCAAGATCATCAGCTTCGCCATAAACCACAAGTCATCTTTCATGGTTGGCTAGCCTCAAAGCAATCGTCGCAGAGGTCTACCGATTCCTCGTAGGCGTTCTCAAAGCCGTTCCAGCCGTAGCGGAAGGGTCGAGGCTTGACGTTCTCATGCTTCCACTTCGGATAGTGCTTGGTGTTCTCGCAGGTACGCTCCTCCTCAGCCTCCTCAGCCTCCTCAGCCTCCTTGTGCTCCTGCTCAAGTTTCTTACGCAAGGCCTTCTTGACATCAGCAGCTACCTTCTTGTTGCTGCTGCTCACGATAATGAAATCATCAAACTCTCCGCTCACTTGACCACCTGATACACCTTTCCCGCGATCTTCGCTTCGACAATCGCGTCTGTTGGGATTGACTTATACATAGCCGAGCGTGGCTCCCAGACGATCATGAGGTTCATGGACTCAGGATCATACGCTCGTGCTCCACCCTTGAGGTGCTTCTTGACTCCCAAGCGGCAGGTCATCGTGCGCTTCTCGCCCGTGCTGCGCTTGGTGAAGACGATGGTGAAGAATCTCCCCATCGACTTCTTGATCTTCTCAAGCAAGGCCTCGGTGCTGACGCGGTTGTCGTGCTGCTCCTCATCGGGGCAGCGCGGCGTGGCGTCGGCTGGGTAATAGGCGGCGGCCTCAAACATCTTGCCGCAGTTGTGGCATCGGTATTCTGTTGTGAGCTTCATAGTTTCCTGATCCTCGCAATCATAAGATTCATACTCGCAGTTTCTGCATGAGGCAAAGAAACACCCTTCCTCATGGCCTTTCTTGTCGCAATCTATCCAGTCAATCTTGTGCTCGCATACCTCGCTCATAGTTTCCCCTCCTCTCGTGCGGCCTCGACACCGATCTCCTCGTGTGTCGAGATAGCCGCATCTGCTGCTGCTTCTTTCACGCACTTACCGACGTGGAAGTTTCCCCAATCTAGCGGTGAGTACGGCTCTCGAATCTCAATCGGAGCACCGCACCAATCGCAGGTAAGTTGGTCAGTCATCATCGTGATCCTCTGGTAGGCAAGCGTCGCAATACGGATCGCCCGCCATCGTGTCTAGTTTGCCGTCGGGCGTTGCCCAAGATACATCATCTTCCCTAAACCTCTTTCGACACCCTTGGCAAGAGTGATAAACCATAGAGTTGCGGATCTCGGTGCTCATGCGTGTGCCTTCTCTTTGTGGTTCTCGCTGAATAGGCTACGAGTTCTTGCTACTACGTCGGCCTCTCGGTCAAGGTTGTAGACATACAGCTCCACGTCGGCAGTTTCATCAAGGCGATGAATCCCCCGCACGAGTTTGTCCGCCCACTCCTGCTCAAAAATCTCCCACGCGCAGCCGTGGCTCTTTGCCTCAACGATGATTCCCGATTGGTAGCGACCAACTAGGTATCGCTCCTTATTATTGTAGTCAAATCCAAAATCGTGAAGCACCTTCTGAATCTTTGACTCAATCTTATCGCGGGATTTGACCCCCATGTCTACGCTGATGTAGACCTCTGCGCTCGCGCTCATGAGATTGCACCCCCTACTGCTACGCCCGCGAAGAACACCGCCAACGCCGCGCAGGTGATTGACACCCGACGCCAGAAACGCCGTCGATTATTCCAATCTTGATACTCCTGCGCCGCCGTCAGGATCAACTGCTTGCGGAGCTCCTTGCCTGTCTTTACCATGCTATTCCCCTCTCTTACTATGTTGGCAAGCGCCAACTGCATTACCTTAGAATACCCCCTATCTATTTGTCAATACCCCCGCCGTACACCTCCCAACTCCCTAGCCCCTAACTCGCTGACCTCGACGTACACGATGCCGCGAGAGAGCGGGGCGAGCTGCCTGAATAGCGCAGGGCTCAGGTCAATGACGCGGCTCGCGCTATTCCACGGCTTCCGTAAGGACTTCCATGCGCCGTGGCAATAGTCGCGCACGACGGCGATGACACAAGTTGTGCCACCCCGTACACACACCCGCACGCGGTACGGCTTGGCGTAGTAGGTGAACGTGCCGACGGCGGCGTAGAGCACAAGCTCGCCGCCTCGACCGCCCTGCTCGACGCTCTTGTAGGGCGTGCAGGTATCCGTACGCCCGTACACCGACACCCCCTTCGGGCATCGTGCGCCGTACCACGTAGCAACGCCAGACATAGGTACGCCGTGCGGCGTGCGGGGCGGCTCCTCAGCCCCCCGCACGCCGTCGACGTAGCTCAGCATGATGCACGCGACGATGAGGGCGGCCATACCATAGGCCGCCCACACCGCCCGACTATGCACGCGCCGCCTCGACGCTTGCGCGTAGGGTAGCGACGGCGTAGCGATCCGCCTCCCGCCCCGCCGCCATACCCTCGCGGTAGGCGCGGATCACGGCGAGAAGCTCCCGCCTCGACACATAGCCGCCCGATACCGCACGCACGCCGCCGTGCTCATTGATGACCTGCACGAGCTGCCAGCCGCCATACGCCCCCATGACGTAGTAGCGCCCGATAATCCACGCGCCCGCGCCGCCCTCGCCGTAGCGGTACGCCGTACCCTCGGCCTCATGCGGCTCTAGCCCTGCCCATAGGTTGAGGCCACGCAGCGCCCCGTCGATGTCGCGTTGAGTGATTCTATCCGCCATAATTACACCCCTTCGATACTAGCGCGGCATGGATCGCACGCCGCCACGATTACACCGCCGCAGGTGTCGCACGATAGGCCACACCCGCCGCGATGATCGGAGTTATCCCGATAATCCGAAGCTTCGCCGTCGAAAATAGGCGCGGGGCTATTATCCCCGCCCGCCTCGCCCGATAGCGTCGCCGCGTCGAAGCGGCTATCCGCGCACGCCGTGCATAGCCCGCCGCCGTCGAGCGTATAGCCCGCGATCGCCCAAGCTTTGCCCGTATGGGCGCGGTTATACGTCGCCGTATAGCCCGCGCTCATGCTACACCCCTCCCGTATGAAGCTCGAAATAGCGTGATGCGGTAGGCGAGGCCGTGACCATTACGCGCCGCCATGATCGCCTCGCGCTCGACGCGTTTAGCTTCCTCATGCGTTGCGTGCAGGGTGTCGTGATCGCCGCATGGTTTATGGCGGCGTACAATCCAGCCGCCCCTCATGCTACACCCCCCGCCCGTACCGCCTCGCGGAATAGCCGCACGGCCTCGCGCTTGGTATAGCCCAAGAATAGGCGCTCGACATACGCGCCGCCTACCATCGCGGCGATCCGATAGCCGCCGCCGTTTATGCCCGCCGTGCGGGTTATTGTGAGCTCGATCCTGCTCATGCTTTACCCCCTTATTCTGGCGGGATTCTCCCGCCCTACGCCGTACCCTACGCCTAGCGGCGCGGGGTGTCAATAGGGGGCGGCGACGCCCTCGCCGCCCCCGTAGCTATACCGCCCCCTAGTAGGCGGGCAATGTCTCGATTGTGAAAGCGTAGCCGCCCTCGATCGCCCCCGCCGATACTAGGGCGGGCGCGTAGGCGTCGCCGTCGCGCTTCATGCTATCGAGCAGGGCGAGCGCCGCCGCCGTATGTCGGCCAAGCTCATCGAGTTCATACGGGAATCCGATGCTTACGCGGGGGCGCTTGCCCGCCCCCGCGAGGCGGGCGACAATCCGCGCCCCGCGTGTGTTTGTCGCGCCGTAGTAGCGCGTGATGATCGCGCAATGCGTACCCTTTACCCGCGAAGCTTCGGCGGCTACCCGTGCCGCGTCGATTGTATAGCCCTTGGCCATGATTACGCCCCCTTCATGCTATCGGCTACGGGGCGGGATTCTCCCGCCCTCGCGCCGTAGGTGTCGACATAATCGGCGGGCAAGAAACTTGCATAGGCTACGCCGTGCAAGAATACCCGCCGCGATTCTGGCGGCAACGTCGCCGCTTCGCGCCGTATCGCCTCGATAGCGGCGGCCTCGCGGTTATCCCGCCGCGCTACTAGTAGGCTATTAGCCGCCGCCCGCGCTTGCGCGACGATAGCTTCGCCCGTGCTCATGATGCCCGCCCCGTGCAGGATACGGCCACGGCGTCGCCGCCTATGTCAATGCTATTAGGCGCGGGCGCGGTGTCG
>Ga0315909_10009908_pt1 | contig 10239 bp, 10 predicted proteins | sample LakEriMetagenome_11_FD_203527 | JGI IMG/M metagenome (GOLD analysis project Ga0315909, IMG submission 203527) | Freshwater fungal communities from buoy surface, Lake Erie, Ohio, United States - Buoy 2 MA125 | ecosystem: Environmental > Aquatic > Freshwater > Lake | place: USA: Lake Erie, Ohio...
CGCCCTGAGCCGCGAGGCACTGGGGTGAGGATCCTCATCGTCGATGATGAACCGCTGGCCCGCAGCCGTCTCCGCGCACAGGTGACCGAACTTGGCGTGGGCGAAGTCGTGGGGGAGGCCGGGGATGGCATTGATGCGCTCGGCAAAATCGCGGCTCTCGCGCCAGAGGTGTTGCTGCTGGATATCCGCATGCCTGTGATGGACGGGCTCGAGCTGGTGCGGCATCTGTCGGGCTTACCGGAGAGGCCGGCCATCATCTTCACGACCGCGCATGACGAGCATGCACTTGCCGCGTTCGAGGCGAGCGCAATCGATTATCTGCTCAAGCCCGTGCGTGCCAGCCGTCTGCGCGAGGCCCTCGAACGTGCGGCCCTGTTCAACGCGGCGCGCTGGGGCGTGCTCCTTGCGGCTGGGGACACCGCGGCCCGGACGCACCTCAGTGCGCTCAGCAAGGGAAGCCTGCGTGTGGTACCCGTGCGGGAGGTCCGCTATTTTCAGGCCGATCAGGGCTATGTGACGGTGCGATATCCCGAGGGAGAACTGCTCATCGAAGACTCCCTGCGGATGCTGGAACAGGAATTCGGCAGCCTGTTCCTGCGGATCCATCGCAATACCCTGGCCGCGCTCGCCTCCATCACCGCACTGGAACGCGATGCGCGGGGCAACCATTTCATACGCGTGAGGGATGTGTCGGACAGCCTGCCGGTCAGTCGACGCTTGCTGGGTGAAGTGAGGCGCCGCCTGCGTCACCTCGTTCTGCCCTGAGCGCCGCGCGCCCTACTGCGACAGATCTCCCGCCACGAACTGCAGTACCGAGAGCGCAACCAGCGCTGCGGTTTCCGTGCGCAGGATACGGGGGCCGAGGCGCACCCCGCGATAACCGGCGGCCACCAAGCGCTCGATTTCCAGCGGATCGAGGCCACCCTCAGGGCCGATCACCAGACTGACGGATACTTTGCCCACCACCGCACTGGCGAGAGTCTCCCGAGCTGTCGGCGTGAGGGTCAGCTTGAGTGCCGCGCTGTCGCCTGTCATGAAATCCTGCAATGACTGGATCTCTTCCAGCACCGGCAGGCGATCACGGCCTGACTGTTCGCAGGCGTGGGTGATGATGCCTTGCCAATGTGCGAGACGGCGTGCGGCGCGTTCGCCCTCCAGCTTGACCTGACTGCGGGCGCTGGCGAGCGGGACGATACGGGTAACTCCCAGCTCCACGGCTTTCTGCAGGGTGTAATCCATGCGCTCACCCCGTGAGATCCCCTGGGCGAGTGTTATCTGCAGTGCAGATTCCCGGCCGACTTCCTCGCGCTCGCCCAGTGCAACCTCCACGCGATCCCGCTGACAGGCCTCCAGTACACCCGGGTATTCCCCGCCCCGACCATCGAACAGGGTGAGTGTGCTGCCCACGCGAGCACGCAGGACTTCGCGCACCTTGTGCGCGGCGCCCTCCGGCAGAATCACGCGGGTTTGCGGGTTGAGTGCAATGGGGACGAAGAGGCGGGGCATGGGGGCCCGGTTCAGGGTGATTCAGGACAATTCAAGCCGACTCCGGCCGATTCAGGCAGCGCTGGCGGTTCCCGGCACCTCGCCCAGCATGGCGATGATGAGTACGTCCTCAAGCTCGATGCGGTCGGAAAGATTCTCCGCCAGACGCGACAGATCCTGCGCGAGGTGATCATTCAGCAGCTGGGGCGGGGCCGACTCATAGCGCTCGCTGAAGCCAACGGCGCCATCCGTGATGTCGGCGATGCGGGGGTAGATCTCCCGCGCGGCCTCCACCACCGGCTGGCGACGCTCCGTGCCCTCGGCAAGGCGCTGGTACAGACCGAAATGCCCGGCCGCGATGTAATCGACCAGGATGCTCAGGAATTCATCGAGTGTGGTGCGCACCCGCTCATCCACGTTGTGCAGGTTCAGCTTGATGAGATCGGCCAGCAGGCTCAGCATCTGCCGGCGCTCCCGCAGCAGATCCTGGATGAGCTTGCGCGTGGCCGGCCGCGCATAGGCGGGATCCTTGGTCTGCTTGTCCATCCGGGTTCTCCAGTGCAGGGGAAATGCCACCATCACACGCAAGTGGAGATGGCGGCAGGAAATTGCCCGCTACTCTAGCCAAAGGCGCCGTCGAACGCACGCCCACAAGGCCGTGGCTATAATGCGGCGCATGGATATCGCGGGCTATACGATCACGCGCTGCATCGCGCAGGGCGGCATGGCCGCGGCCTACCTCGCCGAGCAGAAATCACTGGCCCGCACGGTGGTGCTGAAGGTCCTCGATACCCGCACCAACACCTCTCCCGTTGCGCTCCAGCGCTTTCTCAGCGAGGGGCGGCTGCTCGCGGCCTTGCAACATCCTCATGTGATCACCCTCTACGACATTGGTGCCGTGGATGATTTCGCCTATCTCTCCATGGAGTACGTGCCGGGGGGCGATCTGAAGGAACGCCTGGGGGCCGGCCCGCTCGCTCCCGAAGAGGCGCTCACCATTCTTGAGCAGGTCGCACGCGGGCTGGGTGCCGCGCACGCCCGCGGCATCGTGCATCGGGACGTGAAGCCGGGGAACATCCTGTTCCGTGCCGATGGCACGGCGGTGCTCAGCGACTTCGGCATCGCCAAATCGCTCGCCGGCAACACCAACGTCACTTCCAGCGGGGCTTTCGTGGGCAGCCCCAACTACATGGCTCCCGAACAGGCCAAGCAGGTGGAGATCGATCACCGCGTGGATATCTATGCGCTCGGCGTGATCTTTCACGAGATGCTCACCGGCCGAAAACCCTATGCGGCGGATTCGATCGTCGAAGTGATACACCGACATGCGCACGCGCCCCTGCCGCGCCTGCCAGCCGATCTCGCCCTGTTCCAGAATCTGCTGGATCGGATGCTCGCGAAGGATCGCACGCAGCGTTTCCGCGATGTGCCGGCGCTGCTCCAGTCCCTGGCCTCCGCCCGCAGCGAGTGGCAATTGCACTTGGCGCACGGCCAGGGTGAACCCGTGCATGGCAGACCAGAGCGTGTTGGACAGCCGACTACCGGTGTACCACGCGAGCGGCGCCTGCGGCGCTGGCTGCATGGGGTGCTTGCACTCACTCTCTGCGCACATGCCGTGCTCTATGTGGTCGGAGAACGCCTGATGGCACCTGCCAGCCCCCTGTCTGGCACCGCGGGCAGTACCTCGCGCGACCCGGGCTCCCTGCAACAGCTGGCTGCGGTGCAGGCTTTGCTGGTGCAGGCCCCGCCAGCCCAGCTGCAGCAGGGCGACGAACTCGAGCGTGTGGGCATGATCAAGGCGCTGCTCTGGCTGGCTGCCCAGAGCCTGACAGAAGGAAGGCTCACCCTGCCCGCCTCGGGCAGTGCGCTTTACTACTACGCGCGGGTGTTGCAGCTGGATGCGGGGAATGTGGCTGCAGCGCGTGGCATTGCCGGCATTGCCGCGCGCTACGGGCAACTGGCAGCGCGCGCGTCGCGCGCTGGTGATTCGGTGCTCGCCGAAGCGTACAGGAGCCTGGCCCGTCAGATTGAAGGCATGGCCGGCTGAAGTCCGTCAGTAAGCTGTTACTCGCGAAGCGCCGGGGCTAGCGCTTGCCCGTGGGCTCAGGAGGCTCGAGGTGCACGAGCAGCGGCGCGGGACCGCTCTCGATGCGATGAATGAGTTCCGTCTGCCGGTTGATGCCGGTCTTGTGGAAGATGTGCTTGAGGTGGGTGCGCGCGGTGTTGACCGAAATCTGCAGCTCGTCTGCCGCGTCGTCCAGTGTCATCCCGTTTGTCATGAACTGCACCAGCTTCGCTTCAGTGTGTGTGAGGCCGTAGAGGCTCGTCAGTACATCGAAGGAAATCTGGCGTTGGGCGCCGCTGTCGAAGACATAGATCAGCACCAGCGCCGGCTGCTCTCCCTCCTCGGGCGCGGGTACAGGTGCGACCATAAGTTCAAGGTTTGCGCTGGCGCTTGATGAGCGCACCAGCATCACGCCGCTCGCCTTGTCCTCACCGTCACGCGCCCGCTGCAGTGCCAGGTCCACCAGCTCGCGAAAGCGTTGATCCTGCGCCTTGTCCGTGAGAGCCAGGATCTCATTGCGAAGCTCCAACCCGCGCTGTCGGGTGAGGGTGTCGCGGGCACTGCGATTGCCGTATTGCAGGCGTCGATCTGCATCGAGCACCAGCACCCCGTGGGGCACGGCATCGAGCGCCTTCAACAGTGCACGATCGAGACCGGAGCGCTCGGGTGTCCGGCGCGCCCTCGATACGGCGAGGCGCAGTGCCAGCCCATAGGTCTGCCCACGTGCGTCCCGCAAGGGCGTGAGCGTATCCGTGCAAGATTCAGGAGTGCCAGAGCGTCCTCCACGGGTGCGGACCAAGGCTTCTTCCTGCCCGGTATTGATCACACGCATCACGGCATCTGCCGCCGCCTCCATCGACAGCTCGTGGAGGGAGGCCAGTACATCAGCGAGCGGTCTGCCCACCCATTGCTTGCGCGGGATACCGGTCAGGTATTCCGCGGCTGCGTTGGCAAAACCGACCCGGCCCTCGTTGTCGGCCGTGATGACACCCTCCTGGTCACGCTCATCCCGGGCTGCGGAACCTGGCTCTTCTGGCGAGCCCATGGGCCGCGCGTGATTCAAGGCCAGGTCGATGGCAGTCAGGAGGTCCTTGGTGGTGAAGGGTTTGTTGATGAATCCGGCGGGGCGGGTGGCCCGGGCACGCTCGAGCAGTTGGGCATCGACGTGGGCCGAGACATAGATCAGCGGGAGGTCGGGATGATGCTCGCGTATGCGGTGGGCAGCGTCGATGCCGTCCATGCCTTCGCCGAGTCGCACATCCATGAGCACGAGATCCGGCTTGAGCTCGACGACCTGTTCCAGTGCTTCAAAGCCATCCCGGGCGATTCCTGAAACGTCGTAGCCCAGTCCACGCAGGCGCAGTTTCAGCGCGCCTGCCACAGCGCGCTGGTCTTCGACAATCAGGATCTTTTCATTGGCCAAACGGGATGACCCGTCGCGGATCCACCTAGTGGTCGTCCCTGAACTGCCGCTGCAGCAGTTCGCGGCGCTCCTGTGCGTCCACGGTCAGCGTTGCAATGGGGCGCGCCTCGAGACGGCCCAGACCGATGTCCTCACCGGTCTCCTCGCAGTAACCATATGAGCCATCGTCGATGCGCTTCAGCGCCTGCTCTATCTTGCTCAGGAGCTTTCTATAGCGGTCGCGGGTGCGCAGTTCGAGGATGTTGTCACTCTCACGGCTCGCGCGCTCGGCTTCATCGCCAACGTCACGGGTTTCAGTGCGCAGATGTTCGAGGGTTTCCTGCGACTCGTTGATCAGATCTTGCCGCCAGTTTTCCAGTTTCTGCTTGAAGTACGCCAGGTGCTGCGCACACATGTACTCCTCGCCGGGGGAGGGCCGATAGCCCTCGGGAAGTTTTATCTCGTCCAGATTGATGACCTTGCGAACAATGCTCACCGGCTTTGCTTCTGGCCTGGCGGGGGCCTTGCGTACCGGTTCGGATTTCAGTTTCTTGTCGTTGGTCGCCGGTGTCTTGGCGGCCACGACTACGGGTTTTGCGGTCGAAGCCTTGGTGGCTTGCGGCAGGGCGGCTGGCTTTGCGACGGCTGCCTTGGCAGGCACCGCTTGGGGTTTTGCGCTCTGGGCTGTCGGTGCCACGGCCTTGGGGGGCACCGGCTTCGCGGCCGGGGCTTTGGTGGCAGCGGTCTTGAGGGGCACCGCCTTCGCCGCCGGGGCCTTGGTGGCAGCGGCCTTGGCAGGCAGCGGCTTCTTCGCCGCCGGGCCCTTGGTGGCAGCGGCCTTGGCAGGCAGCGGCTTCGCAGCCTTGGTCTTGGCGACATTGGCCTTGGCAACTGCGGGTTTGACCACGGCCTTGGCAGCCGGCGCTTTTGTCGGCTTGGCAGCTGCCTTTTTCACTGGAAGCTTTGGTGTGGCCTTGGCGGCCGGGGCTTTTGCCGGCTTCGCCGTGGCTTTGGTCACCGTTTTGGCAGCAGGCTTGGACGTCGCCTTGGCCACAGCCTTTTTCACCACCGTCTTGGGGGCGACCTTGGCCGTGGCTTTCTTCGCTGGCGCGGGTTTGGCGGCAGATTTGGCAGCCGGGACTTTCTTCGCAGGTTTGGCGACTGCGCGGCCCTTGGCCGGCGCTGTGCGGGCGGTCGAACCAGACTTCTTGCTGGCCGGGGCCTTGGCTTTCGATGTTGCCACGCGCTTCCTCCAATCCGTTTCGAGAGTCGCGGCAAACGCCGCCATGCTCCGAGTGACTGCCACATTCAGCGGCGGCACCTTAATCATTTTCCCATGGCAGCGCAACGACACGGGCCGCGTGCTGGCTTTCACTCCCCCGACGCCTTTTAGTAGTATGCCGGCTGCTCTGGAGACCTTCGTTGGGTGACGATCTCCAGACTTACTCTTCTGGATCAGACGAACTTCACGCGCCTCGGCCGGATCGAGCGAGCGCCGAGTTCGAGGAGCGATTGAATGAACAAGCGTTACATCCCGGGACTGCTGTCCAGCCTGCTCATCGCCCATGCCGGCTCGGTCATGGCGCAGGGCGCTTCCACTGAGGGCGACGCCGTGGCTGGCCGTCTTGCTGCAGAAACCTGTCTGGGCTGCCATGCGGTCGAGGGTTACTTCAATGTCTACCCGTCCTACCAGGTACCAAAGCTCGGAGGACAGCAGGCCGGCTACATCGCGTCTGCCCTCAAGGGCTACAAGGACGGGTCGCGCAAGCACAACACCATGCACGCCAATGCCGTCAATCTCAGCGATGAAGCCATCGCCGACATCGCGGCCTATTTCGCCAGCCAGGGCAAGTGAGCGGCGGCTGTCCGCACCGCTGCCAAGAACCCGGAGTACTCCAGCATGATTTCATTGCGCCCCATCATCCTTGCCGCCGGCCTTGCGCTCGCCGCTCCCACCATGGCTGCCGAAACAGCGGCCGAGGGCCCGTCCTTCGATCAAAAACTCGCCGCCTGCGCTGCCTGCCATGGCGAGAATGGCGCCAAGCCGATCATGGCCGAATACCCAATCATCGCCGGGCAGTATGCTGACTATCTCGCGACCGCCCTGCGCGCCTATCGGGATGGTCGTCGCAACAACGTGGTGATGGCATCCCAGCTGCAGGCCCTGCAGCTCACCGATTCCGATATCGATCGCCTGGCCGATCACTTCTCCAGGCAGGCAAGCCCACTCGCGGTGCCCAAGGCCCGCTGAGCCAGAGCCCATGACTTCCTCCATCAGCGCACGTCGCTGATGGAGGCCTCCAGTCTCGCACTGACGGCAAATGGGGGTGGCCGGGCACTCCGGCCACGATTCAGTCGATCACTTCTTCCAGAAAATTGAGCAGGCTCTGCCACGACCGTCGATCGGCAGTCTCGCTGTAGGCGTTGCCGGTATCCGGCTGGCGTGCCTCCGGGTTGGTAAAGGCATGCAGGGTCTGGCCATAGGCATGCAGTTGCCAGTCGGCACCCGCACGGGTCATCTCTTGCGCAAAGGCTGCGACCTTCTCCGGTGGACAGAGCGGATCTTCATGCCCGTGCAGGGCGAGCACCTTGGCCCGGATGCTGCGGGGGGCAGGCAGATTGTCCGGAGCATCGAGCAGCCCATGGAAGCTGACCACACCCTGCACAGCAGCTCCGCTACGCGCCATGTCCAGCGCGCCCAGGCCGCCAAAGCAGAATCCGATGGCAACGATGCGGCGGGGATCCACACCGGGCTGGCGCGCGAAACAGGCGAGGGCCACCTTGAGGCGGCCTTGCAGTCTTGCCCTGTCATCCAGAAACGGCTGCATGAGCGCCGCATTCTCTGCCGGCCCCGAGCCGAGCACGCCGCGGCCATAGAGATCCGCGGCAAAGGCAGCGTAGCCACGCGCAGCCAGCGCGCGAGCACGGTTGCATTCAAAGGCAGAGCGCCCAGCCCAGGCATGGAGGATGAGCACGCCCGGGCAAGGGCCCGCCCTGTCCTCCGGCGCGCAGAGCAAGCCTTCGAGCAGAGCCTCCTCGTGGGTATATTCAACCAGCTTTTCCAGCATTCCCTTCGTCCTCGCAGCAAGCCCCGGGGCGTCGGAGTCTGCAGGATCCGGGGAAGTGGGGAAAGCGGACGCAAACGATCACTCGCGGGTTGACGCTCCCTCCTTCATCACCAATGCTCAGTACCATGCACCGCGCTCATCGTCTTTCGCTGCTTGGTCTGCTGATCGTGTGGACGGCTACACCGCTGGCCGAGACTGACACGATCACGCTTGCGCTGGCGGAGCCTGTGCCGGGCCTGTTCGTCCACGAGGGGCAGTCCGTGGATACCGACAGTCCCGCCCGTGCCGACATGGCCAACATCGGATTCATCGTGGGCCGGAGGTGCGTGGCGGTGATCGATACCGGGGGCAGCGTGGCAGTGGGCGCTGCCTTGCGCGCGCAGATCAGCCAACACACAGCCTTGCCCGTCTGCTTCGTCATCAATACCCATGGGCACTTTGATCACGCACTTGGCAATGCGGCTTTTGTGGGTGATCGCCCTGAGTTCATTGGGCACGCCGAACTCGCGACGATGCTGGGGGGCAGCGAGGCTTTTTTCCGTGAGCACTTCGCTAACGAACTGCGGGATGCGCCTGAGCCCGCAATCGTCCTGCCCACACGCACGGTGGACGGAACACTCGAACTCGATCTGGGTGATCGCGTGCTGCGCCTGCGGGCGCAGCCTGTTGCCCACAGCATGGCTGATCTGACCGTGGAAGATGTGACCAGCGCGACCCTGTGGACAGGCGATCTGCTGTTCAATGGGCGCTTGCCGGTACTCGACGGCAGTCTCCGCGGCTGGCAGGCCTGGATGCGAACGAGTGCGTCAGCTCAGCATCCGCTGGTGATTCCCGGCCATGGGCCGCTCATCCATGATTGGCCCGCGCCGCTGCGGCCACAGCAGGTTTATCTGGACGAGCTGGAACGCACTGTCCGCACGTCTATCGCCGAAGGTCTCTTCCTGGAGGACGCGCTCGCGGCCGCGTCCAGCACCGCACCGGCAGGCTGGCAGATTGTGCGTCCGCATGCGCGCAATCTCGGCCGTGCCTGGCGGGAGCTCGAGTGGGAGTGAGGTCAGGCGGGGCGCAGACCGCTCAGAACCTGGCACCGAGGCTGCTGCACAGAAAGCGCATCAGCGGTGTGGCCGAGGCATAGGTTTCCAGCGCGAAATCGAGCATCCCGGCATCAAACAGCAGGCCTTCCTCGAAGTGCCACAGCACGATGAAATCCTTGCGCTTGAGATCCTCCTGCCACGGGTGTCCCTCGGGAACGGGTAGATCAACAGGCAGGCGCTTTAATGCCTCACCCCGGAATTCAAAACCGCCCACGCGCGCCAAAGCGCGCCGGACCGTGCCCCAGGCGCGCGGCTTCTCCACAATGGCCGACCGTATGCGATTGAGCGCGGGACGCTCCGGATGCCATACGCCGCAGGCCAGAAAGCATTCGTCCACCCCGATGTGCAGGTAATACCCTGGCGCGTGGACATCGAAGTTCGAATCGTGCCTGAAGTGGATGCCGATATTGGTCTTGTAGGGGCGCTTGTCATGCGCGAAACGCGTGTCCCTCTGAATCCGGAACAGGGAACCACCCACCCGTTTGGGGATGCACAGAAAATGAGGTGAGATGTTTGCAAGCGGCGCTGCCATGCACTCGATGAAGTCGAGTGCCTTGGCTACCACCTCCTCATCGAAGCGATTCTTGTTCGCCGCGAACCAGTCCCGGTTGTTGTTCTGCGCGAGCTGGTGCAGGAACTCCAGCATGGCTGGGGTGAAGCCTTTGAATGTGGGTACGCTGCGCGCGACGACTTTCTTTTTCATGGAGGAAGATCCGATCAGGAATGATGCCAATGTCCGGCGCGGCCGACAGCCTCGTGCCAGCGTGAGATCAAAGGCGCCCATACTGCGCCCGCGCCAGTGACCGGGTGGTATTCGCGCATGTCTTGGCCCAGCAGGTCTGTCACCTGCGCGGTATCCGACCACAGACCGCAGCCGATCCCGGCCATGGCTGCGGCGCCGCGCGCGGTGGTCTCGAGATCGGCGGGCTGGCGGAGAACAGTGCCAAGCAGATTTGCCTGCATCTGCATGAGCAGGGCATTGGCCGAGGCGCCGCCATCCACCTTGAGCGCGGATAGCGGCGTACCCGTGTCCCGGGTCATGGCAGTGAGCACATCATTAACCTGCAGGGCAATCGCCTCTAGTGCAGCCCGGGCGAGGTGCGCGCGCCCGGTGCCCCGCGTGAG
>Ga0315909_10009909_pt1 | contig 10238 bp, 8 predicted proteins | sample LakEriMetagenome_11_FD_203527 | JGI IMG/M metagenome (GOLD analysis project Ga0315909, IMG submission 203527) | Freshwater fungal communities from buoy surface, Lake Erie, Ohio, United States - Buoy 2 MA125 | ecosystem: Environmental > Aquatic > Freshwater > Lake | place: USA: Lake Erie, Ohio...
GCAGTCCGAGGAAGAACAGCGTGAGGAAGGTGCCCCGGATCCAGCGTCGCTTGGGGCGCGGCTCACTCTGGGCCGCACCTTTCGCGTGCCGGCTGCCCTTGGCTGCCACGGTGCTCCTCCTGCGTTCGACGGCCTTCCATGATCACGCGCCTCACCCGTCCCATCGGTCACGGCACGCCGCCGTAAGACGCAGGATTCCCTCGGGACGTTCCTTCGGTACCGTCACCCGACGTAGCCCACGCGGCAAACCACGGAGGACGCGGTGACGACACAGCAGGCACAGGCAGGTCAGCCCGAGGCGGGCACGCAGGCCCGGCCCTGGCTCGCCCTGGTCGCGCTGCTCCTCGGCGTCTCGCTCATCGTGCTCGAAGGCAGCATCGTCAACGTCCTCATCCCGACGATCGTGCAGGACCTCGGCATCGACCGGACCTCCGTGCTGTGGGTGACCTCGATCTACTCGCTCGTCTTCGCCGCCCTGCTCATCACCTTCGGTGTGCTGTCCGATCGCATCGGCCGCAAGCGGATGTTCATGATCGGCACGGCGATCTTCATCGCCTTCAATTTCCTCGCCGGCATGTCGCAGAGCGGCGACATGCTCATCCTTGCCCGAGCGGGCGAAGCCGTGGGCGGGGCGATGATGCTGCCCACGTCGATGGCAATCATCAACGTCAACTTCCGCGGACCGATGCGCGCGGCGGCCTTCGGGCTCTGGGGCGCGGTCTTCGGCGGCATGGCGGCCTTTGGCCCGCTGCTCGGCGGCTGGCTCGCCGATGTGGCGTCGTGGCGGTGGGCGTTCTTCATCAATGTCCCGCTCGGCATCCTCAGCCTGATCATGGTGTGGTTCGTCATCGTCGAGTCCAAGGGTGAGGACAAGCGACGCCTCGACGTCGGCGGCGTCATCATGTCGTCGATCGGCCTGGGCCTTGTCGTCTTCGCACTCATCGAAGGTCAGGCCCTCGGCTGGTGGACCCTGATCACGAACTGGGATCTCGGACCCATCTCCCTGACGACCGGGGGCCTGTCTCCCGTGCCCGTGGCCCTTGGTCTCGGCCTGCTCCTGCTACTCCTCTTCGTCATCTCGCAATCCCGCAGAGCGAAGGCGGGCAAGAGCGTCCTCATGGACCTCTCCCTGTTCAAGATTCGCCGCTACGGATACGGCAACGTCGTCGCGACCCTCGTCTCTCTGGGCGAGTTCGGTGTGCTCTTCGCGCTTCCCCTGTGGCTGCAATCCGTGCAGGGCTTCAGCGCGCTGCAGACCGGTGCGCTGCTCGCGGTCCTCGGCGTCGGTGCCGTCATCGCCGGCGGCGCTGCCCGGCATGTCTCCGCAGCGCTCGGATCCACGCGCGTCGTGCGGCTCGGCATGGTGCTCGAGATCATCGGCATCGTGGGCGTGATGCTCACCATCAGCGTCGATCGCTCCGCCTGGTGGATGGCCATCCCGCTCTTCATCTACGGCATCGGCGTCGGCTTCGACAGTGCGCAGCTCACCAACGTCATCCTCAGCGACGTCCCACCACAGCGATCCGGCGGCGCATCCTCGGTCACCTCCACCCTGCGCCAGGTCGGATCGACCCTCGGCTCCGCGATGCTCGGCACGGTGCTCTTCGTCTCGCTCGGCCTGGCCCTCAGCAACGATCTGGCGGTGAACCAGCCGCAGATATCCGAGGAGCAGCGCACCCAGATCGTCGATGAGGTGGTCGATAGCTCGGGTGAGGCGATCATCCCGCTCGAGCAGCAGCCCGGCATGGAGGATGTCGCCGCAGAGGCCAAGCAGTCCTACACGCGTGCGGTGCAGATCATGGCGGCGTTCGCGGGAGGAGCAATGGTGATCGGCCTCATCGCATCCTTCGGGCTACCAGCGGATCGACGGCGCAAGGAAGATGACGAGGAGTCGCGCGAGAAGGTCGACGCCTAGTCGAGCAGATCGCGCGGCTTGGCCGGTGCCTTGCGGGGCTGTCCGTCGCCAAGCATGTAGCTCGTCACGAGGTGGTTCCAGTGGCACGTCGTGCACACCTCGACGACGTAGACACGGAACTCGCCGTACTCATAGGCCATGCTCGGCAGGCGCGCGGGATCGATAGCCGAGCCGGCGATATGGCCGAGCTGCTCGCCGTAGACATAGGTGACCTGGGCGAGGTGCTCGCGGCCATCGTTGACTCGGCAAATGGGGCACGGATCCTCGGTGGGTACGCCGTGGAAGCGGGCTGCGCGCAGCAGATAGGGATCGGCGTCGCAGATGTCGAAGCCGTTGAACGCCTGGCCGCCGTAAAGCCCGCGCAGCACCGAGCGGCGCTGGAGCGCGTAACTGACGACGCGGCGTGGGGCTGTGGGATCCGCGACGTCCTCGGGTGTCGCGCGCTCCGGCTTGGGCTTGCCACGCTCACCGAGCACACGCGCACCGCGCGCCTGCGTGGATCGGGGCTCAGCCATGCGAGCACCCTAAGCGAGAGTGGCGATTGATGCTCGGGATGCATGTGGGCAAACCCGGGGCAGACGCGTGGTCAGGGCAGTCGCGTGGTCAAGGCAGATACGGGCAGTGACGGCAGCCGTTCTCGCAGCAGAAGCCGCGGCGGGCATGTGTCTCGGCCGTCATCACGAAGAAGCCCGTCACCGGATCGGCGTACCCCGCCTCGCCAGCCACCATGGCCGCCTCATGGACCGCCAGGATCTCGGCGTAGGCCGGATGCGACTCGGCCAGCCGCGACGGATGCGGCTGTGTGAGGGGGCGATCGGCGAGGGGCATGGGCACCCCATGACTGTAGGTCGGGTCGCCGCGCTCGGCGACTCTGGAAGACTGACCGCACGCCCGTTCCGGGCTTCGCCACGAGGGAGTCACCATGGTCTTCGCCCCGCTCGTCGAGATGAACGACGGCCGCTCCATCCCCGTCATCGGTTTCGGTGTCTGGCAGGTGCCCGACGACGTGGTCGTCGATGCGACGCTCAAGGCGCTCGAGGTGGGCTACCGCCACATCGACACAGCGTGTGTCTACGAGAACGAGCGCGGAGTCGGCGAGGCCCTGCGACGCAGTGGCCTCAACCGCGATGACATCTTCGTGACCACCAAGGTGTGGAACACCGACCAGGGCTACGACCAGACCCTGCGCGCCTTCGACACCAGCACCGACCTGCTCGGCATCGACGAGGTCGACCTCTACCTCGTCCACTGGCCAACCCCCGCCCGCGACCTCTACCTCGACTCGTGGCGCGCGCTCATCCGCTTGCGCGAGGAGGGCCGCGCCCGCTCCATCGGCGTCTCCAACTTCCACGAGGCGCACCTGCGCAAGATCGTCGACGAGACCGGCGTGATCCCGGCCATGAACCAGATCGAGCTGCACCCATGGCTCCCCCAGACCCATCTCCGCGATATCGATGCGCGCCTGGGGATCAAGACGGAGGCCTGGAGTCCGCTCGGCTCCGGTCAGCTCATCGACAACCCGGTCGTCGCAGAGGTCGCGGCCAAGCACGGCAAGTCGCCCGCTCAGGTGATGGTGCGTTGGAGCATCCAACTCGGCAACATCGTGCTGCCGAAGTCGGTCACGCCCGAGCGCATCGAGCAGAACATCGACGTCTTCGACTTCATCCTCGACGATGCCGACATGGCTGCGATCGCCACACTCGAGTCGGGTCAGCGCACCGGTCCCAATCCAGACGACTTCAACGAGGCGTAGCCCGATACCGTCTACTCGTGGCGGCCCTGAGCAATCTGCGCGCCGTCCTTGTCGTCGGCGACTTCCGGCGACTCTTCGGGGTCCGCCTCGCGGGGCAGTTCGGCGACGGCCTGCTCCAGGCAGCCCTCGCGACCTTCGTGCTCTTCTCACCGGAGCGCCAGCCCACGGCCGCGTCCGTCGCCGGAGCGTTCGCCGTGCTCTTCCTCCCGTACTCCCTGGTCGGACCCTTCGCCGGCGTCTTCCTCGACGAGTGGCGCCGCCGCCAGGTGCTTGTCTACGCCAACCTGCTGCGCGGACTGCTCGTCATCGGAGTAGCGGCGCTCGTCTGGTCGCGCCACGACGGGCTCGACCTCGCCGTCAGCGTCCTGCTCGTGCTCGGTGTCGCGCGCTTCGTCCTCGCCGGAGTGGCTGCCTCATTGCCGCATGTGGTCGACGGGCCCTTGCTCGTCACCGCCAACGCACTCACTCCCACCGCCGGGACGATCGCCGCCGCTGTCGGCGGCCTCGTGGGTGTGGGGATCCGGGCCCTCGCGGGGGGCGGCGACACCGGCAGCGTCGTGGTGCTCGCCTGCGCGATCGCGTCGTACGTCGTCGCCTCGGTCATCGCAGCCACGCTGCCCAAGGACCGACTCGGCCCCAATGCAGACACGGTGCGTAACTCCTTCTCGGGCGTCCTGGAGGGTCTCGCAGACGGTTTCCGCCAACTCGCGAGACACCCCGTGGCCGGCCGTGCGGTCGTGGTCGTCATCGTGCAGCGCATTGCCTTCGGAGCGCTGACCGTGCTGGGGCTCCTGCTCATCCGCAATACCTTCAATTCCGCAGGGGACCCCGACGCCGCACTCGGTCAATTCGCGCTGGTGACGGCCGCTGCTGCGCTCGGGGCACTCCTCGGCGCCATCGCCACGCCTGGTCGCGTGCGGCGCATGGGATACGTGCCGTGGACGGTCATCGCAGTCGGACAGGCCGCACCACTCGTCGCCGTCGGCGTGCTCGCGGCCATGTACCTGCCGGCACTGTGGCCCATGCTGGGAGCGGCGCTCTCGCTGGGATTCGCCAACCAGGCGGCTAAGGTCGCGAGCGACACGCTCATCCAGCGTGAGATCGACGACGACTACCTCGGCCGCGTCTTCTCGCTCTTCGACGTAGCCGTCAATGTGGCGTTGGTCCTGGGCATCGTCGCTGTGGCCTTCACCAGTCCTGAGTCGGGCATCGCGCCCATCGCGGTGGTGGTTGTCGGAGCGCTCATCGCGGGCAATGCCGCGTGGTACCACGGGATAGGCGCCAAAGCCCGCGAGAGGCGTCGCGCGGGAGGCTAGGCTGCGGGCGTGACCGAGACTGCAGCCCCACCTGCCCCCGCCAAGCGCCGCATCGGAGCGCGCTCCATCGCCGCTCTCCTGGCGCTCATCCTCGGCCTCGGCCTACTGCCCCTGGGCACCGTGACCTACTGGGGCCACCGCACCGTCACCGACACGGAGCGCTATCTCGAGACAATGGAGCCGCTCGCCTACAACGAGCAGGTCCAGGACTCCCTGTCGGTCTTCATCACCGACAAGATTGAGGAGCAGATCGACCCCGAAGCGCTGGTCAACCAGGTCTTCGCGGGTCTCATCGAGCAGTACCCCTCGCTCAAGGCACTCGTCCCCATCGTCGCGGGCGCGGTCGATTCGCTCATCGCTCAGGTCGTCGACCGGCTGGTGCGGTCCGAGCAGTTCCAGCAGCTGTGGAACCTCGCCAACACCGCCGCGCAGAAGAGCCTCATCGCCATCCTCGAGGGGCGCGACGACGGCCCGGTGTCACTGCAGGGCGATGAGGTCGTGCTCGATATCGGCTCGCTTATCGACCAGGTCAAGCAGGGGCTCGTCGACCAGGGATTCGCGGCCGCCGCCAACATCAACGTGGCCCAGGCCGATAGGCAGATCGTCCTGCTCGAGGCGCCGCAGTTGGCTCAGATCCGCACGATCTACTCCTTCACCTCTCCCGTGGCGGCGGGTCTCGTCTTCTTCGCGGTGCTGCTGCTCGTGCTTGCGGTGGTGCTGGCTCGTCGCCGCCCACGCATGGTGGCCTGGGCCGGTGGTGGTGCCGCCGTGGGCGGGGCGCTGCTCGTCGTCGGGCTGGGCATCGGGAACTCGGTCTTCGTCAACACCCTCGAAGGGACTCCCTTCGAGCAGGCATCGCAGGTCTTCTACGACCAGCTCCTGAAGTTCCTCTACAACGGTTCCTACTCCCTCATCGCGCTCGGCCTCATCGTGATGGCCGTCGGCCTCTACCTGTGCGGAGCACGCTGGGCGGTGGAGTTGCGATCCGCCGTCAACAACCTCGCCGACGACATCGCGGGGACTATCCCCGCAGGACCCATCACGTCATCGGGTGCATGGGTCGCTGCCCATGCCCGCTGGCTGCGCGTCGCCGTGGGCGTGCTCTTTGCCATCATCGTCGGCATCGGCAACGACCTCTCCGTCTCGCGCTCCATCTGGGCCGCGCTCATTGCCCTGGTGCTCCTGGGCGTCATCCAGGTATGGGCAGCTTCGGGTCGGCGTACACCCGCGGAGCAGGTCACCGCTTAGTCCGCCCACTTTTCGCCAGTTATCGCGACTTCCCTAGGTAAGGAAGTCGCGATAGCCGGCAAAAACGGCCGGCCCGGGGCAAGAGTCCGGGAGCCTCAGGGCTGACGCGTCGCCCACCAGGCACGCAACTCACGCTCGGCCTCGTCTTCGCCGAGCGGACCTCGGTCGAGACGCAGCTCCAGCATGAAGTTGTACGCCGCACCGACCTCGCGCCCAGGCGGTAGCCCGAGGATCTCCATGATCCGATTGCCGTCGAGATCAGGCCTTATCGCGTCGAGTTCCTCCTGGGCGGCGAGGACCTCAATGCGCTCCTCCAGGCCGTCGTAAGCAGCCTGGAGTGCGAGGGCGCGCTTGCGATTGCGTGTGGTGCAGTCGGCGCGCGTGAGTTTGTGCAGTCGCGTGATCTGGTCACCCGCATCCCGCACGTAGCGACGCACCGCGGAATCGGTCCACTCGCCCGTGCCGTAACCGTGGAAGCGCAGGTGAAGCTCGGTGAGCTTCGCTACGTCGTCGACGACTTCATTGGGGTAGCGCAGCGCGGTGAGACGCTTGCGCACCATGCGCGCGCCCACGACCTCGTGGTGATGGAAGGACACGCCTCCGTCGCTCTCGAAGCGACGAGTCTTGGGCTTGCCAATGTCGTGCAAGAGCGCGGCGAGGCGCAGCACGAGGTCGGGACCCGAGGCAGGCTCATGCGACGACTCGAGCTCGATCGCCTGCTCCATCACGATGAGCGAGTGCTCGTAGACGTCCTTGTGGCGGTGATGCTCATCGATTTCGAGTTGCAGGCCGGGCAGCTCCGGCAGGACGTACGCCGCGAGGCCGGTCTCGACAAGGACCGCGAGGCCCAGGCGTGGGCGCGCTCCGAGCAGGAGCTTGCTCAGTTCATCGCGAATGCGCTCCGCGGACACGATCTCTAGCCGTGCCGCCATCTCGCGCATGGCCGCCAGGACATCAGGTGCGATGGTGAATCCCAGCTGGGAGACGAAGCGCGCCGCACGCATCATGCGCAGCGGGTCGTCGCCGAAGGACTCCTGCGGGGCGATGGGGGTGCGCAGAATGCGGTCACCGAGGTCGCGCATGCCATCGTGCAGGTCGACGAACTCCAGGCTCGGGAGTCGCACGGCCATGGCGTTGACCGTGAAGTCGCGCCGGGCCAGGTCTCCCGCCAGGGTGTCGCCGAAGGTCACCTCGGGCTTGCGCGAGTCCGCGCCGTAGGACTCCGAGCGATAGGTCGTGATTTCGAGCGTGAGGTCGTCCTTGCGCGCACCCACGGTGCCGAATTTCATGCCGACGTCCCAGACGTGGTCGGCCCAGCCGCGCACGAGTTGTTCGATGCGCTCGGGTCGGGCATCCGTGGTCAGGTCGAGGTCATGAGAGATGCCTGACCGGCCCAGCATGATGTCGCGGACCGGACCTCCCACGAGGGCGAGCTCGTGCCCAGCCTCAGCGAAGCGAGTCGTGAGAGGGGACAGCGCATCAGCGATCCCGAGGAGCGAAGCCGCGGGCGAGGATGTCGCCGAGGGTGCCTCCGCCATGAGGGGAGCCTAGGCCGCGCCCCACCGGCCGCCCTCGCCCGACGCGGTTATCCTCAGGCCATGGCCGAATCCGGAGCGTCCCAGGGCTCCGGGACCCGGGGGGGCCCGGCCAAGCCCGCTGCCAAGAAGACCTCGTCCCGCAAGCCGGCGCAGACCAAGGCCAGCGCGGCCAAGGCCAGCCAGGCCAAACCCGCGGGGCGGCGCCCACCCCGCATGCCCAAGGTTGAGGAAACCTCTGCCGGCGGCCTCGTCGTCGATCGCACCGGTGTGCACCCCCGAGCGGCCCTCATCGCCCGCCACGACCGGCGCGGTCGCCTGGTGTGGTCGCTGCCCAAGGGCCACCTTGAAGAGGGGGAGACACCGGAGGACGCCGCCATCCGCGAGGTGGAGGAGGAGACTGGGATCCGGGGACGTGTGCTCGCCCCTCTGGGTGTCATCGACTTCTGGTTCATCGCCGAGAACCGGCGCATTCACAAGACCGTGCACCACTACCTGATGGAAGCCTCAGGAGGCGAGCTCTCCGACGAGGATGCCGAGGTCGTCGAGGTCGCATGGTTCCCGCTCACCGATGTCCGCGAGCGACTGGCCTACGCCGACGAGCGCAGGCTGCTCGACCGGCTGCCAGACCTGATCGCGGACGCTGGATGAATCGGGACGCCAAGCGGGCCGGCTTGGCCGGTCCGAGGGCGTCCCTTCACGCCAAGCGGGCCGGCTTGGCCGGTCCGAGGGCGTCCCTTCACGCCAAGCGGGCCGGCTTGGCCGGTCTCTTGGCGCTGCTGGTCGTCATGGGCTTCATCGCCCCGATGCATGCGCAGGCGGAGGATGATCCGGCGCCGGTCCGCATCACCATCACGGGTCTCGCACCCGTTGCCCTCGGCATGGGCAACTCCCTCGCGATGGGTGGCACCGTCGCCAACACGGGGTTTGCCACGATCACGTCGCTCAGCGTGCGCCTGACAATCTCGACCACGCCCCTCACGAGTCGACGCGACCTGGACAAGGCGACGGACGCTGAGGGTGGCTTTGGGTCGATCCCCCTTTACGCCACGACGACGGCTGTGGTGGACACCCTGCCGCCGGGTGCGAAAGCGGACTACCGGATCGCCACTGACACCTCGCAATTGCCGCTGGGCGCCCCGGGTGTCTATGTGCTGGGGGTTGAGGCGATCGGCTTTGGGCCCGCGGGCTACGTCATCCTCGACACGTCACGGACGCTCATTCCTTACGTCCCTGACGCCGTGGATCCGGTCAACGTCACCTGGCTATGGCCGCTTGCGACCACACCGGCGCAGACTCCCGATGACGTGCTGCTTGGGGACACCATCTCGCGCGAGGTCTCACCCGGAGGGCGACTCGACGACCTTCTCGCGGCGGGGGGCTCCTCGCCGTCCATCAGCTGGGTCGTGGATCCGCAGGTCCTGCAGGTCGCCGACGACATGTCCGACGGCTACCTCGTCGACAAAGGGGGTCAGATCCGCGCCGGCACATCCGCCGACGACGCCGCGGCCTGGCTCGAGCGTGCGCGCGCGATCCTCGGCCCGGCCAAGGACTCCGAGCGATCCACTCCGCGGCAGCGTCCGGTGTGGGTGATGCCCTACGCCGATCCCGATGCCGACGCGCTCACGCGGGCAGGTCTCACCACCGACCTGGTCCGAGCGTCCACCGCGGCGCCCGAGGTCGCTGCGCGACAACTCGAGCGCGCTCCCGATGGCACGCTCGCCTGGGCTGCAGGCGGGCGCCTCGACCAGGAGGCCCTCGACGTGTTGGCCTCGGCAGGTGTGCGCACCGTCGTCGTCCGCGACAAGACCGCGCCCGCAGCGCCCGGTCTCGACTACACGCCCTCCGGATACCTCGACATCGAGGCCTCCGGTGGGCGCGTTCGCGCACTCATCATCGATCCGGGCCTGCTCGCTGCCCTTGAATTGCCCCAGGGCAACCAGGCGACGATCCTCGCCGCGCGACAGCGCTTCCTCGCGGAGTTGGCCTTCGTCGCACTCGAGCCCACCGAGGTCTCGCGCCACCTCATCGCCGCGGCCGCTAGTCCGCGGTGGGACCCCAACCCGCGGCTTCTCCGCGCCATCATTGCGTCGCTCCGGAGCACCCCGTGGACCAGACTCGTACCCGTGAGCACAGTCCTGGCTCTGCCCGACGCGGGGACGGCGCGCATCGTCGACACCGACGCGCGGCGCGCACGTGAACTCGATCGCGACTACCTCAAGCGGATCACCGAGACCCAGGCGTCCATCGAGTCGCTGAGGAGCGTGCTCACCGATCCACTGCCGCTCACGGCACCCATCGCATCAGCGCTCCTCCGTGCAGAGTCCAGCGCGTGGCGCACGCGCCCGCGAGAAGGGGTGCGCCTCCTCGACTCCATTGATGCCTCGATCGCCACGGCTGAGAGCAGCGTCTATGTCGTCCCCCGGGACGACGTAGTGCTGAGCGGGGATCGTGGCAGCGTGCCGGTCACG
>Ga0315909_10009912_pt1 | contig 10237 bp, 19 predicted proteins | sample LakEriMetagenome_11_FD_203527 | JGI IMG/M metagenome (GOLD analysis project Ga0315909, IMG submission 203527) | Freshwater fungal communities from buoy surface, Lake Erie, Ohio, United States - Buoy 2 MA125 | ecosystem: Environmental > Aquatic > Freshwater > Lake | place: USA: Lake Erie, Ohio...
GTAAAATGAAAATTATAGGAACAATTGAAAGAATCAAGACTAATGAAGAAAAGAAGATTGTAGAAATCATCCTGGTCACAAGTGAAGAGATACCAAATTATCTCTCAATCACTTATTTTATTCGGGAAGGTCGAACATTCCCAAAAGTAACATCCGGTGATATGATTGTAGCAGAAGTTCGATTATCGGGACGAAGATGGATTGATCCTGAAACCGGAGAAGCCAAGTATTTTATGTCACTAATTGCAAAAAAAATCATTTTTATCGAAGAAGATAATGAAAACTAACTTACCAACCTGGGGTGTTTGGAATCCATATTTCATTCTATTCCCCGAGCAAGTCGCACAAGATAACTTTGAACCACAAGAGATTTGTATCAATGCAGGTACAATTTCAATGGTGGATCAGAATCCAATTATGATGCAAAAGCATTCAGCATTCAGTAAAGAAGCACAAGTGGTTTTGATTGAATGTCCGGAAGGATATAGCCGAATTTTGACCACATCACCATTGATGCCCGTATTTTTTGGCAAGAAGAAAGCAGTATCTTTGAATCTGCCCACATCCAAGGGTAAAAGACCAAGGATCAGCAAGCCAATTGAAATCAAATCTGAACAAGATGCCGATTAGTTACAGATCAACACCAACAATGGCAAAGATAGCACGCAGGGCATTGTACCTGCGTGCATCAATGCCCAGAGGAAACCAAGCAGGCACATTGATTGGATTGAGGAGAGCAAATCAGATTGCCAATCGTACCAGGATGTCCATTAATACAATAAAAAGAATGCATCAATTCTTCATCAGGAATCAAAGATTTCAGCATCTGCCTGAATTTAGTAAGGGAAGGCAAGCCTGGTTACTTTGGGGTGGAATGCCGGCATTTAATTGGTCTAAGAGAATTTTAAGAAAGGAAGGTCTTTTGTGAATTCAAAAAAAACTGAACGAACTGAAAACGGATGGCACAAATATCCATATCCAAAAAAAGGATTTTTTGTTGATGCCTACGGAGATATTGTATTGGCAGAAATAATTGGTGAAGATCCTTTTATTTTTATTACAGAGGAAAAACCAAGCGGAATCTGCATTGGTTTTCATAAAAGCCGGTTAAAAGGATGGTCTGGTTATCAGTTAAATTTATTTGCTTAAAAAATGAGTCAATTATCACTATTTGAATCTGAAAAACCGGCACATCCGGCACAAAGATTATTTTTCAAAGTTAGATTCACCAATATTTATTGGCGGTCACATCAGGATTTTATACATACATACAATAAAGAAAAAGATGCATCTGATGCATTGAACGATTGGCTAAAAAAAGACCGAAATAATTCAGGCATCATTTACCAGGAAAGGAAGACAGATTGGGCAATCCAAGAAGATTTGCAGAAGGACAATCACAACAATGCTTGATAAGTCAGCATAACTTGCACATCAATATCCAAACCAACATCCACAAAATGCACCAATTGTCACATAATGAAGTATTTAGTAAAAGAGGGAGAGCAGATTTTTTCTCCACCAATTACAAGATTGCATTGATGAATGCCAATAGAGAATCACCAATAAGGGACAGATATCGTTATTCAACATTTTGCAATGAAAAATTATTGAAAGAAGGTAACAAGATTACCGGCAAGTATTGCAATCAGAGATGGTGTATCACTTGCAATAGGAATAGAACTGCAATCTTGATGGATTCATATCTTCCGGAAGTACAAAATATAGAAGATCCAAGATTTGTCACCTTGACCTTAAAAAACTGCAAAGCAGATGAATTGAGAGATAGGGTAAAATTAATGATTTCGATATGGTCGAAGATTCAGCGAAAATTGCATCGAAGACTAAAAACCAAAGGTTATCGTAAATTAGAAGTCACACACAATCAGAAATTTAATGATTTCCATCCGCATTTTCACGCCATTATTAACGGGAAAGACAATGCTGAATGGATTATTAATCAATGGATATTGGCAGTAATTGATGCCGGCATTGAGATTGATCGGCAATGGCAGGATGAAAGACCGGCAGATCTGAATTCAATGAAGGAATTGTTTAAGTACACAACCAAGATTCTTCCCAAGAAGACCAAAGGTCAGACCTGGGAGCAGATATTTAAGGAAGACAAGAATGTAAAACGATTCCTGAATGGTCAGGATGTTATTTTTCAGGCATTGGATAGGATTCGATGCTTTCAACCATTCGGATTCAGACCAAAGAAGGATCAGCAGGAAGAAGATACATTATCCCTGCAATCACAAGAAATTGATGTTGATCTTCCTGATGGAATTTATGTAAGAGATCGTAGGGGTAATTGGGAACATATCAAAGAAGATGTTAAACTGCACAATCGGAATTTAACTGATAATTGCATCAATCTTGTCCGGTGGATGGGTGGAAAATATATCAGATTTTTGTAAAAAGTTAGGTAAAAGTTAGGTAAAAGTTAGGGCAAAGTTGGGTAAAAGTTAGGTAAAAGTTAGGTAAAAGTTAGAAATTTCACCTAATTAACGGCATTTTATGCATATTTTTCTGATATTTTGATAATTGAAATATCCGTTTTATATTTGCAAAAAATAATTTATGCCGGCATTAATCATTCTTGGAGCAGTTTTTTTAATTGTGAATCTGTTGAAGCAGGAAAACATCTCAATAACACCAACGGGTATTGCATTAAATTTGTCTGATGGATTTCCCAAACTTCGTGTACGGGTAAGAATTTACAATCCATCAAAATTGCCATTGTCAATTTCACAAGTATCAGCAATTGCAGTTTCCAATGGTGTATCACTTGGTCGGTTTAGTCTTGATCGGAAAATTACCTTGCCTGGTGAAAGTAACACACAACATTATTTTAATTTCTCCTTGATGCCTGGTGTGGTTACAAACATCAGCAACATATTACCATCTCAAAGGAAGATCAATATTAGTGGTTATGCCATTGCCAATGGTGTAAAAATCAATTTTACGCAGGATGTCAGCACTACTTAATTATTATCAAGGTTTAGCAGGATCTCCGGATTTCAAAAGAAGATTGATAAAAAACAATCAATCTGCCGGTGATATTGTTTCCGCATTGCTGATGGCAGTTAGGGTGTCAATGCCGAAATGCAAACATCTTGCACAAAGATTTCGCAGAGAAACACCGGAAGCAACCTGCCTTGCAGTTTATGATTTTATGCGGAAAAACTTCATATATAAGCGTGAAGGATCATCTGCACAAACTGCCAAAACATTGCCAAGAATTATTGCAGATTCAAGAGATGGAGCATCTGGCGACTGCAAGCATTTTTCCACTACTGCCGGCACAATTTTGAAATGTCTTGGATTGCCGGTTTATTTTAGAGTAATTGACCAGGTCGGAAGATGGAATCATATATATGTGGTGGTCAAATATCCGCATAAAACCATTATCATTGATGGAACTTATCCGTATTTTAATAGGGAAACCACATACAACAAAAAAATTGATATTAAAATATGAGATGGACGGCAAATAAATTACGCAATCTCCTGATGGAAAGTAATTACAAACTTCCCAAAGGATATTCAGTTTTGAAAAGATCACGATCATTAAATGGAGATATGAGTTTATCATTTTTATCCGGCGATGCCGGCACAATCAATCCGGTGAAAGCATTCGAAGCAAGAGCATACGCCAAAGATTCTGCAAGAAAATTGCGTCAAGCCATTAAAATTCAAAAAGAAGATATGGAAATGGGATTATTAGGTCTTGATGAAATTGGCAATAAAGCCAAGCGTCAAGAAAGAAGGCAGGCACGCCAAGAAAGAAGGGAAGCCAAAAGATCTGGTGGAGCACCCGCACCATCAATGCCAGAATCAGAAGGTGATTCCGGAGAAGGTCTTGAACCATCCGCACCAACAACCGGTGGTGGTGGTGGTCGCAGAGCAATGCGTCAAGAAAGAAGGTCTGCAAGAAAAACTGCAAGGCAAGAAAGAAGAGCAATCCGTAAAGGTGGATTCAAGGAACTTGTCCGTAGAGGAGCAGGTTTAGCACCAGGAGCACCATTGTCACCAGATGCAGAAGCACAAGCAGAATCGGCTGAACAATCAGCAATGCAAGCAGGAAGATCTGCATCAGAAGGAACAACCGGTGGTGGAATGTTCAGAGGCAGAAATCTTCTTATCATTGGTGGTGTTGCATTATTGGCAATTGGTGGAATTTACTTTTTAACCAAAAAGAAATAATATGTCTTTGATTGGTCTTGATGAGATTGGATCTCGGAAGCAGAAGCGAAAAGAAAAACGAGCATCCAACAAGGAAAAACGCAAAAAGAAACGGGAAGATCGTGGTGGATCTCGCTTGAAAAAAGTGGTATTAGCACCAACAAGATTGGCGTTTTTCTTGTTGTTAAAAATGAATGTTTTCAAACTTCGTACAAGACTAAGAGAAGCGTGGAAAGGTGGTAAAAAAGCAGATATTGAAAGGAAGGTCATTAAAAGATTTGGATTCAAAAAATCAAATTTCTTGCGTGAACTTAACCGGAAGGAATCTGAAATATTGTCGGGAGCATTGGGAGAAATAACGGCAGCAGCCATTGCCAAAGCCATCATTGACGCTGCACCGGTAATTGGAGCAGTTGGAACTATTTCAACGGCATTAGCGGTGACAGTCAAAAATACTAAATCGGCACTATCTCCGAATCAGCAGAAGGAATTCAATGAAAATGCAGAAGGTGATATTCCTGAACCTACTGCACCACCATCCGGTGGATCAGGATCTGGTGGATCAGGATCAGAAGGTGATACACCATCCACAAGTAAAATTAATCCATTGCTATTGTTAGGTGGTGGAGCATTGTTAGTGTTTATTTTAACCAAAAAGAAATAATGAAAAAGCGTAAAAGAATTTCAAGAAAGCCGGTAACAAGGAAACGCCGGAAAATTTCAGGTCTGTCGGGATCTGTTGGCTATCGTCGCAGAAGATCCACACGGAAAAAAGGTATTATGTCCGGACAAACCGGTGATGCCATTGGATTATTGTTAGGTGGTGTTGTCGCAGGATTGGTTGATAAACCATTGTCCGGAATTGGGGCACTATCTGATGCCAAAATAAGATCAGCAGTCAAGGCAGGTCTTGGTTACTTCCTGATGTCCAAACCAGGCATTGTTGGTGGTATTGGAAAAGGTATGCTTGCAGTATCAGGAGCACAATTAGCATCTGCCCTTGCACCACAAGCGATTTCGGAAGATATCCCATCTTTGATTTCCGGTGATGTCCCTTCTTTAATCAGCGAAGCAATGGATGAATTGGATGGTTACACATCTGATGAAATTGCTGATGAATTCGGATACACATCTGATGAAATTGCTGATGAATTCGGCGATGAATTCGGTGAAGATGATGATCTTGGTGAAGATGATGATATGGGATATGAATCAGATGAATTGTCTGATGAATTCGGTGAAGATGAATTAATGGGAATTTAACATTTTATTTTATACAAAACAATGAAAGCAAGAGTAAACAACATTGCACGCCAATTGGCACGCCGAGGATTGAAGACCAAAAGGATCAGTCAATCAACACTCATTTTCCAACAACCTATTGTTGCCGGTAATTCTTCATACACCTTCGGTGTATTGCAGAATCAAGCACCCGTGTTGCCTGGGGAAATCCGTCTTGCATTGCAGGATTTATTCGTAGTTTCTACAATGGCAATCGGATTTAGCGGAACATACAATACTGCCGGTCCTGGTGGTGTTTCTCGCAGATTTATCACATTCAATCCGAATGCAAATCTTGATGCAACCGCATTGAATCTTTATCCATTGTACGAAGGTACTTTGAAGGTGTTGGTTAATGAAGTCACTTATCTTCTGAATTGGGATCTTCAACGCCATTTCTATGCCGGCAGTTCACAATTATCTTCTGTCGCAGGTTCTGTAAATACCTTAAATGAACTTGCAGGTAACAAAGATGCATTCTTCCCTGTTGAACCAGGCATAGTGTTGAATGGTAACGCCAAAAACGAATTTACCATCAATATGCCAAACAATCAGTTAGCACCGGCAGTTATCACCGGTTATAGCAATCAAGGTGGTACTGCATACACCATCAACATTGATCGCTTGGTGATTATGACTCGTGGTTACTTGGCACAGAATTCAAGCACATCAAACTAATTTTGGGGTTTATTGGTGAAACCAGGGCAGGATCATTTCTGCCCTGGTACCAATCCCAAACAATTTTATCTTTTCATCTTAGTCAGTTAATACAATGCCTGCACAAATATTAAAGTACCAAAACATCACATTGAATGTGATTGGCCCTGCATTCCCCACACAAGTATTTTTTCCTGATCAGCCGAATCTCCGCAATGCCCGTGTTGTCGGAATTGAATTTCAGGATATCAATGTCCTTCCGATCACATCCGATCTGATCACTCCCAATGTCCCACAAACAACATCTGATAATGCATTTATCACATTAGTTGTCGGAGATGTGAACAACATCACCAGGATGCCATTACAAAATCTGCAAACATTGTTCAACAATAATGGAGCAGGTAAGTACAATGCAAATCCAAGAGATTTCTTGGGATATGCAATCTATTGGAACAAATCATTCATTGAATATCCGGCATCCGTTACACCGGTGGCTAATTGTGCATTCAATGTTGGTGTTTACTATTACGATCCCATCAAGAAGTAAGATATGATTCAAGGCATTCAATCAGCATCAGACGCAATAAGAGATCAGCATTTTCTGAATCTTAAAGTTTACGATTCCAATCCGAAAGGGAAGGATTCTTCCCCGTGTATTATGATATCAGCAGACACAACAGATGATCTGGCTGAATCATTTGTCAGGGAGATGGATAGAAGGTCAGCAAACTGCCAATATTGGATGGTATTGTATGACAGAGGGAATAAGGGTCAAACTATAAATCCATTCGTTAAAGATGGGAATGGTGTGTCGAAGGGAATCATGAATGCCGATATACCTTCCACCACCAACCCATCAACGGGAATGCCAAAAGATTTGATTATTCTTTCTGCGGAAAATGAAAGATTGAAAATCCAATTGGAGCATAAGACAAAAGAAGTCGAAGATCTGCAAGGTCAGATTGTTGATTTAGAAGAAATGCTTGATGAATTGGAAGATGCAGAAGAAGATCCATTGTCAGCATCCCTGGTGAATATGTTGTCCGGATTTGTAACCAAAAATCCTGGTGATGCAATTGGTGGTGGTTCAGATGTTATGACTGCATTAATGAAGATTAAATCAGTATCGCCGGAATCAGAAGAATTGTTGGTCAAATTAGGCAAACTTGCAGAAACTGATCCGGAAAAGTTAAAAGGATTTGTAATCACCTTAAATCAAAATCTCTGATGGAATTAATGATGGCATTAAATTACCTATCCAATTTTGCAGGAGCAAAGGAAATGGTAATTGCATTAGCAAACTTGGGAAAAAAAGATCCGGAAGCATTGAAGGAGATTATTCGATTCTTAAAAATAAAAACTGCAAAATATGACAAACCAAAAGGATAATTTAATAGGTGGAGCAATCTTAATTGCATCCGTTTATTTCTTCCTTATTCGCCCACTATCGAAGGCATTCGGTAAAAGCAATACTGAATTGGTTAATGAACAAACATTGCAGAGAATCGAAGTATATTTCAATCCTAACTATTGGAAAACCGGTGGCAAGATATTGACCGATTCGGCATCAATGGTATTGACCGGAAAGATTAAAGATGCCATTGGTTACATCTACGATGATGAAGCCGAGATCACATCCGCATTCAGAGCATTAAAGTACAAAAATCAAGTAAGTTATCTTGCATTCAAGTACAATGAAAGATACGGAAGGGATTTACTTACAGATCTTCAAAAGAATCTGAATGCCGATGAATTAAAACCAATTTACGATCACATCAATAAACTGCCATTAGGAAAATGAAAAATCTAACTGCAACCGCATCCAAAAGACCGACTACACCGGTAAGACAAAGACCATATATTTTCTTCCGTTCAGTTCAGAATTATGTCTTATCACCACCAATTGCAGGTATAGGACAAACTGCCAATGTTGTTACATTAAGACCACAAGGTAATATTGCCGATGGCAATCGTGTTACACACGGATGGAAGATTTGGATTAATTACATTCAACCAACAAAGAATCCATTATTCATACACCTAAATGGTAACAACATCAATTTTGGAGCAAATATAACGCATCCGGTATTGTTGTTGGATACAACCTTAGATCCACTTGGAATTGATTCTACTGAATACAAAATATTCAATCCTGATCCGGAAGGGAAGGAAGTATCAATAAATATGTTTGTGATCGAACAAATTCTACAAATCTCACCAATGTAATATGTTAGCGTTCAGCGATCCATTATTTCAGAGATATGCAAACTTCACCGGCATTGCAGAAGGTGGATTAAGCAGAGACCAGGAAGATTCTGCAAAATCTTGTGTAGGTCCTGGAATGTATCACACCAATCGGGGTGTTACCTTCTGCACCTACAAAGGGATGGCATCAACATTTGGTTTAGCACCAACATACCAAAGATTCCTGATGCTTACCAAAGAGGAAGCAAACAAATTTCTTCACGCATATTATCGTGTTGCCGGCAAAGGAATCAAGAATCCGGTCACACAATTCATTGCAACCAATATTGCCTGGGGATCTGGTCAGTCAGTTGTGCCAATCATTTTCCGTGCAACATTGCGTGAAAATATGGGTTTGTCTAATGTCAGATTAACCGGTGGTATGACTGCCGATCTGCTGAACACCATCAATGCACAAAATCCTGCAAAATTGAACGATGAATTGATGAAGAGAAGATTGCAGTGGTTGAAAGGAGCACGATCAGCCAGAAAGCATCTGAAAGGATGGATTGCCAGGGAAGAGAGATTCAGAAAAGAATTTATGTCTGATCCTGCACCATCCACACCAGGCACAACCGGAATTTTGGGAATTTTGGCAATAGCAATTGGAGCATTTTTTTTTCTGAAAAGATCCTGATACATTTGCCGATGTGATGGGGATGGATTGGAAACCTGCCCCTGATCGGAGAATGATCCGGACAATATGCTCCGGATTTTTTTTTGAATCTAAAATTCTCCGTTATAGTGTTTCCCCTGCCGGATGGCATATCCATAAAAACGAACATCAAAACATACGAAAAATGAAGAATCTAACACCTTATCTCCTTGATGCGACACCTGCACTAACTGCATCCGGTGTGACCACCATTGAAGGAATTAATCCTACAATTGAAGCCATCATCCTGATAATTTCAGGCATAACTGCCTTGATTCGCCTATGGAATGCGTCAAAGAATCCCAAGAAAACGGATGAATAAAAAAAAAAATCCGGAGAAATTTGGAAAAATCACTCCGGATTGCATACCTTTGAATCGCATTTAACAAAGTTATGGACACAAAAGTACATTTTTTACTAATTCCGGATACGGAATTCGCCAAAATTTTAACCTATCCAAATCTTGGATATTTGGCACAAATCACTTCACATCTTTATTGGCATCATTTACCAGGATGCAAATTGACAGTCAGTTCAGATTACAATGCTGAACTGATAAATCAGTTATTAATCCATAACATCAGTTATGAGAGATCTATTTTGCATTTTAATTTCACCACATAAACACCAAAAACCAATGGAAAAATTTAACAGAATTCAAATCAAAGTTCAAGGTCAGCAGGAGCACATCAATGCTCGGAATACGATCTATCTTTATCAGATCAACAATAAAAAATCCGCATTGAGAGATTTGCAAGATATATTGCACACTCTGCAATTTGATGGTGATTTTCCCAAAGAAATCATTGATGGTGATTTTTTCCTTACGGGAGATTATCTGGTCACTATCTTATTTTACAATGAATTTCATCTGGTTACTTTTCAAGGAATGAAAAATTTCGAATTTCATCAGTTCAGCAATATCTATGATGCGGAAAATTTTTATGAAAAATACGAAGATGAAATTAATGAATATTGTGAGAAGATGGAAGAATTGAATGCCGTAAAAGATATTTATATGTATGTCAATTTAAGGCATTTTAAGTCCCTGAATCCAATGCAAGGCGATGAAAGCATTCTGCAATCCCAATTAGTAAAAAGATTTTTGGTTTACGAAGATCAAGGTGATCTTGTAAAATGCGAAACCACAACAGATAAAGTAATCTATTTTTAACCATAAACACCAAATAAAATGAAAATTGTAGGAAC
>Ga0315909_10009914_pt1 | contig 10233 bp, 6 predicted proteins | sample LakEriMetagenome_11_FD_203527 | JGI IMG/M metagenome (GOLD analysis project Ga0315909, IMG submission 203527) | Freshwater fungal communities from buoy surface, Lake Erie, Ohio, United States - Buoy 2 MA125 | ecosystem: Environmental > Aquatic > Freshwater > Lake | place: USA: Lake Erie, Ohio...
GTGGCTTTTCTTAGTTGTGAAACTAAATCGCCACCAGTTTCTTCGGACTCTAACTCTTCGTCGTCGAAGTCCTGATATACATTGCTCATCGCAATATCTCCCATCGTTGTAGTTTCGCAAGCCACATTCATATTTGGGGGAATATAAATGGCTCTTGCTCCCAGTCTTTTAACTCACCACAGGGCTGGTCGGTCTGTGTGTGGTCTTAGAAGGTACCTGCTGTACCTTGTGAAAGAGAAGTTTGAGAAGTTCCACTTCTACCAGCAAACATTCCTTGCTCTTGTTGCTCTAGTCTCTTTCGTCTCTGTGAAGCCAAACCTTGGAACTGTTCTGCTTCTAATTCTGTTTGTATGTCAGAAATATCTTGATTATAAATACCGCTAAGTTTTTCAAGTCCTGTCTTTTGTTCAGCAATTCTTGAGTAACCAGTTCTTGCAATACCACGACTTATACCCATTGCTTGTAATTCTTGAGCACGTTCAACACCAGTTGTTAAACCAGCACGAGCGGCTTCAGAAGATATTTCTGCTGCAGCAAGTTTACGTTGTAATTGTCCAGCCATATCTGCTGGAGTTGTTCCAGTTAATAGAGTTCTAGCAAAATCTGTTGCACCAAATGTTGGGAAGTATTGAGTTAATTGTTGTTTCAAAACATCATCTGCGTTCATTACACGGTCATAAACATTTGCTACGCGGTCAGTCATTTCAGCAACTGAAACATCTCCACCAATTAACTTTGCATAAGTATCACGATTGGCTAATTCACCAAGACCATATCTGGTCAAAACATCTTGATATCTTTTTTCAAAATTAATATAATCAGAAGGAGTAGGTGCTGCTGCTTTTCTGCCTGCAGCAATATCCCCAGCAAATGCTTTTTTATACGCTTCAATACCAGCAAAGCGTTCTTTAAACTCTGGTGTGTTTTGTAATTCTAAAGTAATAGCAGTTCCTGTGTAACCTTGATTAGCAACAAGGTCAATTAATCTATCAGCAATAGATGCTGGCATATCAAAATCTTCAGCATACTTACGTAATAAATCAAAAGCACTTTGACGTTGTGCTGCAGTTGCTGCTTCTTTATTTGATTTAAGTAAAGCATTCTCTGCTCTCAAAGCATCAAGTTGTGCCATAATTAATGGGTCAACAACAGGTGGAACTACTGAAACTGAACCAGTAGAACCTGTATTACCAGTAGGTAATTTAGTAACTACTGTAGTTCTAGGACCTTTAATATTTGCACCAACAGCATTACCTTGTGCTTGTAAACGAGCAGCATCGGCTGCTTTACCAGCAGCAATTGATGCATTTTGTTTAGCCTCAGCAGCACCTGCTTTAGCACGTGCCTCGTTACGAATTTGCTCAGGAGTTTTAGGTGTTGGTGTAGGAGTTGGTCTAGGGTTTGGTGATGGGCTTGGTGTTCTTTTAGGTGCCATTAAACTTCAAACCCCCATTGACGAAGAACTTTGCTAAACGTACCTAATAAATCATCTTGAGCATTCTGTGTATATTGCCAACGTGGGTCTTTCTTTAAAGTACGAGAAAAATCAAACGTGTTCATACCAGAAGATAATGCTGATTGAAGATTAGGGTCATCTAAATCAATTGTATTAATATTAGTTTCCAAAATGTTAGACATTGCATACTTGTAAGGCTGAGCAATCTCAGCAAGAGTTGCACCAGATTTAAATCTTTCTGAAAGATTAGGATACTGAGCAGAAGCCATATTTCTGAACTGACCAACAATATCATCAGTAGTTCTTAAACCATTTAAAACATCTGCTACATAAGTTTTAAACTCAGTAGAATTAGTATTAACTCTAAAACCATAATCGCTAATACCTTTAGCAATAGTTGCACCAATAGTTCCTGCTTGACCTTTAATATAGTTAGCATCCATTCTAACGGAACCAACCAAAGCAGTATTTAAATCAGCATCAGATAAACCAAACAAAAGAGTTTGATTTGCTAAAGAATCAATTTGAGCATCATCTAAAGTAGAACCAATATTTAAAGCAATCTTACGTATACGAGCAACTTCATTTTTCTTTGACTCGTTATAAGTAGCCTTATCTTGGCTTAAAGAAGAAAGAACAACTTGACGGATTCTTTCACTATTGGTTTGATACCAGTTAGTTGCTTTTAAATCAGTAGCGATTGCTTGCATAACATTATCGCCTTGTTGACCTTTATACTTTTTAAACACTGAAGCAACTTCAGGATTAACAAGTAATGCTCTAGCAATAATATCTGAAGTGACATTAACAGAACCTGTAGTAGCGTTTGCTGTCATTGCATCACCTTTAAATGTTCCCCAAGGGGATGCTCCAACTGCAGATTTAATTGCATCAAAACCTTTACTTCCCTTAAAAGCATCGACAACATCTTTATAATAATCTAACTTTAATGTTTTAGCGGTTGCTTCAACACCAGTATTAAAATCTTTATAAACCCTTACACCATCTTCATTCATGGTTTGAGAGTCACCCATATTCATTGTTGTATTCAATGGGTTAAATCTATTAATAGCAATTTTTTCTAAAGGAACATTGCTACTTTCATTACGTGAATCTTCTTGATTCATCCATTTAAGAAGAGCACTAACGTTTAATTCATTAATAGGTGCACCAATTTTAGTTAAAACTGCTGCAGCAAATTTTCTTTTTTCTGATTCTTTATAATAAGTATTTGTTGTTGTTGGACTAGGCATTATTGCATCTCACCTGGCTTAACTCTTCTAGCACCTTGGGCAGACATTTCTTGCAAAAGAAGATTTACAGCACCATTAAAGGTTTCATAACCACCTTGACCCATACCCCATTCGGAAGCACCAGGTTGGGCTTTAGTATATTCTTCAGCAAAGTTACTTAATTGTTGTTCATCAAATCCTGGTTGATTAATTTGAGTAGCAGTACCAGTTAAATAATCCATGCTACGCACGTCAGGATTTGCTTTTGCATATTCATTAGCAGCAGAAATAAAAGCAAGTATCTCATTTTGATTAGGAGTTCTACCAAGGAATCTTTGATACCCAGCAATTGCTGCTTGCTCAGCAGTTAATTTACCTGGAAGATTAACAGTCTTAACATCTTCACTTCCAGCAAATGCTGCTGTTGCTTCCTCAATCCAACCATCAAAATCTAAAGCATCTTTATTTTGTTGAACAAAACCATAGTTAGCAATTGATTGAGTTTGTAAAGCAACTGCTAATGCTGCTTGCATATCAGCATCTTCAGCATCACCCATTCTAATACTTTTTGCTGGGTTCTGAACTTGTGCTTGACTATAAAAACCACTTTGAAATAGTTTAGATTTTAAATCTTTAATTCCGCCAGCAGTTTTTCTTGCTTGGTTAAGAATACTTGCCATTTCTGTTTCAGCAGAAACAACTTCAAAACCTTTATATTCTCCACCGTAACCGCCACCATAACCAAAGCCTTTCATGCCTGTTGGTTTAATTACAACTTGCACACCAGCAGCATCTTGGTTTTTAGTTTCAGGGTCAATGTATACAACACCCTGTTGGCTAGTAAGAATTTCTGTGCCTTTAATAATATCAGCACGACTAATATTAAACTTTACTTTTTGATTAGGAAGAGGGCTACCATCAGGAAGTTTATTTGTTATATCCTGTTGGGCTTTTAAATATTCTTCTTTGCTACCAACAACAGTTGCTGTTTCTTCTACTTTATTTAATATGTCTTTAGCAAACTTTTCAGAAACAACTGCTGTCTCAGGTTTACCAGTTTTTTTGTTATATGTTATTTTAACATCACTAGGTAATTCATCTAAACTTACACTAATACCAAAAACATCTCCAAGACGAGAACCAACAAATCTTTGTTTATTCTCATCCCACTTAAGTTCACGAGTTGCCATTAACCTAACCTAACGTCTTTACTGTAGTTTTTTAATATTGGTATAAATATTGCATTATTGGCTTGACGAACATTAACATCAACACGACCCAATGCTGTCAAATCACGAATTGCTAAATCTCTAATCTCACGTTTGTAGGCAGTATCATAATCAAATCCACCACTCAATATCTTACCTAAAGTAGTGTTTAACACTTCTGCTGCTAAACGTAATTTTTCTCTAGTTGCTGGGTCCATATCAATAGATTCATCAGCAATCATGTAATTCAATTGGTTAAGCATTGCTTCTTCTTTAGCAGTACCATAATCACCAGATTCAAGTACTTGTTTAAGAAGAGGGTTTTGCATCTTAAGTGTTTCACGATACAAATCCATATTTGCTTTAATGTTTTTACGAACAGTAGGATTAGTTGTTTGCTGTAATTGGAAACGAGCGGCATCTTCAATATCAAAGTATTTTGCTTTATCTTGAGCAACTTGAACATCCCTTAGATATGTTTCAAGGTCTTTGTTTTTAATCATATCTGCTGCCTCAAACCAAGCATAAGCAGATGCACTAAAGTCACCAATAGATGGTGCTGCTAAGAAAGCAACTTCACCATACTTTTCAATGGTATCACCATTTTTTAAGAACCATTTTTTAACTTCGTCAGTTTTATTAAAAGCAATTTCTCTTTCTTTTTCTGCACGAGAAACGGTATAAATAAGTTTACCTGGGTTCTTACCAACGTAGATAGCCAATGCTTCTTCATATGGGTTATCTAATCTTGGATTTGGTGCTTGTAAAATCTTTTCATATATGTCAAAGAACTCTTGACGAATAGAAGCAATACCAACATCTTTTAAGAAGTTAGGTACATCTTTACTTTCTTTAACAGTAGGGCTAAAAGGAACAGGCATTAAACCTAAAAGGTTACGCATAACAACTACGTTATGTGCAGCAATACGAATGTTTTTAATATATTCATATTGTTCATCTGGTGTTGCATTAGGAGATAAACCACGACCATGTGCTGCATCATAAGCAATTGCTTGATGGGCAGCAGTTACTTCCTGTTTATCTCTTTCACTTGGTGCAAGAATTTTCCATACTCTGTCAATAGATGCTGGAACAATTGCTTTACGCAAAGTAATATTATCTCCAATATCACCAAGCAAAGCATTATCTACAACGTCTGCTATTTCCTTACCTGGTTCCCCGCCCCAACGACCAAGTATTGATTTAAATAACCAAACATTTGCTCCTGCAATAGGACCAGATAATGTAGGCATTGCTGCATCTGGACCAAAGGATGGGTTGATTTGGCTTAAACGTATTGTGAAATCACCAAATAGTGGTTGACTATAGCCACTCTTACCACCTTGTAATACACGCAAAGGCTTGTCTATTATTTGAAACATTGCGTCATCCATAGGCATAAGCAAGTATTTTTGACCTTGTTGGTCTTCATGCATTACACCTGATGCTTCTAAACCTAATGCTGATAAACGCATACGCATCATTGCTCTTAAAGAAACATCTTTCATTCTGTACATACGACGAATGAAGTCTTCTGTTGCACGATAAAAACGTGCACCGTTTCTTAAACTAAATGCTAATTGGCTTCGAATATCTGGATTATCCACATATTTAACCATCAAATCAGATGCATCACGTGCAGCCAATTCGGTAAAGTATTGGTCTGCTAATGCTGTTGCTTTAGCAGTTGCTTGTTTTAAAGGAGTCTTTGGTTGTAAAGCCATTGTCTTAGCAATAGTTTCATCGAGATAACCTTTATAGAAACCATTGGTTTTATACTTTTGCATATTTGCTAAGAATAAAGACATAAAGGCTGGGGTTCTAAACATAGACATAATCTGTCTATCCATGAACTCAAATAAATTCTTTTCACCTCTAGCAATGATTCCTTCAACATTGTCGCCTTTAGGAACAATAGGTGAATATCTACCTTCGGTGGAAATAATATGATTTCTAGTTAAATCATCAAAAGTGTTCTTATCTAATTTAGAAACAGCAGCAGAGAAGTTTCCACCCTTAACTGTTGAGTTTAAATAACCAACTAAATCAGGGTTATATACTTTAAAATCAGCACTTCCGTGTAAAATTTCTCTGATTTGTAAAAGCATCATTTCGGCACGGTCTTTAACTACAGCAATATCTGGCATATTCTGGTATCGAATATTGTTGATATCTGCTTCAATGTAGTTTCTTAAACCTTGAGCATTAGCAGGGTCTAGAAAGCGTGCAACCATTTCATCAACTGCATTGTTTAAATCATTAGCAGTTTTTAATCCATTGTTACGCATTGCGTAATTTATTGGGTCTTCTACTCTTAAACCAAAACGTTGGAAAGAGTTCTTAGAACCAACAGTAAAGAATAAACGGAAATGTTCTAATTGACGCCATACAATATTTGCTTGTTCTGGCATTGCTTTAAATCTTGCTGTTTCTACAAATTCTTTTTCAAGTTCTTTAAACGCAAGAGTTAAATTACTATCTGAAATATCAATAGCAGTATTAACTTTTTTACCAACACCAAGCATATGGCTTGCTACACCAGAACTAATAGAATCAATAAAGTAAGGATTGTTAGATAAGAATGTTACTAAATGCTTTTTATCATCACTGGATAATGCTTTGCCAGATAAACCAGTAAATCTTGTTATTGCAAGGTCTGCTAATTGTTCTCTTGCTTCAAGTTTTGCTGCAGCAGTATTAGGATTAGAGTTTAAAGCAAACTTAATTATCTGCTCAGTCTCAGCATCAGTTATTAATTCAGGAAGTTTTTGACCTTTTTCGGCTGTAAAAGAAATACCTTTAGGACTTTTAGTTGCAATAGCATTAATCTTCGCACCAGCAAGACCTTTTAATGAAAAGAAATTATGTAATGCTTCTTTAGGTGCATAGTTAACAAAGAAAAACAATTCATCAACGGTACCACGTACACCAAGTTTAGGGAAAAGGGTAAGAACAGACCAAAAATTAGTTATCTCACTAGAGAATTTACCATTAACAATTGATGAAACTGTACGTAAATTAGATACTACGTTGTTATAATCTTTAAGTTCTTTACTTAATGAAAGTTTAGAAACGTGTTCTGAGATACTATGCCAGTCTAAGTTACCAATTTCATTGCTATAACCAAGTGGTTGGATAGCACCATCTTTAACAAGGTAAGTTCCAGTATTATCTTTTTCAATACGACCTAAACTGCCACCTTTTGGAACGTAATCATCAGCAACTTTAATTCTTGTTGCTGCTTTTCCAATAAACTTTTCGTTAACTATTTCATTTATTAGACTTACACCATTAGGATGATTACCTAAACCACTGGAATGAAGAACATCTATCATCAAACCACGAATTAACGCTACACGTTCACCAACATTTGATGCAATAAAAGTTTGAGTTAATCCATCGGCTATACGTTTAGGGTGAACAATTCTAGCAAGTTGGTTAAAAGTTGGGGTGCTTTCTAAAATCTTTTCATCACTAACTTGAATTGGCTTACCAAGTGGGTGTCTTGTACCAAACTTTGAAATTTTAGCAAGAAAGCCATTCATTTCATCTTCTGCTGCTTTAAAAGCAGGATTATTGTCAGACAACTTAGCAAGTTCTTCAGCAGTTCTAGCAAGTTTGTAACTAGATGCAATATCGCTAACTAAAGGGTCAACTTCTTTAGCGTTTGTTGCTTTATTAAAAGTTTTATCAAGAGCATCTCTAACAGTTCTGCTAACAATAGACATTCTATTTGCAGTTGCTACTTGTTGGCTACGGTAGTAAAGCATTGAATCTGTTCTACCGTTAATTAAAGCGTTAGGGTTACCATGTTCGTAAGAAGAAAAGAATCTTTGGGCAGTATCTGCGTCTTTAACACCTTTAACAACACCATCATCAAACATCATTAGTTCATTAAGGATTTTATCGTTGTTATATTCAGGAAACTTTATTGATATTTCTCTACGAATCTTTGCTTTCTCACCAGGAGATTTAGCATTATTCAAATCATTAAGAAGTGGACCAAGTGCATTCCAATATTGTTTTACTTGTGGTCCAAGTTTAGGATGATTAAATACTGCGTTAACTTTAGTTCCTAAAGTTCCGCCTGTTTCATTATAAAGTTTTGCAAGTTTTGAACCACCTTTTAAGGCTGCTCCAAAACCTAAAGTCATATAAGTTAATGGGTCTGCTGCAATTTGAAATGTTGCATCATATACACCTGATAATCTATCAAAGGCTTTTTCTTTTGCTGTATTTTGAAAAGGTGTTGCAACATCTTGACCTAGTAAACCTTTAGCAGCAAAACGACCAACAGAGAATTGTGTACGTTTGTAATCACCCAAGATTTCAGTAAACTTATCTGGGTTGTCATACATATAATTTAAAGCAAATTCAAGTTCAGGATTTACCCCGCCTTGTTCTTCAATGATTTCACCAGGTGTTAAACCAGAAGCAATACCTCTAGCAAGAACACCCATTCCTGCACCGTATGCTTCATCCAAGGCAGTTGTTGCACCTTGGTCAAAAATCTTTTTGCCATCCCAGTCTTTACGCCAAACTTTTAAAAGTTCTGGTCTGTATTCACCTTGGGCTGCGCTATAGATTGCTGCAGGTCCTAAAGATAAAACGTTACTCCAAGTTTGTAATGCACCAACACCAATTTTAATTGGGTTAGCAGCACTTAAAACATTTCCAACTATACGACCAATTGTCCAATCTTTTGGACGAGCCATATAGTTTGCATTAAAAGTTGATTTAAGCATTTCTTGAATTGATGTGTCAAGACTATTAAATTCTTCATATGCTGTTTTGTCATCTTTAATATCTAAAAGTTCACGATGTTTAGCATAGAGTCTATCCCAAGTTTCAATTTGGTTTTTATCTCTTGGTGGTAATCCAGCCTTATAAGCAGCAACGCCAAGTTCTGGGCTGATTACTGGAACAATGTCACTCCATGAACTTGCCATTTAAAAACCTCTATCACGTAGAAAGTTATAAATAGCAGAAATTTCTCCAGTAGTATCATGTGGGATTAATTCTTCAACAACATTAATTAAAGTTTTTTCTTGACTTTGTGGAAGATTAAGAACTTCACTTCCAGGTCCTGCACCAAAATCAACACCAGCAGTTAAAGGCTCATTAGGTCTTTGGGATGGGGCTGTTAAAGGAACAATTGGTGCAACAGTTGAACGTCTAATATCTGATGGATTAACACTGAGATTAGGACCAGCAGCCATAGGTGCTCCTTGTTGAAGACCCATAAGTTCTTGACCTTCACCATAAGAACCACCAGCCATGTATCTTGTTGGCTGCGCTGAAACATTTAAATCAGTACGTTGTGATGCGCTACCAGGACCTGATACTTGTTCTCTAATTGCCATTAATCTTCGTCCTCATCAAATTCTTTGTCATCTAGTTGAATGTGTGCTGCGTCTAGCATTCCTTTAAGTTTCCAACTTGGAGACTTATTGTCATCTAATACGTGTAAAAAATATTTTCCTTCAGAATCAATCATTTCAATAACGGTTATAGCACCTGTTATCATTCCACCCAAAGGATGTAAATCTTGAACAAAGCCATTTAAACCATCCTGAACCATTTTTACGTAATCAGGTTGTACACGCTTTGTCATATTATCCCGCTAACTGTCCCATAATTGCTGCTAAATCTGGAGGAAGGGCTCCAGCAGGACCACCAGTGGGAGCGCTTGGAGGGGACGGTTGCGCTACAACCTGCTGTGGATTCGCAGTCTCTGCTGGAGTAGGTTCAAATGCTTGCTTAACAGCATCTTCAATTGCTACACCATTACGACGTTTATCGATAATGTCAGCAAACTTACCTAACAATGTTGAGACATCTTGTCCTGTGGCAATCATTTCAGGGATTGCACCAGCAGCAGCATTAACCGCTTTATTCAAATTTTCACGCATCTTCTGTATATCAATGCGTTCTTGTTCCTTACTTACGTTAACAGACCAAGGTAATTCACTCATTACAAATTCTTTAGAAACAAGGTCCCCACCTAATGCTTGTAATGAGAAGATTAATGCACGGCTTGGGTCAAGACCTGCCATTAAACCGTAGCGAACTTCTACAGTGTAGTCACCTTTAATGTCTTTAGTTGGATTGTATTTAAGTTCATAAGGTGAACCATCATTGTATCCACGAACATTCTTTTCAAATGGGAAAATCTTTTCATCTACACGTAAACATAGACTTAAAATATCTTCAAATGTTTGTGCAAAGATTTGTTGGCTTGCTTTAATTTGTGAATCAAAAGCACCAAGTAACGCTTGGACGCCTTGTCCAGTAATGATGCTGGCATCAATATTGCCTGTGCGACCTTCTGGGTAAC
>Ga0315909_10009920_pt1 | contig 10227 bp, 9 predicted proteins | sample LakEriMetagenome_11_FD_203527 | JGI IMG/M metagenome (GOLD analysis project Ga0315909, IMG submission 203527) | Freshwater fungal communities from buoy surface, Lake Erie, Ohio, United States - Buoy 2 MA125 | ecosystem: Environmental > Aquatic > Freshwater > Lake | place: USA: Lake Erie, Ohio...
CGCCGAAGTTGATGCGGCGGCTGTAGTCAAAGACCTGGGCCACTGTTTCAATTTCGTAGTATTGCCGAGGTACTGCCAGCTTGGAAACCAGCTCGTAATAGATCGCATAAATAAGCGGGTGCTTATCGTCGCCCCAAAGCGCGTTTCCTATTTCCTGAGTGCGCCCGGTGTTGGTGTAGATGCGCAGCTCGTTAGCGGTTGGTGTTATGCTCGGATTGTTTACGTACTTGTCGCCCAAAAGCGTGGTGCTGTCGCGGCGCTCACCTATGCGCTTGCTTTTGTTGTCTACCAGGTACAGCAAGTTGTCGCCGCTTGCTGCGTTGTACTCCAGCTTGTAGGTTGCGTTTTGCGTGTCAATGGTCAAAGCTGGCCCAGCGGTGCGCGTGATTTCTACCGTTAAATAGACCGCGTTGGGCCCTATGTTCGGTAGCGTGGTCATGCTATTATTATTCGCCACGGACTCAACTACGTTCACCTCAATAATGATAGGGTCAGGGTTGCTGATGCTGTCCGTAAAGTTGTGGCTCACATAGGAGGGCGTGAGCGTCCAGGCTGTACCATCCCAATAGTAGCCATTGAATTGCCAGGTATAGTCAACTTGGAAGGTCACGTTGTGCGTGCCGTAGTTAGCGGGCACGGTTACGGTGAAGTCCACGTCCAGCCAATACTTGAGGTAGTTGCTGCCCGTTGGTATTGCCTGCCCAACCCAATCCTCCTCACGCCGAGCGGGCACGCTATCAATGCCCACAATTTGCGGCGATAGGATTGCGTGCTCTACCCACCACTCGCGGACCGCTGCCTTGTTCATTTCCAAACCTCCAGCGATCGCCGCAATGGTGGTAGTGCCTCCAAGCATAACGGTGCTCACCTGGTCACCTTGGAAATCGTATTCAAACCAGCTCGCGGGGTTGTCGTCGTAGATAGCTCGGAAGGCTACATAACCCTGCACCTGGAACATTTGCAGTCCAAAGCTGGTACAAATATCGTCGAGCACCTCGCGGCATGTTCTAAAGTTCTTTTGCGAATTGGTCAGCGTGTACTGCCAATTCTCCATAATGCAGCCGGAGTAGTACAGCCCTTCGCCTCCAGTTGGCTGGGCGCTGGTTCCGTTTGCAGTTATTCCGCGCATCATTGCCGATACCACAAAGTTGCGGTAAAGGTCAAAGAAGCGAAAGTAACTAAAAATATCGGCTATTTGGTCCGTGAAAGGCACCAGGCCGGAAGCCACGCCACCGGAAGCCAGGCGGCTAGTTGGTACGTCAAGGTAGGCGAAGCCGTCGGCAGCTTCTAAGCGCAGCACGCGCTGCCCGTTAATTAACTCCACGCTGCACAGTTCCGGCTGGATGAAGCCACGCCATACGTCTAGCGGTCCTGCCTTTTGTATTTCAATAACGTAGCGCCCGGTGCTATCGGCCATCAGGTCGTACAGTGGTCCCGTAATACTGTCCCTGGAGCCTACCAATACCTCTAGGCGGCAGGTGCTGGGCACTAGTCCGGGTTGGTAGGCATCGAGGGCCACGTACTGTACGGACCAGTCAAATACGTGAAAGGTAATGGGCGTGTAACTGGCACCGTCCAAGTCCTTAATGTAGAAGGTATGGGCCGCCGTGGTTCCGGATGCAAAAGTAGTTTTAGCCAATTCTTCCCAAGTCGTAGCCGCTACGGCTGTTAGCTAAATAGATGTCGTTGCCGCGCAAAGTAGTGCGGCCACCAAATAGGCCACCTTCCACCATTCCGGTAGCTGCGTTAAACGTAGAACCTCCGAGCCCTGGTATTCCCATTTGCCCGCCTATAACTTTGAACAGTTGCCCAGTTGTTGCCCCACCACCTAGGCCAGTGGCTTGAAGCGCTACAGCCAAAGCCAAAGCGGCAGCAGCTGCAGCTAGCAAACGGTTGCGCATTTCAATCAATTTTTGTTTGAATACGTCAAAGAATTTTTGATCCGTTTCTGCCGCTTCTTTGAATGCTGCAAATCCGATATTAACGAGGTCGCTCATTGCACCGCTTACCTGGTTAATAGCGCTGCCCAAATCTTTGTATCGCTTCGATACGGTCACAATACCAGGTATGACGTCGTCGACAAAATCGCCGTGCAGCGTCATGGCGTCCTCTAAGATAGAAGGGTCTAGGGCATCAATTTGCGCTTGCTCAAAGTCAAACCACATTCCGGTACCTTTGAACAAATCAGCGCCTAAGCTTTCGAAGTACGAATCCGTGGCTGTTTTAATTCCTGAAGTATCCGGCGCAAAAATGGGGCTTCCTTTACTGGCTCCAGTTACCTTATCAATTTCGGCCTTTAGCTTTTCAATTTCAATGCGGAGTTTTTTAATTCTCACGCCTGAAACGTCGGCATTTTCAAACTCCGCTTGCAGTTCTGCTAGGCGGCTTTTCATGCCCGCCAAAGTGGTGTAGCCTACAGTATTAAAGGTGTTATAAATGCCGCGCATCGTAGCTCCCATATTCAGGAGCTCGCTCGTTGCTTTTTTTGTAGCCTCGCTTAATCTATATACTGGAAGTTCTAGAAATGTACCAAAGCCCCAAAACTTATCTTCACCCACCTGGTTAGTGGCACCTTTTAGCCCTAACATGTCGGAGGTCAGGGTTAAAATTGCCGAGCCAAGCTGTAAAACTTTATTGATAATCGGGCTAAAAGTTTGCCCTGAGCTGGCTTTGAAATTTTCCCAAGTAGTTACCAGTTGCTGGCTGCTAGTGGTTGCATCCTGCACAGTGTCGCCCATCAGCTTGAGCTGTTCGGATGCGATTTCTCCTACCGCTTTGGTTACGGCGCCAATAGTCGCGCTTTCCACGGTTACGCCGTGCAGTTTGTCGCGAAGCATTGAAGCGCTTATACCTAGGTTGTCCAGAATGAGCGGACTCTTGCGGCCAATACCAGTAACGATTGAATTAGTCAGGTAATCTACCTCCTGCCCGGTTTCCTTTGCTCGCTTTTGGGCAAACTCAAAAAGGGTGCCCAGCTCTTTTACTGGTATGCCAAAGTTACCAGCTTGTACCGCTTGCTGTAAAAGCTTGACGTCCGATACCATGCCTTGAGTGGATTTCCTCAAGCGGTCTAGATCCGCAGCGTTACCGAAGCGCTCAAAGCCTCTAGCGGCTGCATTCAGTTGGTCGCCAAGCTTGACGGCCTCCATCGTAAAGTCGGCAATTATACCTACAGCAAAAGCGGCGCCAAGCATTTCGCCAATCTTGCCGATGCCCTTGCTCCAGTCCTTTAGCTCCTTATCGGCTTGACGGATTCCGTTCCGAAATTCTCGGGTGTCTAGTCCTAGCAGTAAGCGCGAAATAATTTGATCAGCCATTTGTTACTGCTATTTTGAATAGTTCTTCGATGCCGGAGCTCTTTTTCTTTTCGTCGTCAAACCTAAAGAAGTCGGTAGGCTTGATACCTCCCTTCTTCGCGTTGCCGCTAAAGTTAGCTACCTGAGTAGCCAGCCACCTGGTGCGGCGCCAGGCGTCCTTTTCCCCTTCATTAAAAGCCTCCAGTATCGCCGTTATTTCGTCCCCGGTAAAAGTGACGGCTTCGGCTTTACTTACTCCTATTCGCCCGATGAGGAGGCCCAGTAATTTTACTGGACCTCCGTCGGGAAAAAAGGGGCGTTAAGTAACGCCGGGAGGGCCTCGATGTTAGAGGCGCTAATTTCCTCGGTAAACTGTTCAAACGATGGCCGCTCTTTGACGTTCCAAAAGCGCTGGCAATATAGCAGCGCGATTGTGTCCCTTAAACCCAAACCTTCGCTGATATCGGCCATTCGTTTGCCAGTTAAATCTTCGAATAATAGCGCTGCCCCCAGCGAGAATTTCTGCCCCTTTTCCATTACGCGTTTGTTGTTTTAGCCAAGGCTGTAGCGCCCTGTAATTGAAATGTAAATGTACCGTTATCTTTGTCCGGCTGTGAGCTGGAGAAAGAAGTAAATACCGCTTGACCGCTGAGGCAGCTTTCTCCAGTTGCTGGAGTAACTGAGCCAGCCGCGCAAGGTGTCAATTTCACCGTGACCAAAGTACCTACCAATTCGTACAGTTCGTCCGGGTTCCATTTGGTTGCGTCGTCGTCACCAAAGAGGGCAGTACCTGAAGCGGTCCAGGTGCGTGCGCTAGAAACGTAGGTACGCCATGTTGCGCTGTCCTTGCTGGTGGTTTCGCGGGTTTCGCTTGTGATGTCAAACGAGCACTCGGTCTCGTTGGCCAAGCCTTTGAATGTGGTGCCGTCCGTGCTCAATAGGACGCGGAATTCGGTGCCTGAGTTTGTTGCCATTAGTAGGTAGTTTTAATTGTAAAAGTGAAGTCGGCTATCAAAAGTACGGTTTCCTCGTCCTGGTTAAAAAGGCTCTGCGCGTTGGTCATCCAGGCGGAAATGTATGTACTGTTCCCATTGGCTGCCAGGTAGGTGCGAATGGTTTGGAGGGTTGTTTGCGCGTTGTCCGCCGAAGCCTGGTAGATGTACAGTTCCGCGTTTACGGTCTGCATCCGGTAGCCGTCTTTGGTTTCGCTTACGTCGATGCTGTCGAGCTGCAAAACTATGTGATCTACCTTTGTGCCCTGGGGCGCAGCCATAGCATAAACGGGCAGCGCCTGAGCGGCTACCAGTTTGTCGCGAATGATTTGCAAGTAGTTCACTGGAGGGCTTGCCTTAATTGTTTCTGCCACTTGCTGCGGCCCATGCGATCAATCCTAGCGCGGCTAGATGCGCCCAGTGCTTCCCATGCCTGGCCCATGTAGTCCTTTGCTTTGTAGCCTTTATTGGTACCATTTGCCCGACGTCCGTACAGCTGCATGAAAGGGTAAGCCTGGGCGTCACCTTTGCGGTTGCGCACTCGTACCGGGCCAATCCATACAGCAATCTGGTCACGCCATGCGCGGACGCGTGCGCGGGTTACCTTGATGCTCTTAAAGAGGTCTTTCGTTCCTGGTTTGGTAACGTCCTCATAAGCGGCAGCCCGCGCTGCGTTGCGCAGTGGGGTAGCCTCCTGGCGGAGGGCACCGTACAGCTCCTGCAGTCGGATTTTCTCCGGTGCATTCTGTAGCTTCTTGCGGAGCTCGTCAAGGCCAACAATTCCCTTTTGCTTAGGCATTGTCCTTGAGTTTGCATTTAATCAATGTATAGCGCTTGCGGCCTTCCGGCAGCGCGCTAATCACCTCGTAGCGCTGGCTGTTGAATTCCAGCTCCCAGGAGCCAAGGACGTCCGTCCGGTAGCGCACGCGCCAAATAACGGTGGCGCTGCTCTGCATTTGGTCCGACACAAAAGCCTCCGTGCCCGCTGCTTCGTTGATTACCAGCATAGCATAGCAAGTACCAGCGCTCGCGAAGGTGCGCAGTACCTGCCCTGAGTTATTGGTGCTCACGGTTGGGCTGTAGAGAGTTATGCGGCGGTCTAGCGTCACAGTGTGTTCTTGTAACGAAATAGGACCCGGTCAAAAAAGCGCGGAATAGGTTGCGGCAAGTCGTCGCCGTAATCAAAGCCAAATTTAATCCGCTGGTAGATTGCGTGGATTACGTCCTTTGGCGTGCTGGTGTTCCAGCCTGCAGCGTAAACTACCTCCAGCTTATCGCCTTCCTCGGAAGGGGTCAGGCGTCCGTTCAATAGGGTGTATTCGGTGTCGGCCACGCCGTCCACCTTTACATAAGTAACTGCCCCGATGGGCCAAAAGGGAAGCGTTATTTCAGCTTCCCAGTTGGTCACCACCGTTACAGTTGCAGTGCCGACTACCACCTGCGCATAGCTCAGCGCCTCGTCACAAGCTGCGTTGTAGAGGAAGGTCAGCAAACTGTCGTCTGCGGATCCATCCACGCGGCAAAAAGCCTTAACCTCTGTGAGGTTAATAGCTGCAGGGGTAAAGTCGACGGTTGTCATTAAATCGTTACGTCGTCAGCGATTACGAAGGACTTAGGACGCAATACAGCAATATCCATGAAGCGCTCCACGTAGATGCGAACCGTAGAAGAAAGCATTTCGGTGTAAGGGTCAATCAGCAAAGTTGCACCGCCCCAAAAGCCGATTTGCACGTCTTCGAAGTTACCGAAAAGAATACCGTAGGTAGCAGGGCTGCCAGCGGTTACTTTGCTCAAGGTCGTGCTGTAGATGTTGTAACCGTTCGCGGTCTGGACTGGGTCCAACATGCCCTCTACCAAGAAGCGGCCGGAGCCAGCGTCTACCTTGGTCTTCTTCAATTTAGCCACTACGTTGGGGTGCGTAACGTAGCCCAGGCGTCCGCCCAAAGCGTTGTTTGCAGCAAGCAAAGCTTCCATGTCTACGAGGTCGTCATAAGACAAAGCGCCGAGGGCCAAGTCCTGAGCCGTACCGTTCAAAGCGGTATAGATACCAGTAGGTTGGTTAGAGGCTCCAGTACCAGTCAATACAGCCTGCTCCAGTCCTTTATTAAAGGATTGGTTCAGCTGGTTGATCATGCGGGCCTGGATGCCTTGGCTGTACTCTTGAGCCAACAGCTGATTTGATACAGCGGCTGCAATCACCGAGCGCTTTGGCGTCATGGTGATAGTAGAGAAGGTCAAGTCCTGGGCAGAAGCTGCGCCAGTCTCCGTGTTCCAGTTCAAAGTGTAGTCGCTGTCTTGTACTGGAAATTGTACGTTTCCGGTCAAGCCTTCAGCAACAGAGCACAAGGAAAGCATAGGAGTATTTGGGTACAAGAAATCCACGTACTTACCTGGATCCGTGTAGACCAAATCGCCGCCCAAGTTGCCACCAGTTCCACCGGTTACGGTGTTGGTACGAAGTTCGCGGTTCAAGAATTCGGGCATGTGGATGGCTGCCTGGTTTTCGCCGCGGCTTTCTACGCCCAGCTTGTTGCGCTCGGCAATACCTTCCTGGTTCATTTCTGCCTCGATTCCGGTCAGCTTGCCGTTGCGTGCTTCGCGGATTGCCTTAACGATGTTAAAGGAGCGCAGGTCTTTCTTTTGTGAAGCGGAGAAACCACCAGCGAAGGCTGAGGCATCCACTCCAGCGCCTGGATTCTCGGCGCCTTCGGGTTTTGTTTCCATTTGTATGGGGGTTAAATTAATTTCGGTTTCTTCGACCTGAGCCGCGCGGGCGCTCTCCAGGCTTCGCATCGCCACAGCGGTAGAGGGGTTCGCTCCGCGTGGCGTCAGGCTGATGTCAAAAATTTCGGCCACTTTGGTGATCACGCGCGTGGGTTTCTCACCTTTCACGTTTTCCCAGCGTTCCTCGGCAACAGTGAAAGCCCAGGACGCCTGATCCAAATCGCCGCGCTCCACTAGGGTGCGGGCTTCTTTTCCGGTGGAGGTTTCAGGTGCCGTAAACTCAAAGTACAGCCCCTGGTCATCCGCGCGCAGTTCCAGCGTGCCCTTACCTTTGTTCCGGCGTGCTAGGACGTAGTCGTAGTTATGGTTCAGCAAAGCGTGAATGTCGAAGCTATCCACCTCGGCAAAAGCGCTGCGCTCAATGCGCTCGTTAAAAGCGCCCATGTCGTAAGCTTCATAATTGGCAGCGTAGCCAAAAATCAGCCCTTCCTCAGCTCCGCCGTTAAGAGGCAGACTCCGAATCTCCTTCTTCTCTGTTGATGGTTCCATTTTGTATATCGCCAGTTACGCTCATGTGAGCGGGTTTGTTGTACTCGTCACCGCCCTCGATGGGAGTCATGCCTTCGCTCTTGCGGATTTCGTTAGCGCTAATTGCGCCGATGTTCCAGTAGCTCACGTTCCGCTGCACCTGGGCCATCATGTCGCCGCGCATTAAACTCTTGAGGTCTAGCTCAAACTCAAGCGCTCCAGTTACCAGCTTGTTGGTAAACTCCATTTCGATTTGTTCGCAAAGCGGGCGGATGCAGTCGCTTACAAATTGTGCGTTCTGCGCTTCGATGGATGCGTTTTGGCTTACGCCCTGCATGTGGCCCACTTTGTGAGGTGGTACCTTAAAGATGCGGCAGATTTCCTCTACGCCGAAGTTCATGCTCTCAATGTACTGTGCCTCCTGCATGCTTATGCTTACGGGCTTGTACTCGGCTCCGGCAGTCAGTACGGCGGTCTTGCCGCTGTTAGCTCCGGAGTAACGCTGGTCAAATTGGCGGCCGAGGTCCTTTAAGCGCTCCACGTCGCGTATGCTGCCATCCAGTTGCAGGATGCCCTTGGGCATTGCACCGTTTCCGTAGAAACCGCCGAGGTGCTTGTTGGCGGCCATAGCCGTGCCGATGGTTTCCTTCGCGTAAATAATGGGGCTCAGTCCGTTGATGCCGTCAATGGTCCACGCTTTCAAGTGTATGATTTGCGAAGGCTCCAGGCGCATGGTCACGCCACCGGGAAGGTAGAGGCTATAGATCAGTCGGCCGCTGGTGGTATCGATGGTCACCAAATCGGTGTCTATCATTTCCAAGGCCGTAATCCGTCCGCGGTTCCGGACTGGCAATACATAAGCATTCCCGCGAAGTAGTAGGCTGTTGATAAGCGCCTGCCGCCAGTAGTAGCTGTTGTATGCCTCGGAAGGCTTGCGGCTTACCAGTTGATCCAGTTGGCCCTCCACTCGTACCTTCCCCTGCTCCGTTTCCGCGAATAGATGGAAGGGCAGGGAGGCTATGGTATCGGAAATCAAAGAAACGCACGCGTAGACGGTGGGCACCGTTGGCGCGTTGTTGCTGTTGACGGTTTCCCCGGCGTTGGTTTGGCCTCCACCTATCAGCTGGAAAAGCCAAGGCTTCGGATTAATAATTCCCGAAATGCTCCGGGTAACTCGTTGAAGAAAGGAGGCCATTGCGCAAAGGTTACGAATTACATTTTATCAATCCAAATTATACGAAAACAATATCTTCCGTTTGGTAGACGGAGGTATTTGCTTGTGCGTTGTGTACATATCCGGCAAGCGCTGTAATAAGCGCAGCGGTCCCGTCTATCTTATCGGGGGCCTTGGATTTGTTAAAGGTCCAGTTATCGTTTTTGTCTATCTGCAGGTTCGTGTTGGAAATGTGCCAGGCGGTCACCGGGTTTCCGTCGTGCCCTATGCGCTTCTGTTGGACCAGGCGGTAGAGTAGTTTCATGGGCTCGTTAATCATAAGCACGCCCTGCCGTACCTCAAAGCAGAATTTAGCACCGTAGCGCTGCCGTACCTGGTCTATGGTTTCCGCTGCGTTCCACGGATCAAAGAATATGGCTTCCACCGGGTAGGCTTCGCAAATTTCAAAGATTTTGCGCACGCGGTCCGGTGTGGTGTTCACCTCTCCCTCGATTACCTCGACGTGCCCGCCCTTCATCCAGTTGCGCACCAGGTTCGGGTAACGGTTTTTGCGCTTGTCCATGGAGTGCTGCGTGATTTGGTAAAACTGCTTTGTGTAGAAGCGCTCCCCTCCATCCCAAAACAGTAGGACGTAGGCGGTCCAGTCGTTTACAGCTGCAAGGTCAACGCCCATATAACAGCGCCAGGTACCTAGCGCGGCGGGCTCCTTTTGCAGGCAGCGGTTCCAGCTGCCCAGTTCAATGTACGGTTGTGCGCTTCCGGCCCATTGGTTCAGGTGCAGCTTGCGCAAGGATAGTAGAGTCGGTTCGTCAAACTTAGCCGTGCGGCTCAGCTCCTGGAGGTATTCCATGGTAACGGTCACGCCAAGGCTAGGGTTTGCCTTTGCCCATACTGCAGGATCGTGCGGGTCCTCGGTGTCCTTGGCTCCGTAGATTATGGGCAGGAAGCTAGGATCGTCCACGTCGCCGTTCAGCACCTTAGTAGCATACTCGTGCCACTTATGTGCAAAGGTAAAAGCGCCGCCCGCCGTGGTAATCGCAATCATTTGGCTAGGCCGCGCGGCCATCGATGTGCGCAGCGCCTCCCACAGCTCCGGTCCCTTGTGTTCGTTCCAGGCGTGAATCTCATCGCACAAGATTAGGGAAGGGTTTGCGCCGTGGTTGCTGAGGCCGTCGGAGGTAATGGTCTTCAGGAAGCCGGGTTTGTTTAGTAGGTGGATTTCCTTGCGGTAAGGTATCAGCGCCTGCTTCAGCACCGGGTTCATCAAAATAGTATTTCGCACATAGCCGAACAGTACGCCAGCCTGCTCCCTGGTGGCTGCGGCAATAATTACCTGAGGATTTGAATTATCCTTCCATCCTTTGAGTAGGTGGGCAATGGCTAGCATAGCAATAAATGCGCTTTTACCATTCTTCCGAGGGATCTCCAGCCAAACCATCCGCTTGCCTTCGCTCCGGCGGATTAGGTCCCGCTGCCATTCCATCAGCTTTACCGGGGTACCTGCGGCGGCGTC
>Ga0315909_10009922_pt1 | contig 10226 bp, 10 predicted proteins | sample LakEriMetagenome_11_FD_203527 | JGI IMG/M metagenome (GOLD analysis project Ga0315909, IMG submission 203527) | Freshwater fungal communities from buoy surface, Lake Erie, Ohio, United States - Buoy 2 MA125 | ecosystem: Environmental > Aquatic > Freshwater > Lake | place: USA: Lake Erie, Ohio...
TATCGAGTTTCAGCGTGAACCGTATGGACCACCTTCACGGTCTGGTCATCTGGAATTTCGCTGTATGACAACAAGGTCAAATCGTTCACGCGGTAGCGCACAGCCTTGGACAACCAGGGGCGAATCACAGGTGACACCACCAACACAGCGGGGTGACCCATTTCTTCTACGGCGCGAGCGCCATCGCGCAAAGCACCAAACAAACGCTCAGCCAAACCTGGCTCCATGGCAATGCTCTGGCCGGGGGCGGTTTGCTGCAAAATGTTGTGAATGAGCTGCTCAAGGCTAGGGTCCAAAGTCATGACCGACAAGCCATTGGTGTCATCCACCAAGCTCTGAACAATCATGCGGCCCAACTTGGGGCGAACCAGCGAAGTGAGCTGCTCAGGCTCTTGAGTGCGGCTTGCCACTTCAGACAAAGTCTCGGCAATGGTGCGCATGTCGCGAATCGACACCGATTCGTTCAGCAAGTTTTGCAAGGTGCGTGTGACAACACCCAAAGACAACTTGCCAGGCACCAAATCTTCCACCAACTTAGGCGACTTGGCTGCCAACTTATCAAGCAACTGCTGAACTTCGTCATGGCTGAGCAAATCGGAAGCGTTGTCGCGCAAAACTTTGTTCAAGTGTGTGGCCACAGCGGTACTGGCATCCACCACGGTGTAACCCAAGGTGCGCGCCAAGTCGCGCTGAGAAGGATCGATCCACACAGCGTCCAAACCAAAGGCGGGCTCTTGCGTGGCCTGACCTTCCAGGGGGCCATACACTTGACCCGGATTGATGGCCAATTCTTTGCCCACTCTGATTTGACCCTTGCCGCGAACCACACCCTTCAACACAATGTGATACGCATCAGGATCGATGGTCAAGGCGTCGCGAATGCGCACGGGTTGAACCAAAAAGCCCAACTCAGCAGATAATTTTTTGCGCACACCCTTCACACGGTTCATCAATTGACCGCCTGTTTCGGGGTTCACCAAGGGAATCAAGCCGTAGCCAATTTCAAGGCCAATCAAGTCCACTTGATCGACATCGTCCCAATCCAATTCTTTGGGCTCGTCCAAAGCCGCTTGAGCCGCTTGCTCTGCTGGCGTGGCAATGGGGTTGTCTTGTTTCTGTGTAATGCGATAAGCCAAGCCTGCAGTGCCCAAAGCCAAGGTAATGAACACCAAGTGGGGCATGCCAGGCACCAAACCCATAATGGCCAAAATGGCAGCCGACATGAACAAAGCCGTGGGGTTGGACAACTGTGATGTTGCTTGTTCCGTCATGGACTCAGCCGTGGTCACGCGGGTGACGATGATGGCGGTTGCCAAAGACAAGAACAAAGCTGGAATCTGAGCCACCAAGCCATCACCAATGGTCAGCAAGGTGTAAATGCGGCCAGCCTCCGACAAAGACAAGTCGTGTTGCGCCACGCCAATGGTGAGGCCTCCCACCAAGTTGATGACCAAAATCAGCAAACCGGCCACGGCATCGCCAGACACAAACTTAGAAGCACCGTCCATGGAGCCGAAAAAGTCAGATTCTTGCGACAGTTCTTCGCGGCGCTTCTTGGCAGTTTCTTGGTCAATCACACCCGAGTTCAAGTCGGCGTCGATGGACATTTGTTTGCCAGGCATGGCATCTAAGGTAAATCGGGCGTTCACTTCAGACACACGGCCCGCACCCTTGGTCACCACAATGAAGTTGATGATCATCAAGATGGCGAAAATAATGAAACCCACCACATAGTTACCTCCAATCACAAACTCACCGAAGGCGGCCACCACTTTGCCTGCAGCCTCATGGCCTTCGTGGCCATTGACCAAAATGACACGGGTGGAGGCCACGTTCAAGCCCAAGCGGAGCATGGTGGCAAACAACAAAACAGAAGGGAAAGAAGAAAACTCGAGCGGCTTGCGGGTGCCAATGGCAATCATGATGATCAATAAGCTGATCGCGATGTTGAAGGTGAACAAAATGTCCAACATCAAAGGCGGCAGGGGCACCACCAACATGGCCATGATCAACAACACCATGGCGGGCAAGCCCAGGCCGGTGTAATCGAATTTGGACAGGTTCTGTCGAACCGCTGACAGGGTCAAGGTGCTCATGGTTGGCCTAAGGGGCTGTTTAGAGGGGTCAAGCAATCAAACTGCATGGTTTTCTTCCATAGTTCAGCTTGTCGAGCAAAGACCATGCCATGTGGAATCCCGACACCCAATCCCATTTCCCAGATTCAGCCAAAGCGGCAAGCCCTGACCTGTCACGGTTTTTGCTAATACAAGGCGTGCCCGGCCTAAAAACCGGGGTGAATAGATCCAACTGAAGATGGAATTAACATGGACGCCAACCTCAATTTTGCGACGACCCCAAGCTCAAACCCCACGCCAGTAGGGGCTTCCAGCGGTGCCAAGGGTTTAGACCCGAGCCTTGCCAAGCCCATGAATGGGCAGGAATTTGCGGGTGTGATGCGAGACTTGATGGCCAAGGGTGAGCGGCAAGAGCTTGCCGGAACCGAGCCCAAGGAAGCCACCGATGCCACAACGGCAGCCCTCCAAACTCTGAATTTAGGCAGCCAGTTCTCTGTCATTACAGCGGCCTCGCCTTTGCCCGACCCCAACAGCCTGGCCCAATTTGCCCGGGCTCAAGGTTTGAGCGAGTCGGCGGTACAAGCCCTGTTTGGCGACTTGACCACCAAACCCTCAGACATTGCCATGGCACAGACCCCAGAAATATCCTCGTTTGGAGGCCTCATGGGGTTGCCCGTTGCACCCGTTGCAGGCTCAGCAGACGCCAGCACCCTGACCATTTTGCCAAGCGCAACGCCCATTGGATGGATTCAATCACAACCCAGCAGCATGATCCTTTCAGATCAGGTTGGCAGCTCTGGATTGACACTATCGCCCCAAATGGCCACTCTGGGCACCCCTAAGGCCTCCGATGTATCTGCCTTGTTGGCAACAGCAGGCGCAACTGGCATTCTCAAAACAGTGAGCGACATGGGTACAGCACCTAGCCAAGCCCTGGGCAGCGCAGACGCTGTAGATATGCCGCCCGAACTTGGCCCTCTGGACGCCATGCGCATGCGCATGGTGCCGGCATGGGAAAACATGACCCGCCAATTGGCCAAATTGAACGGCACCGATCAAGCTGCCGCTTGGGGACAACTGACCTCCAACATATTAAGTAGCAAAGTACTGGGCGCTGATGTGCCCGAGGTTTTACTGGACTTGGGTGTCAATCACCCCGCGCTCTTGTCGACGTTTGACACCCTTCAAGACCCAAGCAGTGTGAGCACCATCAGCCTGGATTCAGCACGCAGCACAGCCAGCACGGGCAGTCTGGGCGCGGCCGCCACCAATGCGGCCTTGGCCAACCCCGAGCTAACCGATAGAGCGGCTCAAATTCAGGACTTGGCCGACAAACTGGGCAAAGCCATGGGTGAGCGACTCCAAGAACAATTGGAACGCGGGGAATGGAAACTTCAATTGAAGCTGAACCCCGCCCATTTGGGCAAAATTGACGTTGAGCTAGACATGAGTGCAAGCGGCTTGGACGCCATTTTCAAGACTGACAACCAACTCACACGTGAATTGATTGCACAAGGCATGAACAAACTCAAGGATAGCTTGGCACAATCAGGCATGACAGTTGCTAATGTCTGGGTGAACAGTGAAAACCAGCGTGGATCTGGCGGAAACTCGACACCTCGTCAAAACTCGGAATCTGACAGCCATGTCAGTGCCCCTGTGTCAGATGTCAAAGCCGCTGAATCTCGCATCAAAGAACTTAGATCTTCAGATGCCTGGGACACACTGGCTTGAGATTTAATTGAAACGCCCGGTTAAACCGGTGACAATTTGTTTTTATAGAGGTGCCCTATGGCAACAGCAGCCCCAGAAGCAGCAGAAGTCGTTGAAGAAGAGCCGAAAAAGAAAAAGCCCATCGTCCTGATCATTGGGGGCGTTGTTGGTTTGATCGTCCTCATTGTGGGCATTGTGCTGGGTACGCTCTTTTTCACAGGTTACTTCAACCCCAAACCCGTGGTCGACCCTGAGCTTGCTGAAGAATCGGCAGACGGAAAAAAAGTTGACAACAAGCCTGGCAAGAAAACCAAAGATTCACCAGAACTCACCCGCTTTGAGTACACCTACTTGCAAATTGAACGCGAGTTCTTGGTCAATGTGAGTGGCTCCAAAAAAGTCATGTCAGTTCAAATTGCTGTCATGACCCATTACGATGATCGCGTCTTTGAGAATGTGAAAAAGCACGACTTTGCCATTCGCTCCGCCGTTTTGGATGTGATGCGACAGACCACCGATGCAGACTTGGTTAAACCTGAGTTCCGCAAAGAAATGGCTGTCAAAATTCGCGACAGCATCAACACCTTGCTTGAAAAGTACGAAGACTTTGGCGGCATCGAAGAAGTTCATTTCACGAGCTTCATCGTTCAGTGATAGAGCCCATCGTTCAAAGTATTTGTATTATTTCATTTTGATTGTTTGAGTTTCATGGCCACTTCTTTGCTCACACCCGACGAACTCTCTGCCTTGGCAGAAGGCGTGATGGATGGATCGATCCCAGTTGACACTGGTTTCAACACCACCGCACGGGTGAAGAAACACGACCTGGCTTCTGAGGATAGCAGCTTGGGGGTGAACATCACCTCCATCGACATGATCAACGAGCGCTTCATTCGCACCTTCCGTTTGGGTTTGGTCGAAATGCTGCGCACCAGTCCCAAGGTCAACCCCAACCAAGTTGAAATTGTTCGGTTTGGTGATTACCTCAAAAGCTTGAAAGCCCCATTGTCTGTCAATGTGGTTCGCATGAACCCCTTGCGCGGCAGTTCCATTGTGGTCATTGACCCTACAGTGGTGTTCAGTTCACTCGACAGTTTCTTTGGCGGGTTTGGCAAAGGCGTTGGCAATTTACCCCCTGGCCGCTTGTTCACGCCCACCGAATCGCGCATCATTAACATGATTTTGGAAGTCTTTTTCAAGTCATTGACAGAAGCTTGGTCTGCAGTCTTGCCGGTTGAGTTTGAATTGATCAGCTCTGAAATCAATCCCCAATTTGCTCAAATTGCCGACGAAAACGACTTGGTCATCTTGACGCGCTTCGAAGCCGAAGGCAACATGAACTCGCAAGGCTTCATCGATCTGGTCTACCCCTATGCCTCACTCAAACCCATTCGCGAACTGCTGCGCAGCCGAGTGCAGTCTGGCGATGGCAACGATGAATCTGACAAGCAATGGCGCATTGAGCTTGAAGAAGCCGTCGATAGCGCTGGCTTGGAAGCCAGGGTACTGCTCGGCAGCGTTGAGTCTTCATTTGGTGAAATTGAAACCATGAAAGAGGGCGACGTGCTGTTCTTTAAGAAACCCGAATTGGCCCGATTGCTTGTGAATGGATTGCCGGCTTTTGATGTTCAAGTAGGTACCATAGGCGCACAAACCGCTGTGCAAATTGAACGGGCTTGTATACCCGGTATGCAATAAATTTTCAGGAAAACGACATGACCGATACCAACACAGAAGCCGCCATCGAAAACGAAGCCGCACATCGCCAGATCAATCCTGAGGTGTTGCAAAACATCAGCGTCACACTGTCCATTGAAGTGGGCCGCGCCATGATCAAAATTCGCGACCTCATGCGCCTCACGCAGGGCAGTGTGGTCGAGCTCGATCGCATCGCGGGTGAACCGCTCGATCTCTTGGTCAACAACACCGTGGTGGCCCAAGGCGAAATTGTGTTGGTCAACGATCGCTATGGCGTTCGCCTTACCCGCGTAGCGCCCGCATCAGAACGCATGAAGAACCTTTAAACTTCAGGCTTCTGAACCACAAGAAAAGAGCACCGCATGGCACCCGGTTTTGACAGCGCCGACCTGTTTCGGATGATCGGTAGCTTTGCCTTGGTGCTGGCCATCATGGCCGGGCTCTTGTGGACTTTGCGCAAGCTGCAATCTCGCCTGAACAGCCAGAATGCTGGCAAACGCATGCAGGTTCTTGAAACACTCAGTGTGGGTCCGCGCCAAAAATTTGCACTCCTCAAAGTGGGGGACAATGAAGTTTTGGTCGGTATCACACCCACCCAAATGACCTCCTTGGGACAATGGCCGGCATCGGTTGCCGTACCATCAGAAGCCCTCATTCACGCAACCCCTTCCAACAATGGAGCACCTCATGTTGCGTAAATTGATCCAACAACCCTGGTTCTTTGCCACCGGCATCATTGCCTTGGCCATGTTGGCTTTCCCATTGGCCGCTGCCGCTCAGGGCATCCCCATGGTCAACGTCACAGGCGGCCCCAAAGGCCAACAACAGTACAGCTTGTCGCTCCAACTGTTGGCCTTGATGACATCGCTTACCCTGTTGCCATCTTTTTTGCTCATGATGACCGCCTTTGTGCGCATCATCATTGTGTTGTCCATTTTGCGCCAAGCATTGGGCACAGGCCAAACGCCCCCCAACACCGTGTTGGTGGGTTTGGCTTTGTTCCTCACCCTGTTTATTATGTCGCCCATCTTGAACGACATTTACACCAACGCCTTGGTGCCCTACATGCAAAAAGGCATGGCCTTTGACAAAGCCTTGGCCGCCGCAGAAGAGCCTCTGCGCAATTTCATGATGAAACAAACCCGCGAAGACGACATTGGTTTGTTCATGCAAATGGCCAACAAAGGCGAGCCCGTCAATGCGGCTGCTGTGCCCTTCTCCACCTTGGTGCCCGCCTTCATTACCTCTGAATTAAAAAGCGCTTTCACCATCGGCTTTTTGATTTACATCCCCTTCGTGGTCATTGACCTCATTGTGGCCAGCGTGCTCATGTCCATGGGCATGATGATGTTGTCGCCCATGATGATTTCCATGCCCTTCAAGCTCATGTTGTTTGTTTTGGTAGACGGTTGGAGCTTGATCTTGGGATCGCTTGCAGCCAGCTTTGCCACCTAATTTGGAGCCCTCACATGGACACCGCCACCGTTGTTGATTTGGGTCGCCAAGCGCTTTGGATCACTGTTTTAATTTCTGCACCTTTGCTCGGTGTGGCTTTGTTTGTGGGCCTGATCATCGGTATTTTGCAAGCGGCCACTTCCATCAATGAAGCCACGCTCAGCTTTATTCCCAAGTTGGCCGCTTTGGCCATTACCTTGGCGGTGGTGGGTGGTTGGCAGCTAACCACCATGGTTGATTACACGCGTGGTCTTTTCCAGCGCATCCCTGGTCTCTTTACCTGATATGGACATTGCAGTCACCGAACTGATGGAGCGCTTTTATGGGCTCCTTTGGCCGATGCTGCGAATCTCGGCCCTGTTGATGGCTGCGCCTATTTTTTCATTGCGCGCACTCAACTTGCGCATTCGCATTGTGCTTGCCATGGCCATCACCTGGTTAGTCTACCCCTTGCACGAATGGCCCGTTATTGACCCTCTCACACCTGGCGGCCTCCTAGAAATTTGCAACCAACTCATGATTGGCTTGCTCATGGGGCTCATGCTCCAAGTGGTTACCGCGGCCATTGTGCTGGCCGGTCAATCGATTGCCAACGCCATTGGTTTGTCCATGGCCACCATGATTGACCCCAACATGGGCAACGTGCCCGTCATTTCACAATTTCTGTTGGTCATGGCCACCCTCATTTTTGTGGGGCTGGGCGGTCATGCCTTGCTTTTGAATTTGGTGGTGGAAAGTTTCAACACCTTGCCCATTGGCAGCAATCTCATGAGCACTGAGGCCATGAAGCACGTCATTGCCTGGAGCTCCATGCTGTTTTTGGGCGCCTTGCTCACTGCCTTGCCGGTCATGGTGGCCTTGCTCTTCATCAACATTGGCTTGGGTGTGGCCACGCGTGCCGCGCCCAGTTTGAATATTTTTTCCGTCGGCTTTCCAGCCATGATTTTTGCTGGTTTTGGCGTGCTCATTCTGGCCTTGCCCAGCATTGGCGCACGCATTCAGTGGCTTTGGATGCAGGGCTTTTTTCAAGTCCGCGCCTTGGTTGGCATCACTTAAGGGAGCGCAAACATGGCAGAAGAATCTAGCGCTGAAAAAACCGAAGACCCGACGGCCCGAAAACTACGCAATGCCCGCGAAGAAGGTCAGGTTGCGCGCTCAATCGAGCTGCCTGCCGCCGCGGTCACCATTGGCGCCATCTTGGCTTTGTTCATGATGGGTGGCTACTGGCTCACCAAGGTGGCCGAGCTTTTTGCATCCGGCTTTAAATTCGACCGCAAATCTTTAGACAACCCCGACTTGATGGTCACCACCTTTGCGCATCATTTGGGTGAGAGCTTCTTGCTCATCGTGCCTGTGCTGTTGGTCACGGCTGTGTTGGCCATCTTGTCCAGTGGCGCCACGGGTGGCTATCTCTTTTCTTTGAAAAGCCTTGCGCCCAAGTTCAGCAAACTGAGTTTGCTGTCAGGCTTTAAGCGTATGTTTGGCACACACGCCGCTGTGGAATTGTTGAAGGCCATTTTGAAATTCACATTGGTGGCTTCTGTTCTTTGGGCGTTGGTGAGTCGGCAAATGGACCAAATGTTGCAGCTCGGTCAAATGGCCGTCGAACCCGCTCTGGCTGCAGCCGCCTGGATGATTGGCGAATCGGCCTTGTGGTTGTCTTTGAGCTTGCTGGTCATTGCCCTCATTGATGCGCCCTACCAAAAATATTCTTTCATCAAGCGCATGCGCATGACCAAGCAAGAGGTCAAAGATGAAATGAAGGACATGGAAGGTAACCCTGAAATCAAGCAGCAAATTCGCAGACGCCAACGCGAAATGGCCAACAACCGAATGCTTGAAAAAGTCAAAGATGCCGACGTGGTCATCACCAACCCCGAGCACTTTGCCGTGGCCCTGTCTTACGATCCAACCGGCGATGGCGCTCCTATTTTGCTGGCCAAAGGCACCGACCACATGGCCGCCCGCATTCGCGAAGAAGCTCAAAAGCATGGCGTTGAAATGTTTGCAGCCCCGCCACTGGCGCGTGCGCTTTATTTCAAAACCGAGCTAGACCAACCTGTGCCCGAGGCCTTGTATTTGGCCGTTGCGCAAGTCATTGCCTACGTCTTTAGCCTGGCTGACGTCAGGCCAGGCGTACCACCCATGGCTAAACCCACCCCCAAAGTCCCTGCCTCCATGCAATTTAATGCGGACGGTAGATTGATGACGTCTTAATGCAATTAAGTCAGGAAACACCATGAGCGACAAGCCCCAATCCAACGAGCCCCTGATCATCAAGAATGATCGCCCGCACGAGGTCACCATGCCCGAAGGCACCAATGTGGCTGTGGGCAAAAAGGGGGAAGAAGGTACACCAGCTGTGCGCAAAGTGCTGGCCGACCCCGACCAGCATGCGGTAGAACACATGGTGATGGATGGGGGTGTCAGTCAAACGGCAGATCAGTCTCACAGCGCTCATGCCCAAGACCCTAATTACAAGGGCTATCAAAGTGCTGCCGAGGCGCCAGATCGTTTTGTTGCCAATGAAAAAAGTGCTGCGGTTCCGCCGCCTGGTCGTAAACCGATCGATGTCGCCAAACTGGACAGCATCTTGAAGCCTCAAGAGAAAGCAGTTGGTGTCGATGCTATAGAAAGTCAAGCTGTTGGCGAAGAAGTGGCGGCAACGGCTTCAGAGCCTGTTTATGAAGTTGAACCCATCATGGACTTCCCAGCTCGCGTTATCAATATCAAAATCGAGAATGACCAGTTGCGTGCGCGCCTGGACAAGCTTGAGTAAAGGAACTCGCAATGAGCACTCAACCCACAACTGGCGGACACGATCATGGCCACTCAGACCATGCAGCCCCTCAAGCTCAGGCAGACAATGATGAATTAGAGGGCATCAAAATGGTGGCGCTGGAGTCGGCTGAGCTGGCCACGCGCTCGGCCAACTTGGCTGTGGGCGCAGGCGAAAACATGAAAAAAGCCACGCACAATCTTGAAGAGCTCATGAAGGTCAACAAGAAACAGCACCAAATCATGTTGGGCATTGCAGGCGGTTTGATGTTTGTCACGGCCATCATTTTTGGCACATCCATTTTCACGCTCAAGTCACGTATCAATCAAATGGACGCCATGCTGGCCTCATTGAGCAAACGAGTGGTTGAGTTGAACGACTCCATGGAAATGGTCGGCTCCGTCAACGAGGGCCTTCAAGCCATGGTGGCCAAACAAGACGACATCACCAAAATGCAAGGCAGCTTGGAGACCCGTCTGAACGAAGCCATTAAACAATCGGAAAGC
>Ga0315909_10009925_pt1 | contig 10224 bp, 12 predicted proteins | sample LakEriMetagenome_11_FD_203527 | JGI IMG/M metagenome (GOLD analysis project Ga0315909, IMG submission 203527) | Freshwater fungal communities from buoy surface, Lake Erie, Ohio, United States - Buoy 2 MA125 | ecosystem: Environmental > Aquatic > Freshwater > Lake | place: USA: Lake Erie, Ohio...
CTGCGCCAGCCGTTGCAGCTGCCGACATCCATGTATTCGATGAAACGCATGACATGGCCGCGGTTTCTGAAGAATTCGAACAAAGGCAGAATCTGGGATTCATTCAGACCCCGCTGTACTACACAGTTGATCTTGATCGGTCCGAACCCTGCGCGTTCGGCGGCGGCGACACCCTCCAAAACCTGGGACAGACTGCCACGCCCTCCACTCATTTGCCGGAACAGCGTTTCATCCAGGGCATCCACGCTGACCGTAATCCGGTCGAGTCCAGCCTGGCGCAATGCATGGGCTTGTGCGGCGAGCAGCGATCCGTTGGTGGTCAGGGCCAGATCCTCGAGTCCATCGATCCGCTTCAACAAACCAATCAACTCCGGAAGATTGCGACGCAGCAGCGGCTCGCCGCCGGTCAAACGGATTTTACGTACGCCATTGGCAACGAATGCCTCTGCAATCTGCGCAATATCGGAAAACTCCAGACGCTGCTTGGCACCCAGTGCCGTTTCATCCACGGAACCTTCCGGCATGCAGTACGGACAGCGGTAATTGCAGGTTTCCATCACCGATATGCGCAGATCACGAAGCGGACGCCCGAGGGCATCCGCCACTGGAACCGAAGCCAGAGCCTGTAACTGCGGCTTCATGCCAGGGGCCCCGGTACAGGCGTCGGCAGGGCGAAAGCCTGACCCGTCTTAGCGACACGGAAGCCTTGGGCCTGCATGACCTCACCATCAACAGTTGAGGCGTAGTGATACAAAACCAAGGATGGCCACCATGACGCAGGATAATCGCGCTGGATGTCGGCCAGACCGGTGTGCGAAGGATTGCCGTCCAGCCCGCAGTCATGCGCGATCAATTCGCCTGCCGCAACGCCATCGCCAAGCCGTTCCGGAATGGGACGGGTATCGCCGGTCCAGATGAAACTTCCGGGCAGACGCAGACCAAAGGCGGAATCCGGCTGATGGTGGCGGACCGGAAACACACAAAAATGCAGACCTTCATGCCAGAAGCCGGTACTGACCGGAATCAACTGGAATGCGTCCCACCAGTTGGCACCACCCTCGGCCAGTACGCCCGGATAATCAGCCAATCGGGATTGCATGGCCGGCACGATGGCTGCCGGTACGAACAGTTTGATCTTGCCGCGCAGGGCATCGTCGAAATAGGCGGTATAGAACAATCGTTCCAGCCCCCCGACATGATCCAGATGCAGATGGGTAATGAAAATGGCATGGGGGCTCTGCCCATAGCGTGCAAAATAGGCAGTCAGGGCTTCCTGGCCGCAGTCAATCAGCAACTGCGGCATGTCGTCGCGCTCCAGCACGGCACTGGCCGATCCCAATACCGGAGCCGCCTGCGAATTACCGACGCCAAGAAAGCGCAATTGCCAATTCATACCAAACCCTCGTTATGCGCCGCGAGCAGACGTTGGAATCCTTCAGAGCGTTCAGCAGCGTCCACCATCGGACATTCTTTATCAATCGAGCGCTGCAAGCGCGCCAGTACTCGTCCGGTCCAGATTCCGGCCCGACTGCGCATACGGCCTTTATCCCAATCGATGACATGCAAGCCGTCGGCATTGCACAGGATATTGTTGGCATTCAGATCGGCATGCTGGGCGCCGGAACGATGGAATCGCGCAATCAATGCACCGGCCTCCGCCCAAGGCGCATCGCCTTGTCGGATGCAATCGGCAAAGGATCGGGCTTCAGGGATGCAGCGGGTCAGCAGGGCCGCCCGATAGGTCAATCCGGAGCGCAGACAAAACGCCGCCATCGGCTCGGGTACCGGCAGGTCCTGACAGCGCAGCACTGCCAGCATCCGGTATTCCGCGAAACTGCGGGCACGCGCAAGGCCCGTATAGAGGTAGGAGGCCTCGGACAACAAGGCGGCACGGCCACCGCGCCGGTAATGCTTCAGCACCGCCTGGCCGGTCGACGTTTCAACAAACCAGGCCCCACCGCGGCCACCCTGTCCGGTTACCGGCCGTGCCGAGCCGTAAGCACTTGCGTTAAACTGACGGGCATCCGGCACCGGCAACAGCCGGGATGCATACAACACCGTGCAGACCCCATCCGCACCCGTGAAGTTGACGCATTCGGTTTGGCCATCCCGTTCAATCATTGCAAGAGTGTACCAAGTGAACCCAACCGCCGCCGTAAAATCCGTGTGCATTTTAAGATTATCGGCACTCGGCGATGCCACGCATGTCCTGCCGTTGATCCGGACCTTGCAGAAAAATCTGCCGGAATGCCGCATCACCTGGATTCTCGGTAAAGGCGAAGCCAAACTGATGGAAGGTCTTGAAGGCGTCGAGCTGATTGCCTTCGACAAGAAAGCCGGCCTGCAGGGCCTGAAAGACCTGACACAGGCGCTGGATGGCCGACGCTTCGACGTGCTGCTGCAGCTCCAGCTGGCGCTACGCGCGAATCTGGTGTCGGCGGTGATTTCGGCAAAGCGCCGGATCGGCTATGACCGTGAAAGGGCGAAAGAAGGCCACGGTTTGTTCGTCAACGAACGCATCCGGCATGACCGTCACCATGTGCTCGATGTGTTCGGGCTTTTCGCCGAACCGCTGGGATTCCGGCAGACGGAAGTGACTTGGGGGCTGCCGGTACCGCCGGAGGCGCATGCCTGGGCCGCCGCACAATGGCCTGAAGGCAAACGGACGCTGTTGATCTCGCCGTGTTCCAGCCATGCGCTACGCAACTGGTTGCCCGATCGCTATGCGGCCGTGGCCACGCATGCCATGGGGCAAGGCTGGCAGGTGGTTTTATGCGGAGGCCGGAGCGCACTCGAGCGCGACATGGGCGACGCGATTATCGCCGCCATGCCGGAGAAACCGATTGATCTGATCGGCAAGGACACGCTGAAACAATTGCTGGCCCTGTTGGCTCGGGCTGATTTGGTGATGACCCCGGACTCCGGGCCGGCACACATGGCCAACGCGATGGGCAGCAAAGTGCTCGGTCTCTATGCTTGCACTGACGGCACACGCTCCGGTCCGTATTCGGATCTGCGCTACACGGTGAACCGCTATTCGGAAGCCGCCATCCGGTTTCTGGACAAACCGGTCGCCGCGTTGCCGTGGGGCAAACGCGTCGAATTCCCCGGGGTGATGGCCATGATCGGCGTAGACGATGTCATCGCCCGCTTCGAACGCTATCGCACCGAGAACGGCTGACGCGCAGAGACTCAGGGTGTGCGGTAGTCCTGATAGGACTTTTCTTCAACATACGCCGAACCGAGTGCAAGATTGATGTCTTTCTTGATCCGTGCACGCTCGTCATTTTCAAAATAAACCGCTCGCGCCAATTTGATGAACTCGGCATCGAAACGCTGGGCTTTCTCCAGAATACGGATATCGTCTTCGATGACCCACAGGCGCTCGTTGACGGCTTTGAGCCGGCCCATCAATTCGCTGATATCGGTCGCCGAAGCCGGATGGGCCGCCCATGTTTTTTCGAGTGCGCTCAGTTCCTTGCGGACATTGGCGACTTTGACCGCATCACTCATCCGTTCGGACTTGATTTGCAGGATGGTCACTTTATCCAGCAGTTCACCAAAGGAGACGGGGGCGAGGATTTCAGACATGACGGACTCGTAAGCGATTGAGGTTTCAGGATTATAGTCGATGCTGGCAGATCGGAACGGATTGCCACCGACCCCTTTCCCGGGGCAAAATGTGAATCGGTTCACAAAAATCCGGATTTGCCCTACTATGAAGTCAGGGAACACACTGGGGATGGGGCAATGTCATTGAAATCGTTCACTGAATTTCTGTGTATCGGTATGCTTGCGGCAGTTGCCGCCGGATGCAGCAGCAGCACACCGGAGGCACAGGGCAGTCGGCCGCCGCCAGTCGACAATCCCAATATCGAAGTCAAACGCACCATCGTGATGACTGGGGCCAACCAATGCCAACTGAAAATCCAGCGTGGCCGTGACGAACCGGAATTGCTGACTCCCAAGGCCTGCGATCAGGTGACTGCCGCCGACGGCCATGTTACCGAAGTCAGCATCCGTTTCGATGCCCCCTGCAAGACCTATCCGTTCAAGAATATCATCGGTGAGCTTTATTTCGTCGATGAAAAAAGCATCGCCAGCCGGAACAGCGCCTGCCCGGTCGAATCCTTCAATGCCAGTTACGGTTGGGCTCTGGCAAAACAGTAAAATCCCTCACGGCCCCGTCACCAAGAGTTTTCAGTTTGGACACACATTCCCTGCGATAGCGCATTAATGTGACATACGTCACATTAATGCGCAGTCACTCGGCCATGAAATCAACTGGAACCCCACACTCGTCCGAAAACCACACCCCCCAGAATAACCAGACTGCCAGCCTCGGTACTCAGAAGACGGCAGCTGCAGGCAGTGGCGATGATGGCCTGGAGAAAATCACGGTTCTGCTCAACAAGCACCCCAGCAGCGCCAACCTGTTCGCGGCCGGGGAGATCCGCTGCCTTCGCAAGCTAGGATATGACATTGCGCTGACGGCTCTGGAATCGACACTTGATCTTGGCGGGGATTTAAATCCCGAAATCCGGGCCGAATCCGAGGCCACGCACTACCTGCGCGCGCGCGGGCGCCTCCGTGAACTGGCTCACCATTTGCGAGCGGCAGCCAAACCCCTGTCCTATTTCACCGTGGTGTATTGGGCCATCCGGCTGGACGGATGGCTTGGCCTGCTCAGGAACCGACATGTCGCGGATGTGCTTGCCTTGGATCGCTGGATGCGACGACATGGGATCCGGCACCTGCATGCCCATTTCGGATCGGAAGCGGCACGCGTTGCGGTTCTGATGAAACATTTTCGACCGGTCACCGTTTCCTTGACCCTCGGCAATGCGGATGACCTGCATTACGCCGGCATGACCCGCTTACAGCAGAAAGTCGAAGCCGCGGATTTCATCATTTGTGTCGGGATCGCCGCCAGAACCGCGCTGATGCGCCTGACACCGCACCGGTACTGGCACAAATACGATGCCTGCGCCCCCGGAGTCGACACACTGCGCTTTCAGCCGAGACCGCCGCGACTCAAACCCGGAACCTTCACGGTTCTGTGCGTCGGCGCGCTGGAGCCGTACAACGGTCAGAGGACGCTGTTGGAAGCCTGCAAAATGCTGAGGGAATCCGGACGCGAAATCCGCCTTGTTCTCGTCGGTGCCGGCAGTGACGAGGCCGAACTGAAAAACCTGGCTAAAGCAGCCGACCTGGAGCATGCCGTTACATTGACCGGAGCCCTGTCTCAGGACCGACTCTGCGACTGGTACAGCCGGGCCGACGCCTTTGTGAATTCCAGTCTGTCTGCGGACATGTCATTGCCGGCCATGGAGGCTATGGCAAGCGGACTTGCCTGCGTGAGCGCACGAACGACCGGCATGCTGGAATTGATACGGGAAGGCTCGGACGGACTTTTGGTCGAGCCCGCCAGCGCCCATGAACTCGCAGGCGCCCTACTGCGTCTGATGGACGATGAAGACCTGAGAAAGCATCTGGCAGGACATGGACGTGCACGCATACTGCAGAAATACAGTCTCGCACGGACCTCCGAACGGTTCGGTTTCCTGTTCCAGACCCGCCTGTCGTCCAGACATGGTCGCCGCAGAACAGCGGTAGCGTCGGATGCGCACAGAATGAAATCGGGACCGAGTTAGGATCCGGTCGATTGAATACAACCCGTCAATCACTCGGGGGTTTTATCGACCTTTTCGATCCGATAGCCCCAGCCGTAAACCGGGAAGATCTGCCAGCCGTGCTTAGGGCCAATATCGAGCTTGCGCCGGATGCGGCTGACATGGGTATCGATGGTACGGGTATCGACATCGGCATTCAGGCCCCAAAGCTTTTCCAACAGGGAAACCCGGGACAGCAGGACACCGGGGCTCTGGAACATATGACAGACCAATTCGAATTCCTTCTGGGTCAGCTCGACCGCTTTCCCATCGACCTCGATGCAGCGCCGGTCGCGGTCGACCCGGTAGTCGCCGAAATTGAGAAACTGTGCCGGCTTGGATCTCCGGGCAAGCGATTCAATGCGGGCCATCAGCTCATGGTATTTCGGCGGCTTGACGACATAATCATCGGCGCCGGCCTTGAGTGCGGACACGATATCCAGCTCAGCATCCTTTGCCGTAATGAAAATCACGGGAATATCCCATCCGATGTTTTTCCGTACCCAGGCCAGCACATCGATGCCGTTGCCGTCCGGAACCATCCAGTCGATGATGAGTATGTCGTATTTCCTGGTCTCGAGGGCTTCGGTGAATTTCTGCACGGTGTCGAAACAGTCGCTGTTGAAGCCGTCCGCAGTGAACCACAGGCGATACATCTCCTGTTGCGTGATTTCGTCTTCCAATATCCCGATATGCATGCTTGGTTCGAAGCGCGCCTTATATGGCCCTTCGACCATTGTAATGCAAAATCCATGAGCTACAAGCCTTCGGTGCGCGAATGCGGCCGTGCTAGAATCGGATGAAATCCCTGCCATGACCGCCATCGAACCTTCCATGCTATCCGTACCGGTTCCCCAGGAATTCCGTGGCCGCCGCATTCTGGTCGCGGAGGACAATGCTTTCAACCGAACCATCATCAGCCAATGGCTGGCGATGGCGGGCATCGAAGTGGTTCTGGCCGGCACCGGCGGAGAAGCCTGTTCCGCACTCGTTGCCGCCGATCCCGATCTGGTATTCATGGATGTCCGGATGCCTGACATGGATGGCATCGAAGCGACCCGCCACATTCGCAAGTCCGGTTTCAGCAAGCCAATAGTCGGGCTTTCGGCCGCGACCAGCAATGCCGACCAAACTGCCTGTCTGGATGCGGGAATGAACGACTTTCTTGCCAAGCCGATAGATGCCGATGAACTCTGGGGCTGCCTGACCCGCTGGCTGCAGCCGTGCGGAAGACCCGAAGCCGATGCCAGAACCGCCGCCGCGTCCTCCGGAACGGAAGTCGAAACCCGCTTCCTGGGCAATGCCGGCTCGCTGGCACGTGCCCGCGAGGCTTTCATCGCCTGCCATCGCGATGACTGCATACAGTTGCGGAACATGCTTGCCGAAGGAGATTGCACGGGCATGGCCAATCTTGCGCACGCCTTGAAAGGTTCGGCAGCGACCATCGGTCTGGAGGCCCTCTCCAAGCTGGCATTGGCACTGGAAAAGAAAATCCAGATGCAGGCCGATACGGATGAAGTGCTGCAGCTGATCAACTGGATCGATAACCAGCTGGCGCATCTGGTGGAATCCCGGTGACCGGTCCGCTTGCCATATGAATGAAAAAGCCCCTGCTGGCAGGGGCTTTAGAACTACTGGCGGAGAGGGAGGGATTCGAACCCTCGGTAGGCTCACACCTACGCCTGATTTCGAGTCAGGTACATTCGACCACTCTGCCACCTCTCCGGCGTAATGGTAGAGGGCAATTATAGCGTTCCCGACGCCTTTTTGGCTAGCCGTATATCCCCGAAACGGTCCAAACCGTTCATAATATCGGCATGCCCCGACGCTATTCCCGCCATGTTTGAAATCGGACACATCAGCCACCCCGGCAGAAAACGTCTGCTGAATGAAGACACCTATGATCTGGATGCCGCATCGGGTCTGGCCGTAGTTGTCGACGGCATGGGTGGTCCGGATGCGGGCGATATCGCCAGTGCATTCGTCCGCGACCAGGTGCGCAAAGGACTGCAACAGGGTGACAGTCCGTCCGAAGCCTTGCGAAATGCCGGACAGGCCCTACGCATCCAACGTCCGCAACAGGGCTCACAGCCAAGCGGCGCCAGCGCCATAGCGGCACTACTTTCTGAAGGCAGCCTGCAACTGGCCTGGGTCGGCACCTGCAGAGCGATTTTTTCAGATGGCAGGCAGTACCGCAACATCGTATCTGATGCCGAAACCCGAGGGCTTTTGAAATCCGGAGCGGCAAATGCCATCCAGGCACTCGGCGTCACTGCAACCGATAAACTCTGCATATCAGAGGCTCGTATCGCCTTGAAACGCGGGGAATCCGTGCTTTTCTGCACCGACGGCATGCTAGAGGCATTCTCCGGACCCGAACTGGAGGCCAGCCTGTGCGATTCCCGCCTCAGCGCCCAGGAGTCGGTGGAATTACTGCTGATGCAAGCCTTGCGCGGGGAAGCAAACAACAACATGACCGCGTTGTTACTTCGCCTCTCCTAGTCCGCCCAAAGCGATTTTCCGGACTTATCTGCGATTTTTTGAATGCGGGACTGATGGGTCTCAAGCTCAACCGGCGTGGCATGGAGTATGAAAGCCGACGCAGTAACCGCGACGACGACTTCCGTACTCGCCATATCAGCCGCCGGCAAGGCCTCATCGAACCCGAAGCCGGTTTGACCGGAGGTCATGGCCAGATAGACATCGGTCAGCAGTTCCGCATCCAAAAGCGCGCCATGCAATTGCCGGTGCTTGTTATCGACTCCGAGCCGCTTGCAAAGGGCATCCAGGGAATTCCGCTGTCCGGGATACAAATCACGCGCCATCTTGAGTGTGTCGAGCACGCCGGCATGGCGATCAATGCGACCGAATGCAGGACCTAGCAGGCCGAGCTCATAATTCAAAAACCCGACGTCGAATTCGGCATTGTGGATGACCAGCTCGGAGCCGGCGATGAATTCCAGGAAATCTTGCACGACATCCTCGAAGCGCGGCTTGTCGGCCAAAAAATCAAGAGTCAGGCCCGTGACTTCGGCCGCGCCCGGCTCCATGTCACGACCTGGATTGAGGTACTGTTGATACGTTCTGCCCGTGGGCCGCCGATTGATCAGTTCAATACACCCGATTTCGACAACCCGGTTGCCCTTCTCCCAGGAAAGCCCGGTGGTTTCGGTATCGAGAACAATCTGTCGCATAAATTTTCCTATTTGAAGGTTTCAGCGGCAAGACGCGCCAGGCCGTCCACACGCTCGTTTTCAGCATGGCCGGCATGACCCTTTACCCAATGCCAATGCACCTTGTGTCGCGAATTGGCCTCGTGCAGACGCTGCCACAGATCCTGATTCTTGACCGGCTCACCCTTGGCATTCTTCCAGCCGCGCTTGATCCAGCCCGGCAACCACTCCGTAATACCCTTTTGCACGTATTGCGAATCCGTATACAGATCGACACGGCAATGACGGTTGAGCGATTCCAGCGCGCAGATGGCGCCGAGAAGCTCCATGCGGTTATTGGTGGTATGGGTTTCTCCTCCGGAAAGCTCCTTCTCGGTCTGTCCGTAACGCAACAAGGCACCCCATCCGCCAGGACCGGGATTTCCGGAACAGGCACCGTCCGTGTGAATTTCGATATGCGGCACGTTGGCAATGGCATCTTTCATGTCGGTGTTCGTTCCCGGGCCAAGGCGACGGCCGCAGCATTTTTCCGCAAGGGGGTCAGTGCGGCTTTGCGTTTCCGCAACAGCAGAAAGTTTACCGAACACAGTGTCGGCGGTCGAGCATTGCCGAGCCTTTCATGGCGGATGAGATCAAGTCCGGCCTCACGCAGTTTTGCCGACCATGTCGCGGCTGTTGCGAGGTGCATGTCCGACCAGACGCCGGTCAGTCGCACAGGTGCAAACGGATTAAGGGTCATCAGTGCGAAATGCCCCTCTGGGACCAGCACGCGTTCACACTCGGCGATGAGTGCCTCCGGATTGCCGGCGGTTTCCATGACGAAAGCCGCCAGCACCAATGCCATGCATTCATTGGCCAGCGGCAATCGGGCGTCTTCGGCGATGACATCCCCGTAAAAACGCTGTTGTGCACGTTGAAGCTGATAAACGGGAGCGCATTGCAGATCGGGCAAGGGCAACCCCTGTGCGCAGGGCTGCAGCACCAGGGCATTGTGGCCGCACAGTGGCCAGAGCCAAGAGGCGCAAGCTGAAACGCCTTGGGCGGCCAGCGCCTGGCCTTTGTCGGTCTCGAACCAGTTGTTTTCGCCCGTCATGCGCCGACACCGTTTAAACTAAGCCTATTGTGCGTCAAATGACGGCCACGGTCACCTTCCATGACAGTTCTGCAAGCGTTGCCTGCTTTCGAAGACAACTACATCTGGTGCTACCGTGGCAGCGAAGGGGCCAGCATCGTGGTCGATCCGGGCGACGCCGGCCCAGTGCTTGCCGCCGTTGCCGACGGACTTCGCATCGAGGCGATCTTCATCACCCACCACCATAACGACCATATCGGCGGTCTGAGCGCTCTTCGGGGGGGCTTCACCGGCACCGTCTACGGCC
>Ga0315909_10009926_pt1 | contig 10224 bp, 8 predicted proteins | sample LakEriMetagenome_11_FD_203527 | JGI IMG/M metagenome (GOLD analysis project Ga0315909, IMG submission 203527) | Freshwater fungal communities from buoy surface, Lake Erie, Ohio, United States - Buoy 2 MA125 | ecosystem: Environmental > Aquatic > Freshwater > Lake | place: USA: Lake Erie, Ohio...
AAGCCACGAGTTGGCTCCAAAGTCGGGAGTGGCACCAGTGGTAGGGATCAGCGCTTCAGACATCGTTGAAAACTGTACCCCTAGTGACCCGTCTACCTGCGGAGCAATGAACCCCTAAACAACAAAGTTGACCAGCGTCACGCACAACTGACATGAAGTTGTTTGATTTTCGCAAGTAGTTACTTGTATATTTCAGGCATGCGTTTTCTTCGCCCACTTGCAACGTCCGTTTTCGCCGCCTCGCTGATCTCGTTGAGCGCGTGCGGTGGTTCATCATCGAGCAATCCCGCCTACACCGTGCCCGCCGATGCCGGTCTCGTCGTCAAGGCTGTCCCCACAATTCGCTGGGACGCCACCGAATACACCGCTACTGCTGGTGACATCAAAGTCTTTTTGGCCAACGATGACAGCGTGAAGCACATCTTGGTCATCCGCCAGGGCGACAAAGTGGTCGGCGACCTTGAACTCACAGTCACCAAGCGCGGCACTGTTGATGAGGGAACCATCAATCTCGAAGCTGGCGAATACAGCGTGTACTGCATCATCCCCGGACACGGAAACATGAACAGCACTCTGACTGTTTCCTGAACAGTTCATAGATAACGAAAAAGGGCCGCCCCAATGGGGCGGCCCTTTTCATTTCAGTACTGAGTGCTCACGCCTTGAGGAAAACCTCGCCCAAGATGTAGAGCACGACCCACAAAGCAACCGATGCGTACATGGCATTTTTGTGATTCTCATATGGCCACAACAACTTGTTCGTTGTCGCAGTTCCACCCAATTTGCCGAGGCAGTTGAGTTCAAGAATTGCGCCAATGACGAGCGAGATAATGACGAAAGTCCAAGCCTTGCCGGCATCTTGGCCGTCATACAACGGACTGAAGAAGTGCGTTGCACCAACCATGTAGAACAACATTGACAACGAGAAAACCATGTTTTGACGGCTTGCTAGTACCGCACGACGTCCAGCTGCTGGTGCATCGGGGTTCGCCTCGCCACCGGCAAGAACATTGGCTGCGTTAGCCAAAACAATCTTCTGGTTCTTCCAGATAACCATCCACACGTTGGCGGCCATCGTGATACCGAAAATCATGCCCACGAAGATCGCCGAGTTATGCGGAAGACTAGTCGATGTCTCGCTCATGAAGTCCTGCATGTAGTTCTCGGTCACACCAATGATCAAAAGACCAAGAACGAGCGTGACGACTGCTGCCCAGCGGAACCACCACAAGGCGCGGCGAGCGAGCTTGTCGATCGAAATGTTGCGTGCTTTTCCTTCGTCACCGTAAGCAGCGAACGCCGGAACCTGGACCACATTGAAGTAATACAGCAAACCAATCCAGGTGATTCCTGCCAAAACGTGTAGCCATCGCGTCAAAAACGCCAGGCCTTCCTGCGTGAAAATTTCCATGATGAATTCCTCCAAATAGACCTGCGTCGCTCAACGGCAACGACCCATCGGCACGGACAGGCTCTGACAAAGTACCAAACAACCTGGCGTGGGTGGGTGATGTCAGCAGGTACCTAGGCGCTTTTGCCGACTAGCCTTGCGCCCTGGAGGTCATTTATCCATGGCTCATGAGTTCATCTACACGTGTTACAAACTGGCTCGGCATTACCCACCCGACCGCACAGTTCTGGAAAACATCTCGTTGTCCTTCTATCCCGGCGCCAAAATCGGCGTGATCGGCTCAAACGGCTCGGGTAAATCCAGCCTGTTACGCATCATGGCTGGCCTCGATGACGGTTTTTCGGGCGACGCTCGCCTGACTCCTGGCTTCAGCGTGGGCTATTTGGCCCAAGAGCCTCAGCTTGATCCCGATAAAGACGTTCTCGGCAATGTGATGGACGGCGTTGCTCCGGTCAAGGCATTGCTCGATCGCTACAACGAAGTCATGGCCATGTGGGGCGACCCCGATGCCGACTACGAAAAGGTCGGAGCCTTGCAGGCCGACCTTGAAGACAAAATCGCTGCCGCTGACGCCTGGAGTCTCGATCGCAACGTTGAAATCGCGATGGACGCATTGCGCTGTCCCCCTAACGATTCTGATGTCACCAAACTCTCTGGTGGTGAACGGCGCCGCGTCGCGTTGTGTCGCTTGTTGCTCAGCCGTCCCGATTTGTTGCTCCTTGACGAGCCCACTAACCACCTTGACGCCGAGAGCGTTGACTGGCTTGAACGTTTCTTAAAGGAATACCCCGGCACCGTCGTTGCGATTACCCACGACCGGTACTTCTTGGACAACGTTGCGAAATGGATTCTTGAACTTGATCGTGGTCGCGGTTTCCCGTTTGAAGGCAACTACACCAGTTGGCTTGAACAGAAACAAGAACGTATTGCCCGCGAAGAAAAAGGTAACGAAAATCGTCGCCGCACTCTTGAGCGCGAACTCGAATGGGTCCGCATGTCACCCAAGGCTCGTCAGGCCAAAGGTAAAGCGCGTTTGTCGGCGTACGAGAAATTGCATGCCGAAGCCGAAGTCGCTGATCGCGGTCCGAGCAAACTTGAAATCATGATCCCTGCCGGTGGACGCCTTGGCGACACTGTCATCGAAGTCAAAGGACTCACCAAGGGCTTTGGCGATCGCCTATTGATTGAAGATCTGACGTTTTCGTTGCCACCCGCAGGAATTGTGGGCATCATCGGACCAAACGGTGCTGGTAAGACAACCTTGTTCCGCATGTTGACTGGCCAAGAGGCTCCTGGCGCTGGTGAAATCACGGTTGGACACACGGTGCAGTTGGCCTATGTCGATCAAAGTCGTGACTCACTCGACGACAACGCCACGGTCTACGAAGAAATCACCGGCAACATTGAACACATGAAAGTTGGAAACCGCGAAATTAACGGACGTGCGTACGTTGCTTCATTCAACTTCAAAGGCAGCGATCAACAAAAGAAGGTCGGCGATCTTTCAGGTGGTGAGCGCAACCGCGTGCACTTAGCCAAATTGTTGAAGACCGGTGGCAACGTTCTGCTTCTTGACGAACCGACTAACGACCTCGACGTCGATACCCTGCGCGCGCTTGAAGATTCGCTCGAAGCGTTCCCTGGTTGCGCCGTCGTAATTAGTCACGATCGCTGGTTCCTTGACCGCATCGCCACTCATGTTTTGGCATTTGAAGGAGACAGTCAAGTCCGTTGGTTTGAAGGCAACTTCAGCGAGTACGAAGCCTGGCGCAAAAAGGAAATCGGCTCAGCCGCCGATCAACCACACCGCATCAAGTACAAGCCGTTGGCTCGTTGATGAATAGCAGTCCTGCAGTACGCGCTATTCGCATCGCCTGTGCGGTGATCTTTGTGATGTGTATTGCCGGGTTGATTATTTCGTCAATTGCAGGCAACAACGAAGGTTGGGTCTTGAGTATCGGCGCATGCGGAGCCAGCGCGGCAATCATCTTGATTGTCGTATCGCTCGTCACCGCCACAAAACGCATCCCAGAGTTTTCTGATGTTCAAGCCGAGGCCATCGAACAGCGCATTGCTCAACTCGTCGCGGCCGGAGTTGATGAAAGCGAATTACGAGAACTCGTTCGTTCATCAATTCAGTTGGGTCGAGGACTGTGAGCGAAACTGACCAACAGCTTGCCTCACGAGTAGCAACCGAAGCCGGCGCCATGCTGGTTGAACTTCGAGATGAATTAGTAGCTGAAGGTATTCACTATTGGGATCTCAAAGACGAAGGCGATGTTGCTGGCCATCGCTACATCATGAGCGCGCTGACATCTGCACGGCCCGATGATGTCATTCTTTCTGAAGAAGCAGCCGACAATCGTCGCCGCCTCAGCGCCGAACGTGTCTGGATCATTGACCCGATTGATGGGACGAACGAATTCGCTGAACATCCACGTCATGATTGGGCGATTCATATTGCGCTTTGGGAGGCCGGCGAATTGACCGCTGCCTCTGTCGCCCTCCCGACGCTCGGAATCACCTTTGATGCCAGTCCCGCCGCGGTCGTCCCACCGTCAACACGCGCCAAGCCACTTCTCGTCACATCTCGTTCGCGCAATCCCTACTGCGCGGTGATGGTTGCTAATGCCTTGGGCTGTGACGTTGCCCGCCTTGGATCGGCAGGCGCAAAGGCCATGGCGGTCGTCATGGGCGAAGCCGATATCTATGTCCACGACGGCGGCATGTACCAATGGGACTCAGCCGCCCCATCCGCGGTCGCCAAAGCTGCCGGGCTGCATGTCAGTCGCATCGACGGATCACCGCTCAAGTACAACCAAGAGTCCTTGTGGTTACCGGACTTTTTAGTGTGCCGAACCGAACTTGCCGAACCTGCGCTGAAGGCACTCAACGCTTAGAAAAGGTACTCTGTGACCGTGAAACGTTTTCCGGGTATCGCAATCGCTGGCCTCGCATCAATCGCGGCTGGCGCAATTCATGGTGGTGCAATTGGTCTGCATGCCGAGCATCCACAACTCGCCCGCATCTTCATTGTGATGACGCTTTTGCAGTTGGCATGGGGAATCACAATATTGCTTCGCCCACAACATTGGCTCTTGCCCGTAGGTGTCATCGTGAATGGCGCAGCAGTAGGTGGCTGGGCGTTAACGCGCATCGCTGGCATTTCATGGATTGACGGACTTGAAGTTCGTGAAAGTCCACAGATCGCCGACACTTTGTGTGCTGGTCTCGGAATCGTCGCTGCCACGATCGCTCTTGCTGCATTACTCATCGGCGAACGCGAACTGCCTCAGGTGCGACTGGCATTTCCTTCGTTCGCAGTATTGCTCTTGACATTGCCAGCAATGTGGAACGGGGCCGCTCATGTTCACAACCACAGCGCCACTGTTGATGCAAGCGGGAACGTCATCGACGAATCGCAACCCCACGGGCACGACGAAGCCAACGTGCCTGTCGCCCAAGTCGCAAACGAAACCGTCGCACAGTGGCCGCGAGCGTACGACCCCGCAGTCGGTATCGATATCAGTGGAGTCCCTGGAGTATCGGTTGACCAAGAACTCCGAGCACGCGACCTGATTGAACAATCTTTGAAGCTCCTCCCCCAGTGGGCTGATACGAAGACCGCGATTGCTGGCGGATGGAACTCAATCGGAGATGCATCAACTGGCTTTGAGCACTACATCAATCGACGCCTGATTGAGGACGACAAATTCCTTGATCCCTCAGCCCCCGAATCTCTTGTGTACAAAGTTGATGGCAACAAGCGCACGCTTGTATCCGCGATGTTTATCGCCAAAACCGGAGTCGCCATTGACGACCCGACTCTGCTTGATTTCGCTGGCAACTTGATGCAGTGGCATATGCACGACAACTTGTGTTGGAAGCGCAACGCAGCTGGCGTAGCTGTCATCGGTGGAGTCACCGACGCCAATGGCAACTGCCCCGTTGGAACGGTGCGAGCTGGTGCTGGCAATGCCATGGTGCACGTCTGGATCGCCCCGCATCCCTGTGGCCCATTCGCTGCGCTCGAAGGCACTGGTGCTGGTCGAGCCGATGTCAGCGATGCTGAACGAGTAGATATGTGCAACGCATCGCACGCCCACCAAGAAGGTTCGCCAACAACCTCAGCAGTAGCACCGACGACAACAGTGCCCTCTTATAACGACACGGGCGCTGCGCGCATCACACTCGCAGGTTTTCCTGGAGTCTCAGCCGATCAGCAGGCACGCGCCGAAGAGTTGATTTACCAGACCCGCACAATTTTGCCGAAGTTTGCGACGCCAGAAATCGCTGAAGAGTACGGATTTACCTCCATCCAAGATGCAAGTACCGGTGTTGAGCACTACATCAATTGGTCGTGGATTAACGATGAGCACGAACTCAATCCCAACTACCCCGAAAGTTTGGTCTTCGCAGTTGGTCCAGGTGGCAGTCGCACCTTGGTCTCAGCGATGTACATGGTTGGCGACGAATACACATTAGAGACAGTTCCCGATGTCGGTGGTCCGCTCACTCAGTGGCACATCCACAACAACTTGTGTTTCAACCAAGACCCGAAGATTTCAGGATCGACGCGAGTTGTTGGAGTGACTTCCGAAGACGGTCCATGTTCGTTCGGTATCAAACTCCAGCCCAATCCGATGTTGCATGTCTGGCTCACCCCACAAGCCTGCGGACCTTTTGCCGCGCTTGAAGGCATTGGCGCCGGGCAGATCAAGCCTGGCGAAGAACGCCTGTGCGATGAAGTTCACTCGCACGGCTAATACTTCGTTGCACCACAAACACCCAAGCGAATCCAACTGCACACACGCCGAGCACTACCACTGGCATCGATGTAGATCCAACTGTGTCAATCAAAGATCCGATAGACACCGGGACAATCAGGCCGCCGATTGCCGCGGCCCCAACTATCCATGCGGTGGTTTGAGCCGAAAGCGATAGCTTCTCGTCGACCATGGCAATCATGGTCGGATACTGCGGACCCGAAGCGAATCCAAAGAGTCCCGCGCCTAACCAAATTGACAGTGCGTTGGTATCTCCCACAATCATGATGCCTAAGCCCACTAACGAAAACCCGCACGCCCATCCGACAATTGTGAGCGGCTTAAATATCTTGCTCAATGGAATCGCCACTAACCGCGCCAGGGAAAACGATGCCCAAAAAACTGCGGTGACAAATGCCGGGTTCGAACCACCAAGTCCTTGATCTTCAGCGTAAGTGTGGATCCATCCAGCAAAACCGACTTCGCCGCCGACGTAGAGCAGAAAGAAAACTGCCACCAGTACAACAACTTTGGTTGGCAACTCAGGTCGGTGAATATCTGATGCATGTTCTGGTTCAAACGGCGAATCACGACGGCCAAGTATCGCGATAGATACCAGAGCGAAAAAGCCGACCACAAGAGAAACTGGCCACAAATGATCGGTGAATGAAATTGCTCGATCAACAATCAGCGGAGCAAGTAGCGCACCAACACCGAAGAGCAAATGCATGGCATTGAGCGCCGGGCCAGATTTTCCTGCACGCGCCCACACCACCATGATGTTCATTGATGCATCGGTCATGCCAGTCGCCGACCCAATCAAGGCTGCACCAATGGCCGCGTATACGTACGTCGAAGCAAGCGCGATGAACAGCACACCAACCGAAAACGCTATGACGCCGATACGCAGCACCACATGGCCACCCCATCGCGTGACCCAACGGCCGCCAATGAGTGCTCCGAAAAAATTACTTGCCGCAATGACCGCAAACAAGATTCCGACAACGCCCGCGCTGACCCCTAGTTGATCTTCAAGGTACGAAACCGATGGGCCAAGCAAGGACAGGGCTATGCCCATCACAAAAGCAACGTAGAAATATGGGAAAACTGGTTTCAGGGCATACTCACAATGGTGACGGTTCCGCTGGCCCCGTCAACGGTGATCGTTGCTCCATCAGGAATTCGCACAGTCGCATCGGTGACGCTGACAACGCACGGAATGCCTAATTCACGACTCACGATGATCGCATGGCTCACAACAGCGCCGACGTTGACGACGACTGCACCAGCCGCAACGAATAGCGGTGTCCAAGCCGGATCAGTGAATGGTGCGACCAAAACTTCGCCTGGTTCTAAGGCCATCGGGTCGGCAGCGTCAAGAATGATGCGAGCCATACCCGTATACGTTCCGGGTGCACCAGACATGCCTGTCAATACTTCGCCAGCGTGCACAGCAACAGCGGTTGATTCACCCTTCAGCGCCCACTGCGACAACGGCGGCACAACACCGTTCACGATGAACGGTGGCTCAAGTTGAAAGAGCTCAAGGTATTGACGTTCGCGCTGCGCTAGCCGAGCCCTAAATTCATCAGGCTGAGCAACGAACGCATCAAGCTCGTCAGCAAGTAACATACAGAGCTGCGATGTGCTGTAGCCAGTGCGTGCGGCCAAAGCAAAAGCAGCCATTCGAACTTCGTGCACAACTTTGATGATGTTCGTCTTGGCGCGTTCGCGACCGGCCAAATACAAGTGCGCTGATTTCAGGGCCATTTCGAATTGCGCCAATGCTTCAGGATCTGCAGCGAGGGCCTCACGTACTCGTTTTTCGGCAGCCCGACGAAGTTCGGCGTTCTTCTCGTTACGAATGATCGGGCTTTCACTATTGGCCGCTCCGCGCATCGTGTCAATCAATGACGTCGCCAACGATGGCTTGGTCTCCCACGTATCAGAACGAATATCCCATTCGTTCGGTCCACGACTTCCGAATTCACGAATAAATGCTGCGAACTTTTCGGCGTATTCGCTCGAGTCTTTTGCCAAGCGCGAGAGTTCCCACATCGCACGACTTGGAGCGGCAGAGTCCACGTCACCAATAGCGGTGATCAATGTCAGCACCAACGATGGATCGCCCAATGCAGCCGCAATCGCACCAAGTGCGCCTGGCCCAATCGAAGTTCCCGCCGTCATATCAAGGTGGTGTTGAAAGTCGCGCCGCAACGTTGCCGTGAACGAACGCATGCGTTGAACGAGTGCGACTTCATCAAGATTGGATAAATCTGGACGAGATGCTCGTGCCTCGTTGGAAATCTTTTGATCTTCAATCAACTCTGGGACTGATTGTGCCGTCATGACTCGGCCCATCCATTCACCCAAGCGCGCCGTGTTGTCAGCATTCTCATGCCACGGCTCAGGAATATACGGCGGCACGTCTGGGTGGGTGCCAAAGTACGTGGCATCAATCATTTCGGGAGCAAGACCAGGCCCACGCACACCAAATAGGCGCGCAGTTGAGGCATTGATAAACAAATAACCGCCAAAGAGCCCGACCACTTCTGGCTGACGAGCATCCATTTCATGGTCGCTGAATGTCCCGACATCGATTTGACAATCACGCCAACCCATGACGACCCCGGGTTCCCACACCACCGTCCAACACAGCGGACTACACGGGTCGGGCAAAACCTCACCAGCGTTAGCTCGGGTGTACACGGGCAGTTTTTGACTTGGCGTCCAGTCAGTCAACCAACGATCTGGCAACGAAGTTCCTGAGTTCATAGCAATCCCCCGTGGTCCATGTGGTCGCCTTCCCCCGAGCGACCCACCTCCGACAATAGTCAGTCATTATCGGCGACAAACCACTTGCCGTACTTACTGTCACACCAACAGGCGTCCGCCCGATAGGAAATTTTTGTGCAACACGGGCAGACTTTCGGTGTGAATGAATTTGGCCGAGCAAGCGACACCCCGAAAGACCTCAGTTGGGGATCATTCACCGAAAATGCTCCATGGGTTCTTGACCGAGACAATGTTCGCTGGTTATCACTCGCTCCCGGACTTCGCTCTCGAGCAAGTGCCGAAGTGCCCGCCCTCACCACTCCACGTCGACTGCCTCCTGGACTGCGCGTCATCACTGTCGCTACACAAATCATCGGCGCTCTTGCTCCGTGGTATGTCAACAAAAAGCGCGGCAAGTTCAAAGATGTCTCAAGTAGCCATGCCGATGTCTCGCTACGTTTACGCAAGGCCGTCGAAGTTCTCGGACCGACCTACATCAAACTCGGCCAGATCATCTCTTCTGGCGAAGGCCTCTTCCCTGCCGAACTTGTTGATCAATTCAAAAAATGTCGCGATCAAGTTCCGGCTGAACCTTTCGCTACCGTTCGCCAAACTGTTGAGCAAGATCTGGGCGCTCGCTTAGAAGATGTCTTTGAATGGTTCGATGAAAAAGAACTTGCCGCTGCGTCAATCGCACAGGTGCACGCGGCGCGTTTGCTCACCGGTGAAGATGTTGTTGTCAAGGTGCAACGTCCTCGCGTTGCTTCACTTGTCCGCAAAGACCTCACCGTGATGGCGTGGATTGCACCATATTTAGTCGGTCGCATTCCGATTGCCGCGTTAGCCAATCCCCCAGCCCTCGTTGAATTGTTCGCTGAAACGATTGTGGAAGAGCTCGACTTCCGCCTTGAAGCGGCCAACATGCTTGACGTCGCAGCCATGCTGCATGACTTGGGTCAAGAGGGTTATGTCGTTCCCCGCCCTCACCCACAACTAGTCACGCGGCGAGTCTTGGTCATGGAACGAGTCTCTGGTTTCAACTTTGATGATGTGGCCGGAATGAAAGATGCCGGCATCGACACCGAGGCAGTCATTCGCACCGGAATGATCGCGTTTATGGAAGGCGCCATGATTCACGGCATCTTCCATGGCGACCTTCACGGAGGAAATCTTTTCGTACTCAAGGACGGTCGCACTGCTCTCCTCGATTTCGGAATCGTGGCGCGTCTGTCACAGGAACGCCGCTTGGCTTTCTTGCGTTTGATGTTGAGC
>Ga0315909_10009927_pt1 | contig 10223 bp, 15 predicted proteins | sample LakEriMetagenome_11_FD_203527 | JGI IMG/M metagenome (GOLD analysis project Ga0315909, IMG submission 203527) | Freshwater fungal communities from buoy surface, Lake Erie, Ohio, United States - Buoy 2 MA125 | ecosystem: Environmental > Aquatic > Freshwater > Lake | place: USA: Lake Erie, Ohio...
CCTGCTTGAATCTGTGCCATATTATTCTTCGGTAATCATTGCCCTGTTCGAGTTGATAGCATAGACGCTAGTGCTCTTCAAGGCTGGTCTTCCTTTGTTAAAGACAACCTCAGTGTCAATTGCTACGCCCTTCTGGGCAATTCTGGGCCTGAGTGTGCCATCAATCTGTGCCGATCCAGTAAAAACGTATCGCAGCACTTCTTCAGAAGCATCCGGGTCGTGAACGGTCGTGTAAATTGACACGTCATCACCGGCAGTGTTGTTAAACTGAAACTCTGCACGGCTAAACCGCTTGGTGAGCTGGCTATCAAATGTGTACTCTCTGGAACGAATACTTGCAGCTACCGGAATCAGCACATAGGAGGACGAATTTAAAGTTGCCGGCAATGTAAAAGAGAGCAACGGCGTGCCTGTAACTCCCAAAAACTCATCTCCGCCTTCGAGCTCTTCTGTCAAAAAGATGCCACCGTATTTTCCGTACAACACATTTACTGGAACACTTGAACCTGGAGGAGTAACTGGAACAGTTACTGGATAGCCAATGTTTGAGCAGATAAACAACCTGCGTTTGTTGTTGTAGAACGCCGGCACAAACGTGTCGATCGACATGCCTGTCGGATAGGTGTCTATGCTTTCCCACGCTTGATTTAGCGTGTTGTAGATCAAAATAGAGTTGTTGACCTTTGCGTCATTGGTTGGAAACGCAATAAAGAACCTGTTGTCAAAGTAACAGGCTTGCACCCCCGAAGCGTATTCAAAGCTGACCGTGTCAAAGTAATCGTCTACGGGCTCGCTAAGAGGCAACGTGTTTCCAAGCAGTTTCAAGTCAAGCTGCGGAGTCAACATGTGCACTCCCTTGCCGCTGAAAAAGAACACAAACTGACCGGCCGGCACGATGCTGTTTTTAGCCAGGCATCCTATCTCCGTGGTGACTACGGTGATTTCACTTTTATTAGCAGCAAGTGGATCAAATTGGGGATCAATATAGGCCACATAAATGGCCTTGGTCATAAAGATTAGAACTTGATTTTGAATCCACGGCAGCGCACCAATAATGCTGTCGTTGCCACCAAGATTAATTTTGAAAACATTTAAAAGATCGTACCTGTCGCTTAATATGTCTGTTGCTGTAATTTCCGTTTTTGCGGTTTTAACAACAATCCTGTTCTGGAAATACAAGCCAAAGTCAGCAGGAGGCAACGGGTAGGTTCCTTCGCTGTTTCGCCCGGTCTGATCAATAAATGTCAGTGCGGCTGATGAGCCATCCCATAGTAACGGAGGATTAGCTTGCTGAATCTTAAATCCTGCTAAATTTGTGTGCGCTTGAATTTGCGCATTTGTTGGATTTGTAAATAAAAACGTAAATTCTGTGCTGTTTGGAACAGAAGTCACAATAAAGTTTTTATGCCAATAGCCATGCGTGTATGGATACGGTCCAGTATCAATAACATTAACTTCAGAACCAACGCGAAGATTATGCGGAGTTGATGTGTTAACAGTAATTGTTACGGTAGCAAACCCACTGATATTAGGATTTGTGATCGTAGCAACAATCTCAGGTCCGGCAATTCCTCGAAAAATGTACAGGTTGCTTAACGCTTGAACAGTTTCGCACGCAAATGAAAAGGAATTAAGCACCAAGCTAGCGTTGCTGCTGTAGTTTGCTATCGGGAACGGAGTCGTGTTACTCTGGTAAAAAACAATCCTAGTATCAGTCAATGCTAATACAGTTTGATCTGAATATGTAACCTGATTAGTGCTAGCATTGGTAAGTCCAACACTGAATGTGTCTCCAACAGAAATGCCAATTGTTGTTGGAACAGTAAGAAACGCCGTATAAGTAAACGGGCTTCCACTTGTGGCAGACCCAAGTTGTTGAGTAGTCTGAAGACCAATAGGAAGGCGACGTCCAGTTGGGAACGTGTATTTTTGTGAAAACGTGCTCGTCTGAGTGTTGTACAGGATGATCCCATCCGTAAACATCATTACGATGTTGTCTTCACCCTTGCTGTTGACGTAGTAACTAGACCCAAACTGATAGTTTTCGTTCTGAGTGTCATCAGTGATGCGCTCGCATCCTTTCCGCGGCTGCGCAATTCCGCGTTGCAGCCTCATGTTTTTAGAGGACTGCGAATACCCCGGCTGAAGGTTCGAGGGATCAAGACGCGAGTTAAACCCGACAAAGTTGTTGTCGGACTCAACTCCAATTTGCGCGTTCTCTGCCATTAGTCTTTAGCAATCAGCCGGCCCAGCTTTTCCACGATGCGCTGAAGATCATCGCGCAGGTCCATCATGGCCTGCATGTGTTCGCCCTCATCGCCCTCCTCTTCTTCGTCCATCTCCTCCCCGTAACCACATTCAGGGCAAGATCCGTTAGACTTAAGATCGCACCCACAGTCAGGGCAGTATTCTTTTCCGGTTCCTCCCATTAGGGAGCCAAGTGCGATAGTGAGCTTGCTCATGCGATGTAATCTGTAAGGTTTTGCAACCTATTGTTCCAGCCATTTATGAAGGATTTTTGCGTTGGATCAAGCTCAACCAGCAGCTTGTAAAAGCCTTTACGCTGCACAAGAACGTGTTTGACGATCTCGTCAACCCCGATGTCATTAACCTTGTCCTCGTACGCCATAATCGTCTTTGGCCCGATGGCACCGTCAGCATTGGCTCCTACAGCTCGTTGCAAAAACTTGCCAGCCTGGCCAACTCCAGTGTTTACGCATCCATCAAAGTGCACCGCACACAAAGGCCACGGAAACTTGTAGCACTTCCCGGGCACCCAGTACTCGTTGTAGTAGATGTCCTCAACCTCTTCATCGCTGATCTCAGACACGCAGCGGCGGTCCTCTTGGCGATCATCCCGGTACTTGTCGTACACCTTTTGAATGATGCCCTTGTTTGTTTTGCCGCCCTTATCGTGTGGGTGGTTACTAAAGCCACCTTCGGACTTTAAAACAAACTTTAACGACCGCTCAAAATTGGGATTTGGAGGAACCATGTTATTGCCGAAGTGTTTTGTGAATCTTTGCAACAGTGTAAATTATTGCAACTACTCCACTTATAATGCGAATAGCCTGCTCAACCTCAGACAATGACAAAGCAATTGCCACTACATTCACCCCCAAAACGGACCCAATTTCTCTAATGTCTTGCAACATTTTGTTTGAGCCTTCCATTTTGCTTCAGTCGAGTTAATGGTTTAGCCACTAATTTAGTGGGTTTGGAAATTGTAGAAAACCAAGATAGCCAAACGTAGTTGCAAGCCACTCCAATGTTAAGAATAAATTCTGTAATTGGTGGTTCTTGATGCACTAAAATATTGGATACCGATCCGCAAATTGTAACAGTGGTAGCCAACTTGCACAGGTGCGAAGCATATTTGTGCATGTAAATCTGGCTATCCTCATGGCCAAAAACCTTCAGCCACAAATGGATCGCAGAAACAGCAAGAACGCTATTTGCGAGTACGTTTAGGATTACCAGAAGGCTCAGGTTCATTTTTAGGAATAAGCTTTTCGCTCAATGTTTCTACGGCACGAAGACCGCAAAACCCAAGCAAAAATCCAGCCGCAAACCCATATTGAGGCTCGCTGTCGAGTCTGGCAATTTTAAGAAGCAGAGGAGTGACATAGTTTGCGCTTGCTGCTCCTCCAATTAACGATGCAATGGTGCGTGGAAGATTTTGTCCAGCGGTCTTGGAGGACATTAGGATCGCTCCAAACAGACCTGCTACGGCTAAACCAATGTCAATTCCAGCATCTTTAAGATTCATCTGTGTTGCGCCTGCTTGGCAGTAGAAACTGCATTCAGCAAATCCAACTCAAGCCGTTGGTATCTTGCGTCTGAATGCCACTTCTGTGCCGTCGGCGCAGTGTATGACTGTCCAGCCTCAAGCTCAAGAATGTCTTTGCTCGGAGGATACAAGTACCTTGCTGGAGCGCATGAATCTTTCGCGCAGCCTGTCAGCAAGAGCGTCATTGCCAGCAGCACGGGCATCAAGAATTTGAGCTTCAATTTCATCGCAGTGTCTGGCTATGTCTCGCTCCAACTCCCAAGACGCCCGTTTAGCTTTGATTTCCAGCCACAGGCGCAGGATTTGCAGCAGGTTTGGTATCATTTGATTCCTTTCGGAGCACGTTGATTAGCCCAATCAACGAAAGCCCGGTCGTCAAAATAGCTTCCTGCATTTCTGGATGAAGCTTAAGCCCAACAGCAGTTAGCACCGCAAAAAGACCACGCCAGGTTGACGGCTCCTTTAGTCGATCAAGAAAATACTTCATAAATTACTTCTTTTTTGCTGTCCTTGCCGATTGTCTGAAAGCCTTTGCGGTTGGCGCACCCTTGCTTCCTGGCTTGCGCATCTTTTCTCCGCTGCCAGCAGCAATGCGGTCACGTTTAGCGTTGATGTTGGCGTAGAGTCCTTTTTTCATATTAGCACTTCCAACGCCTCATGCTTGCTTTGGCGCGCTCAGCCGGACCTTTGGCTTTTGCCACAACTCCAGCCATGCGAGCGCAGAAAGACTTCTTGCGCCCGGCATCAGCCTTAGTCTTCGGGTTTGGAGCTGGTGGCTTTAGGTTGCTGCCAGTTTCCCGGTTGTACTTGGCACGACCTTTTGCGGTTAGGCCCGCTCCTTTGGAAGCTGGTAGCTTTTCACCGCGGCCGACGGATAGTGATACAGATTTACGAGGCATCGTCAGGAGGAGGAATGAATGAGCCGTCAGGTTGTTGAATCCAGCCTGGACCACAAGGAATGCCATCCACGTTTACCAGAGTGGTTTCAGCGGGAGGCGTGAACGGCGTCACACCATCCCAGACAATTACGTTTTGCACCACTTTAGTGGCGTCATCAACAATAGCGTATCGCATGATTAGAAATAGGTTGTAACAACAACAATTCCGTCTGCTCCATTTCCGCCTGCTCCAGAGTTGCCAACATTATCAAGACCACCTCCACCACCTCCACCTGCGCCTCCATAAAGTCCACCATTTCCCCCATTGCCTGCGTTACCAGTGACACTAGATCCACCTCCAGCACCTGCGCTGCCAGCAGCAGGAAAGCTTGCGGCAACATTCGGAGCCGTTCCACCATTTCCTCCAATTACTCCTCCAGTTGCAGTTCCGCCACTCAGCCAAGATCCAAGCGCAGTTCCACCGTTTCCTCCTGCAAAGCCAACAGTTGCCGAGGCTGGCAATCCGCCACCGGCTCCGCCACCACCTGCTGCTGGCGCAGAACTGTTTCCGCCCGTTCCAGCCCCTGCTCCGCCTGTTGCTCCGTTTGCCCCTTGAAACAATGCTCTGGCACTTGCAGAAGCGCCAGCACCTCCGCTTGAAGTTGTTGCTGCTAGAGCACCACCTCCACCTCCAACTTGAATCCAAGTTCCAAAGGAAGAATTTCCTCCAGCAACTCCAATGTTTCCGTTTGTGCTGTTAATGGTTACAGAAGCTCCGCCAGTGCCGCCGCTTCCAACGGTAACAGTTTCAGTTGCTCCCAACAGTGATGCAGGAATATTGCGGAAAGAATACGAGCCACCACCACCACCACCACCGCCTGACGCTTGACTTCCAACCCCAGCCTTGCGTCCAGACCCACCTCCGCCGCCAGCAGAAATTACTATAACATCAACAGCTTTAGCACCAATAGGCTTTGTCCAAGTGCCACTCGAAGTAAACGTCTGCACATCTGTGCTTCCAGAATGCTGATGATCTGCACGCGCAGCAAACGTACTCAACCCAACCACCGGCGCAGTAGCTAGCGCAGCAGGTGCTGTAGTAGCCAGCCCTGCAATCTGGTTGGTGGTAAGTGTCCCGGCAAGAGCTTGAGATACAGTTGCCTTGCGAGTGGTTACACCTTGGTTTACTACCAATACGTCTGTTGTGTTGACTGAACCTGCCGCTGGCAGTTCGGAAATCTTGATGTTAGGCATAAGTCAAAAACTAAGCGTCTGGAAATTGAGCAATCGGAGCAGTAAATGAATTCAAATATCTGCCAACGCCTTTGGTTATACGCAAATCGTCAAGATTACCAATAATAGGAGCTCCAGCACCGCCAATTTGCCACAATGAGCCTGTAGATAGGTAATTGGTTGAGTCTGAGTAACTATTTTGAAAGGTTCCATTTACAAACATCCTTGATACTCCAAGAACACGCGATATAGCAATATGAGACCACGCATTAGTCGGCAAAGACCCAGATGTAATACGATTTATGTTATTAATTTGATAACTGCATGTGCCATTCGTGGAAAAAATAATTGCCGAACTACTAATGTTAGAAAATACAATCAAGTTCTGCTGTGCGCTAAACGCAGTCGGACGGATCCAAAACTCGATCGTAAAATCTCCGGTTCCAAACGCAAACGGCGTGTTGTCCGTTGATACTGTAAGGTATCTACCAGATCCCCCAAGGTACGATGCAGTGCCAAATTTAAATTGAGCAGTGGAGGTAATTGCGCCTCCATTTGGCGTTACCGTGTAGTTGTTAACTGAGTTGTCTGGGAACGAAGTGCCATTATCGACACCGTTCATATGCAACAACAACGACACTGAACTAAAATACGGATCAACGTACGAACTTATTGCCAAGTTTCCTGACAAAATCCATGTATTAGAAAATAGTTTAGTTGCCGTTGCCGATGCGTATTGTATTGCAAGTGCTGTATAATTTTGAGGCGCAAGCATTGTTGCTCCAAAACCTGCGGAAAACGAAATTTCGCCTATTCCATTGGAAGTAACTTTAATTTCTGTTCCAGGTGGAATTGTAGCATTAACGTCTGCTGGAAGCGTTACTATTGCACTGCTACTTACAGAAATTGGAACAATCTTTTGGGAAAAAGTCGCATCAATCGTCAGGCTTTGCGTTTGAAGCGCGGCAACTGTAAATCCTGCTGGCGCAGAGATTGCTGCGGTGGAAAGAGCTGTTACGCGGCCTTTGTCATCAATGCTCAGTATTGGCACAACATTTGACGCGCCAACATTGTTTTGCGATGTTGTAATTGCCGCCAGTGTTGGGTTAGGCAAAGTTCCAGTCAAATCTCCCCCAACAGAAGGAAACGGATGCTGGTGGTCTGAACGAGCTGCATACGCTGACACACCGACCTCAGCCGACGAAGCCAGTGCAGCAGGTGCGCTTGTGGTAAGCTGTGACACCGCAGCAGTAGTCAAAGAAGTGACCTGGCCTAACTCATTAATGGAAATGACCGGCACAGCAGAAGAGCTTCCAACATTCGACTGAGCGGTTGTAATAGAAGCAATGCTGATGGTTCCGCTTTCAGTAATGGTATCCCCAGAAAGCCCAGTTCCAGCCGTAATGCTGGTTACTGTGCCGCCAGCAGAACTGCCAACAGCAACACTTGAAATGCTCGTGACACGACCCTTGGCGTCAATGCTAATGACAGGAATCTGGCCGCTGCTTCCAATCGGGCCTTGAGCAGAGATAATTGTAGCCAGCGACGGAGATGGATAATTCCCGGTAAGGTCACCACCCGCTGTTGCGGTTGCTCCAAGTGCTCCAATTTCAGAGAGAGTAGGACGTGCATGTTGGTGATCTGCTCTAGCAGCAAACGTCGAAACCCCTGCAACTCCAGTTGGTGCCAGTTCTGCCGCGGCACTTGTAGATAGCCCAGCAATCTGAGCAGTCGTCAGTGCAGGATTAACAACGGTGGTCAACGAGACCACACGGCCTTTGGCATCGGTTGTAAGGACCGGGATTGCCGTTGAAGAACCTACTGCCGTTTGAGCCGTTGTGACAGAAGCAAGAGTAGGATTAGGGTACGTTCCTGTAAGGTCTCCTCCGGCAGCTCCGATTGGGCTGCGCAAAATTGTTCCAGTAACCTTTTTAGTGGCTCCAAGTTGAACGATGGGAATGAGTTCTGTTCCATCTACACTGGTAGCTGCTGGTAATGCAGAGATTTTGTCGCCCATATTAGCCTGTAATCAAATTGTCGCCGCCTTCGGTAGTTAAAGAAAATCCAGCTTCAGTCGTAATAAAATCAACTGCACCAGTTTGAGGTACGGTTTTTTTAAACTTAAAGGTCTGAGCATTACCAGAAACCTGTATTCTGGCAAAGTTTTTATTATATGCCTTCGCAGGATCTTGATTCCGTTTTCTGATAAACTTTGTGATCATGCTAGTAAGTGTAGATCATGTTCATCTTGCGCACTTGGCCTTGCTGCCTCAAAAGCACGTCAATCTGTTGTTGCACAGCAAATTCAGCCATGCCCTCAAGAGAATCTGCTTCCTGAGCACGACCTTCTGAACGCAGGAAATCTGCTGACACCGAGTTAACCAAGTACCCTTTAAACCGAAACGGAATTTCTACAAGCCTCCAGCTAAAGCTAGGATTAGCCGGCAAGACGCCAACTCCAGCATTTGAATAAGCATCCCAAAAGTTTCCTTCAACCGGGAGGTTTTTGCTTGGAGGATTGTACGCTGAACTTGCTTGGCTTGGGTCGTAATAAACTTGCGCTCCAGCAGTGTAGGCCAGAGTTGTGTCGTATCTGGTTCCAAAAAGGAACGGAGCAACAGCTCGAAGTAGCACAAACTTGGAGTTGAAGTTTGCAAACCTGAGAACAAACAAATCCTGGCTCAGAATCTGAGTTGCAGATGTAGCGTCTGTGTCCAAATCGGGCATGTTTTCCACGACATAGGACTCATCCCGCACTCTGGATGTTTTCCGTGGATCACCAGTCCAGCATCCAATAGCCTGCCCGGAGACAACCGCAATCGGCTGTGGATTGTTCACAAACTCCAAAGTGGACCGGCTCATCGAGGTCCACTGTGGCGTGCACCACGGCATCTGCACCGTAATTCCAGTGATGTACGGATTTGTGGCAGCGTCTCCTACAGTGTAGGTAAACGTGTACTGCTGCTCAGCAGATGATGCTAGGGTGCCATCTTCTTTAAGAATCCAAAATGGATTGATGATGTTGACGTTTGAGTCGCCAACTTTGCCTTGCTGCCATGCTTGATTGGAAAAATCACGCAGGTAAATCCGCGGATAGTTTGGATCAAGCGTGATGTCTACAGGAATGGTATTTTCTTCGTTCTGGAAATACAACGGCTGCCCATTTTCCTGTAAAAGCTCGTTGCCTGTTTCAGTTAAAACAGGAATTGGAGAGGCAACAACATTAGTAATTGCTATACCAGGCCAAAGCTCAACAACCTCTTGAATATCGGGCCAATCTTCCCGATCCCAAATCATGCTTAGCCGACGATTAGTAAAATCGCGGATAGCTGCAAACGATTTGTCATTTAGCGTATTCCGGTCAAGACCGATCAGTTGACACGTCTCTGCCAGAATTGCGCTAAATGGTACTGTCTTCATTTGCTAGGAGGCGTCCAACCGACGTGGATGTCTTTAGTCCCGCCACTATTAACTCTACACTCTGGGTTGTCACGCAAAAACTCAGCCATGAATGCCTTGGAATCCCAGCATCCGTAACCCAGCTTTTGACCCCAAAAGTGATAAGCGGTTAACGGAATCGTTGCGATCTTTTGGCCGAGTCCTTCAACAGACTTGTGTCGTTCAGCATTAAAACGTGCGTTAGACTTGGCTGTAGCTTTGGCTTCAACTTGATTCCTCAACCATCCGCGGCGCAGTTCAGCCTCCAACTCTCCAACAAGGTTTTCAGGTACGTTAATCATACGCGGGCCATAAAGGTTGTGCCAGGAGGAGGAATCTGAGGAAGCCTTCCGTTTTGGTCGTAAATGCCACTGTATGGGCTGATCTTGTCAGGCGGCATTGCAGATCCATCTGTGCCTTCTGGGCCGCTGGAAGCCGGCTTTCTGTTGGCTAGACCAACCAAGTTTGCAGGAGCTTGCACCCCAGTGTAACGCTGAATCAGTTCTGGAATTATCGGAATAGGAAGTACCGTCATAAAATTTGACTGCTTACGGCAGTCACTCGGAATCTAGTGGGTTAAAGACTCAATGTTCTTCGTCTAGGAAAAAGAATACCGGTCTCTCCCGGCGGTCACACCACTGCTTCGACCGAGCATCCCCGGTCCGTGCCGCCGGCATGAAGCCAGCATGGCAGGTGTCGCTAAACTGAAAAATCGTCTCTCCGATTAGTCACACCACTCTTTATTGCGTCCTCGGGTATGGTGGCCCAGGATCGGCAGGTGTCGCATTTTATGGACGTCTCTCCGTTAGTCACACCACTTCTAGAAACGCTTGCGCGTACTGGCAGGTGTCGCTCAGAAGACTACTAGGCCGCGTTGTAGTCGA
>Ga0315909_10009928_pt1 | contig 10221 bp, 12 predicted proteins | sample LakEriMetagenome_11_FD_203527 | JGI IMG/M metagenome (GOLD analysis project Ga0315909, IMG submission 203527) | Freshwater fungal communities from buoy surface, Lake Erie, Ohio, United States - Buoy 2 MA125 | ecosystem: Environmental > Aquatic > Freshwater > Lake | place: USA: Lake Erie, Ohio...
GCTGGCACTTCTGGCTTACCTGCAGCGGCAGCTCTCAGAGCGGTCTCTTCCTGATGAGTGCGAAATATAACCTAGTCTGCGATCAGGCAACCACATTTAATTTTCAGTTCGTTATCAAAAATAACGATACTCCTTGGAACCTTACCGGTTATACAGGAGTAATGACAGTCAAACCATTTAGTAACTCAACTACAACAACGCTTGAGGCTACAACAGCCAATGGCAAAATGGTATTTGATTTACTCAGTGGCAAAATAACTGTTACATTTTCAGCAACTGAAACAAACATTTCACCAAGTAGATATATCTATGACTTGGTGCTTACATCTGGTACAACTGTTACCAGAATCTTAGAAGGTAAATTTATTGTGACACCAGGGGTGACAGTATGAGCGAGACAGTAATTGTCGTTGAGAATATCACTCCTCAAGTTAGTGTAACATTTGCATCAGACCAAGGACCACAAGGTGGTCAAGGTTCCACAGGCCCTACTGGACCAGCTGGACCTACAGGTTCCACAGGACCGGTAGGACCACAAGGTTCTACTGGACCTACAGGGCCTACTGGTTCAACAGGTGCAACAGGATCAACAGGAAGTACAGGTGCAACAGGTGCTACAGGTAATACTGGACCTACTGGTCCTACTGGTGCCACTGGCAACACTGGGCCTACTGGCGACACTGGCCCAACTGGAGCAACAGGACCTACTGGAAATACAGGGGCGACAGGTCCAACTGGGCCGCAAGGCGCGACTGGCGCGACAGGAGCAACTGGCGCTACAGGAAGCACAGGAGCTACGGGCGCAACGGGAGCAACAGGCTCAACAGGACCTCAAGGTCCTACTGGCGATACCGGACCCACTGGCCCACAAGGATTAACTGGTCCTACTGGACCTCAAGGTGCCACTGGAGCAACCGGTAATACTGGAGCCACAGGCGCAACAGGAGATACTGGTCCAACTGGACCTACAGGAAGTACTGGACCAACAGGTCCTCAAGGCTCTACAGGCCCTACAGGGCCTACAGGAGCCACTGGAGCGACAGGATCTACTGGTGACACGGGACCAACAGGACCTACGGGAGCCACAGGAGCCGCATCTACAGTGCCTGGACCTACAGGACCTACGGGTCCTACGGGAGACACAGGACCAACAGGTGCTACTGGAGCGCAAGGTCCTACAGGTGCTACAGGAGCTACGGGTGCAACAGGTGCAACTGGAGATACTGGTGCCACAGGACCTACCGGTCCTACGGGTCCAACAGGTTTAACTGGAGCAACTGGGGCAACCGGTGCTACAGGTTCTCAGGGACCAACTGGTCCGACAGGTCCTACTGGACCTACCGGTCCAACAGGGCCTACAGGTGCTGATGCAAGCAATGTATTTACTATTAACTCACAGACAGGTTCTTATACTTTAGTTCTTACCGACAAGGATAAGTTAGTCGAAATGAACGTGGCAACTGCTAATAACTTAACAGTCCCGTTGAACTCATCGGTTGCCTTTCCTACTGGTACTCAAATTAACATTCTTCAAATAGGTGCTGGTCAAACTACGGTAGTAGCCACAGGTGGGGTAACTATCAATGGAACACCAGGTTTGAAACTACGTGCTCAATGGTCAGGTGCGACACTCGTTAAAAGAGGAACCGACACTTGGACGCTTGTTGGCGATTTATCAGCGTAAGATAGGCGTATGAAAGTTGCCATCTACACAATTTCTAAAAACGAAGAGAAGCACGTTAGACGCTGGTTTGAGTCAGTCAAGGATGCAGACTATTGGCTTATCGCCGATACAGGATCAACAGATAAAACCGTTGAGATTGCACGAGAGCTTGGCATTACGGTTGTCCCGATATATGTCAACCCATTTAGGTTCGATGATGCGAGAAATGCGTCGTTAGCATTACTACCAGCTGACATTGATTACTGTATTGCGTTAGACCTTGATGAAACAATGAGTAAGGGCTGGCGTGAAGAATTACAGAAAGCATTTGACGAAGGTATAGATAGACCAACATATCGGCGCATTGAATCCTTTAATCCAGATGGAACTGCTAATAGTGAGTTCGATGGATTCAAGGTACATCGTAGACACAATATGAGATGGAACTATCCGATACACGAAGTACCACAGTGGTACGGTGATAAAGAAGAAACCCGCAAGAAGTTTGGTTTTGAGATACATCATCGTCAAGACAGAACAAAGTCACGGCATAGTTACTTACCACTGCTAGAGATGGCAGTCAAAGAAAACCCAGATGCTCGTAACTTGTACTACTTAGGTCGAGAGTATTACAACTTTAAGCAACCAGAGAAGGCTCTGGATAACTTTAAGAAATATTTAGAGAAATCTATATTTCCAGAAGAACGCAGTTATGCCTGCAGACTGATGGCTAAGTGTGACCCAGATAATGCTGAAGAACACTTACTTAAATCTACAGAAGAATACCCAAGCAGAGAATCTCTGATGGCACTTGCTAATCATTACTATATGACTCAGCAGTGGGATGAGTGTCTACTGGTATCTAGAAGAGCTTTAGATTACACAGTCAAGCCAGTTAGTTTCCTATCGGAGAACTGGGCGTGGGGCCATATGGCCTATGACTTGATTGCAATATCAAGTTGGCAATTAGAAGATTTTCCTACGGCACTTGAGTATGGAAAGAAAGCACTAGAGATAAGTCCAAACGATGAACGCTTGCTCAACAACGTTCAGTTCTATCAAGAAAAGGTAAACAATGGCAACACTCGCAGAGATGGTGGATGAAGTAAGATCCTCACTGGCTGGCTACACCCTGCGCCAAGATAGAATTACTTATCTCAACAGCGCAATTACTACTACCGCTACAGCAATTCAAGTTGGTTCATCCAGTAACTTAGCAAAAGGCATCATTGAAATTGATGATGAACTTATCTGGATTGATAACTTTAATGCTACAAACAATACTCTTAACGCAGCTCCAGGCTTTGGTCGTGGATATCAGGGAACAGCGCCAGCACCACACGCTCAGTACGCTCAGGTAACACTGACACCAACATTCCCACGTACCGTTATTAAGCAGGCTATCAACGATACTATCAACAGTTTCTATCCGAAACTATGGGCAATTAACTCAACAACATTTACATTTAATGCAAGCCAGACCACATATCCGCTACCAGATGACTGCGAATCTATCATCTACGCATCTTGGCAGACAACTGGTTCAAGCCTAGAGTGGCTACCAGTTAACCGTTGGCGTGCAGATCCTATGGCTAACGTAGCAGCATTTAATACAAACAATACAATTAACATTTATGAGAACATCCAACCAGGACGCACAGTTCAGGTCTGGTACACAACTACTGCTAATACACTCGATGCTAACACCGATGACTTTGCAGACGTAACAGGACTGCCTGATTCTTGCCGCGATGTAGTAACCCTCGGTGCATCATACAAGTTGCTCTCATATGTAGATTCAGGTCGTATCAATTTATCTTCAGCTGAGGCTGACTTGAACGATACAAAGATTCCTTCCAGTGCTGGCGTTGCTTCATCTCGTTACATCTTTGCACTCTACAACCAACGCTTGAACGAAGAGTCACTCAAACTACAAGACAAGTTCCCTATCCGTGTTCACTACACATCATAAGGCAGGCTAAATAATGACACGCAAATATAGTACAACAAGCACACAAACAGCGCTTGCTTCTACGATATCTAATAGTGCTACAACACTCACTGTTACAACAGGTACTGGTGCAGCGCTTATGGGTGGTGTAACACTTGCAGTTGGTAACGTAGATCAATTCCTCGTTGCCCTAGATGTTGATACTATCAATGAAGAGATTATAGCAGTTACTGGAATATCAGGCGATACTTTAACAGTAGTTAGAGGACAAGCTGGAACAAGCGCAATTACGCATACAGCAGGTGCAACAGTAAAGCACGTCTTTACCGGTGATGACGCAACCTTTTTTACAGCAGGAGTAGCAACAGCAGATGCAGCAATTCCTAAGTCAACCGTTACAACTAAAGGTGACATCATTGCAGCAACTGCATCGGCAACGGTGACTCGTGTTGGCCTTGGAACAAACGGATATGTCCTCACAGCAGATTCAACTCAAGCCGCTGGTATCAAATGGGCAGCTAGTGCTACAGAGATTCCATCTCAAACAGGCAATGGTGGAGAGTATCTTACAACTGATGGTTCTACTTTGTCTTGGAGTCCAATCAATGTTGTAATTAACGCCAAGACAGATAACTATACTTTGATTGCATCCGATGCTGGCAAGTTAATTACTATGACTTCATCTAGCAATAAAACTATTACAGTGCCTAACGGCATCTTTGCAGTAGGTCAACAGATTGCTATTGCAGGTCTTGGTACTGGGGTTGTCACTATTGACGATGACGGCACATCTGTTATATATGCTACACCTGGAACACTATTAAGAACACAGTATTCAACAGCAGCACTCGTTTGTATAGCGACTAACACATTCCTATTACTAGGAGATTTGGCGGTCTAATGTTAATTATAGGATCAGCGGCATCTGGCGGTAAAAAGCCAGGAACACCTACTATTGGTACAGCTACAGCTAGTGGCGGTACTGCAGTAACTGTTGCTTTTACAGCACCTACCTATACAGGTAAAGGTGGAACAGTTACCTATGTAGCTACATCTAGTCCTGGTTCAATTACTGGATCCTCAACAACTTCACCTATAACTGTATCTGGTTTAACTTCAGGAACAGCATATACATTTACAGTTGTAGCACAAACATCTTATGGTGTTAACTCAGATGCTTCTGCTGCATCAAATTCCGTAACACCTGCAGCAAATTATTCTTTGTATCAGACATTCAATACATCAGGCACATTTACTATGCCTAATACAGCAACACAAGTTGCGGTATTTATTGTTGGAGCTGGTGGTGGAGGAGGAGTTGGTGGAAACGTTGGTACCTATAGTACAAAATTTTCTGTTTATAATACAGGTGCAGGTGGCGGAGGTGGTGGCGCAGGCGGTGCATTAGCAGCAATACAAGATGTAAGTCTTACACCTGGTGCTAATTATTCTGTAACTGTCGGTGCAGGTGGAAATGGCGGAACAGTAAACTCAGCTCCATATTCTGGAAACGTGGGAGGAACAACTGCTTTTTCTAATTTTATTAGTGCTGCAGGTGGAAATGGCGGGCAAAGTAATTATGCTTCAAGAACTGGTTCGGGAGATAATGGTGGTACTGCAGGTACTATAACTGCAAATGTTTCTTACAATGTAACAAATCAAGATGGTGCACTTGGAGGAACTGCTCAATCAACTGCTGGAGATAGTAACAATACAGCTCGAAATCTTAGTATGACTTTAACAGGTTTGGGAACTGTTAATAAACAGGCAGGTTCTGCTGGTGCAGGTGGCGGTGGCGGTGCATCTGGACGAAATGGAGCAGGAGCAAATGCTGGAGGTTCTTCAAACAATGGCGGCGGTAGTGGCGGTACTGGTGGTAATGCTACTACAAATGCTGGTTTTGGTGGAACACCAGGTGCAGCTGCTAACATTATTGCAGGTGGTGGTGGCGGCGGTGGTGGCGCAGGAACTCCATCTACAGATGCTGGCAATGTTGGTAATGGTTCTACAGGTGGTGCAGCACTTGGTGGTCAAGTTGTTATCTATGTTAAGTGAGGAAAAATAAATATGCCAAATTGGGCTATTATAAAAGATAATAAAATTATAGATTGCATTATTGCCGATTCAAAAGAAATAGCGGAAGAAATTACAGGTCTTGAAGCTATTGACGATGAAGGTTGGATTAGTATAGGTTTTGAAAAATTTGAAGAAAGCTGGAGAAATCCATATCCTAATGACGGTAAAGAATATATTTGGAACATTGAATTAAAAGGATGGGAATTAGTTAATCCTGAAATTTAATATTCATAAATTTGTTTTCATACATTTTATAAATTCTTCAGTTCCAATCCAATTATATCCACCTTCTACTTGCCAAACTATATTTAATTTATTATTAAGACCGTATGAAATAAACCAACTTAATACTTTAGATGATACTACTCCACCAGCTTCTATTAAATTTAAGTATTTATGTCCATTTTTTTCTCTATAGTCAATAATAACATTAGAAAAATCTGGTTTTAACCATTCAGGAATTGATTCTTCTGTAAGCCAACCACATTTATAAGTTACACAAGGTTCTTTAGGACGTTTAGCATAAATAGTACAACCTTTACCAATAGCAATAAAGTGACAAGGCTTTCCTGGATAAAAGGAATACCCAAGGGCTTCTCCTGAAAGATATCCTTCACAACATTTAGTACAAGATCCGCATTCTCTTTTCATAATAGTATGTTATCATAGAATAGAGAGAAGGTGGCAGATGACACAAATAATTTTTACTAATACATTAAATGTTCCAGACGAATACAAACCTAAACCAGCTACTGCTTCAGTGCCTGAATGGTATAAAGAATTGCCATCATATATGAATGGCGAAAAAAAACCTACTGGAAATGGAAACACTACAGGAACTATTAAACGTTGTATGCCCGTATTTGATGCCATTACTAATGGGTACATTATATACACATACACCGATATATGGATATCTCAAAAGGATGAAATGCCTTGGTATGAATGGCCTTCATTTGAACCTATTCAATGGCATCCAGTAGAGCAAGCACCTAATCATCCTAACAGAAATGGTCACCAAACATCATATCCTAAATGGATAAATCCTTGGTCTATTCAAACACCACCAGGATATTCAACATTATTTATACAACCTATGCACCGTGAATCTGTATTTACAATTCTTCCAGGAATAGTAGATACAGATCAATACAATTCACCAGTTAATTTTCCTTTTGTTCTTAATAATATCCAATATGAAGGATTGATACCCGCTGGTACACCAATGGCTCAAGTAATTCCATTCAAACGTGAGTCGTGGGAAATGAGTATTGGTACTCAAGAAGATTTTGAAAAACAAAACAAAACAACTATAAGACTTCGCACGCGATTCTTTGATTCTTATAAGTCACAATTTAGGCAACCGAAGGAATATAAATAAGGGAGAATAAATGCCATACGGCGACGACATCTCAGAGGGATTACCATTTGTACTATCTAATCCTTCTGGAGCTACATATACAGCAACAGGTTATGCCTATGATGTAGCAATCGCTGGATTGCCATTCTTCATTGCAGCCTCCGATGACAACCCTTACCGTCGAGTTACAGCTCAGTATCGTAAGCAACAGATTGACCAGAGCCGTGAACCAGGTGAGCAGACACTTACCGGTTGGTGGCTACGATCACAGTCATCGTTTCACTATGGTCAAGGTATCAAGTTCTTTGAGCCTATCCAAGATGAGTCACTTCGCTTTCAGTACACAGAGTCCAAAGGACTAGATGTCTGGACTAAGGGACAGGCGACACTGCTTAAATCTTGCGATAATCAACATATCACAACTGGTGGTATTCGTACTGATGGTCGTCCTTGGCAGACAATGCGTTCTATTCAATGGGACAAAAACAGTAATACCTATAACGGCGTGCTTATGGTTGATGAATATGATGCCGATAAAGTATTTCCTGCCATTACTGTATCTATTAACAATAAGGCACTGACATCTAACGTAGCAACGCTGACTACAACAGCAGCACACGGTCTCTGTACTGGTATGGAAATTGTTATTACTGGTGTGGATGCAACCTTTAACGGTACATATACTATTACTGGCGTACCAACTACTACTACATTTACTTATGCAAAGACTGCTTCTAATGTAACATCTACAGCAGTCTCACCTGTTGGTACAGGGGTCGCTGAGGTTATCCATTTCATTGACTATAACTCTGGTACTGATTATCCAGTACAAGCTCTATGTGATGACGGTACCTATGCATATTGGGTTACTAACGTACTCAATGCCGGTACTCCACGACTTAGAGTATACAAGAAGTTGCTATCTGATGATGCTTCAGTATCTCCTACTTTAATGATTACTGAAAATAGTATTACTGTAACAAATGCAGTCATTGAGTACACCAAAGAACGTATCATTATGTGTGTCAATGACAAGGTCTATGAGTTCTCATCTACTGCTACATCACTACCTGCTGCAGTTTATTCACACAATGATCCAGAACATATCTTTACTAGTATTACATCTTCAGGAGCTGCCATCTATATCTCGGGATATAGTGGCATCCAATCTAATATTTACAAGTTCACACTGACTACAGCAGGTGCTATGCCTACGCTGACATCTGCAATTACTGCAGCTGAACTACCAGTAGGTGAAGTGGTTTATAAGATTTCATACTACCTAGACTATATGGCTATTGGTACTAACCAAGGCGTGCGTATTGCACAACTATCTAGCACTGATGGCTCTATTGCCTACGGTCCACTAACTACTGAGACAACACAACCAGTCTATGACTTTGCTTTCCGTGATAGATATATCTGGGCAGCAACAGGAGTTGATGGTCAAGTTGGTGTTACTCGCATTGATTTAGGTCAAGCAGTAGGCACTGGAGTATTTGCTTACGCATTTGACCTATACGATCCAACCGATACCTTAGGTCACTATACAACAGCGTGTGCCTTTATAGGTAATACAGACAGATTAGCATTTTGTAATGCTGGAGATGGTGTAGATGGAACAATATATGTTGAGTCATTATCTACACTGTTGCCGGAAGGATACCTACGTACAGGTTACGTGCGTTATAATACTCTTGAACTTAAAATCTTTAAGATGCTTCAGGCTCGCGTTGACACTACCAATGGTGCTCTAAGTATTTATTCTATTGACTCAGAAGATAACTCATACAACATAGGAATCTTCGGTCAAGGAACTCAAGTAGCTGAAGTCAATGTTAACTCTCCAGCAACAGCTCAAGAATATCTAGGCTTCAAGTTTGTACTCAGCCGTTCAACAACTGATGTTGCACAAGGTCCACTATTTACTGGCTACCAGATTAAGGCTCTGCCTGCTATTCCACGTCAGCGTCTTATCCAGTATCCACTCTTCTGCTTTGACCACGAATCCGATAAGTTCGGTAACGAAGTAGGTTTTGAAGGTTCGGCATATGCTCGTATGTCTCAACTAGAAGCAGTAGAAAACCTTGGAGATACTATCCAGGTACAAGATTTCAGAACCGGTGAATCATATATCGGTCTGATAGAAGAGATGGACTTCAACAACAAGACACCAGAAGACAAGAGATTCTCCGGATACGGCGGTTATCTCACAGTCACAATCAGAACGGTATAACAGATGAGTGCTAATGAGTGGGCGGGTATAGCGGTAGCGGCCATTGCAGTAATTACTGGCTTTGCCGGTGCTGTCAGATGGCTTGTCAAGCATTACCTCTATGAACTTAAACCCAATTCTGGATCGAGTCTCAAAGACTCCGTCATTAGGCTTGAGGAAAAAGTTGAAATTCTTTATCAGATGATGATTCAAAAGAAATGAGTAATGATGATTCCACTTGCAAAGAAGGCAACACCTGCTGCGATAGCTGTGCTCCGACAAGCCACAGCGATATGGCCGAAGAGGATGAAAGCATCCGATGGGCTGCTCCCATCTAAGGCACACGTCAATCAGAATCCTAACTCAGACCACAACTCAGGTCACGCAGTAGATTTAACACACGATCCAATCGCTGGAGTTAACTGCTCTGTTATTTATTCAGAGTTACAGAAAGATGAGCGAGTCGAGTACTTGATTTTCAAAGGAAAGATTTGGTCAAAGATTAAGGGCGAACATATTTACACTGGCCCTAATAAGCACAACAAGCACCTGCATATCTCTATTAAGAAGCAGTGTGCAAACGATACTTCTTCTTGGTTTCCTTGGATGCCAGAGCCATCGCCGATAAATAAGGTAAAGGCTAAGGTCTCTAAGGTAAAGGCTAAGAAGAAAGAACCAACAAGTCCAAAGGAGAACTAATGGATATCAAGAAACTCAAAGCAATCGGTGCTACATATCTACGTGCCGGTATTGCTGCAGCCATTGCACTATGGCTATCAGGCGAAACAGATCTCAAGACAATCGGATTAGCAGCTCTCGCTGCTGTCGCAGGTCCTGTGCTTAAAGCACTCGACCCAAATGCTACAGAGTTTGGTCGTGGGTCTAAGTAACCCATACTAGCGCGAGGCAATGAGACGGCTCCACCCCTTCGGGGGTGGGGCCTCTTTTTTTGTCTC
>Ga0315909_10009930_pt1 | contig 10220 bp, 8 predicted proteins | sample LakEriMetagenome_11_FD_203527 | JGI IMG/M metagenome (GOLD analysis project Ga0315909, IMG submission 203527) | Freshwater fungal communities from buoy surface, Lake Erie, Ohio, United States - Buoy 2 MA125 | ecosystem: Environmental > Aquatic > Freshwater > Lake | place: USA: Lake Erie, Ohio...
TTTTGGGAATGAATTACCAGCAAGTGTAGTATCAGAAAATGGATTGTTGTTACCAGCAGGATGAATGCCGCTACCTAGACCGAATGCATTGTTCTCACCAGACCATGCTGTGTTTGCTTCGTTGAAGAATGCTTCGTTTGAACCAGCAACACCAGCATTGGTGCCGCTCATTGTGCGATAACGTGAACGCATAGCGAAGATAAGGCCTGTTGGACCTGTCATTGGCTGAACGCCGCAGACATCGTATGCGATTAGGTTAGGAAGCGCACGACGAACTAGAGAGATAAGAATTGGGTCGTATGATGCGACGTTTGTTCCTGTTCCTAGACCACCACCAGAGTTAGTTGGTGCTGCTTCGTTTAGCTGGCGAGAATCCTCGGCCATTGCCTTTTCCTGATTCTCAAGAACAACGGCAGTAACTGCACGGCGATAAGAATCCTTAATTGGATTGAGACCAGCGTGGTCGAGAACTGGGGACCACTTCTGCTCTAGATTTTCTGTAAGATACATTTTAGTTTCCTTCTTTCTGTTTAACTAAAGTTAGTTTTAAATTACTTTGGAAGACTTCTACCAAGTGCCTGGACGTAAAGACTCATTGGACCTTCGAGTGCTGATTCTGAAATCATCTTTGGATCCTGTGATTCTGCACGGTCAAGAACTTCGTCTGTCTTGACAGCATTTGAGAAGTAATTCTCCCTTAGTGTTGAAATCTTTTCAATGAACTCATCTTCATCTGTGAAAGTAACGTTCTCTGCAAGAGACTTTAGTTTCTCTGCCTGAGTTGCTGTTAGACCTTCACAAACCTGGGACACTAGTTCATACTTAACTGACTCATTAAGTGCTGCTGTTAGTTGAACATTGCGCTCAATCTCTTCATTAAGTTTTTCTTCTAGTTCCTCAACTGTTGAAGATAGTTCCTCAACGACATTTACTGAATCTTCTGGAACATCGATATAATGTTCTGCGAATAGGGCACGAAGACCTGAAATGAAATCTTCTGTTAGTTCGCTGCGTAGAGCAGACTCGATTGCAACTTCGTTTTCCTCAACCCACTGCTCAACAACGTAGTTTAGATAGTTGTCAACGTCTGTGGATAGTTGTTCAACGATTTCTGCAACTCTCTCTTCTAGAGTCTCGGCATATGCCTGTTCTAGTAGAGCAACCTCTTCTTCTAGTTTTGACTTAACTGCTGCTTCGAAGATTGTGGTAGCCTTAGCATGGAAATCTTCTGATAGGTTCTCACCTGCTAGAAGAGCATCGACATGCTCGGACATATCAACTTCGTAGTTCTCTAGTTCCTCAGCAATTTCTTCTGACTCTTCTGAAACGAACTCAAAGTTATCATCAATGGCTTCCATGATTTCTTCTTCTGAAAGACCGGCTTCAATAGCCTCTTCGATGAAGGACTCCAGCTCTTCGGAAAGTTCAACGTCCTCGTCGCACTTTTCCATCTTGCCTTCATGCTTCTCTTCTTTTTCGTCTTCCTCTTCTTCTTTCTTTTCATACATCTTGCGGGCCTCTTTAATGGCCTTTAGACGCTCGGCTAGAGTTGGTGTAGCGTTTTCTTCTACTACATCACCTTCGACCTCATCATCCTCTTCAAGATGCTTTGCTGGTTCTGCATGTGATCCAGAACCCTTTACAGATGTGTCTCTCTTGTTACCACCAGCAGCCTTGGCTCCTAGATTATCTTTTGCTGTAGATGTTGGTGTTGCACCACCTAGATCCTCTGGACCTGGAAATGCTTCTGGCCCGGGTGCACCCTTGCCAGTCTGTGCCTGTCTCTGGTCAACTGACTTAGCACCAGGACGTAGTGTTTTTGCATTACCTGTGGATGCTGTAGAAGGATCAACAGGATCTGGATTAGATACAGATCCGCCACCAACTGATGGATATGGATTTGATCCATAACCTTCGTCTAGTGTTCTTCCTTCTAGAACAGCCTTGGCTGCTTCTGTTAGAGATTTAGACATATTAGAAATACTCCTTTTCCTTATTTAGTAATTTCAAAGTTTTGAAATATAGTTTTCAAAAATCTTCAAGGCAACGTCTTCAATATCATGTCGAGATGCTTCACGAATTAGTTTCTTTGCTCTTTCGTTATGCATCTCTTTCCATTTACCATTTTCAAATATCCACTCTTTACCTTCCATGATGCCTTGCACAAAAGCGTCTGGCGCACTTGGATCTGCTACAATGTCTGCCGCTGTAGCCAACTTAAAGTCGTCTTGTACCTGCTGGTAACCATTATGTGGACGAAGAGACCCTACGCCTCTTGTAGACACACCAAGACTTGCACCGCCGTCTAGTAGACTCTTAACTATCTTTCCGTTAGGAGTATCTAATATCTTTGCTTTACCAATAAAGTTTGTTCTATCAGGATATAACTTAGTAATCATATGTGAAACACGATCTAGGTTAATTTGAGGATTCTCTGGATGACCTAGTTCACCAAATGCTCTGTTCTTTTGAACGTATTCACGGTTGTATCTGTCTGCTTCTTTAGAAAGCACGTTCATTGGATAGACACGACCGTTTCTGTTCTGCTTTTCGGCCTGCATAAAAATACCTTCAATAAAGTAATTTTTAGTGCCGTCTTTAGCAGTTTCTACAAGATACTGAACGTTTTGAATTTCTTCTCTAATAAGTTTCATATTAGTATTTATCCTCCGGGATGTGATAAGATATCTCTAACAAGAGCAATACCTTTACCCTTTAGTGTCGTTGGTTCTTTTTTGCCCATCCAAACGTCATGACCACCTTTGATGGACTTGATTGGACTTGACTGTGTTCCATACTTAGCAATTCTGCCAATATTTTTTCCAATATTTTTTCCACGAACTAAATTTCCTATGGCTTGTTTTGCAATAGTATCGACACGACCTTGTTGTGCCATACGTCGTTTCTTATCTTCAATTCTTTTGAGATAAGGGCCTATTTTTGATTTCTGTTTTTTATCTGACCATGCTGATGATCTGATGGATGACATGTCTCTAGGAGTCTTTTCTTCCGGTTCAGACGGTCTTTCACCTGCTATCGCTTTCGCCGCGGCGGCCGCCTGTTTACCTAATCTTTCACCTGCTCCTGCTGCGGCAGACTCAATATCTTTCTCAGATTTTCCCATATATCTATACTGTTCTTTCATATCTTTTTTTTTACTTTTTGGTTTTTCTTCTTTTTTTGCTTTAGCAGAAGTTTCCAAATCTTTTAACTTTTGCATTGCTTCATAATAATCGGCGGCTTTAAAAAATCCTGCATCTTTTCTTTTTTGCAAATCTTCTTTAGACATACCGCCAAAAACTTCAGCCTGAATCATTCGTTTCATCTCATAGAGTTTCTTTTCTATAATCTGATTCAAACGAGATTCAAAAATTTTATGTGCTTCTACGTTATTGCCTGTTAAAATGTTTTCGACTAGTTCTCTCATGAGGTATATGCCCTTGAGTTAAATGCTGCTGGATCTCTGGTCTGACCTTGATCATAGTCACGACCATCTTTCTTTAGATCAATAAACAATGTCCAGGTATCTGTTGCTCCTGCTGTGCTAGAAAACACAATATCACCTGTGCAATTTGCTTGATCAGGAATCTCGATTGTGCCTGGTGTGCTACCAGAATCAAAGTTATAATCGAACCAACCACTACCAAATGTCACGATAGAACTATTGGAGTTACCGCCCCATTTCAATGTAACTGATCCTGTCGATAGTTGACCCTGACCCCAAATTCTTTTGATAGCAACTCTGTTTAGACGTTTTGGATTCAGTGTGCTGACAGATCCAGTTGCATTAATAGCATATGCAAGAGAAGATGCTACAACTAGTGAAGCATTTGAATCGGTGCCTCCAGAACCAACAATCTTAATAACAGAATGTCTGTTGGTATCTACTAAAGTTTGTTTATTTAATGTTGTTGCCATTGTTATTTCCTAATTGAGAAATTTAATAACTTCTTGAAGGACTCAAGGTCTTCATTTAACATACCTTCAACAATCTTTTTGTTCTTGGTATTTACCGAGTCATAAACTTCAAGTATTCTTTTTGCCATACCCATATTTATGTTAACTTGTCTTCCATTAATTTCTAATGTCTTTAACTCTATACCTTCGTTGATCATGTCACGGAGATCGGACATTTTGTTTTCACGCAATCCACCGCTTAGTGTGTTTCTTGCTTGTGCAATATCTGCCGATCTAATCTGAGATTTTCTGGTTTCTAGTGCCTTGTTTGAACCAATATCCCAAGATGATTTTCTAACAACATCCGACTGTGGTCTAATTTCAGATTTCATGACAGAACTTTTTATTTGATCGGATGCTGATGGTTGTTTTTCCTTTTCATCACCAGATATTGCACTTTTAAGAGCATTCTTGGCAACTTGTTTACCAAGGGCCTTAACACCACGTTTTAGGTAACCTCCTGCGACTTTACGAATGCCGAGTTTACCAACCTGTCTTGCAGCAGTTCGAGCGCCTGCCATTGCTAATCCTCTAGCAGCAGCACCTGTTACTGCTGCTCCACCTGCTTCTATTGCACCAGCGATAGCCGGGGCAAATTGTAGAAATTCATCCAGTTGTTCTTCATCTAGAATTACAGACTCACTTAGATTTAGATTACCTTCTGGTCCAAAAGGAATAGAAAGATACTTATTGACCATACTAGAATAGTATAGAGCAACAACTTGTCTATCAGGAAATATTCTATATTGCAATCTACGAAATACCAACATAACTGGCATTTGCTTTGCTGACGGCACTTTAATTGATTTACTTGAATCACGACCTTCAAGCATAAGTTCATCAGGAGCAGAATCAAATCTGTCCAAAAATTTAGCATCATATTCTTCACGAATTTGCTTTAGGGTCTTCATTCTTTATTACCTCTTACTGTGCAAAATAGTTAGATGCGATTTCTTTTTTCTTTTCTTCAAGTTTTTCAATTGCTTTTTCTTGAATAGCAGTAAGAAGATTTTCTTTCATATCAACTAGATTGTTGCTAAGGATGTTATCAATTGCTTCATTGATAATGTCTTTGGTATCCATTTTGGTTTCCTCTTTAATACTTGTTTGCTTTAGTTGTGATTCGGGTTTATACTTTTCACCTGAAACGTTTGTCTGATATGTTTTATTATCATAAGAAAACTTACCTTCACCACCACCAGCTTCACCACGAGCAGCCTGAAATGCTTGACCACGACTAAAATAATCTGGTCTTTTTGGTGGTGTAGGAGCATCTGTCTTAGGTGCTGCTGCTTTTGGTGTATCATACTTCTGAGGTGTTAGTGCTTGCTTTTCGTAATCAGAAACAGAACGACCTTGTGCTTTATATGGATTATAACTCTTTAAGGTTTCTTGTCTCTTCTTTTCATTTTCACCCGCATTAGCAGCGGTAGGAGACATTACAGCGGCCGCGGCAGTAGCAGCTGGTCCACCAGCAATTCTTAGTGCAGCACCAGCAACTCTTGATGCCATAGGTGCTGCTTTGGATACTACAGCAGCGGCTTCACGTCCAGCAGAAGTCATACCTTTTACAACTGAACTGGTTTGCTTTGATGCTGCCATCTTTCCACCAACATTTGTGCCACCTTGTGAGAATGACATTGAAGTCTTTGTTGGTGATGCTGACATAGAACCACGCTGACCAGAAGGCATAGAATAAGTTGGCGCTCTTGGTGGTGCGGCTCTTTGAACTTGAACCTGACCAGTCATTGAACCACCTTGTCCAGATAATCTACCGGATGCTCTACCAGATACAGATGTTGGTTTAGAAACCTGTCTCTGAATTCCAGCACGTTGCGAACCATGAATAGCAGGTGGCTGAATTTGCGGTGGCATTGCCATTACTGCTTCTTTTACTTCTTTTTCTATTTTACCTTTACCTTTATCTTTTTTACCAGATTCAACAAACTTTTTATTGATTGCACGGGTTAGCACCTTGCTTGGTACTTCACCACGAAAGAAACGAGCATTAGAAACCTTGCCGACTAGTTCGGCAGAAATTTCGTGAATCTGTGTTTCTTCTTCACAGTTCCATCTGCGTAGTGCTTTATTGATACGTGAATCCGGATCTCTTGCAGTCTTAGCAGATGTTAATCTCTTTTTCATACCAGACATACGAGAACAGAATGATTTACGACGTGCAGCACGTTTTCCCGATGGATTCTTTTCTGTTACGGCTGTCTGTAGTTTGGAACCTGGATTCTCACGACGATATGCATTAACAGCGGCTTGAGATAGTCCATCTGTTTTATCTTTACGATTTACAGATTGCCAATCTTCACTAATCTGTGTTTCTTCCCATGCTCTACAAGACCAATATCTTGCTTTTGTCTTAGGACCTGGATTGTCGCAATTATGTCTTGCTCTAAAACTCTTACGACGAGCAGGATTAGACTTTTTAATTGTCATGTTAGGATCGCCGAAGTTTACTTTTTGCGCCTTACCATCACCATCAGGATCAACGAATACTTTTGATTTCTTAACATCACCCTTCATTGGTTTGTTAAGAGGAACCTTTTTTCCCTGAAATGTGGCTTCTTCCATTTTCTTCCCTATCTTCGATCTTAGATGTTCTCTTGCTTTATCATAACCTTTGACAGTGTAGTTTAGACCCATAGCACCATAACCAACAGGACCTGGTAATGTAGAAACTGCAGCCAACATACCTCTCTTAGGATCAGCACCTTTACGTCCTTCAGCAGCATCGCCAGCAACTTGACCTAATGTTGCTATATTTGCTAGTGTCATGCCAACCTTAGCGGCCTTTTTGACTTTTGGTGAGACTTTAGGCATTTTAATTTCATCAATTTTAGTAGAACCTTTTGCTATGGTTCTCGGTGCACCAGTTAGATCACCTACTACAGGAATCTCTCTTTCTGGTACAGTTGAGATGCCTTCTTTCATAGAAATCTTTGTCTTTTCCATTTTACGAAGTTTCTTATAGTAATCGGGTCTTTCAGATATATGGTCTCTAGCAATTTCTCTTGCATTCTTCATGTTTTTGTCATGTTCGTGTTCAATCTTAGCACCATCATCAATAAGACTATTAACTTTGTTAATGTCTAATTTCCATTTCTTTGCAATGTCTGATGCTGTTAATGTTTTAACACTCTTAAGTGACAATGATCTGATCCTTATTTATACTGGCAATAGTTTGCCGTTTTCATTAATATGTGTAACAACATTACCATCATCTGCATACTTGCCGCCGCCAACATATGTCAGACGCAAATCTCTTGCTTGTTCTGCTACTGTCTTTTTCTTTGCAGGAGCGGATGATTTCTTTGATTGAATCTGTGCAAGTTTGATCTTTTTATCCATCATCTTGGACTCATGATCTTGTCCTGTTTTTTCAGATTTACTTGGTCCAGAATCTGGTCCAGTAATCTTTTCAACTTCTTTATTCACTTCGGCCTGAGCAATCTGTGATTGTGCATTAAATGCAATTTGATTTTGCATATCTTGTTGCTGTTGTGCTTGTTGATCAATGGCCATCTGCTGTTGCTGTTGTGCTTGCTGCTGTGCCATGATAGCATTATCTTGCTCCATTTGAGCATTCATTTCTTCAATGTCTTCGTCAGATTGCTGCAATAGATTTTTACGAACCCAAAGAGCAGAGTAATACTTACCAACAAAAGGATCAATCTTTTGTAGTGTATCAAGTCTAAGATTTAGTAGTTCTGCCTCTTTGATTTCGTCAAAGTTATTGTCTTTCTTGAAATCATACCAAATGTCTTCTTTGATTTCTTTCCATTCTTCTTCGGTACATATATTTTTAAGAACTAACTGAACACGAAGAAGATCGTCAAATAGTGTGGAAAACTTGTTACGAAGTCTCATAACAAACTTCATAAACTTAAGTTCATCTCTTGTGATTTCTGTGGTACGACCTAATGAGAAACCTTGATTTTGTTCTAGACGAGAAATTGGAACACCAAGGGCCTTGTATAGTTTTGTTTGGAAATATTTAACATCTTCCAGTTCACCAAGATTTCTTGCACCTTCTAGTGTGCTAATCTCGGTACCTTTAGAACCTTCACGACGAGGTAACCAAAAGTCTTCTAGCATTGATAGATGCTTGCGGTCGTCTTTGATTTCACCTGTAGATGAGTCATAAACCAACTTGTTACGATACTTGACCATGATATCACGGACATATTGTTCTGCTTTGACTGTTGGCATATTACCAACGTCAATATAGAAAACTCTACGCTCGGGAGCACGACTTAGACGATAGATAACAGTTGCGTCCTCGACCATGCGTAGATTGTTAAACGGTTTAATTGCTTTGTGTAGATAAGAAAGCACCATAGTCTGCTTTGGATCCATAAGACCAGAATTGACGTTGACAATAGAATCAACAGCGATCTTGGAACCTAGATTAGTACCTGCACCAATCATACCTTTTTCATTATAAAGATAATATTCAATTTGCTTTTTGATTAGTTCGATGCCTGTAGCAGGATCACGCATCTTTTGGATTTCACGAATTTTACGAATGCGTCTTGGATCGATGTAACGTATTTCTTGAATACCAAACTCGGGTGTTGCTTCGTCTATGACAAGATGATAAAACAATCTACCATCGATATACCAACGACGAAAGATTTCATGTCCCATGTTACCAAAGTTAAGCATCTTTAAAATATGATTAAATTCATCCTCAATAAGTTTTTTAACTCTTGAAGGAACTTTAACATCATCCATGTTAATCTGAACAATTTCGCCACCGTCTTCGTGAACGATTGCTTCATTGACAATTTCATCTAATGCTGTTTCAGTTTCAGGTTGTATAGCAAGTTCTCTATACTTTGTAATAAGTTGAGTTTCATTTCTAAACGTACCGTCTAGATCAACATATGTTCCATAGTAACCAGCACCAGCAACAGTAACCGCTCCGTCCTCGTTTTGAGGCAGAGCAAAAGTTTTAGCCTGAGGTGTATCAGGTCCGATCTTAGCAATAGTTTGTTGCTTTTCAGGTGAACCTAGTTCAAAACCAAATAATTTCAACTTTATATCCTTTTATATAATGGTCGGGGATTGACCCCGACCATATCTTATTATTTAGAAGGTCTGAATTAGAGAAGCAGATGAAGAAGCATCCGTAGTTTCTACAGACTCCCACCACTGGTAGGCGAATGTAATAGCAAACTCTTCAATGTTATCAGCACCCCAATCAAGGTCGATAGCAGAAACGTCAGTTGGAAAACAACCGACTAGTTTATAAACCTTGATAACATCACCAGCTTTACCATACTGAGTGACATAAGCGTCTTGCTGATAACCACCATCACCGGATAGCAACGCAGGTGTGCGTAGATTGCTAACGTGTGAATTAATACCAGACATCCATCTTTCAAATGCATTTCTTAGATTAAAGTCTTCATCGTTAATAACGGTGAAAGACCAATCAGGAAATGATCTGTTGCCTGCTACTTTAATCTCACGACCAAAGTAGTTTAGACCGATAGAGGAGATGGAATCACCTGGTAGTGATGTTGATCTTGCTCTAAATGTAACCTGCTGTTGGGCAGTACCGAAGGCACCTGGGGCGGTGCCTCCAGTTGCTACCACAACTGGGAATGTTAGCTGAACATCGAACAGACTTGCACGAGCGCCGTCTGATACTAATGATGCTCTAAATTCTTGAACGTTAAAAGGCATTTTTAGTTTTCTCCTTTGCTATTATTTATTAGAACTTACCGATAACTTCGGAGAAAGCAACACCCGTTCTAACTGCAATAAAGTTAAGATGGATGAAGTTAATGCTTCTTGCTGGCTTGATATAAATGTCTCCGATGAACTCATTTCTATCAATAACCTCTGGTGTATTGTTTGTTTCGTCGCAAACAACACGGAAGTCGTAGATACCACGACGACCCTTTACGTCTCTTAGGTATGGCTCTACTAGTGCAACGAACTGCGCTCTGGTGAACTCATCGTTGAACTCGAATAGAGAATACTTTGATGCCTTGGTAATTGCCTTTTCAAGAACAATGAATAGACGACGAACGTTGATGCGATCAAATGCTGATGGCTTAGTAAGCATTGTCTTATCACCGTATAGAACAACACCTTCACCCTTGAACTGAACAACAGGATTGACACCATTCTTATAAAGAGTGTCACGATCATCTTTACCTGGATTCCAAGCAAGACGAGTAACATTCTTGATGTGACCACGATTGAAACCTGCTGGTGAGAACCATGGATCTCTTTCAAAG